>Ga0075421_100004864_pt1 | contig 16201 bp, 8 predicted proteins | sample SoiMetdeltSBSDD5_FD_75292 | JGI IMG/M metagenome (GOLD analysis project Ga0075421, IMG submission 75292) | Bulk soil microbial communities from a Populus tree surrounding site in Tennessee, USA - Soil MetaG P. deltoides SBSDD5 | ecosystem: Environmental > Terrestrial > Soil > Tree plantation...
GTGTATTTGCGTCAAAGGGTGTCGCGTATCCGGCCCTGCCATAACGATAAGGCGCGCAGAAAATCACCAAGTGAGTGTGCCATTAACCCATCGCCAATTAACGTTGGAGGATATATGAATATGAAGAAGTTGATTCAGCCTTCGTCGGCTCTGTCCGAACGGCTTTTGAGGCTCCCGATGATGACAGCATTGGCGTTCTGCCTCTGTCTGTTCGCCTCGGGAGCGCTGGCGCAAACCACCGGCAGCGCGACCTTGCGCGGCGCGGTGAAGGACGCAAACGGCGCCGTGCTGGCGAACGCCTCAGTGACCCTCGTCAATGAGGCGACGAAAGTAGAGCGCAAGACGAGCACTAACCGGGAGGGCATTTATGTCTTCAGTTCGGTCCCGCCGGGAACTTACACCGTCACTGTCGAAAACTCAGGGTTCAAGAAGGGTGAGCAGACGGGCCTCTCCCTGAGTCCCAGCGACCTTCGCGCCCTGGATTTCACGCTCCAGATCGGCGCCGCTTCCGAGACGGTGACCGTGACTGCCTCTGCCGACGTGCTCCAGACGGAGACCGGCGCCAAGGAGAATACGATCACCTCTGCGCAGATCAATAACCTCTCTATCATAAGCCGAAGCTCGATCGAATTGCTGCGCATCCTGCCCGGCGTGGTCGCGCCTAATCAGACCGACTTGGAGCAGGTCGGCTTCGTGTCCGGCTCCAACAGCAGCAATATGTACAACGTCAATGGTCTGCGCGGCGAGAACAACAACGTGCAGATTGACGGCGCGCGAATGATGGACATCGGCGCCAACAACGGGAGCATTATCACCGCTAACCCGGACATGGTGCAGGAGGTCAAAGTCCAGACCAGCAACTACGCCGCTGAACATGGGACGGCCTCCGTCCTGATCAACGCGACGACCAAGAGCGGAACGAGCGCATATCACGGCCAGATCTACGATTACTCGCGCGATTATCGCCTCGGCGCTAATGACCGCTCCAACAACATCAACCTCGTTAAAAACTCTAAAACGCAGGTATTCGAACCGATACCTAAGCCGGCGAGCCAATACAACTACCCCGGCGGCAATATCGGCGGGCCTGTATCCTTGCCGCGCAAGATCTTTGGCCCACTCGGCGGGCTGAATGAGAAGAAGGACAAACTCTTCTTCTTCGTCGGCTTTGAATACTATTACCAGCGCGTGGATGAAGGCTCAAAGCTCGGCTCGGTTCCTTCCCTGAAGATGCGGCAAGGAGATTTCAGCGAGTTGGCGCCTGGAAGCGTTAAAGTCCCGGCCGGCTGCAATGCGACGGGATATGTTCCAGGGCAGGCTGCGCCGAACAACAACCTCGCGCCCTGCGCTGATCCTACCGGCCTTGGCAAAGCGTTAATGAACCTCTATCCGGCGCCGAACCCGAACTCAAGCGGCCTCGCCAACAACTACATCTATAGCGTGCTCAGGCCGAATGACCGCAACCAGATTACCTCGCGCTTCGATTACAACATCAGCGATAAGACCAAGCTCTATGTGCGTCTGGCTCGCGAGTATGAAGAGCAAGGCTTCCCTCGTGGGTTGTGGTGGAATTCCTCGGATTACGAGATCCCCGGCAAGCTGACCAGCTCCAACCTCGGTCGCTCTGCCGTGGTCAACCTGACCAACATCATCAACCCGACGATGACAAACGAGGTCTTGATCGGCGCCAGTAAGCTGAAACTCAACTACGACTTCAAGGATCCTGACAAGGTCTCTTTCGCGGCTTTGGGCGTGAAAAAGAGCGGCTACTTCGCCAACAGCAACCCCTACATTCCGCTAGGCGTCACTCCCTGGGGCGCTGACGGTCTTGGGAATTTTACGACCGCTTACGGCTTTCCGATTCTGGCCTGGAACGACTCCTATGCGGTCACCGACAACCTGACCAAGGTTTACAGATCCCACACCTTTAAGTTCGGCGCGTTTATTGAGCAGGCGAACAAGAGGCAACAATCCAACTCGGACACTAATATCGAGATAGCCCAGTGGGGTCAGAGCACGGGCACGGGCAATAACTTCGGCGATCTGTTCACCGGCCATCCGATTGAGATCACCATGGGTTCGGACCGTCCGCTGGACAATTTCCGCTACTACAACTATGAGTTCTATGCTCAGGACAGTTGGAAGGTCCGCCCCAGCTTTACGCTGGAATATGGCTTGCGCATAGCATATCTGCCGAACAACTACGAACGGAAAGGGTTGGGCATCCTGTTCGATCCTACGGCTTACCAGAAGAACCAGGGGCTTTTCATCGACAATGACAAGACCAAGCCCAACGGCATCTTGAGGGCGGCTACGGGTCAGACACCCAAGGGAGTCTTGGACAATCCGGCGGTGGCCTTAATGCCTCGCCTGAACTTCGCCTGGGACGTGGGCGGCAAGGGCAACTGGGTGGTGCGCGCCGGCGCGGGATTATTCTACAACCGCGTTCAGGGCAACTATGACTACTATTCCAGTGGCGTATTGCCCAACACCTACAAAGCCAAGTTCGACACGTGGTCCGGAGATAAGGGAAATGGCCTTACTTTCGGCGATCTCGGCAAGCTCGATCCATTCTCAGGGATTGGCGCCGTCGACATCAACTCTCGCGATCCCAACTCGAACGACCTCCCGCGGGTCGCCAACATGAGCCTGACGATCGAGAAGAGACTGCCGTCGAACAACATCTTTACGGTCGCTTATGTCGGCACTCAAGGACGCCATCTACCACAGCAGAAGCAGGTTAACTTCGCCCCTCTGGGATCGATGCTTTCGGGTGTAGTCGCCGCAGATACGGCAAACCCATCGGACCTGTCCAAACCAATCAATCGCGTCGCTCTCGATGACACCGTGGTCAGGCAGCTATTCAAGCCGTTTAGCAATTACAACAGCATCGGCTTTTACCAGTTCACCGGGACGTCGAGCTATCACTCCATGCAAGCGACTTTGAGCCGTCAGACGGGTAAGCTCAATTATTTTGTCGCCTACACCTTCGGCAAAGCGCTGGGGACGACGGCGGTCAACGAAACCGACGGCGCGGCATGGGCCGATCCGATCGACACGAGAGGAAGAAGCTGGGGCGTGCTGCCGTTCGACCGCACCCACATCCTCAACCTTTCCTATAACTACTACATCCCCGACATGGCTCGTGGCGCGATTGACAATAAGTTCATGCGCGGCCTGCTCAACGGCTGGCAGATGTCTGGAATCACCACCTTCCAATCCGGCACCCCAATGCGGTTGAGGTTCTTTGGTGATTTAGGCAATTCCGACGTGGCCAGGGCGTATTTTGGAACTGACGCCTTTAATATCAACGGCAACAACACCGCTGGAGCGATCACGCCAGTATTCTTGAGAAATCCGAAGGTCGATGGCAGCAGTAATGTGGGAGATCGAATTCTCGACCTCAGCGCCATCACTATACCTGGGTTTGGCACATCGGGGCCCAGCCAGTTGCCCTTCTACCTGCGTTTCCCCAGCCGGAGCAATTTCGACGTCTCGTTCTTCAAGAACTTCAAGATCAGCGAGAGCAAGAGCTTCCAGTTCCGGTCCGGGTTCTTCAACATCTTTAACCAGGCCTATCCGACCACTATTGACCTCGCTACCGCGAGTAACAGTGACATCTATCTCAGGTTGGAGGCCAACTGTAACGTTAAGGTTTCGGGGGTTCCTGACGGAAAAGGCGGTACTGTGGACAATGTTTGCGATCCGACGAAGGGGTTCAGTTTCACAAAGGACACCATAGACAACTTCGGCAAGATCACGAACAAACGCGGTCGCCGCATTGTGGAACTTGCTCTGAAGTTCACCTTCTAATTTCGGCGGCGCAAGCCGTCAATCAACCACGGCGCGAGGGCGAGCATTCCCCTCGCGCCGTTTTCTTTGGCTGATGACGAAGGTAAAGTACGGGGAGCGTGAGCGACCTGAGTCTCGATAATGTGCAAACTGCGCGAGGCGCCAGTCCGCTTACACTCCCCGTACTGTTCCGCTGTGCGGAGGCGCGGTACACGGAGCGTCAATGACCTAGGTCTTCTGTGATCCGCCTGCAATCAGACATCAGGTCGCTCATGCTCCCCGTACCACACTGAAGCGCTAAATTGCTGGAGGAGATATGAGAACGAGGACTATTCAAACCACCTTGGGCATTTTGGCCGCTATATACTCCTATGGCTTGGCGGCGGGTATCTCTTTCGCTCAGGTATTGCCGCCGGGTATTCCCCGCGGGGGCCCAGATACAACCGGCGCCACGATCGAAGGGCGTGTCCTATTGCCGTCGGGGCAGTCTGCAAATTTCAACGTCAAGATCATCCTCAGCGAGGTGCATAGACCTTTGATCACACTTTATACAAACAAGCACGCCGAATTCCGCTTCCCCAATTTGAGAGAAGGGGAATATTTTGTGCAGGCCGTCGCCGACGAAAAGATTTATGAACCGGTGTCTCAAAAGGTGTGGCTGAATCGCGGCCAGACCTATCACTTGAATATCACGCTGCGCAAAAAGGAAGAGATCACTACACGAAAGACGGGCGCGCAGGTGGTTTCTGCCACCGAACTCGATCGCGCCGCGCCGCCGGCCGCGCAAAAAGAATACAATCAGGCAGTGCGGTGGGCCGGAAAGGGAGATGCGAGACAGGCCGTCGAGCGATTCCAACGCGCCATCGCGATCTATCCCGATTATCTTGACGCCCGCAACGACCTTGGCGCGCAGTATCTCAAGCTCAGGCGTTTCGACGAGGCCGCCGAACAGTTCCGCATCGTTTTGGAGAAGGATCCCAGGTATTTCAACTCCAGGTTCAATCTGGGCCTGGCTCTGATCGAACAGAAGGATTACGCCGCCGCCATCGCGCAATTGAACCAGGCGGTGGCCATTGACGGCGCGCAGCCCTCCCCTCGCCTCTGGCTCGGCGTGGCGCTGTTGCAAACTGGCGACCTGCCCGGCGCCGAACGCGAATTGTCTAGGGCCTTGATTACGGGCGGCGCGAACTTCGTCGCTGCCCACTACTATATGGCGCACGTCTATATGCGTCGAGGGGATTCCGCCGAGGCGTCGCGAGCGCTGAAGGCTTATCTCGAAGGATCGCCCAAGGGCGAATACGCCGAAGAGGCCAGACTGTTGTTGAAGAAGCTTTAGCCCCAGGTCGGCTGCGCGGATGGGAAAGCGGCGTGGCCTCCGGTACGGCGCCGGGAGCGGTAGCGACCGGGCGCCGGCGGAGAAGGCGCTTTCGACGGCGCCCGGTCGCTACCGCTCCCGGTACCGTACCAATTCACCATCAAACGAGGCGCCACTATGAAACCATCGAGAACCTTGATAATCCTGAGTTGCTTCGCGTCAATAGCTTTATCTGCGAGCGCCATGCGCAAACCGCTCGAAGCCAATTCCACTCCAACGTCAGCCGGAATCGCGTCCCAGGAAGGGAATGGAGATAAGCTGGTCTATGCCGATTTCGAGACCGCGAAGGACAACCGTCCCGTGAGCGCTCGCGGGGGTCAAGTGCAGTTGATCTCCTACGCGGAGCGGCCCACGATGCCGAGTCGCTTTAAAGGTCTGGAGGGCGCCAATCCGCCCGCGCCTGAATTCGCAAGACCTAACAGAGAGAGTCCGAACAAAGCCATCGCTTTCGATTATGAATTGCAGGGGACGAACCAATACGCCGGCGTCGGCGTCCAGATAGACGGGCGACCGTGGGAGGAGGGGAAACCGGCCGCCGACGATGTGAGCGGCTATAAGTATTTGGCGCTGCAACTTTATGCGACAGGCGTGACTTCAATGAAGGTTGAATTTATCAGCCGCGGCCAGGGCATTGAGACGAATGGCCCTCATGGATTTACCTTCAAGGTCTCGCCAGGCTTCAACACCTATCGAGTGCAGCTCAATTCCATAAAGCAGCCTTCCTGGGCGGACCCGAAGATCGATCACAAAAATGTGCTGAAGAAGCTGACTTCGATTAACATAGTCGCGACCTGCGATCAATGCGTTCCGACCAAAGGGACGGTCGTCATTGACAATCTCATCTTCCAAAATTGAGCGCGATTACCGCCGCGCGTCGTAATCCAAAATCGCAATTACGATGGGACATCGCTTGTCGTCATCGTTCCGGATCACCCTTAATTCTTTCCACTTTTTTTCATTGAAAGCGCCGGACCAGCTGAGGTCTTGAGAGCGTAGCATTCGTCCGCTTATCGCCTTGGGGATTAATGACACAGCGCCGCGCGCGTCAGCTAGCGGGCGCCCCTGCGCGAAACCGCTGGCTGACGCGCGCGGCGCTGCGCCGAAATTCAAGGTTCGAGGTTGAATTGCGCCGCGCGGCTGACGCTGCTTTGCCCATCTTTCACCGTCACACGCAACTCATAATTGCCAGGCTGAAAGTTATCCAGCGGCAGCGCGCTTGCGTATTTGACGCGGCCCTGCTCGTCCGCCGCCGGAAGCTCGGCCGGAATCTGTCCCAGGCTGCGGCCATTCTGAATCACCTCGACTGTCAGCTTCACCTTCTCGGTAGAGCCTGGCGCAGGCCAGGCCGTGAAGAAGAAGGCGAGTTGTTTAGTAGCCGACTTGCGCAGCGGCTCACCCAGGTTCGGATAGACGACGATCTCGCCGAAATGTAGCGGGTGATTCTTTTTCTGCTCGTCGGCGCTGAGGCGGTCGGCTCGCTTGAGCAGTGTCAGGCTGCTCAAGCGCAGCTTCGTTTTATCAAGGCCCGGGACTTCAAGCTTCGTCTTGCGCACGCTCGATTTCCCTGACGGCGCGTCGTAGGCCACGGCCTCGATCGTGTAGTGGCCCGGCGGCAGGTTTGCCTCGCGGTAGAAAAGTATCTCGCCTTTCCTGGCCGCCTCGGCCTTGTCAACGGGACCGCTCAACGGATAATGCTGGCTCAACTTCTCGACCACCCGCCCGGACTCATTTCTGACCAGCGCAAGTATGGAGAAATCGGAGTTGTAGGTCTTCTTTTCATTATCGGGGGCGAATGTGAAGGCGGAGGCGGGCGCTTCGACGAGGATCGGCGCGAGTCCCAGCCGTTCCGGTTCGGGGAAGCTCAAGGCGCCGACACGAAGCGGGAATGAATCTGAGGCGCGCGCGGCGCTCAAAGCGGCCAGGGCCGGCGCTTCATAAGCGAGCACGGGCGAGGCGATGGTGTTGTCAATCGCGTAGTAGCCCTTGCGCGTCTGGACGTCGAGATTCGGGCGAACAAGCTTCACCGAAATCTGGCGGAAGCGCCCGTCGTATTCCAGATTCTTCGGCACGTAAGTCAACACGTAATGCGTTCGCATGTCCTCATCGATGCGGCGCAACCCGGCGCTCAGATCGTTGGTGTCGCGGATGAGGAAGCCGCCGGTTTGGTCGGCCAGTTCGCCGAGGCCGCTGTGCGGGTTGAGCCGCAGCAGGTCTTCATTTCGTTCGAGACCTTTCGTCAGCGGGCCGGAGGGGTCCTGACTGCGGTGAACCTCATTCATCCGCCGCTGCGCGATCGCGTTGATTTCACGGGTCGTTTCGAGATTGGGGCTGTCGATGCGCAAGCCGGCCGCGTCGACCGTGTAGACGCTGACGTTGGCGCGGTTCGCGGCGTTGATCACGGACTTGAATTGCTCGACCACCGCCGGAGGCAGAGAGAGTCCTTCAGAGAAGAAGATGACGGTTTTACGGCCCGGCAGGTTGCGCATCGAATTGACTAACGCGAGCAGGCTGTTGGCGGTGGCGTGTCCTTGATGATTGCGCTCCAGCGTCTCGAAAGTTTCGAACATCCGCATCTGCATCTGTACGAGCGCCATCTCGATGTTCGCTCTACCGATCTCTTGCCCGGCGGCGGCGGCCCCTGCGCTGTCACCCGGCCCGCCCGCCGACGTCCCCCCCTGTGCGGCCGTCGCCTGTCTCTCCAAAGCCATTTGTCTGTCAGCCAGGTTGCGCACCTGTTCATTATTGGACAAGAAAGTAGATGTGCTCCGAGACGTGGCCTGTTCAATCGCCTGCTTAACGAGCTGCGAATTGTCGGTATATTGCTGAAGGGTGAGCAGTGACATATCTATAGCAAAGACGCCCGTGAAGTCGCTGGCCATAAGACCTTCTTCCGCGTATGAGTTGGCGGCCTTTCGCGCCATCGAGCGCGCATCCGGCGAGAGCCGGTCAAAGACCAGCGCGATCACGCCGGGATTGGCGGCCTTGTCTCGCGAGGCTGCTGTCCCTGTGGCCGCCGCCGGCGCCCCCGGCTCCTTCCCTCGATCGACGTCGGCCTTCGTCCCCAATTCGCGCAGCGATAGGCGGAACGACTCCACCTGCTGGCGCACGCCGTCTTCGTAGATTTCGAATTCGGAAGCCGTCAGGTCTTTGACGGGACGCCCCTTCTTGTCGCGCACGACGACGTCGAGCGTGACCTCGGCTGTTCCTATGCGTATCTTCGTCTCATCCTGCCGCTGCGCCGGCGCGGGATTCTGCGCCGTCAGGGGCTGGTATGACGGCAGTATCAGGGCAAACGCGAGAAGGAGATTGACTCGTGATTTCATCGCTTTTTCTCCTCAGAATAACGGTAGAGCAAACTGGCAGTTTGCCTGGTTTTCCCGAAATGCCGCATCGAAAGAGTCAAAGCAAACTGTCAGTTTGCCCTACCCTCGCGCCGCGTTTTTCATTATTTCAGGGCGTCACAATGTGATATGAACGACTTCGCTAATTGTAGATTCTGGCTCGCGGCGTAATATTATGCGCTTCATTACCTATTTACCAGCATTATCCAGGCGCGTTTCATATATATTTCGACAGCAGGGAGACGTGGGCGGCGTCTGGCAGCGCGATAGAATCTGCGGTATATTTACGGCTGTCTTCAAACAGGTCTGAGCAGGCCAAGTTCAAACAAGGTTCAACTAAGGATAGGGGCGATGCGCAAGCTGAGAGCAGTTATTCCGGTTCTGGCTTGTCTATTTTTGGCGACCGTCGCCGGAAACGAAGCGATCGCGCAAGAACGCGCGGACGACTTGGAAAACGCCTTCGCCGAGGCGATGCGTTTGCACCAATCGGGCGACCTCGAAGGCGCGATTCGGGGGTACCTGGCGATTCTGGCAAAGCGGCCGGAACTCGGTGACGTGCGTTCCAACCTGGGGGCGGCCTACGCGCGTCTCGGGCGATATGAAGATGCGATCGCCCAATACAAACAGGCTCTTGCGCGCGACCAGCGCAACCAAACGATCCGATACAACCTTGCTCTCGCCTATTACAAGGCGGCGTTGTTCGCCGAGACCGCCGCCGAGATGGCGCCGCTCATAGCCTCGATACCGAAAGATCAGCCTGAACGATTGTCCGCCGTTCTGATTCTGGCCGATTGTCAGGTCAGGCTGGGCGAGTACAAAAAGGTCATCGAGCTGCTCTCGCCGTTGGAAGCGACCTACGGCGACAACCGCGCTTTCGCCTACCTGTTCGGCAGCGCGTTGATCAGCGATAACCAGATAGAGAAGGGACAGGCCTTGATTGACCGCGTCTTCCGCGGAGAGGACTCGGCCGAGGCGCGGTTGCTAATCGGATCCATCCTGTTGTTGGCCGACGATAAGCATGCGGCCGTGAAGGAATTCGAGCGCGCGCTCGAATTGAATCCGAAGCTGCCGAGCCTGCAAGCCTGGTACGGGCGGGCTTTGATGCGTCTGGGCGACGGCGAGGGCGCGACGGGCGCCTTCAAACGCGAGTTGGCTAACAACCCCAACGATTTCGAAGCCAATCTCTATTTGGGAATATTGCTCAAGCGGGACAAGTCGCTCGACGAGGCTTTCGAGTATCTCTCGCGCGCGACGCGATTGCGACCGCGCGATTCGTACGCGCGCTTTCACCTGGCCTCGCTCTATTCCGCGCGTGGGAAACCCGCCGAGGCGCTGCCATTGCTCGAGGCCGTGACTAAAGAATATCCGGATTATGCCGAGGCCCGCGTGCTGTTGGCCGCCGTCTATTACCGGCTCAATCGGAAAGCGGACGGCGACCGCGAGCAGGCGATCGCCCAAAAGCTGAACGCGGAGCAGCAGGCGAAAGAACCGGGCGTGCAAGACGGGGCCGCTCAACCCAAAGGCGCCAAGCCGCCCGTCGATCCGCAAAATAATCGCAAGAACCAATAGGAAGTAAGTTTCCGTGACTGCCATAAGACTCAACACGCGGCTATGGACATTGATCGTAACGGGGGCGCTGCTCACTTTTCCGCTATACATGCCGTCCGGGCGCGCGCAATCCACGGGACGTCCGGCCGCCAGGCGACAGCCGCCCGCGAAAGCCAAACCATCCAAACCATCCGGGCAATCCAACAAACAATCCGACGCCGCCTTTGATGAGGCGGTCAAGACCGCCGACCAGGCGCGCGAAGCGGGGCGTTTGGACGTAGCGCTGGACCTTTACGGGAAGGCTTTGCAAATGCGTTCGGACTGGGCCGAGGGTTGGTGGTACGCGGGAACGATTCTCTACGACACGGATCGTTACGCCGACGCGAGAGAGGCCTTCCGTAACCTGGTCGCGCTCGAACCCAAGCGGGCCCACGCATGGGGAATGCTGGGACTGTGCGAATACCAGACGCGCGAGTACGACCGCGCCGTGAATTCGCTTCAGCGTGGACGTTCGCTGGGGCTGGCCGACAATCGCGAGATCGAGTCGGTTGTCCGCTATCACGCCGCGATACTTTATATCCGCTTCGAACAGTTCGAGGTCGCGTTCGATATTCTGAGCGAATTTGTGCGCGAGGCGCGCGAAAGTCCCAAAATCATCGAGGCCTTCGGCCTGACGATGATGCGCATGCCTTTCCTGCCCCATGAGCTTCCGCCCGATAAACGGGAGCAAGTGTTGATCGCGGGGCGAGCCGGCTTCGACATGGCGGCCCACCGGCGCGACGAGGCGCGCAAGTCTTTCGATGAACTGCTGGCGCGGTATCCCGACGCGCCTAACGTTCATTATGTCCACGGCGTTTTTCTGCTGAGCCAGGACTCCGACGCCGCGCTCGAAGAGTTCCGCCGCGAGCTGAAAATTTCTCCCTCGCATGTGCCCTCGTTTTTGCAAATGGCCTTCGAATATATGAAGCGCAATGAGCACGAGACCGCACTGCCGCTGGCGGAACAGGCGGCGCAACTCGCGCCGAAGCTGTATCCGGCGCGCAACGTGCTGGGGCGCGTGTTGCTGGAGCTCGGACAGGTGGATCGCGCCATCAAGGAACTGGAAGAGGGCGCGCGCCTGGCGCCCAACGTCCCGGAGATGCAGTACGCGCTGGCGCGCGCCTACACTCGCGCCGGACGCAAACAGGACGCCGCGCGGGCGCGCGAAACTTTCCAGCGGCTAGAAAAGCTTCGCAACGCGCAGCGCGATGGCGCGAACGCGGAAGAGGGAAATGATAACCCGCTCAAGGCAAAGCCTTAGTACTGTGCCGCTGGAAATACATTGATGGGCGATCATCGTTACGGTACGGGGAGCGTAAGCGACCTGAGCGTAGATCAATAGTCCTAATGATCTACGCTCAGGTCGCTTACGCTCCCCGTACCGTAACGCCGATAAATGCGAGCGCAGCAAAATTGATCGGTATGATGATGAATCATCGTGGCGGAAAAAGAATTTTGATGTGGACGGCCTGCCTCGCGCACTTTCTGATTTGCGGGATCGTCTTCAGTGTCTCATCGGGCGCCTCGGGGCAGAAGAATTTCGCCGAGAGATGGAATCCGACGCGGGTTCCTCCTGGCGTGACGTTTGTCGGAGACAAGGTCTGCGCCGAATGCCACGAGGGCAAGGCCGCTTCTCAGGCGCGGAGTTCGATGGGCATGGCGATGGAATCGATCAAAGACTCAAAAATACTGACCGAACATCAGAAGCTGGCCTTTCGCAACGGCCCTTACTCTTACGAGATCACGCGCAAAGGCGATCAGAGCTTCTATGCCGTCACCGACGGCAAGGAGACGATATCATTGCCCATTCTTTTCGCCTTCGGACAGGGAAAGGCCGGACAGACTTACGTGTTGCAGTATGACGGCGCGTATTATGAAAGCCTCGTCAGCTTCTACAACGAGACCAAGGGGCTGGATTTTACGATCGGCCAGACGCGCGACGTCCCGGCCTCGCTGCTCGGCGCTCTGGGGAGGCGACTCTCAAAGAGTGAAACGTTGAGTTGTTTCGGCTGCCATGCGACTGGGGCGGTCAGCGGCTCCAGTCTCCATCTCGATAAGCTTACGCTCGGCGTCAAGTGCGAAGCCTGTCACGGCCCCGGCGGAGGCCACGTGGCCGCGGGCAAAGCGGGAGAGCCGAACGCCAAACTGATCTTCAACCCCGCGCGGCTCGGCGGCGACGAATTGACGCAGGATTTCTGCGCCGCCTGTCACCGCGGCGCAGGCGAGTTCGCTTCGCTCAAAGGAATGGGAGTGAACAACGTCCGCTTCCAGCCCTACCGGATTTTTAACAGCAAGTGTTATTCGGATGACCGCCGCATAAGCTGCGCCGCCTGCCATGACCCGCACGAACCGCTCAATGCGGACGCGGCTTACTTCGACTCGAAGTGCATGGCCTGCCATGCGGCCGGCGGGAATACGGCGCGGGCCGCCGCAAAACCGAACGCTCAGGCCTCGGCGCCGGCGTGCCGGGTGGAGACAAAGAATTGCGCCTCCTGCCATATGCCCAAAGTGGAATTGACGGGGGCGCACTTCAAATTTACGGATCATTACATACGCGTCGTCAGACCGAACGAGCCTTATCAGAATTAATAGTGTGACGGACTTTAGTCTGTCCGTGGTATCAATTGTGGCGGACGGCCGAAAGTTTGTCCCACTCTGGATTGTCCCGATTTGGAAGTGGAGAAATCTTGAAATACTTTTTCCTCATACTCGCCGCGTCAATCATCATTGGCGCCGCCGGAATCGTCAGGCCAACGCTCATTTCGCGCGCGCAACAGCCCGCTTCCGCAAAGGCGCTTGTGACTTTTGAAGAAGTCCCGGCCGGCGCGAGCAAGATCGCCTGGGTTCATGACAACGGGCGCTCCGACTTGCGCCACTTGCCCGAAACCTGCGGCGGCGGCGGACTGTTCTTCGACTACGACAACGACGGATGGCTCGACGTCTACCTGGTCAACAGCGGACCGTCCGATTTTTATTCGCCGAAGACGCCGATCCGCAACGCGCTCTATCGCAACAACGGCGACGGGACGTTCACCGACGTGACCGACAAAGCCGGGGTCGCCTGCGGCCGGATGGGAAATTTCGGGATGGGCGCGGCGGCGGCCGATTTCGACGGCGACGGATGGGTGGATTTGTACGTCACCAATTACGGCAAGAACGTCTTGTTCCGCAACAACGGCGACGGGACGTTCACTGACGTCACCGACAAGGCCGGGGTCGCCGCGCCAAACTGGTCCACCTGCGCGACCTTCTTCGACTACGACAACGACGGCAAGCTCGATCTGTGGGTGTCGAGTTTCGTGCAGTACAGCGCCACCGGCTCGGTTTTCTGCGGCGACAATCGCCTGGGACGCCGCTATTACTGCGTCCCGCGCATCTTCAAGCCGCGCCCCAGTTTCCTCTTCCACAACGAAGGCGGCGGCAAGTTCACCGACGTGAGCAAGGAATCGGGCATAGCCGCCTCGCTCGGCAAGGCCTTCGGCGCCGTGGCGACCGACATCAACAACGACGGCCTGCTCGATCTGTTCGTGGCCAACGACACGGCGCCCAACTTCCTTTTCCTCAACAAGGGAAAGGGTAAGTTCGAAGAGATCGGCCTGGCGTCGGGCGTGGCCTACAGCGACGCGGGCAGCCCGCGCTCGGGAATGGGCGTGGACGCGGCGGATTACGACGGCGACGGGTGGCAAGACCTGTTCGTCGCCAACGTCGATCAGGAACTCTTCAGCCTATACCACAACCAGAAAGACCTCTCTTTCGTTGACAAGCCCGGCGAGATCGGGCCGGCCACGCGGCTGCTGAGTGGCTGGGGGTTGAAATTCTTCGATTACGACAACGACGGCGACCCCGATCTGATACTGGCCAACGGCCACCCTGACGATATGGTCGAAGTCCAATCCTCGAAGGTGAAATACCGCGAGCCGCTGCTGATGTTCGAGAATGTGGACGGCAAGTTCAAGAACGTGAGCGCGCAGTCCGGCGAGATTTTCAAGAAGGACTTCCCCGCCCGCGGGTTGTCGGTCGGCGATTACGACAACGACGGAGACCTCGACCTGCTCATCATCAACAACGGCGACGCGCCGATCCTGCTGCGCAACCAGGGGGGGAATAAGAACAACTGGCTCGGCCTTCGGCTTGTGGCCAAACAAAGCAACCCCGACGCGGTCGGGGCGATCATCACCTGGACTGCGGGCGGAGTGAAGCGTTCGCGTTTGAAAACCGCCGGTGGCAGTTTTCTGACGTCGCACGACCCGCGAGAAATTCTGGGCGCCGGCCAGGCGGCCAAGATTGACAGCGTCGAGATCAAATGGCCCAGCGGCAAGGTAGACAGGCTCGTCAACCCTCCGATCAATCAATACGTCAAAATCGTCGAAGGCGAGAGCGGCGTCAAACCCGCCGCGGCGACGTCCGCGAAGACCGGGCGGTAACGCCACTTTAGACTTGAAGGCAGGGTAAGACCGCGCTTGCCGTACCTCTGAAGTCTTCATTCCATTATGGCGGTTTGCAAATGCGTGTACGTGACGGCTATCGGTACGGTACGGGGAGCGTCAGCGACCTGAGCATCGATCAAAAGGTCTTCTGATCGATGCTCAGGTCGCTGACGCTCCCCGTACCGTACCGCAGATCGAGCCACTCTCTCTTACACGCAATTGCAAATAAAGGCGCGTTAGCCATTGGCTAAAAGATATCCGTCGTTTGCCGAAGAACTGCCTGGGTTCGGAGACGGGTACGGATTGTGTCTCTAAAGCGCTCCCTCGAATGCATCAGTTGGAAAAAGGCACGCTTTCAAGTCCTCAAGTCGAAAGGCTTGAGAAATCTTTACGTACTCCGCCAATTGTGGCAAGCTGGCGTCGTCAATAATCCAAAAAATACGTAACAACACGGCGGGCCTCGTTGCGGCCTGGCTAACCCATCGTCATTCGCATCAACTGGGAGAAATGAAATGAAGAAACCGCCAATGACCTCTAAATTTCAGCAAGGAACGACACCCCACTCAACCGGCGACAAACAATCACTGCCGCGGCGCGACTTCGTCAAAACCACGGCGGCCGCGGGCGCGGGGCTGTTAATCGTGCCGTCGGCCATCGCCTTCGGCTCGGAGGCCAATTCGTCGCTCGGCCTGGGCGTCATCGGATGCGGCGGGCGCGGCAATTACGACGGCGGCGAGTTCCTCAACAACACCGACGTCCGCGTCACGGCGCTGGCCGACATGTTCGAAGACCGCGTGCTCTCGACCCGCGCCAACTTCGACAAGATGTCTGAAGCAAAGGGCCGCGCGAAGATTTCAGACTCGAACCTCTTCAAAGGCCCCAAGGCTTACGAGAAGCTCCTGCAATCGAAGGACGTCGACCTTGTGTTGATCACCAGCCCGCCCTATTTCCACCCCGAGCACCTCGAAGCCGCCGTCAACGCGGGCAAACACGCTTACTGCGAAAAGCCGGTCGGGACCGACGTCCAGGGCTGCCAGCGCGTGATCGCCGCGGGCAAGAAGGCCCAGGGCAAGGTAAGCATTCACATCGGGTTCCAGAAGCGCTACGACGAGGGCTATCGCGGAATGATCCAGCGCATCCACGCAGGCGAGATCGGAGACATTGTCCTGGGCCAGAGCTTCTATTACACGAACGATCTCGGACGCCAGAACAAACCCGGCATGCCCGAGCTCGAGGCGCGCATCCGCAACTGGGTTTTCGACCGCGCGCTGTCGGGCGACATCCTGGTCGAACAGAACATCCATATTCTTGACATCGTCAACTGGGCGATGAAGTCGCATCCGGTGAAGGCGATGGGCGTCTGCGGGCGATCGCTGCGAAAACAGGTTGACGCCATTCCGGCTGATTACCTGTGCAGCGACCATTTCATCATGACTTACGTCTATCCGAACGACGTTCACGTCAGCTTCAATTCGAACCAGTTCCGCAACAAAGGCTACCGCCAGCAGGGCGAGCGATTCTTCGGCACGAACGGCGCCTCCGAGTCGTTCCAGGGCGGCCCCGCGTCAATCATTCTCAACCAGGTTCAGGAAGGCCAGAAGACGGGCGACAAGATCGACACCGGCAAGGTCGACCTGCATGCGGCGGTCGGCGCGAAGATGAAGGCGCTGGTCGAAAGC
>Ga0075421_100004865_pt1 | contig 16200 bp, 9 predicted proteins | sample SoiMetdeltSBSDD5_FD_75292 | JGI IMG/M metagenome (GOLD analysis project Ga0075421, IMG submission 75292) | Bulk soil microbial communities from a Populus tree surrounding site in Tennessee, USA - Soil MetaG P. deltoides SBSDD5 | ecosystem: Environmental > Terrestrial > Soil > Tree plantation...
AGACGCCGCTGCGGCGTTGCAGGTCGAACAGGCGCGTGGCGAACGGGGCCAGCCGGAACTCGCCCGCCGGGCGCCGGTGGCTGTCGCGGATGAGGTCCCGGATACCGGTGCGGAACTCGGACAGGTCGCGGGCGCCCGGGATGTGGTCGGCGCTGCGCAGGACGATGTCGGCGCATTCGTCGCCGTGCCCGGTCGCCATGTGGTAGAAGAACTTGGCGAACAGCCCTCGGACCTCGGGTGGCAGCCGCACGACGAATCCGGCGTCGAGCAGCACCGGCTCGGCCGAGCGGGTCAGGTACAGGTTGCCCGGGTGCATGTCGCAGTGGACCAGGCCGTCCAGGAACAGCATCCGGTACACGCCCTGGAGCACCCGGCGGACCGCCTCGCGGCGCTGCTCCGGGGTGAACTCGTGCGGACCGAAGCGCGACAGGCCCTCGACGAACTCCATCACCAGGACGCCGTCCCCGCTGGCCTCCGGGATGGGCTCGGGTACGCGGATCAGACCAGCCAGATTGTCGTGCAGTTCCCGCAGCGCACCCGCCTCGCGGACCAGATCCAGCTGGGCCAGGACGGCAGTGCCGATCTGGTCGACCACGCGCCGCGCCGGCACCCCGCGCAGGCCCGGGGATCGCTCGCCCACCGCCGCACCGACCCGCAGCAGCCGGAAGTCGGCGCGCATCCGGCCCGCGATGCGCGGCCGCCGTACCTTCACCGCCACCGTCCGCCCGTCGCGCAGCCGCGCCCGGTACACGCACGCGATGCTGCCGGTGGCCACCGGGGACCAGTCGAACTCGGCGAACGGCCAGTCCCGCCCGGTCGGGTACGCGGTCTCCAGGGCCAGGCGCACCTTCTCATGCGGCAGCAGGCCGACCCGATCGTGCAGCCTGCCAAGCGCGGCGCACCAGGCCGGCGACACCAGGTCGCCCCGCGTGCCGAGCAGCTGCCCGCCCTTGATGAACGTGGGCCCCATCGCCACTAGCAACCGCTCCATCCGCGCCGGGAGCGCGGCCCGCCCGCATAGTGCACCGGCCGCAGCCCGGCTACCGTGCCATGTGATCATGCCCATCCAGGCGGCGAGACGGAGACCCAGATCCGGCCAGCGGACCGGAGTGTCCGCCCCGGCTTCGGCGGTACGCACCCGCATGGTCGCATTGGACCAACGCGTCGCGCACCGCGACAAGCGTGCGCGACAGACGCGGCAAGTTCGAAGTAGATTGTCCTGTGTGGATCATCTAACGCATCGACGTAACGCAATATCGAAGAGAGGGTTGGGCCCGTGCGCCTCCTATAGTCACTTCATTGACGAATGATCGACGAGTGTAAACATGTAAACATATCAAGATCGCGGTGATCCGAAACGGAGCCCCGATGACCGAACCGAGAACATCACTACGGGTCGCGGTTCTCGGTCCAGTACAGGTCCATCGGGGACCGTCGCCGGTCGATCTGGGACCGTCCAAGCAGCGAGCGGTGTTCGTCGTGTTGGCTTTGGCGGTGGGGCAAACCGTAACGGTCGATACCATCCGCGAGGCGGTCTGGGGCACAGACCAGCCCTCCAGCGCCCGGCAGCTCGTACACACCTATGTGGCCCGGCTGCGCCGCGTACTCGAACCCGAGATGCCGCCGCACGGGCGGATGCACATGATCCGTTCGGTGCCGGGGGGATACCTGCTGGCCATCGGCCGGGACGCGATCGATCTCTCCCGCTTCGGGGTCATGTGGGAGCAGGCCAAGCGCTGTCTGGCCGTCGGCGAATCGGCGCACGCATTCGATCTGCTTGGCGAGGCGCTGCGGATGTGGCGGGATCCCTCGTTGTCGGAGCTCGGTGGGTTGCTGCGAACGGAAGGTACCGTCGAGGCGCTGCGGGCCAACTGGTTCGAGGCGGCCCTGGACTACGTCAGCACCGGGCTGGCACTGGGCGATGCGCCCACGGTCCTGCCGGTGGCCCGGCAACTCGTGGCGGCCGAACCGATGCACGAAGGAGCGCATGCGCGGTACCTGGCCGCCCTGGAACAGACCGGCCAGCGGGCCGCGGCCATCCAGCACTTCAACGACGTCCGCGTGATGCTCAGCGACGAACTGGGCGTGGCCCCCGGCCCCGAGCTGGCCAGCGCGTACCGCAGTGTGGTGTTGGGTATGCGCTCGCCGGCCATGCGCGGCCCGGTGGTGATCGCGAAGGTGCCGGCCCGCCCGCCGTGGCGCGGCCCCGGACCGGCGCTGGGGCCGCTCATCAACCGGGAGCCGGACCTCAACGCGCTGGCCCGGATCCTGACCCAGGACCGAATGCTTACCATCTGCGGGCCGCCCGGGTGCGGCAAGTCGGTCCTCGCGTTGCAGGTCGCGGCCCGGCTCCGCGACCAGTACCTGGGCGGCGTCGCGGTGCTGGAGTGCTCGCGGATCGGCGGGGCCGACGAGCTCGACCGCGCGCTGGTCCGGCTGCTGGACGGCACGCCAGGCCTTTGCAGCCCGGCCAAGCTGATCGGCGACCGCCTTCTGCTGCTGGTCCTGGACAATGTGGAGCATCTCGTCGAGTCGTGCGCCGGTACCGTCGATGGGATCGTCCGCTCCTGCGGCCAGGTGTCCGTGGTGGTCACCTCGCGGGAGCCGTTGGGGCTGCCATACGAGACCATCTGGCGGCTGCACACGTTGACCGTGCCCGCGGGCGAGGAGCCCGACTGGATCGGTGACCACCCGGCGGTCCGGCTGTTCGCCCGCCGCGCCGCCCAGGTCTGCCCCGGGTTCCAGCTGAGCGCGGAGAACACGGAGACCGTCGCGGCGCTGTGTCATCGCCTGGACGACCTGCCTTTCGCCGTCGAGCTGGCGGCGGTGTGCCTGGCCACGGACACGCTCGACGAGCTGCTCCGCCGGGTGGATGATCCACTACGCTGGCTTCGCCCGGCCCGGCGGGGCGGGCCGGAGCACCACCGGTCGCTGTGGGCGGCGCTGCGCCGCAGCCTGGACTGCCTGACCGACGAGGAGCGGTGGTGCTTCCTCCGCCTGGCCGAACTGCCTCGCTGCTTCCGCGAGGGCGCGGCCGCCGCGGTGTGGCAGCAGGCCCGCGGCGCTCCGGCGGACACCCCAGCCATGCTGGCCCGGCTGGTCGACAAGTCACTGTTGTGCGTGCAGCGGGACCCGGGCGGGTTGCAATACTGCATGCTCCGGCTGCTCCACCGCTTCGCCCAAGAGGTCGCGGCGGCCGAGCCGGCGTGAGCCGGAGCCACCCTCGGAGCCATCCAGCACCGTCTGGACGATGTGGATACCGATGCGACCGCACAGCCCGTGGGCGTCGCTGATCCGGGACAGCAGGACGGCCAGCGACTCGACCTCGCCACTGTCCTGCAGGCCACCCGCGTCCACCGGTTCGAAGCCGAGTCGCCGGGCCAGCGCGAACACCTCGCGCTTGGCCGCCGGCTCGCCCGCCACCGGCACCGACACCGGACCGCCGGCCAGGCGGCCCGAGGCGACCTGCGCGGCAGGTACCGTGTTGAACGCCTTCACCACCCGCCAGCTCGGTGCGGCCCGGGCCAGCAGCTCCGCGCCGGGGCCGCCGCCCGGTGGCGGCGCCGCGTGGCGGCCCAGCCGCGGATTGGTCGCGTCGACCAGCGTGCGGCCCCGCCCGCACCGGCCGGTCGGCCCGGACAGGAGCGCGAGCGCGACCGGGAACGGTACCGCGAGCAAGACCACGTCGCACTCGCGGCAGACCTGGTCCAGCGGGGCGAGCCCGGCCGTCGGCCCGGGCCGGGTCCGGGCCACCAGTACCGGCTCCCCGGTGGCGGCGATCGCGCGGGCCAGCGCGAGCCCCATCCGCCCCGCGCCCACCACGCCGTACCTGGTCACGACGCGTACCTCGCGAGGGCTTGGCGCAGCTCCTCCGGCACTGCCACCGGTTCGAGCTCCTCGCCGCGGCGGCGCATGCATGCGATGGTCTGCCGGCCGCGGGCCAACAGATCCTGGCCGGCCGGCTGGTCGCGCAGGTAGTCGAAGCTCATCACGATGCGGTTGGCGGCGATCCGCTCCAGGGTCATCAGTACCTCCACCCGGTCCAGCGCCCGGCTCTCCGCGTAGAACTCGGCCGAACAGTCGACGGTGACCAGGGCCAGGCCGCCTGCGAGCGCGTCCAGCACGCCGGGTGCGTGGTCGGCCAGGAAGAGCTCCCGGCAATGCCCCTGCCAGTGCAGGTAGTGCGCGAAGTACACGTTGCCGACGAGGTTCGTCTCGTCGAACGTGACGGTGTGCCGGTAGACGTACCGCCGCGGCTCGCTCACGGGTGCCCCACGCAGACCGCGACCGGGCCGGCGTGGCTTTCCACGACAGCCGTGCGGAGGGTGTGGCCGGAACCGGCCAGCACCTGCCAGCCGTCCGGCCCCGCCGCGCCCAGCACGAGCGGCGCGTCGGGCGGAAGACCGAGCTTGCGCATCGCCTCGCGACCGGTCCACACCCGCGCCGCGGCCCAGGCCGGCGGCTCGCCGCGTTCGCGGCCCAGCTGGGTGGCGAGCGCGGTGTCCGCCGCGCCCAGCGGCGGTCCCGCGCCGCCGGCGCGCTCCCAGTCCACCGCGATCGGGCCCGGGGCGGTGGCGACCAGCAGCCAGTCGTCGAGGTGGCTGGCGGACACCCCGCCCGGACCGGACAGGCGGGGCCGGCCGGCGCCGTCGTGGCTGGCCCGCGCGCCGGACAGCCAGGCCGCAACCGCCTCGGTGCAATTCTTGTCGGTACGGGGACCCTGCGCGACAGCGAGATCCACGCCGGTGCCGGGGTGCCACCGCTCCAACGAGCGCGCAAGATACGGGCCGAGCAGCTCGACCGGCCATCGCGGCGGGTGCAGTGGCCCGACCGCGCGCAGGCGCACCCCGCGCCACTCCTCGACCAGCTCGCCGCCGGGGCCGGCGACGGTCAGGTCGAAGAGGTACTCGTCCTCGCCGCCATCGCGCTGCCGCGCGTCCAGCTGCAGCCGCCCGGCCGGTGGCCGGTACATCGCGATGTCGTCCACGCCGACCGGCAGTACCCGGCGGTCCGGCACGCACCCCTGCAGGATGTGCAGGAACGCGTCCCGGGCGCCTGGGTCGCCGAGTTCCAGGTGCTGCTCGAGGAATGCGCCGAACCAGCGGGTACCCGGGCGCGCGTCGATCACCCCGGCGCACCGGTACGCGCTGAGCGCGTGGTACCCGAGGACCCGCTGGAAGCGCGGGCCGTGGAAGAACACGGGCCCGTACAGGTGGCCGGCCGGGAACGGTTCCAGTTGGGACGCCAGCCGCACCGGGCCGGGCGGTGGGGGCGGGGAGGCGGGGGAGTACCGGGCCGTGAAGTGGTCGGCGGCGAAACCGGTCTCATCGCTGCGGACTACCACGTCGACGCCGCCCTCCTCGCGGACCAGCGCGGCCACCCGCAGCTCCCGCTGGCCGCGCTCGGGGACGGTGACCGGGCGGGCCAGCGTCACGCCGCTGAACCGGGCCGGACCGGTACCCGCACCCAGGGCCGCGCAGGCCTGGGCCATCGCCTCCAGCCCGAGCACCGCCGGCACCACGTGCACGCCATCGATGCGGTGGTCGGCGAGGTACGGGTCGGTACCCAGGGACAGTTCCGTGGCGGCGACCAGCTCCACGCCCGGGGTGTGGTGCAGCGGCGACGTGGCGAACCGCCCGCACGGCGCGTCGCCGGGGGAGTGCCAGCGCAGCGTCGAGCTAGCCGGCAGCCGGCCGGTGACGAGCACGGCGGGCGGCAGCTCGGGCCGGGCCAGCAGCCGCAGCAGCAGGTCCACTCCGGCGTCCGGCGGTACCGGCGCGAGGCCCTGCCGGATCAGCCCGTCCAGCACTCCGAGGCGTACCCCCATGCCGGTGTCGGCCCACGCGGACCACTCCACGGCCAGCCAGCGTCCCTCTGGGTACCGGGTGGCCAGCTCGGCGCAGCGGCGCGTCAACCACTCGTTCGCGATCGCGTACTCCGCCTCGCCGGCCAAGCCGGTACGGCCGATCACCGAGCCGAACGCGACCGCGAGGCGCAGCTGCGTCGGGTCGAGCGCGGCGAGCAGGTACTCCAGGCCCTGGGCCTTGGGGGCCAACGTCGCGCGCAGTCCGGATGGGGTCAGGTCCGGGATGGCTGCGGGCCGGTTGTGCCCGGCCGCATGCAGCAGCCCGCGCACCGGCCCGTGCCGCTCCCGGACGCCGGCCAGCGTGCCGGCCAGCGCACCGGCGTCGGTGACGTCCACGCTGTGGTACTCGACGCCCGCCCCGGTGGCGGCCACCCGGGCCAGCGCCCCTCGTACCGCCGCCTCGCTCGCCGGGGCGCGGCCCAGCAGTACCAACCGCGCCCGGGTCGCCGCAGCCAGCCCTACCGCGCACTCCAGCCCGATGCCCTTGGCCCCGCCGGTCACCACGCATGCGTCGCCTGCGTCAAGGGGGATCGCGCCGTCGCGCCGGGGCGGCACGGCCAGCGGCCGCATCGCGGGCACGGTGCGCAGCAGCCCGTGGCCGTACCCGATCTCGGCGTAGCCGTCCCAGTCGCGGTGAGCCTCGACGGCGGCCGAGGCGATCCCGGCCTCGGTGGCGGGCACCTCGACCACGAGCACCGGTAACCGCGGATCCTCGGCGGCCAGGCTGCGCCCGACTGCGGCGCCCACGCCGCCGTGGTGCAGCACGACAAGCGGCCACCCGTCGGCGTGGCAGGCGCGCAGCGCCGCGATGGCGCCGTCCAGCGGCCCCACGGCCAGGCCCGGCGGCAGCGCGAGCAGCCGCGCGGGGGCGGCATCGAGCGCATCCGGGAACGCGGCCCGCACGGCGGCCGCGAGCGGGTGGCCGGAAAGATCGCTGGCGATGTCCCAGCGCCGCGGCCGGGCCGCGATGTCCGGGGCGGGGCTGGGGACCGGCTCGGGGTGGAACGCGCGTACCCAGTGCGCCACGCCGGCCACCGGAACGGTGCCGGTGCCGGCCTCCGGCAGCGCGGCGACGGCCGCCGCGAACTCCGCCACGGTCGCCGTGGCCAGCGCCAACGGCGCCGCGGGCAGGGCCCGCCCGAGGTCGGTGGCGACCTCGCCGGCGAGCTGGCTGACCCGCAGCGAGCTGAGGTGCAGGTCGGTCAGGAGCCGGGCGTCCGCCGGGATCGCCGCGGCGTCCAGCTCGACGGCGGCGGCGACCCGCGCGATCGCCACCGCGACCGGATCGGCGGCCGGCGTGGGCGCGGCCGGGCGCGCCGGAGGCGTGACATCCGCCGGCACACCCGACGGCGGCGCGGCCGGCCCGGCCGGTGCGGTTCCGGGGACCGTAGGGGGGTTCAGAGTCTCGCACGGGTTGGTGAGGAACCGGCGCGGTCGGTCCAGGTCGAAGTGCCGGGTGACCCGCCGCGCGAAGTACGGCTGTACCCCCGGGCAGGCGCCGGCCGCGAAGAGGGCCGCGGTCGCGACTGCTACCCCCTCCGCGGACTGGGCGCCGGCGTCCAGCGCGACGGCGCGCGGGCCGGCCAGGTCGGCGACCACTCGCCCCGGGCCTACCTCAACGAGCAGCTCGGCTCGCAGCAGGGCGAGCGCGTCCCGGAAGAGCACTGGCGCGGTCAGCTGCCGGACCAGCACCTCCACCGGATCTTCGCCAGCCAGCCACTCGCCGGTGACCGTGGAGGCAACCGGCTGGGCCGGCGGGCGCCAGCCGAGGTCGGCCGCCGCCGCCTTAACCTGGCACGCGGCCGGCGCCATCAGCGGCGAGTGGAACGCGTGGGCGACCGGCAGCCAGGTCGCGCGCACGCCGCGCCGGGCCGCCGCGGCGACCACGCGTTCCAGGTCGGCCTGGGGGCCCGACACCACCAGGTGCCCCTCGCCGTTGTCGGCGGCCAGCACCGCGTCGCCGCCGCGCAGCAGCTCGGTGACGGTGGCCCGGTCCGTGGCCACGTTCACCATGCCCGACGGTCCGGGGTCGGCCGCGGCCATCGCGGCGCCGCGTGCGCAGGCCAGGGTGTAGGCGTCGGCCTCATCCAGCGCGCCCGCCCAGACCAATGCGGCGATCTCGCCCAGGCTGTGCCCAAGCGCCTCGTGCGCCCGCGCGCCGAGCAGGTGCAGCCAGCGCAGCCCGAGCAGGCTGGCCCGCACAATCGCCGGCTGGGCCAGCGCGGTGCCGACCGGGTCCGCGTCCAGGGACGGCAGCGGCAGCGGGTCCTCGTACCCGGGGGGCAGATGGTCGAGCAACAGCCCGAGCGCACCCGCGCCCGGCGGGCAGGGCGCGGCCTGTCCGGAGAAGAGCAGCCCGACCCGCAGCGGCCCCCCGACTCGCAGGAACACCCGCCGGGCCGGGTTGAGGACGGTACGCTCACCCGCGGCCAGACAGTCCAGCGCGTATCCGGCCGCCCGGGCCAGCTCGTCGGGGCTCGCGGGGGCCGCGGCGAAGCGGGCCGGGGCGCCGCCCCGCGTGGCGACCGCGAGGGTGGCCGCGAGGTCGGTCAGCTCGCCGCGGGACAGTTCCGCGGCCGCGTCACGCACCCGGCGCAGGGTGACGGCGAGCTGCTCGGACGTCTCAGCGGTGCAGGCGACCACCTCACGGTCGGGGTGGCGGGCCGCGAGCGCCCGGTCCCGGGCGGGCAGCCGGTGCCGGCGGGTCGGTCCGACGCCGCCCAGCACCACGTGTGTGTTGATGCCCCCGAAGCCCATGGCACTGACCGCCGCGTACCGCTCACCGGCCGGCCAGGGGCGCGCTTCGTCCAGAATGGACAGTGTGCTGCCCGGGGTGGCGAGCAGCGGGTGCGGCTCGGCGCAGCCGGTGGTGGGCGGGAGCACGTCGTGGTGCAGGGCGAGGCTCGCCTTGATCAGGCCGGCCACGCCGGCGGCCGCCTTGGTGTGGCCGATGTGCGCCTTCACGCTGCCCAACGCAGCCGGCGCCGCCCCGGCTCCGCGGACCTCCAGCAGGGCCTCCAGTTCGACGCGGTCGCCCATCTCGGTACCGGTGCCGTGGCCCTCGACGAGCCCGACTCGGGTGGGTGCGAGCCGGGCCCGTTGGTACGCGCGGTTCAACGCGAGGCGCTGGCCGGCCGGTTCGGGCCGGGTCAGCCCGCCGGCACCGTCCGACGAGGTACCCCAGCCATGCAGGTATGCATACGGCCGCAACCCGTTCCGCTGCGCGTACGCCTCGCGGCACAGCACCACGACGCCGCAGCCCTCGCCGGGCAGGAACCCGGTCGGCCGGCGGTCGTACACGCGCATCTCGTCCCGGGCCAGGGCTCCCAGGCGGGCGAAGCCGATCAGCTCGAACGGGTCCAGGCTCAGGTCCACCCCGCCCGCGAGCGCTACGTCCAACTGCCCCTCGGCCACCGCCGCCGCGGCGGTACCCACCGCGAGCAACGACGACGCGCAGGCACCGTCCACTGTGTATCCGGTGCCGTGGAAGTCGAAGTGGTTGCAGATCCGACCGGCGATGGTGTTGGCGAGAGCCCCGGCGAGGGTCTCGTCGCCCGGCTCAGGGAAGGCCGACTTGTACTGCCGCTCCACCTCGTCCAGGAGGCTGTCCCAGCGCGTCGCCGGTAGCCCGGAGGCGGGCAGCGCCGCGCGCATCGCCCGGCGCACGTACGGCCACCGGGTGCGCAGCACCGCGGCCCGGGAGAACTCGCCGGTCAGCGAGTTGCCCAGCACCACCCCGATCCGGTCGCGATCCACACCCTCGCCGCCGGGCAGCCCGGCGTCAGCCAACGCCGCCGCGCTCACCTCCAGGGCCAGCCAGTGGCTCAGGTCCACGGACCGGTAGGTGTCACCCGGGACCTTGAAGCGCTGCCGGTCGAATTGCCAGCCGTCGAGCACCGCTGCGAGCGTGAGGTACGTCTGGTCGGCGCCGGGGCCACCGTACTCGGCCAGCGGCACCCGCTGGGCCGGCAGCGGCCGGAAACAGCGGCGCTGACCCAGAACCGTCTGCCAGAGCTGCTCGGGATCGTCAGCGTCCGGATACCGGCACGCCATCCCGATGATGACGACCTTGTCCACCACTACTCCACCCGCCCCGCGTCACAGAGCCGGTTCCGCGACCCGGGCGGCGGCGGTCTCCGGGGTCGGCTCCTCGTCTGGCACGGGCAGCACGGGGGCGGGACGGCGGGCGCGCCGCCGCTGCCCGGCCCAGGTCAGCACGGTACGGCCGGCGCACACCAGCGTCAGCGCGTAGAACAGGCCGAACGTGATGTGCGCGACCACGAGTGCGCCGTACACCAGGGCGGTGGCGGCGCCGAACACCATCTGGGCACTTGGCGTCCGCGGGGTGGTTACCGGGTCGGTGATCATGTAATTGGTGAACAGGATGAACGCGACGCCGACCATGGTCAGCAGCGCGGACGCGGTGGAGTCGCCGAACAGCAGGCCGCGCAGGACCGCCTGGACCACGAAGCCACCGAGCCAGCCGGCGATCAGCGGCAGCCGGCGGGTCAGCTTCCCGTTGAGCATCGTGCCGGAGACCAGGATCGCCGCGGGCAGAATAATGTCCACCGGGGCGCCGCCGTACTCGGTGAACTGGTACGGCGGAGCGATGGCCATCCAGCTGCTGAAGCACAGCAGCGTTACGCTGATGCCGAGGTTGCTCGGGTTGAACAGGTGGCGAGGCACCCCGTCGACCCGGACCCGGAGCGCGTACTTGCTGGCTATCGCGACCGTCACCGCGAACACGGTCGGCAGCAACCGGTCGTTGCCGTACAGCAGCATCGAGCAGGCCAGGCCGGCGATGTGCGCGGGCAGCAGGAAGTTGACCAGGTTCACCGGCGACCCCCGATACCGGGCCGGCCGGTGCCGGGCCCATGCGTCCACGGTCTCCAGCAGGAGGCTGGTCGCGTACGCGGTGAGCACGGCCGCCACCGGCGTCAGGTAAGCCTGCTCGAACCCGAGGTATAGGTACCCCACAATGTTGAACGCGGTGATGGATATCGCGAAGCGGCGCAGGGCCGTCAGCCCCGGATCCTTGGGGCGGCTCGTGGTCGTCGCCTCGGGCATGGTCTGCCTCCTAACGCTTGGCGCTCGCCGCCTGTCAACCGGCCGACGGGGTGCCGAGGGTGATGTCATGCCAACCGGGCTGTAGGGCCGTGGTCATGCCGTGCAGGCCGCCACCGTCGCGCCAGGTGATCGTCACGTCGACCGACTGGGTCAGCCCAGCGCCGAGTCCGAACAGCAACTCGGGCGCGTTCCCGCCGGTATGCCCGTTGGCCGGGAAGAGCTGGGCACGCAGTACCGTGCCGTCCGGCTTGGTGACCGCGACCGCCGCGCCGATCGCAGGCCGGGGTAGCGCGGCCGGCGCCGGCCCGGTCGCGGGCAGCAGCACGCGCAGCCCGAGGTACGCGCGGTCCGGTCCGGTGTTGTGCAGGAACTGCGACCGCGCCCACTGGTTGGCCAGCAACACGTCCGGCTTGCCGTCGTGGTCAACATCGCCCACGGCGACGGACCGGGTGGGGCCGGCGTTGCTGATGCCCAGGGCCTCCGCGAGATCCTCGTACCGGCCGCTGACGTCGCGCGCGAAGAACAGATCCCGCTGGTGTCCGGCGATGTCGGTACCGGTCGGGAAGTTCGGCCATGCACCGGGGTAACGCACCAAGAGGTCGTCGGTGATGGCCAGCTCCTGCAACTGCGCCCAGCGGTTGGTATTGCCGGCCACGAAGCCGACCGCCTGGACCAGTTCGTCGGTGCCGTCGCCGTCGAAGTCGGCCGCCTTGATGTCCCAGGCCCAACCGCTGCGGGACAGGCCGAGCTCCTCGCTCTCGTCCCGGTAAGGGGCGACCCCGCTGGTGAGCGGGCCGGTATCCGTGCTCACGAACGCGAAGTTGCTCTCCTCCAACCCCCGCGCCGTGGTGATGTTGCTGACCACCAGATCCGGGCGGCCGTCGCCGTTGAGGTCCGTGTACGTCACGCCCATGCTCTTGAAGGAGTCCGCGCCGACCACCTTGGACTTGGGGGTGCCGGCGCCGCGCCGGCCGCGCAGTTCGCTGAACCGGATGCGCCCCGGCGTGGACTCGTTGAGCAGCAGGTAGTCAGGTCCGAAGTCGTTGGCGATGTATAGCTCCGGCCGGCCGTCCCCGTTGAGATCCTGGGCTCCAGTGGCCAGCGTCCAGCCGTGGCTCTCGTCGTAGGTCAGCGCCGACGACGCGTCGGTGTAGACCGGCCGAACAATTCCGTCCACAGTGGATAAACTGTCGAAGCGCAGGATCACGTTGGCCCCGGCGTTGCGCGCGTTGGACATCGAGTCCTGCATCGCCATCAGCGGATCGTGGGCGGCCGTCGGGTCGAGCACCCGCGCGCCGTCCGGGAAGTAGTTGCCGATGAAGAGGTCGAGGTGGCCATCGCCGTCGATGTCGAGTACGTTGGCCGTGGTGCTGTTTCGGATCTGGGCCGGACCGGGGACCACGTCGACGGGTACGAAGGGGTCTGGGCCCAGCGGTGAGCCGGGGCGGCGCAGGTAGGCCAGCGGTTCGCGCCCCCAGAAGTACACCAGCACGTCGGTGTACCCGTCCGCGTTGAGGTCGGCCGCCACGCACCCCATCGGCGCCGTGGTCCGCGCGTCGTACGCGACCCCATGCGGCACCAGGGCGAACGGCACGAACGGCCGCGGGTGCCCCGGCACCGGCAGGACGCTGACCGAGTCGTCGCGCGGATCCACCAAGCAGGCCTCGTTGGACAGCCGGTCACCGTCGAAGTCGCCCAGCCCGGCGCTGGCCCCGACCGCTGAGATCCAGGCGCGGATGTGCTCCAGTTGGGGCTGCACGGCGCGTTCCGCGCGCGCGCCCGGCGGCTCCCCGTTCACATCGGACTCCGCGAAGGAGAACCGCTGCGCGAGCCGGTTCAGGTCGCCCGCGCTTGCCTGGGGCTGGCGGGTGGCCAAGCCGACGCCGACGCACATCGCCACGGCGAGCGCGATCACCAGCGCGGGTCGCGCGGTCTGTGATACGTCCATGTCATGTCCTCACGTCGAGGGCCATCACTGATGCGCCACGGCCGCGGCCTGTTCCTGGATCCGCAGCCGCCACTGCCGGTACCCGGCCGGTCCGGTGTCCGGGCCGTCCAGGCCGCGCCGGGCTGTCCACGTCCACGCCGCGGCCTCCTCCAGCGATACGCCCGCGAGCGTGCGGACCGCCGTGTGGGCGTGCTCGGGTGCGTACCCGCAGCGCCGCCAGGCCTCGGCGGCGAACGCCACGCCCTGCGCCAGCGCGGGCGCGTGCACACCGGAACGGTCGAGCAGGCGCGGGTACACGTCCGGTGCGACGCTGCCGGCGTAGCAGGCGGCTAGCCCGATGCCGCTCCACGCGTCGCCTCGGTGCCGCTCGGGAAGGCCGGCGACGCACCCGGCGAGCACGTCCGGATCCCCGCATGCGCGGAACCACAGGCAGCGCCCCATCCCTTGGTACCCGATGTCGCAAGTGTCGGGGCACCGGCTCGGGTGGGCGTACCACCGGCGCAGTCCCCGCCGGCCGGCGAAGAATGCTTGACAGAAGCCCATCCCGTCGTACGCGAGCCAGCGCAGCAGCGGCGCGTCCGTGGTGGAGTCCAGTGGTCGCCGGCTGTGCAGCTTCGCCATCGCCCAGCCGACGCCTACCTGGATCAGGTACGAGTACTGGTCGTCGTAGGCCGCGCGCAGGATCGCGAGCCGCTGCCCACCTGCCGGACGCAGCGTGTCGAGCAGGACCGCGGCCATCCCGGCGCCCTCTACGGCGAACCCGCGGCGCTGGGTCGCGACGGCCGTGAAGTCCGGGGCGGCGCCGGCCGGGCTGGCCAGCTCCGCGTTGAACCCATCCAGGAACGTGCGGGCGACCGCCTCCAACGCGCAACGGGTCGCCACCGGCTCGTCGCGGAACCCGCGTCGCCCGAAGTCGGCCATCGAGTGACGCAGCGCGAAGGCCCGGCGCCAACCGGACGGGTACGGCAACGGCGCCGCGGGCGGGGCGATCATCCCTGCTCCTCTATGGGAGTATCGGACCGGAACGCGGCCAGCCTGCCACGGCCGGGTTGAGCGATTCTTTAACGTGGGATCGCCGCGGTATAGTCCACAGTAGACCTTCCTCGGCAAATTGGAAGATGCACCGGCGATCGTCGCTGTCTAGGCTGACATTAGTTGGCGTCGATGAATCGGAGGTCTGCATGGCGGATGTGGCACTCATGGCCGAGCCCCGAGGGCTCGTCGCAGGGCTCAACGGTAGGCATCACCGGGCGGCACTGACCGTCTTCATGATTGTCGTGCTGGCTCATTGGGCTGAACACGTCACGCAGGCATATCAGATATGGGTTCTGCACTGGCCGGTCCCCAAGGCCCGCGGGCTGCTCGGCGAGGCCTTCCCCCGGTTGATCACATCGGAGTGGCTTCATTACGGCTACGCCCTGGTGATGCTCCTCGCGCTGTTCCTGCTGCGACCGGGCTTCGTCGGCCAGGCCCGCACCTGGTGGACGGTGGCGCTGGTCATCCAGTTTTGGCACCACGTCGAGCATCTTCTGCTGTTCGTGCAGGCGCAGTCCGGCCACAACTTCTTCGGCAAGCCGGTGCCGACCAGCATCCTCCAGCTGGTTTCCCCCCGGGTGCAGCTGCACCTGCTCTACAACTCGATCGTCTTCATCCCCATGGTGATCGCGATGTACCGCCACCTGCGCCCCAGCCGCGCGGAACGGCGGGACATGACCTGTAACTGCGTGCACCCGGCCGCCGGGCCGGCCCCGATCGGCCACCCGAGCTGAAGGGTGCCGGCGATGCTCGCACGCGGCGATCGCGGCTGGCGCGGCGCCGCCCGTGCGACCCTGGTCGGCGGGGTGGCCGCTATCATGCTCGCGCTCGCACCCGGTGCGGGCTGGGCCAGCGACTGGCTCACCTTCGCCGACCCGGCCGCCGGTGCGGCCCTGACGGACGCGCCGGCGGCGGTGGTGCTGACCTTTACCGCGACCCCGGATCCGAGCCTCTCGCATGTCTCGGTGCGGACCGAGGTCGGCACCGAGGTCGGTCAGGGCGAGGCGGTCGGGGTCGGGACGCGGGGGCTGCGCCTGGCGGTATCGATCCGGTCGAGCGGTGACTACACCGTGGCCTACCACGCGGTCTTCACCAGCGGCACCGAAGCGGTCGGCGCGCTGCGTTTCAGCGTCGGCACCGGGCAGGCGCCGTTACCGTTGAAGGTGGACGCGGCGCAGACCGCGCGGCAGGCGGTGACGGCCGGCCACGACCACTCCGTGGACCCGCTGAGCGGCACACTGCTCGTCATCGACATGGTCGTACTGCTGAGCGTCCTCACAATGCTGTGGCTGCGCCCCCGCGCCCGCGACCACGACGAACTGACTGGAGTGATCGATGGCCCGCATTGCCCTGACCCATCGACGGGAGCGAATACCCCGGAATCCTCGGCGTGATGCGGCACGGCCGCGGAATGCCGGCCCCGCGAACTGGCCGAGGTGCTGCTTTGCCGGATCCCTGGGGAGCGGGAGCTCCTCGCCGCGTACGTCTCCGGCGGCAACGAGTGCACGTTCTGCCTCGTCGCATTCTGCGTTCGCCGCGGCCCAGTTGCCCGAGGGTACGGACCTGGTCGAGTCGGTCCGCGCCGATCCTGACACGCCACCGATTCCGCGAAGCGAACGGTCCGGTCGGAGTGTCTGGATTGGACGTTGATCTGGAACCAACAGCAGTTGCACCGGGTGTTGACCGAAGACCTGCGCCACTACAACACGGTCCGGCCGCATCGCAGCCTGGACCTGCAACCACCGTCCCCGACTCGTCGGTTGACCCTCGTCTCGTCCACTGCGGAGGATCGTGCGTCGGGTTGATGTGCTCGGCGGCTTGATCCATGAATACCAGCGCGCCGCGTAACCCCTGGTTCATTGGGCCTGACCGGGCGAACTTGTTTGATCTTCGGGAGTGGAGTTGGAGAGGGTCGCCGCCGCGGGCATGGCGCGGCGGCGCCGGCAGGTGGCCGGCGCGGCATTCCGACGCATCACGCTGGTCGCCGACGGCGAGCATGGCTGGGCGCAGCCACACCGGTGCGCCCGGGCGGGTTACCGCACAACAATCAAGGACGACGGCCGCGCGTCCTGATCGACGACCTCTACGCCGATCCGGCTTCCCGAACGCCAATCAAAGCAACCCGGCGCGCCAAACGGGCCGGTACGCCGAGCGCCGGCGGGCCGGTCGATGCGCTCGAACGGAGTACCCACATTGCGCTTCTCGGTCACCGCGCGTCCGCGTTGACTGATTGGACGTACCAAGGGATCTCCAGTGTCCCGGACTCCGTGCCGACGCTAGGTCT
>Ga0075421_100004867_pt1 | contig 16198 bp, 15 predicted proteins | sample SoiMetdeltSBSDD5_FD_75292 | JGI IMG/M metagenome (GOLD analysis project Ga0075421, IMG submission 75292) | Bulk soil microbial communities from a Populus tree surrounding site in Tennessee, USA - Soil MetaG P. deltoides SBSDD5 | ecosystem: Environmental > Terrestrial > Soil > Tree plantation...
GGGTCCATTGTATACTTTAATCGACAATTGCTTCGGATGATGCAGGCCAGTGAACTTTATTATGGGCAGAGCCTTGTCGTAATGGAAATCAAGAAGCTGACCTTGTCCGAGTACGCAGAGACCGAGTACGGGGGGTCTCATCCGGTCAAGGAAATTTCAAGACGAAATTCGCCTCACCACATTTCGATGCATCGCGGCCTAATTGCATTCGACATTCGCGACCGCATCAATTTCCTCCAACACGTTCAGAGTCTGAAACGACGCACAGGCCTTGAGGCTAACCCAGTCCAAGCTTGCTAGTTGGCTCTTTTTTCCTGATCGTGTCGGAGCCTCAGCGGAGCTGCGCGTTCCGCATATACTCTCGCCATAACGGAGTCTCGCGGAACATCCTCTCCGGACTCATATAGGTCTGAAAGCAATTCCATGGCATAGAAGTTCTCGTGCTCAGCAGCATTCTTCAGCAGCTGAACGGCACGAGCCACGTTCTTAGGCACATCATTTGATAAAAGAATCTTTGCAAGGAAGTATTTTCCCCAATCATCTATTGAGGCCGCTTCCTCCATCAGTTGCAGACCCCCCGACACGTCCTTCTTTGTGCCGATACCCCTAATGAGAGCCTCTCCGAGCCGAGCTCGAGCGTCGTTGTTACCTAGCCGAATGGACTTTTTCAGTTGTGCACGACCATACTCCGGATCCAAAGGCACTCCGTCGCCTGTAACGTACCTCTGGCCCAGATCCTTGAGGACATGGCTGTCACCGTTCTCTCCAGCTTGGCGCAGCAGACTGATGGCACGCTTTTTGTCGGCCGCTGATTGCTCGACATAGAGTTTGATACCAAGATCCAACTGATCCCAGGGGTTCAATGCGTCGCGGATTGCTTTGTCTTTGGTGGCCTCGGGAAGGTCTTTCCAGTTGTGGAGGGCAAATTGTAGTCGATGACGTGCGATCCATCCCTCTCTCGGCGCCGTTCGATAAGAATTCTCTAATGCCCGACCAACGTTCGACGTCACTCCAGCGAGATCCGCAGTGTGGCGTGCAATTTCGAACCACAATTTGCCGTCCGTAGGTGCATTTTCAACAGCAATCTTCAGTATGTGAAGGCAATCTAGCTTGGCCTGTATAACGGCTGCATCGTTTCCAACGGCTTGCGCCTGGAGCTTCTTGCGCGTGCATTCGGAATAGCCGCCAAGGACCAACCGTACGTCGAAGATCCAGGGAAGATCATCAGGGGAGAGTAAAGACGGGGGCCCACCCTCAACATCCGAGAGGCTGAAGAACGTGGTATCCTTCAGCCACAGCTGATAGGGCACAGTTGCTTCGATGAGAAGCGTTCTCAAGGAGAGCACCAGACCGCAGACAGATAGCACGAGTGCTATGGAGAGTGCGGCGCGCTTGATTGGTAAGGGGTCAGTGCTCACAGGGCCATGCTATCCCCGGTAATATGCGTGTACTTTCCCGCTGTAGTAGTAACTCATCGAACTTGTTTGTGCGTTATTCAGGACCAGGGCTGCGGGAACCGGTTTTGGCTCACTAAGCATCTCCCTTAATGCTGACATTACAGTTCGCTGTGATGTCCTTCCGTACCGAACTATGTACAAAATTAGATCGGCAAAACGGGTGACGACACGAGCATCAACAACATATCCCACCGGCGGGCTATCCAGCACGATGACTTCAAATTCGGACTTCGCGCGTTCGACCAGCTGCTCGAATTTCGGTGATGCTAACAGGATGTCGCTCGAGTGCTTTTGCGTCGCCGCGGCACCTATATAGTGTAAGCCGCTGGCCGGGTCGTACCCAGCCGAAGTGGAAAAATTCAGGCTGTCGATTGACTGAGACACCAAGATATCGAGCAAATTCACTGGTGACTGATGGCCGGTGACAAGCGATATTGAGGGATGACGCAGGTCGCAATCCAGCAGTAACGTTCGGCGGCCGCTCATCGCGAGCGCTCTTGCAAGGCTTAAGGCGAGTGTCGTTTTCCCTTCTCCTGGATTGGTCGAGGTGAGCAGGATGACGTTCGATCTTCCGGGTTCAATTAGATTCTCGATGCCAATTCGGAGCCGACGTATGGATTCCGCGTATGAAGAAAAGGGCGCGGTGAGAATCATGTTATGTGGTTGTTCGTTATGGCGGGGAACCGCAGCGATTACTGGAAGCTGAGTCACAGACTCGAGGTGTTCGGCGGAGGTGAATCCTCCAACGAAGTTTTCTCGAAGCAATGCAGCTCCGCCCCCAAGACCCAGAGCGAAACAAAATGCAAGTGCTACGATCAATTTCGTAGGTGGAAAACTGGGTTCGTGCGCGACAATTGCGGGCGCAACCAATCGAGATTCGGGCAGGGCAAGGCTTATTTTTTGCTGCGCCTCCGCAAGCCGAGTGACATAGTTGTCGTAGAGTTTTCGCACAGTTTCCGAATCTCGCTGCAACCGGTAAAACTCAACAGTAACGTCGCTCGGAATGGGCTGTTCCGCTATCAGAGTCTGTAGTCGGACTCGCATTGAGTTCAGCTGAGTTTCGCTCTCATTCAATAAGCGGTGTAGATCCGCCGAGCGACTTTCCGCTGCCAGTCGCAATTGGTTGTGTACGTCGTCAAGGCCGAGTTTTGCTTCAGCCGAGGTAGCGGCATTCGCCCCTACCTGGTTGCGCTCGGCCACAAGTTTCTGGATCTCGGGGGCAAAGCTCAAACTCCCGACATTGGAACTTGGAGAGGCCTGGAGGCGCTCCAGTCGTACGAGTTGGTCCGACCAATTGGACCGTTTGCTCACATTCTCACTGATCTGTGCACGAAGCCGCGACGCTTCGGTTCTGGCTTCCTCCGAGGCAAATCGGGTGCTTTGGGTCGCTATGAATGTATCGATCTTGCTATCGTTCTCGTGAATGGCACGGGCCAGTTCGTCTACTCTTTGTTGCAGGAAGTCGGCGGCCCTTTGCGCGGTGGAAGCCCGAGCCCTTATCTGCAGGTTAACATATGCTTCCGCAATAGAGTTTGCGATATGAGCAGCCTTAGCGGGATCTAAGGAAGTTGCTCCAATTGTAATAACGCTTGTCAATCCTCGTCGGGTGATCCTTAATGCTTCCGACAATTTATCCACGAGGATAGCACGTTGGTCGGCGGTAAGTTCTGCAAGAGAAGCTACATTTTTGGTAGTCTGCTGGGGCTTCTTGAAAGTAACGACATTCAGTAACTGTCGCCAAAATCCAAGTTCTAAACCAAATTCCGGATCATTCCACAACTTCAATTGCTCGATTGCGTCGAGCGCAACACTGGATGATTTAAGAATCTCGACTTCCGTGTCTATTCGGTTGTTCAAAGACGAGTCAGCCGAAAGACCTGGATTAATACCCACCAGCTGAGCTTCACTTTCATCAATGACGATTACAGCTGTTGATGTAAAGCGGTGATCCAGCTGGCCTAGGAGTAGAGCCACAGTGGCCGCGGTCAATAGTACGATGGCCCACACGATCTTGTGTTGTCGCCTCAGAATTCCGATCCAATGATGCACGTTGAAGGTTGGTACCGGCGTGGCGATCCGGCCGCCTAATTCTTCTATGAGTGAGTTTCTCTGAAGTCCGGTCGAATTCAACATGAAAGACACTCGGCTACTTTGATTAGCGCATCAGCCAAAGGAAGTTCAGCAGACGCATCGGGATGTGCAAGGTGAATAGTACTTGCACCGAAGGGGCCATTGTTGCCGTTGATCGTAAGACTTTGTCCGCCAAAATCGATACGACCTTGGGAGTTTTTTATCATTAAAGTTAAAATTGGATTCACCATTAATGCGACGACGCCGTTTTTCTCTGTAAGCGCATGATCTCTCCTGTCGCCAAACCTAAGAGGCATGCGCTGTATAAAGCTATTGCCTGAATCTCAAGGCTGAAATCGACAAGCGCATGCACTGCAATGGCTATGGCGCTGGCCAAACAGGAAACGGTGCAGATAGCGTCCGGGGAAGCAGAGCGCCAGGCTTTGGCGAGCGATCCCAATGCATAGACAACAATGATCAGGGCGAACAGAGTTGCCGGTATTCCAAGACAAGCAAAAGCTTCAAGAATGGTGGAGTGTGCATTACTCCAGGCAAGGTCAGATGGCGTACCAGCACCGTGGTAAAGAGGCTCGATGGACGAGTATGTACCTGCACCATGACCCAGTAGGGGGCGATCTGTAACAGCCTTAATGGCCTCTCGGTAAAGATCAACACGGACTGCCATGCTGGTATCCGACTCGCCTGCTCTCACATAAAACGCGCTGGCTACTAGACAGCACGCGAGAATTCCCGCCCCTACCAAGCTAAGCATGGGTGCAAAGGCTCGGCGACGGTCGGGCCTTTTTGCATACTGCATTGTTAGAGCCGAGAGGGATCCAAGAAAAGCGGCGATAGCTCCACCTCGCGAGCCTGTCAAAATCAGTGCGGCTAGAAGGATTGCACAAAAAGCCAGGTACAAAGACTTGAAGCTAATGAGGCCCTCAAGCAGCTTCAAACCCGAAGTGGACTCATCTGTGCTGTGGTTGAAGACTTCACGGGTGAGCAATGTTGTCGCGATCGTGAGATTAAGGGCCAAGAAGGTGGCTGCGGTATTGCGATTTACGAATGTTCCGGTTAGCCAACCGGAATAGGCTGACTTTGGCAACAAGCCGATCGTTCCTAGATCGTAGGTTTCGTTAATCAAACCAAAGCTAGCAACTGCAACGGCGGTGAAGAGCATGAGGTTCAGTGCGAAGAGGCCGTGCCGAGCATCCAACCCTATGCGAACTGCGGGCACAAAGATAAGCAGGGCGATGCACCATGTAAGAGTCGCGAAAGTCTGTGAAGGATTGGCACTGATGGCCCCTTCGATCCCCATTTCGCGCCAAATGGGATGATGCAAGAAGCCAGGGGTTCCCGGCAGGGCTTGGATCAGCATCCAAGATGTCAACAACAAGATGCCAATCACCACAAGCAGAGGAAGTCGCCAGTTGAAACGGCTGAATGAACCGCGCGCGAGTTCAGTGGCGCAAAATAGAGTTGTCGTTAGGCTGATGACCAAGCTATTGGTTGCCCAAATTAAAGTTCGATTGCTGCCTAGCATGGTCGGGGCCAAAACGAGTAGGGCATAAACGATGCCGCGTGTCACTGCCAAGACCATGAGCATCTCCTCTCAAGGTCTTCGCAATTTCTTTCTCTGCTCACGGTTCTCCCACCAATTCGGATTCGGTCGACCATAGTTAATTGGTTGCAAGTGTTGTGCCATTACGAAAGTTCAGTGGAGTTGAGCCCAGTCGAACTGACAATGTGTGTCAGACAAGAGATTGCTATTGCCAGGTGGTGATACTCGCCTGCGGAGGATAAGAATTTCTGCAAGAGGATTAATAAGGAGCGTTAAGCAGCTTCCGACAGCTACTTACAACGCATTTTGTCCGGTCACAACTAGGGGAACAGTCTTAAGCAAAATCCAAAGATCAAGAAGAAAGGAGCAGCGTCGAACATACTCGGTGTCTGCGCTAATTCGACGTTCCATAAGGCCGGGATTCTTGGTGGGGCCTCGGTAACCAAGAATTTGGGCGAGCCCAGTTATGCCGGGCTTTGCATTATACCGTTCCATATAGTCCGGCAGCATTGAGGCAAAAGCTTTGTCGAGAGCCGGCGGGTGCGGGCGTGGACCTACCAGTGACATGTCTCCTCTAAGCACGTTAACCAATTGTGGCAGCTCATCTATGCTGAGCTTCCTCAAGTATCGGCCCACGGACGTTACGCGAGGATCGTTAACTTCGCACTGAATGGCCTTTTCTCCATCCTCCATGACGGACATTGTTCGGAACTTGTAGATGAAGAATCGCCTTCGCTGAAAGCCTGTGCGCGCCTGCTTGTACAAAATGGGCCCCTTTCCTTCGCAAGCTATCGCGAGAGCGGCGATGATCATAACCGGCGACAAAATGAGTAGTGCTGCGAGCGCAATTAGAACATCAGAAAGACGTTTGCCTGCCACATAAATCGTAGCAGGAGTATGGCCCGCAGCCTGGTTGATGGTTCTATATGTGGTGTCAGTCACGGTTCAAACCCAATCACTAAGGGTCGAGCCTATCGCTGCGCCTCGCAGTCAGATTTGATTCGCCGACCTGTAATCCGAGCGGACTTTAAGAAAACTCTAATCAAATAGTGAGTGCGATCGATTGTTATGATTAGTGGAACCGAAGAGGGGGGACATTAATTAAGCAAATTAATCAGCGCACTCCTGGATCTTGGCTGCGCCTTCTAGGGCGTTTTGCCGTTTCTTGAATGGTGTCACGTCGCGGCTGGACCTGTAATGGACAAGAACAAGGATCACCATGATCAGAGCCGAAGATCCTATCGAACTCGCCATCTCGGCTGAAAAGGTCGTGTTCCTGATTGAAAAAGCGCGGGAGTTCGACGCAAAGGATGCACCGAGTAAGCGTGACCCGGGTTCCAATCCAAGTGACGATCGTATGATCGAGGTGCTGGAAGATCATCCGGACGATCCAGTGCTCGAAGAGATGACTGGTCTTATTAACGGTCTGAACGAGGATGAGAAGGTCGACCTCGTCGCCCTCATGTGGATGGGGCGGGAAGATTTCGACGTTGGGGAATGGGAAGAGGTGCGTGAGGAGGCGGCGCGGGCCCACAACGAAAATACGGCTCGTTATCTGGCGAGAACGCCGCTTCTGGCCGATTTCCTCGCCGATGGGCTTGATCGACTAGGGTATTCAGTTTCGGAACTCGAGGCCCAAGCCTTCTAGTGCGCATTTGCCACAGTTGTTCCTAATTGGAGCGGGCACAGTTGGGGGTGCTTCTGCCGACCTGCGAATCATGTTCCTCCTTGCGGTGCGGAAGAGGCACGCATGGGCGGAATGCGGTCTGTACTCACCGGCTTTGCGGTGGGAACGGTTATTGGTGCTGGGGGCTATTTGGCAGCGGCAGGAATTGCCGTCTCCCCCCGAACTGCCATGGCGCAGTCAGCCGTGCAAGCCGAGCATGCGAATCGCCTTCAGAACCAGATTGTGATTGCCGACGAGCATGGTGGTTCCGTCGTCGACTACGCCCTGCAAATGTTGACATGGCGAGAGCGGGGCATCTCCTTGCGCTTCACGGGCCGCTGCGATTCAGCCTGCACGCTATACCTAGCTTTGCCCTATGAACAAACTTGTGTGGCAGCAGGTGCTTCCTTTCGCTTTCATGCGCCTACTGCGGAGACCGAAATATCTGCAAAGCTTGCCCTCAACTACATGACGCACAACTATCCCCATTGGGTCAATTCATGGATCGAGGCAATGGGCGGGCTATCGGATCGGCTCATTACAATGGACTACGAGTACGCCCGGCAATTCATGCGCAGCTGCGAGCCCAAGGCTCCCACTATCGTGATGTCAGCTGGGGAAAAGCCTTCCTAGAGCGCCGTCAGCCAGTTTCGTCAGCCGAAGACAGTTGACTGCGGCCATTGCGCTGCAGACTAAATTGCAACAAAAGATGGGTGATGAGGGCAAGCACCACGATCGAGCCGCCTACAAGTGTTAGTCGCGAGGGAATTTCATTGTGGATAAGCCATACCCACAATGGACCGAGCACTGGCTCTGTCGTGCCAATGAGGGCGGTCACGGCAGCGGGCACAGCCCGGGCCCCTGTTGCGAAAAGAGCGAGTCCCAATCCTAAGTTCAGGGCGCCGAAGGCGAACAGCAGGCCCATGTCGCGCGCCGTAACATAAAAGCCTTCTGTAAGTGCGGCGGAGACGGCGACCGAAAAAAGTGTGCCAAGGCAACAGGCAGGGGTCATGCGGACATTTGCGTAATGTCGTGTGATCACAGTCGCGCTTGCGAATGCCAGCGCGATCAGCATCGATAGAGCGCTGCCGATCAGAGATACTTTGGTGTCTATAGAATCCGAGACCATGATGCCAACACCAAGGATCACGGCTGCGATCGCAAGCCAAGTGGCGGCAGCTACTCTTTCATTAAAGAGAAGCCGGCCCAGCAAAGCGGCGATCAGTGGAACCCCGGCCTGGATGAGCAGAATATTGGCGACGGTGGTGTAGGAAAGCGCGACAATGAAGGATGTGGAGGCTGTAGCGAAGCAGAGGGCGACGCCAATGCCAGGAATGCCCATTTTCCGAAACAATTGAACCGTTCCGAGAAGCCCGTCGCGGGCAACCAGAAATCCGATAAGAAAAAGCGCTCCCCATGCCGCGCGCCAGAAGACGATTGTCCAAACGTCATCGATAGAAATAAAGCGTGCAATGGCACCGCCGAAGCTCCATACGACGGCGGAGCCCAAGACTAGCAGGGTTCCAGATTTCAAGTCCTGCATAACGGGTTTCGGAAGATAGCAGTTGACTACGAAGACCCGATCATAGCGGCCCAGTTTCCATCCTGTGGGCTCCAAGCGACCAGTTCGTTCATTCCACGACTAATCACGTGAGTGTGGTCAATCGCGAATCCAGAGATAATTTAAGCTGGCACAACCCAGTTTGTGGGGAACTTCGTTCTAAACTGCTGTTTTTCTGGGAACGGCAGAGTCCCTATAATCGGTAACGCGAGATGGGGTTGATGATCGCCCAGGAGGCTTTTTGCCCACTGAAAAGGGCATCCTACTCCGGTTGCCACCAGCACGGCACGACTGTACATATTCGCATTACCCAACGTGCGTGATTTCCCCGAGCGCGTTTTCGAGAAGCGCGATAGAACTAGCTTGCCTTTATGGAACTGATTCGTGGATCTGCAGATTGACGGCTGAAGACTATCAAGAATATTCACCTGCGGCCCCTTCGCCGCCGATGAAGGTCAAGACAGCAAGACGGCGCCGGCGACGTGGTCGACTGCGTTGCATGCTTGGTTTTCTGGTTTTCGCAGGTCTGCTGATCGCAACGAGGTTGTCCAATCTCTGGCTTGCTTTCGACGTGCTCAGCCATTTCACACTCCATTACGCCATCCTGGCAGGCGCCTTCCTCATCGGCTATTTCATGCCCGTGGGGCGCGTGCTCACCGCCTTCATTTTAGCCTTCATCGGTTTTGCAGGCATCGGCGCCTATGCCCATTACGCAAGTGAGGAGCCACGAGTGTTTGGACTGGCGCAGGCAAACGAGCGGCCTTTGCGGATCATGTCCTTCAATTCAGGATTTGCCAATGACAATACAGAAGCGATCATCAAAGAAGTCCGCCGTCTCGATCCCGATGTTGCAGTTCTAATTGAGCTCAGCGAGGGCAAGAGAGTTGTCTTGAATCAATTGCGGGATAAGTATCCCTATCACATCGATTGTATCGGAACCGCCTACTGCCACTTCGCCATTCTTTCGAAAGCTCCTATCACCTCGTCAGACTTCAAAGGCTTATGGAACGGGCCAGCCCTCATTAGCGCCACTTTGGGAGGGCAATATGCTGGCGTGCATGTAGTGGGTGTGCACAGCATAAGAACCCCATATGTCAGAGCGCAGTTTGGTCAGATGCGGGAACTGGCGAACTACCTTAACGCGTTCACCGGGCCGTTATTTGTCGTAGGCGATTTCAATGCCACACCCTTTGCCCGTGTGCTCGGTCTTTTTGCCGAACGTACGAGCCTTAGACGAGTGACGTTCCTTCCGACCTGGCCCGGACAAGTGGAGTTGCCGCAGTTGGCAATCGATCATATTTTCTTCAGCGCCGGGGTGCGGGTCCTCGAAGCAGCGAAAATTGGGCAGAGAGCGGGGTCGGACCACTATCCGGTCACGGTTCTAACGTCAGTTCCCACTGATAGATCAGGCTTGATAAAGAGCGATCGGTAGGCTTCCGTCTAGATAGGCATGTGATGGTAGATGATGTGACGGCGGTTGTGTTTGACGTGGGGAATGTTTTGCTGCGCTGGGATCCCCGTAATCTGTACCGCAAAATTTTCGAAAGCGGTGAGCAGATGGAATGGTTTCTAAGCCATGTCTGCAATGGATCGTGGAACGAAGCCCAGGATCGGGGTCGAGCATGGGCCGATGCCGTGCAAGAGCGGACAAAGGTGTTTCCGCAGTGGGCAACTGAGATTCGCGCCTATGACGAGCGATGGATGGAGACGCTTGGCGGTGCTATCGAGGACAATGTGAATATTTTAAGAGCCCTTAAGCAGGCAGGCGTACCGGTGTATGCCATCACCAACTTCTCAAAAGACAAATTTCGCGCCGCAAGCGCGCAATATGATTTTTTTACCCTCTTCGATGGGATCCTGGTTTCAGGCGAAGAGCAACTCATCAAGCCGGACCCTCGCATCTTTCGTCTGTTTCTAAATCGATATCGGCTGTCGCCTGGGAGGTGCATCTTTATCGATGACAGTGGGGCCAATGTAGCGGCTGCGAATGAGATCGGCATGCGAACTATACATTATGCGGAGGGTGTGGATCTCGTCGCAGCTTTGGAAGGACACGGCGTAACCGTTCTGCGGGAGTTTCAAACAGCGTAACAGTAAATAGAACTGGGGTGATCAAAGCCCTCAAGGCTCGTTACTCTTTCAGGAGCGGCATGTTCGGCATAATCAGAAGGTGGCGGGGAACCAAGGATGAAGCCAATGCATCTCCCTCTGTTGAGTTCCACCCCGACACCCGCATTTACGCCATTGGCGACATTCATGGCTGTGCGGACCTCCTAGCCCAGCTACATCAAGCGATCCAAGCAGATCTGCAACATAGGCCCTGTCGCCAGTCGATCGAAGTCTATGTTGGCGACTATGTGGACCGTGGTCCCCGCTCTTTTGAAGTCTTGGAAAATCTTGCTCTATCTACCCCAGTGTGCAATCGACGAATCTGCCTCATGGGCAATCATGAGCAGATTCTTATCGACTTTTTGAGAGACCCTCTGGTCCTTTCCTCCTGGATGTCGCTGGGCGGGCTTGAAACTCTTCAGTCTTATGGAGTCCGAGTAAGACTCAATTCGGCTCGACGCGAGTTCAATACGATCCAGGCCGAACTCCAGTATCGTCTCCCCGAGTCACACCGGAAGTTCCTGCATCAACTGCCATTGAGTTTCAGCTATGGCAGCTATTTCTTTGTGCATGCGGGTGTCCGGCCAGGTGTTGCTCTGGAACAGCAGAAAGCTGAGGATCTTCTGTGGATAAGAGATGGCTTTTTGGATTCGGCGAAGGACTTTGGAGCCATCGTCGTGCATGGCCATACGCCGGGGGAAGCTCCCGTTGTTCTGCCAAACCGCATCTGTATCGATACGGGCGCGTATGCAACTGGCAAACTGACTGGCATGGTGCTTGAAGGGAACGATAAGCGCTTTCTTACCGCCACTCGGAAAGGGACAATTGTTACGATAGCAGATTAGTTTTCTGCGGCAGCACGGTGGTTGTACGGGCCATACTCTTAGGCACCGTAATATTTCTTGTACCATTCGACAAACTTCAGAACGCCTGTCTCGATGGATGTTGCAGGTTTGAATCCAGTGACTTCCGAAAGGTCGTCGATATTGGCGTAAGTGCGATGAATGTCACCGGGTTGAAGGGGAAGCATGCGCTTAATTGCGGTCTTGCCAAGGGCCTTCTCAATACAAGCGATGAAGTGCATCAGCTCGACTGGTTGGTTATTACCGATGTTAAACAATCGATAAGGAGCGGAGGAGCTTGCCGGATCCGGATTATTGCTATTCCATTTCAGATCTACGTTCGGAATCTTATCGAGTACTCTCACGACCCCTTCAACAATATCGTCAATGTAAGTGAAATCCCTTGAGTGATCTCCGTTGTTGAAAACGTCGATTGGTTCTCCTGCGAGAATCTTTCTTGTAAAGAGAAAGAGGGACATATCCGGGCGTCCCCAGGGTCCGTAGACGGTAAAAAAACGCAAACCGGTGGTAGGCAACGCAAACAAATGTGCGTAGGAATGAGCCATGAGCTCATTGGCCTTCTTGGTTGCACCATAGAGGCTGACCGGATGATCGACATTTTGATGAACGCTGAAAGGCAATGCCGTGTTGGCGCCGTAGACGGCGCTGGTTGACGCAAACACGAGGTGTTGCACTTTGGCATGTCGGCAGCCCTCAAGGACATTCATGAAACCAACGATGTTGGCGTCGATGTAGTCATGAGGCTGATCGAAGGCATGGCGAACTCCAGCCTGCGCGGCCAAATGCACTACGCGTTCAGGCTGCTCTTTCAGGAATATTCCTGCTATTGCGCTACGATCGGCAATATCTTGCTTGATAAACTGAAACCCGTTACGAGGAGCAAGCTGCGCCACCCTCGCGTGTTTGAGGCGAACGTCGTAGTATTCGTTTAGATTGTCCAAACCCACCACTTCGTGACCCTGGTCAAGAAGAGACTTGCTCACGTGAAAGCCAATGAAACCTGCGGCCCCGGTAACTAGAATGCGCATGAAGCGAATGCTCCCAATGAAAGTCTCGAGACCTAAAGCATCTTTGTGCGACAGCGCAACGTAAATTGGCCGCCCGCCCCTAAACTATGAGTTTCCTGGAGATTCAAGCTAAGAGTTATGGCGTGCGCTGGGCTGAGATTGCCTTTTGCCTTAGCGGAACTGTCATAAGCGGCATCCTGCTGTTGGCATCCAGGCTGTCACAATACTGGTTGCCCTTGGATGCGCTTAGCCAGTTTACCTTGCAAGTTGCACTCATCGGAAGCGGATGCGGAATAGGGATGTTGATGCCTCGGGCCCGATCCCTTACTGCAATCGTCTCGGTCTTTATCGGCTTCCTGTTCATTGGGGGATACTCGCATTATGTCAGTGCCCATCCGAAAATCTTAGGCTCTGTACAAGCGGGAGAGTTGCCGCTGCGCGTGGTAACATTTAATGCAAGCGTTATCAACGCAGACACTGATGCGATTTCTCAAGAGCTTCGGCGATTGGATGCGGATGTAGCTGTCTTGATGGAGTTCAGCGAGAAAAAGTACGCTGTTATTGAGGGTAATAGAGGGACCTATCCCTATATTGTGGGATGTGTCCGAGGGCGCCATTGTCATTTCGCGGTTTTCTCCAAAGTTCCCATTGCTTCTTCGCAAGTGCGAGAGGGCTGGGATGGTCCGCTGATGGTGAGGGTCACGCTGGGCGGCGCTTTTAGCGGCCTCCATGTTATTGGTGTGCACTTCCCGAGGCTGCCATATGTAACTTCTCAGTTTAAGCAACTTGCAGTCCTGCTGGATTATCTGGAGCAATTAAACGCACCAATGGTGGTTGTGGGAGATTTCAACGCAACTCCCTTTTCCAAGCTGATCTCAGAATTCGCTGCTAAAGCGAATATGCAACGACTAACTAGACTGCCAACTTGGCCCGCCTACGGCCAATTGCCACAGTTTGGAATTGACCATGTCTTTATCAGCACCGGAATTCGGCAACTTGAAAGCGCCGGAATTGGCTTTTCTTCGGGCTCAGATCACTTTCCGGTGGTCGTTAAATTGGCGGTTCCAGCCATGAAAGGAGCCATACCGCAAGGCTGACGGAGAAGTCTTCGGCCAGGCAACAAATGTTGCCACGATAGGTCAATTGTTGCTGTACCCGTCGCTTGAAAGGGTTAATTTCACTTGGAGTTGGCAGTTCGCCAAAAAGGGTTCATTCTTTAGAGCGGTCGTAAGAATGAACCGTGCAATTCTGATATTCGCGAGCCTTACATTAGGCAGTGTTCCTGCCGATGCAAAGACATGGGCTGCTCAATTTCCCATTGGCAATGGTGACTTGAGTCCAGTTTTCCACGCCCGTAATGCAGACGACGCACTAGAAAAGGCCGCAAAGTTCTGCAAACAGATTGAACTCTGTCGAAGCCAGCATCCAGATGGAGAAATAAGAGGAATTACGGCGGTTGGTGTGGTGGGTTACAGCAACTTATTTGTGACCACAGAGTGCCAACAAGCCAGTGGTGAACATGTTTATGCCACTGTGTCATCCATCTACGATGCTGCGGCCGGCAGAAAAGATGGCAAGAACAAAGGCGAAGATGCAATTCAACGTTTAGGTCACCTCACCGACAATTGTACCGTCCATGCAGTATACGGAGTTAAGTCTCGCCAGCGACTCCAAACTGATTTGATGGCGAAAGCGCTGGAGCAGAATGTTCAGAGCCTGAAGGGGGAGGTTAGATCTTATAAGATTCAACGCAGAAATGCAGCGCGAACAGCAACAGAGATACTCGATTAGTTTTGCAAGCTCACATTGCTGATCGCACGTTTGCATGGAGCGTCGTGGACGGAAAAACTCGTGACAGGTTTATGCTGTAGCTTTCTTTGCGGGTAAGTAACCCGTGAAGAAAAATTCTGGTGGCTAGGTTACCAGGAAGCTCACCTCTCTTGTTGTTAAAAGCAGACGAAGGCGATTTGTCACTGCAGTGGCGAGTGATCAAGGCTTCGCGAGAAGATTTAGAGTCTCGCGTGGCTAATATTGGATGGTAACACGGACTTAATGTCAAAAATGAAGCCCTGGGGCTTCAGCCGCGTAGAGAAGACTTCGGGAGCTTGAGATTTTATCTGATCGTGATTGACGGCATAAACAATGACGTCAAAGAGGCCCTGCGGCAGTTGAGTGAGTACATCCAAGCCATACTCCTGCTTGGCCTCCTCCTGCTCGACAAGAGGGTCATAGATAATCACGTCGATCGAAAATTCCTGCAAACGCTTGATTAGTTCCGCAACTTTCGTGTTTCGGATGTCGGGACAATTGTCCTTGAAAGTGAAGCCTAAGACCAGGAGCTTAGCTCCATCGACCTTCATGCGTCGCTGCAGCATTCCTTTCAAAATATCCTGGGCCACAAAGACGGGCATATTATCGTTGGTTCTGCGCCCGGCGAGGATCATGTCGGGATGAAAACCCACGGACTGGGCCTTGTGTGTCAAGTAGTAAGGATCAACGCCAATGCAGTGGCCTCCCACGAGACCTGGAGTGTAGGGATGAAAATTCCACTTGGTGCCAGCAGCCTCGAGGACCTCGCGGGTGTCCAAGCCAAGTGCCTTAAAGAGCATGGCCAGTTCATTGACGAGAGCAATATTGACATCACGCTGCACGTTCTCGATCACCTTGGCGGCCTCGGCCACACGGATGGAGCTTGCTTTAAAGGTACCTGCTGTCACGACCCTGGCATAGACTTTGTCGATGAGCTCGGCCGCCACTGGGTTTGAGCCTGAGGTAATCTTCACAATGTCCGGGAGCCGGTGTTGGAGATCCGCGGGGTTGATACGTTCGGGGGAATAGCCCACGGAGAAGTCGACATTTAACTTTAGGCCTGACTTGCTCTCCAAAATGGGGACACATACTTCTTCTGTGGCGCCTGGGTAAACAGTTGACTCGTAGACTACGACATTGCCAGGCTTTAGGACTGAGCCGACAACAGCGCTAGCGCTCCGAAGAGCAGCCATGTCCGGGCGCTTGGCCTGATCAATCGGAGTGGGTACGGCTATAATATAAAAATTGCAGTCGGCAATGGCGGTGATGTCGTGACTAAACTCAGCATTAGCGGTACGTAGCTCGGTTTCTGAAATCTGGCCGGCGCGATCAAGAAAGCGCACTAATTCAGCAACGCGTTTTCGATCGATATCAAAGCCGACTACGGGAAAGTGCAAGCCAACAAATGCCGCCACCGGCAAGCCTACATAACCTAAACCGACGACTGCAACGCGTACCTCGTTCAGGCCCGGTAACTGCAGGATTGCGGTCTTGGGAAGGGAAGTATTTGCACTTTCAAAGTTCACAACGCCACCCACTGTTTACAAGTTCACTAACCTCGAAATATCATAATCCCGGTAGCATAACAGCCGCATGTTGAACCATGGTAGCTAAATTTGTCATCCTGCCATTTACCGTCCATTGAACATATTTTGTCGAGAAGCTTTGTGCATAGAATTTGAGCAATTTGGCTAACCGCTAGTTTTGAGCCTGCCTCCTATCGTTGCCTTATCTTTGAGGAGGCGTGCTTATGAGAACACGGGGATTCGTAACAACTTTCCTGGCCGCAGGTTTAACTTTGACCCTCTGGTGTGAAGGTGCGAGTGCAACGCCGTTGGCGGGCGGAATGCGTGGGCAGAATGTAACCAGGATTTATAATGATCGCGGTGGCTATGTCATCCAATATGCAATGCGACTGCAGAAACTGAGACAGGCTGGTACCCCAGTTCAATTTGCTGGCGCTTGCCTTTCAGCTTGCACTCTTTATCTGGCGCTGCCCAACAACCAGACCTGCATTTCACCGCGCGCATCATTCAGCTTCCATGCGGCCTACGGCGCTGGCCCGAGGGGGAATGCGATTGCGACGTCCTATATG
>Ga0075421_100004868_pt1 | contig 16197 bp, 14 predicted proteins | sample SoiMetdeltSBSDD5_FD_75292 | JGI IMG/M metagenome (GOLD analysis project Ga0075421, IMG submission 75292) | Bulk soil microbial communities from a Populus tree surrounding site in Tennessee, USA - Soil MetaG P. deltoides SBSDD5 | ecosystem: Environmental > Terrestrial > Soil > Tree plantation...
CCATCTCCACGGTGGCCTATTTCGTTGTGGGCTACTCTATCGCCTATGGTGTGACCCTGTTCATCGGCGCCCCGGGCCTGAGTGGCGGCGCCGAAGGGTACGGGCCGCAGGGGCTCACCCTCATGAAGTTCTTCTTCCTGGCCACCTTCGCCGCCGCGGTGCCGGCGATCGTTTCGGGAGGAATCGCCGAGCGCGCACGCTTCCTGCCGCAGTGCGCGGCCACGGCCCTCATCGTCGCACTGGTCTATCCGTTCTTCGAGGGCATCGTCTGGAACAAGAACTACGGGCTGCAGGAAGGCTTCTTCAAGGCCCGGCTGGGCGCCGAGTTCCACGACTTCGCCGGCTCGGTGGTGGTGCATGCCGTCGGCGGCTGGCTCGCCCTGGCCGCCGTGCGGCGGTTGGGGGCGCGGCTTGGCCGCTTCGAGAAAGGACGAGCGGTCGGCATCCCGCCCTCGTCGATCCCATGGCTGGCCATGGGTTCCTGGCTGCTCTGCATCGGCTGGTTCGGGTTCAATGTGATGAGCGCGCAGTCCGTGCAGTCGGTGAGCGGCCTCGTTGCGATCAACTCGCTGATGGCCATGTGCGGCGGCATCCTGGCCGCGCTGGTCGCCAGCGACGGCGACCCCGGCTTCATCCACAACGGTGCACTCGCCGGTCTGGTGGCCATCTGCGCCGGCTCCGATGTGGTGCACCCGGTGGGCGCGCTGCTGATCGGCGGCGCGGCGGGCATCATTTTCGTCTACGGCTTCCAGGCCCTTTCCAATCCGAAGTGGCAGATCGATGATGTCCTGGGCGTCTGGCCCCTGCACGGGTTGTGCGGGCTGTGGGGCGGCATCGCCTGCGGCATCTTCGGGCAGGTCGCGTTCGGCGGGATGGGCGGGGTAGGCTTCTTCTCCCAGCTCCTCGGCAGCGTGCTGGGGGCCGCCTATGCGCTCATTGCGGGTGCCGTCGTCTACGCCGTTGTCGACGTCGTCTTCTGCCTGCGCCTCTTGCCCGAGGACGAGCGGCGCGGGGCGGACCTGACGGTTCACAAGATCGGCGCCAACCCCGAGGAGGACGTACGGCTTCGCCACATTTAAGCCCCGGCGGGCCAACAGGATAGCGCCAAAGCCTTAGGCCCGCTGTTAACCGTATTGCAAGCTGCACTGGGCACAGTCGGCCCAGTGCTCCCGCCGGGCGGGCCGGCCGTCACGACGCCGCAACTTCGGCTTGCGCGCAGCGACGGCCAGAGGCCCGAGGCTGGGCACGTTTGTGTCAGAGACTGCGTAACCGCTCCCTGGTTGGTATGGCGTCCTCGAGCGAACATGCCCCCCTGTTGCCGGGCTCCCTGCGGGCCAGGCTTGAGGCTTGGCTGCTGGGGCTCGCCGGCTGGGCGTTGCTCGCACTGTGCGCCGCAACGGCGGCCAGCCTGCTCACCTGGTCGGCCGCCGATCCGAGCCTGACCCGCACCACCGTCGGCGCCACCCGCAACGCGCTGGGGCCAGTCGGCGCCAACTTCGCTGACCTGGCGATGCGGCTGTTCGGCCTGGCCGCCGTGTTCATCCTGCTGCCGCCGCTGTTCTGGGCACTGCAGCTGATCACGCGGCGACAGCTGGAGGAGTGGCGCCTGCAGCTGATGCTGGCTCCGCCGGCCGTTCTTCTGCTGGCCTCCGCCGGCTCCGCGCTGCCCACCATGGGCACCTGGCCGTTGCCCTACGGATTGGGCGGCTTCCTGGGCGACCAGACCTTGCGGTTTGTGGGCAGGCTCCTGGGGGCTGCAACGCCCGGCTATGCGGTCCTCGCGGCGGGCGTCGTGTGCCTTGTCGTGGGCGCGGTCCTCCTGACCGCGAGCCTCGGCATGTCGCCGAGGGACGTGTGGCTCCTCTGCCGGGTCGGCCGACCCCGGGGCGATCTCATCGGCCGCGCCTGGCGCTGGCTGGCGCAGCCCGGCGAGCGCGCCGCGCGGTTCAATGTCCGCCGCGAACCCTCCTTCGACTCTTCACCCGAGCCCCGCCCGGGGCGGCGCGAGCCCTCGTTCACCGTTGAGCCGGCATTCGAGCTCGATCCACCGGCCGGCGCGGGCGGTGGTGATCCGGCGCCGCAACCCTCGGGCAGGAACGTGCATCTGCGTCGGCCGGTTGTGCGCGATCCCGAGTTCGATCGCGCCACCGATGCCGCGAGCCGAGCCATGGCCCGCCGTTTTGCCCCTCCGCCGCCGCGCGAGGAGCCCTCCGGCCCAGCCGGTCTGGGCCTGTTCCGGCGCCGGTGGCCCCAATCGGGACGCGATCCGGTCCGCGAGGCACGCCGCACAGGCGAGGGGCGGTCCGAGCACAGGCCAGTGTGGCCCGGCTCGGTTCCGGTGCCCACGGAGGAGGAGGATGTGGCGCCCCCCATTGAGGCGGCCAAGGCCCACTCGCGGGGCGAGCGCGACGAGCTCTACGGCCGCGCCGTTGCTCTTGTACGGGCGCACCGCAGGGTGTCCACAGCCGATCTGCAACAGAGCCTCGGCATCCGCTACATGCGGGCCGCCGACCTGATCGACCGCATGGAGCGGGAGGGTATCATCGGGGCTCCAGTGCGCGGCAGTCGGGCGATCCTCGGAAAGCCGGTCCGCCCCCGCGTCGTATGATGCGTCCCTGCGGACACGATGCCGGGCTCAAGCTGCGGACCGCGGGCCGTTGTCGCCGATTGCCCACAATCTTGTCCCAATGTTGCGACAAACGGGGCGCGTGGTGGCTCGAATCAGCGCTGCAATGGCGGCGCCGGGCAAGGGGGATGTTGATGCGAGCAGGTGCGTGGATGCGGGTGGCGGCCTGGCTCGCCATGGGCGCGGGGCTCGGCAGCACCGCCGTTGCGCAGACTGCGAAAGGGCCAGCCACCCCGGAGTGGAGCCAGACGGTCACCAAGGAGGCGGCACCCGGCGAGTTCGACGCCAAGCAGGTTGAGCTGATCCAGAAATTGACGGCCTATTTCAACGAGATGGGCGACATGAAGGGGGAATTCCAGCAGGTCAGCCCTGACGGCAAGCGGCTGCGCGGCACGATCTACGTCAAGCGGCCGAGCGCCTTCCGCTTCGAATACAAGCGGCCGAGCCGGCAGATCATCATCTCCGACGGCAAGCAGATGATCGTGCAGGACCTGGACCTGAACACCGATGACCGCTGGGGCCTCGATAAGACCCCCTTCCGCATCATCCTGAAGAAGAACGTGGACCTGTTGCGCGACGCCCGCATCCTCGAGGTGGGCGAGAACGAGGACCGCATTCAGCTGAGCCTGCAGGATAAGGAGGATCCTAATGCGGTAGGCCGGCTGAAGCTGCTGTTCCAGAAGACACCCGCCCTAGAGCTGAAGGAGTGGGTTACTACCGATTCGCAGGGACTTGAAACGAAAGTAGAACTCTCCGATTTCACCAAGGCCGAGAACCTTGATGCCAAGCTGTTCGAGCCGGCGCAGGTCTACCTGAAGAAGCTGTAGCGCGAGCTGAGAAGTCGCCCTCAAGCCTTCGTCCGCACGTGGGAAACCTGTGGATAAGGTGCTATCGACTGAAACATTTCGTAACAAATTCGTGATCGACCTCACGACCCCATTGAAAATGCCCCTGCAAGTATTAATTTAGAGTTCATAGCGAGCGGTGTCGCTCTTCATCGGTAGTGCCCCCCGTCTAGCCGAAAGACATCGCTCCTAAGTGCCGGCTTCCCTCCTGGCACTATGCGCATGACGCGCTTCTGCGCCCAACTCCTCCCCCGGGGTTGGGCGCTTTTCCTTTCGGGCGCCCCTCCTCCCCGGAGCGGGCGCCTTCTTATTGCGTGCTCAGATCGAGCTGCGGGTGAGTACGCGTCTGGAAGAGCGGCAGGCTGGTGCAGGCTGCTCACTCGCCTCCGGCTGCCCTTCACCTCGCCTCGCGGCGATGCCCTGGCCTTCGGCTACATGTGTCGTGACCTCACATGGGCTGGACGCTCACCTTCCTGGCAAGGCAACAATCACGATCACACTTACGGCCCTTCGGCCTAACCCACCTACGACTCCAGCAGCGCGCGCAGGTCGCGCACGGTGCGGTCGGGGGGCAGGTCGGGGTACTCGTCGGGCGCGCTGGTGCGGTTCACCCACACGCAGCGGAAGCCGTAAGCCTTGGCGCCGGCGATATCCCAGCGGTTGGAGGACTGGAACGAGACTTCGACCGGGCTGCCGCCGAAGCGGCCGGTGATGAGCTGGTACACCTTGGCGCTCGGCTTGTAGATGCCGGCCGAGACCACCGAGATCACGGCGTCGAACACCCCCTCCAGCTTGGCTGCCCGCACCGCGTCGGTGAGCATATCGGCATCGCCGTTGGAGAGGATCACCAGCCGGTCGCCGCGGGCCTTGAGGGCGGACAGCACGTCGCGCACCTCGGGGTAGGGGTCCATGGTGCGGTAGGCCCTGAGCAGGTTGGCGCGCGCGTCGGTGGAGATGCCGCCGCCCACCTCGGCGATGGCGTGGTCGAGGCTGCGCTGGGCCAGCATCCAGAACATCGCCTGCTTGCCAGCCAGGCTGTAGACCCAGGTGTACTCCAGGTGCTTGGCGCGCCAGATCAGCGACAGCTCCTTCCACTTCGGCCCGATCGAGTCCTTCTGCCGCTCCGCGGCGGCGTGGACGTCGAACAACGTCCCGTAGGCGTCGAAAACATAGAGCTGCATGAAGGCCTATCTCCCCTTGCCGCGGATCAGGTGAATGATCCCCGAGAAGTCCGTGCTTCCCTCGCCCCAGGCACTATGCATCGCATAGATCTGCGCCGCAGCCGCGCCAAGGGGGGTGGTCGCGCCGGCGCTCGACGCTGCCTCCTGGGCAAGCTTGAGGTCTTTCAGCATGAGGGCCGAGGCGAAACCCGGCTTGTAGGCGTTGTTGGAGGGTGCGGCCGGCACCGGCCCGGGCACCGGGCAGTAGCTGGTGATGGCCCAGCACTGCCCGGACGAGGTGGAGGCCACGTCGTAGAGCGCCTGGTGCGAGAGGCCGAGCTTCTCGGCCAGCACGAACGCCTCGCACACGCCGATCATGCTGATGCCGAGGATCATGTTGTTGCAGATCTTGGCCGCCTGCCCCGCACCAGCCTCGCCACAGTGGATGACGCGCTTGCCCATGCCCTCGAGGATCGGCTTGGCTCTCTCGAAGGCCTCCACGGCCCCGCCGCACATGAAGGTGAGCGTGGCAGCCTCCGCTCCGCCCACACCGCCCGACACCGGCGCGTCCAGGGAGGGCATCTGGGCATCCGCACCCAACCCGTGCGCCGCCTTGGCGGACGCCACATCGATGGTCGATGAATCGATGAAGAGCGTGCCGGGCGTGGCGACCTGAAGCACGCCCCCACCCCAGACCGCCAGGGTATCCTTGCCCGCCGGCAGCATGGTGATGACGGCATCGACGCCCCTGGCAGCGTCCAGGGTCGACGCGACTGCGCTGACACCCCGCGCTTCCGCCTTTGCGACGTTCTCCGCTACGAGGTCGAAGCCCTGGACCGCGTGCCCCTTCTTGACGAGGTTGCCGGCCATGGGCAGCCCCATGTTGCCGAGCCCGATGAAACCGATCCTGGCCATTGCTTCCTCCCGCCTGGCGCAGGGTCAGACCCTGCGGGTCCGACCCCATTCCGCAATCCTTCCGCCAAGCATATCTCGTCTCGCACCACACCGCATAGGTTGGGTCTTTGGGCGCTCGAGCCCTTGGCTGGTGCCATGGGGTCTGACCCCGTCGAGGCTATCGTCCTTTGAATTTCGGCGGGCGCTTGGCCAGGAACGCATCGAGCCCCTCGCGGAAGTCGGCGCTGCCGTAGCAGAGCGCGACCAGGTCCTTGTCCTCCACGGCGGCAAAGCGCTCGCGCATGCGCCGCACCACCTCCTTGCCGGCCCGCATGGTCAGAGGCGCCTGACTGGCCATCTGTACGGCCAGCGCGCGGGCGCGCGTCATCAGGGCATCGGGGGTGTCGATGAGCTCGCTCACCAGGCCGATCGCAAGCGCCTCCTCGGCCTCGATCAGCCGGGTGGTCAGCAGCATGTCCATGGCCCGACCCACGCCCGTCAGCATGGCGACGCGGGCGATGTTGGCGGCGGAAAGGCAGTTCGCGAGCGTGCGGGCGATGGGGAAGCCAAACCGGAGGTTGCGGGTGGCGATCCTGAGATCGCAGGCGGCGGCGATCACCGCCGCTCCGCCCGTGCAGATGCCGGGAATGGCGGCGATGGTGGGCACCGGGCACCGCTCCAGGCGCGCAAACATCGCCTCCATGCGCGCCTCGTAGGCGAGGCCGTCCTCGCCGGAGCTGAAGTCGCGGAAGAGAGAAATATCGGTGCCCGCCCCGAACGCGCGGCCGCCCGCACCGGTCACGATCAGCGCCTTCACCGGCCCGTCGCCCGAGATGCCGGCGCAAATCTCGCCGAGCCGCTCGTACATCCGGAAGGTCAGGGCGTTGTGCGCCGCCGGCCGGTTGAAGGCGACGACGCCGACCTCGCCTTCGATGGAATAGAGCAGCTCGCTGCCAGGGTCTCCGGTCATGGTGGCTTCCTGCTCCGTTGCGGGCCGCAAAATCGCGCCTGTGGCTCCGCCAAGTCGATGCATCGCCGGTGAGCCTGCACCAGCGCCCAGATTGTCGCAGATGGCAGGGGTCAGAGCCCTCGCATGGACGTTGGGATGGATCTCGAAGCGCGGACGCGAGGGGTCTGACCCCCTTCTGCCCGGGTTACGCCGCCTCGCGGCTAAACCCAACCTACCGGAAGACCGAAAGCGCCGCGGTGAACGTGAGGGCGCCGGCGATGGTCGCCAGCATGGCGGCCATGAAGGTCCAGCGAACCTTTGACACCATGCGCTTCTTCTCCGACTTCAGCCAGGCGCGCACGAACTCCATCGTCGGCCAGTAGCGAAGATGCTCGACGCCGTAGAAGATCTCGTCCTTCGGCGATTTCCGCATCTGCCGGGCATAGGCCTGCTTCACCCTGTGGTAGCCGAAGCGGGCGAGGGCGTCCTGCCAGTCCTTGTCCAGCCGTGCCCTTTCGACAATGGCTGGAAGCGGGTCGCCAAGATCGCCGTAGCCGTGGCCCGCGATGTTCATCTCTCCCCCGTATCGACCGGCAAACACAGAATGCGCGCGGGGCATACCACACCCGCGACGACAGCAAGCGGCACTCGTGTCGCCGGCGCATCAGGACGGCAACGACCGATAACACAAACCTTCCCGCCGGAAATATGGCGGTCCCGGGGGGCAGCGCGCGTCGCGGGCGGGTGGGGTCCCACGTCGAAGGCAGGTGACAACGGACGCTGCAGGCCCCATATGCCAGAGGACAAAAAAAGGCCACCGGGCAGGAAGCTCAGCGGCGGAAGGCTCTGTTGGAAGGCAAGGACGGTAATGGCTGGAACAATGGGACGTGTGGGGTCCGCAAGCATCTCACGGACCGCGGCGCTCGCCCTGGCTTTGGCGGCGGTGCTGGCGTTCATGATCGACGTGGCCGATGCCCGGGCCGGGCGCGGCGGCAGCTTCGGCAGCCGCGGCACCAGGACGTACACGGCCCCACCCACGACACAGACAGCGCCCACCACGGCGAAGCCGGTGGAGCGGTCCATGACGCAACCCGGCGCTGCTCAGCCGAGCGCTACGGCCGCCAAGCCTGCGAGCGCACCGGCCGGGTCCCGCTTCGGCGGCGGCTTCGGCGGGCTTCTGCTGGGCGGCCTCCTGGGCGCGGGGCTGTTCGGACTGCTGTCGGGGTCCGGCCTGTTCGGCGGCCTCACCGGGTTTGCATCTTTTCTCGGCCTGTTGCTGCAGGTGGCCCTGATCGCCGGGGCCGTGTATCTGGTGATGGGCTTCATTCGCAGCCGCCGGCAGCCGGCAATGGCGCACGCTGGGGCCGGTACGGGCAGCGGGTCTGCGGAGCGCGGCCCGCTCAACGGCGGCCTTGGCGGCACGATGGCCGGCGCTGCCGGTCCTCTCGCGATCGGCTCGGCGGACTACGATGCCTTCGAGCGCCTGCTGGGCGAGATCCAAACCGCCTACAGTCGCGAGGACGTGCAGGCCCTGGGCGAGCTGACCACGCCGGAGATGCTTTCGACCTTCAGCCGGGACATCGCCGACTACGCGCGCAAGGGCCTGCGCAACGAGGTGAGTGATGTGAAGCTCATGCAGGGTGACTTGGCGGAGACGTGGCGGGAGGCCGGCAGCGACTATGCCACCGTGGCCATGCGCTTCGCGCTGCGTGACTCGCTGGTCGAACGCGACACTGGCCGGGTCGTCTCAGGCAACGACCTCGAGGAGGTGACGGAGGTGTGGACCTTCCGGCGCGACCACAAGCAGCCGGCGGAAGGCTGGCAGCTGTCGGCGATCCAGCAAGTCTGAAGTAGGTCATCCCTATCACTATTGCCCCCGGTCGGATCAATGCGAGCCGGGGGTGGGCCGTTGTTCCAAGTCCGGGCCTTGGCTGGGTCCGGGACGAGTCTCGGCTGCGGTTCGGCTTTGCAAATGACGGGTGGCGCCGCGCAACGATAACTGCGGTGTGATCCGTCGGCAAAAAACAGTGATTAAGTTGTGATGGCGTCTACGAAATCTGGCGTCTGCAAGGGGCCGTAGCCCTCGCAGCTCCCACGGAGCCCACGCCGGGGAGCAGACCTCAAAGAGAGGAGATGTCAGATGAAGATGAAGCACGTTCTGTTTGCCGGTTTTGGCGCTCTTGCGCTGGGCCTCCTTGCAACCACCGCCCAGGCGGCTCCCGGGGCCGGGCTGGGCGGCGCGGTTGACGCGAGCGCAGCCGAGGGCGCCAGCCTGCTGACGAAGGCCACTTGGGGCGGGGGCTACGGTTACGGCTACGGCCATTACCGCAGGCCTTACGGCTACGGCTATTACAAGCCCTGGTACAAGCCCTTCTACGGCTACGGCTACGGGTACGGGCGCGGCTATGGCTACTACAAGCCCCGCTACAAGCCCTTCTATGGCTATGGGTACGGCGGGTACGGCCGCGGCTACGGCCGCTACTGACGCCTTGGTCGCGGGCGCTGCGGTGCTCCGGGGCGCCCGCGACACCCCCAATGGAAAAATAAAAAGAGCCGGCCCACTCGGGGCCGGCTTTCAGCATGCGTGGCCGGCGGCGGCTCGCACCACCCCGCCGGCAAGGCGGGGTTAGCGCTTACTGGGTGGGCGGCGCCATTGGTTCTCGCGCCAGAGGAGGAGCAGGCGGTTGCGCCAGAGGAGTAACGGTTCGCGGCTGAAACCGGGTTGAAGCGTGAGGCTGGCCGACAACTCCAGCGGACTCAGAGACACGCAACACCGATGGCGGAGGCGCTTCATGTGCCACTCCATGTCGAGAGGTAGTTCTGGATCGCAGCTCGCGAGCCGCCACCCCGTACGAGAGACGCAGGCCAAACGCCGGCCTGGCAGCCGGTTTGAGGGGCCCGTGTCGCCGCGGCGGCGGTTTGCGGATGCGTCCAGCGGTTTGGGATGGGACCGCTGATAAAGTGGGAGAACGAGCGGAGAGCTGATGACGGCGGCCCCATCCAATGTCCGCCTCGCCCGCCGGTAAGTCTGCAATGCGCGTAGCCACGCATCCCCCCAGTCTGACAAGCCGCCGCACGCGGCATGCCTCGGTGCCGGGAGCCTTGCGGCCCTCGAGCCACCCCCGTTGCGGACTGGCCCGGCACTGTTCACAAAGGTTAATCGATTTGGTTAAGGATTGGTTAACATAATCTCCGCGTCCGCCCGATCATCGGCAGTCGGGCGTCGGCACTCGATAAGGTTCAAGGCCCCTCGCTCTCTTCTTGCAACTGCCGACTGCCGACAGCTGCAGCCCGAAACTATCGCTCGCTACCGTTGCGCCTGCACCGCGGGCCGCGCCGGCACGATCAGGCGCAGGTCGGCCGCGCCAGCCTCGATCTGCAGCGGCGTCGAGCCGAAGGCATCGCCGTCGATCTGGGTGGGCACGGGCTTCTGCGCCGTCACCCTCGCCCGCAGGCAGGGGAGCATCTCCACATCCCGGTGACGGGCCGAGCGCTCATCCAGCAGGCCCATGGCGAGGGCCATGAGCTGGCTGACCAGCTCCCCGCGGTTCCGGGCCTTGAACAGGATCGCCTGCAGCCCGCGCTCGCTGATGCCGGTGCGCCGGGCCATCACGAAGTTGCCGCCGTAATGGCGGACGTTGGAGATTACGGCCCAGCTCGCCTCGTGATCGGTGCCGTCGACGGTCACGGTGAGCGTATCGACCGGGTGCGCCAGCGCGCCGAGCATCGGCCCGGCGTAGGCGGCTTTGCCGACGTGGCTCTTGAGACGATGGTCCAGCGCCGCGATCACGCGCCCGTCGAAGCCGGCGCCGGCCATCAGCAGGAACGGCTCGTCGTTGGCCCGCGCGCACACCGCCTGGATGACGGGACCGCCGAGCAGCATGTCGGCGATGACGCGGGCCTCCGGCGCCAGGCCGATCTCGTGCGCCAGCACGTTGCCGGTGCCGACCGGCACGATGCCGAGCGGCGTGTCGGTGCCGATCAGGGCCGCCGCCACCTGACGGATGGTGCCGTCGCCTCCGGCGGCAAGGATGGCATCGAAGCGGGCGCTGCCCGCCGCCTCGCGCACCTGGCACCGCGCCGCATCGATGTCGCGGGGCTGGGTCAGGGTCAGCTCGGCGCCGGCGCTGAGCAGCATGTTGGCGACGGCGTCCAGGAGCGGCGAGCCGGTGAGCCCGGCCCCGGGATTGGCAATCAGGAAGAAGCGGCGGCGCATGGGTGACATCGGCGGCACGCTGGTGATCGGTGGCCGGCAGGTATCGGGTGCCCGGCGTTTGCCGTCAATGCGCAGTGCAGCAGAGGCAGGGATTAGGGATTAGGGACTAGCTTTCGAGCCCTGATCCCTAAACCTAGTCCCTCCTCCTGTTGGCGTTGCCCGGCTGCCGCGTCTAATCTGCCGGGCCATTGGCAGAAGACGCGACGGGGAGGAGATCGTGGCGAGAAGATGTCTTGCGGGCCTGCTGGCCCTTGCGGGGGCCGTGGCGTGGGCCCCTGCCTGGGTTGGTGGCCAGGTCGCAGCCCAGGAGTGGCCGCAGCGAAGCGTCACCGTTTACGTGCCGTTCATCGCCGGCTCCACGCCCGACACCATCGCCCGCACCGTCGTGGACCGCCTGCAGGCCAGGCTAGGCCAGCCGTTCGTGGTGGAGAACCGCGCCGGCGCGAGCGGCAACACGGGGACGGCCGCCGTCGCCAAGGCGCCGCCGGACGGGCATACGCTGGGGGTCAGCATCGTCGGGCCGCTGGTCATCAACGCGCTGCTGTTTCCGAGCATGCCCTACGAGACGGCCAAGGACCTGGCGCCCATCACCATCCTCGCCGCGCAGCCGAGCGTGCTGGTGGCGCATCCGGGGGTTACCGCCGGCAACGTGCAGGAGCTGCTGGCGCTGCTGAAGACGGATGCCGCCAAGATCACCTACGGCTCCATCGGCCGCGGCTCGCTCTCGCATCTGTCCATGGAGGCGCTTGCCATCAAGGCCGGGGTGAAGCTGGTGCACCTGCCGTTTGCCGGCTCGCCCGCCACCGTCACGGCGCTCTTGCGCGGCGACGTGCAGCTGGCGGTGCTGCCCGCAGGCTCCGTGGTGCCGCTGGGCCGCGAGGGCAAGCTCAAGATGCTGGCCGTCACCTCGCCGCAGCGCTCCCCGCTGCTGCCTGACCTGCCCACCCTGCGCGAATCCGGCATCGTCGGCGTGGAGGCCGACGCCTGGGTCGGCCTGATCGCTCCGGCAGGCACGCCGGCACCGGTGATCGAGCGCATCCACAAGGCGGCGGTGGCGGTGCTGGCCGAGCCCGAGGTGACCGCGAAGCTGGCCGCGCAATTCGTCTCGCCGATTGCCAACACGCCCGACGAGTTCCGCGCCGTCCTCAAGGAGGAGCACGACCGCTGGGCGCCGATCATCACGTCGGCGGGGATCAAGGTGGAGTAGGCATCTGGCCCGGAGTGGGAGGGCGAGACACATCATCCCTCAGGACACGGTGGCGGACCGCCGCAAGGTCCAGCTGCCGAGCCTGGTGGCGCCCGCATCGGGCGGTGCCAAGCCGCAAGGCGGGCGGCAGGCCACGAGGCCGCCCGTACGCCTTCCGCTGGATACCGCCCAGGACGGCTGATCCCCTGGAGATCGGAAGCTACAGATGGCCTGTCTGGGCGGGTGGGTTTTGCCAATTGTTGTTGCGGCCGTCCGAATAGCGCACCGGCGCGGCAATAAGCTCCTCGGGCTCCACATTATCCAGAGTCGAGAGGAACACGGCGACGAAGTCGCCGCCCATGTAGTCGGCGCTGCCAGTCCCGTGGGTGCGGATGCCGCACGCCTTGCAGAAGTACTTCAGCGGCGCCTGCGGGTGCTTGCGGTAGCCGATCGCGTCGTCGCTCCCGCTCAACAGGCGGAAGGCGCTTGGCTTTACGAATGCCGTCCACGCGCGCGCCTTCATGCAAAACGTACAGTTGCACTTGCCAGCGCCCTGGGCCAGGTCGATATCGGTCTCGTACCTGATCTTCCCGCAATGGCAGCTGCCCTGATAGGTTCTCGTCGTCATGGCGGCGCATGTCCTTTGGCAAGCGGCCGGTGGGAAGAGTTCTCCCCCGGCCGCCGCTCCTATCGGCCAGGATCGGTTGTCCACGATGCTGACGCAGTTTGGCAAGGGTAAGGCCAGCGGCCGGCCCGCCTCACCGTCGTGCCACTCGGCTTTCCTCTCTCAGCTCTGGCGGATTATATGTGCAGAGCTCCGCACCGAGCGCGGAGAGGGCGAAGATGCACGAGAGGGAGCTTGGCATGGACATACTCGTCGACCTTGACGGCACCCTGGTCGATCCGAAGCCGGGTCTGATCGGATCGGTGCAGCATGCCTTGCGCAAACTCGGGCAGCCTGTGCCGCCCGTGGACGAGCTGCTGTGGCTGATCGGGCCGCCGTTCCGCGTCTCGCTCCCGAATCTGCTCGGATCTCCCGATCGGGTCGAGGAGGCGATCGGCTACTACCGCGAGAGCTACCTCGATGGCGGCATGTACGATGCCGTCGTCTACGCCGGCGTGGACGAGGCGCTCGATGCCCTGGGCATGGCGGGCCACCGTCTGTTTGTGGCCACCTCCAAGCCGCACCGCTACGCCCGGCCGATCCTGGAGCGCTTCGGCCTGGCCCGCCATTTCGTGGCCATCTGCGGACCGGAGCTCGACGGCACCAACGACCACAAGGCCGATCTGATCGGGCATATGATCGAGCACGAAGGCGTGCGCCCGCAGAGCGCGCTCATGATCGGCGATCGCGAGCTCGACGTGCGCGCCGCCGCCCGTCACGGCATTCCCACCGTCGGCGTGACCTGGGGCTACGGCAGCGTCGAGGAGCTGACGGCCGCCGGCGCGGCCGTGCTCTGCCGTTCGCCCGACACGCTGGCGCAAACGGCGAGCGCGCTGGGGCTTGAGCTGAGCGCATGCCCGCTTGCGGCAGGCGTAGGTTGGGTCGAGCGATAGCGAAGACCCAATGCGCCCGTTGCGCCTCGACTGGGTTGGCTCTGCCCCCGGCTTTCGCCGGGGCTGACCCAACTTACGGGAGGGTTAGGTAAGGTTGGTGATGCGCGGGGAGAGGGAGGCCAACCCCTATCGAACGCTGTTCGCCAGGATCCCTTCGATTGTGTCGTAGAGCATGGTCCCCGTGTCGGGGCTGATGTCGAGATACTTGGCCCACGCCGTCTTCTGCGCCAGGCGCAGCCACGCCAGATAGTCCTCGCGCGAGAATTGGCGCTGCTTCGCTCCGGCCTTCGTGAAGGCTTCGATGAATCTTTCCTCCGCATCGCGCTGGGCGGACGCGAAGTAGTCCTCCGAGATCTCTGCTGCGGCGTCGAACGCAGCCTTGTCCGTCTCAGGGAGGCTGTCCCAGACCTTCTTGGAGACCATGAGGCTGTTGAGAAACATCCATATGCCGGGACTTCCCACCGTGAAGAACTTGGCGTGCTCGTAGATCTTGGTGGATACGAACGTCTCGTAGGACGTGAGCGTGCCGTCGATCTCCCCGGACTTCATGGCCGCGTACAGGCGATCGGAGGTCAATGAAACCGGAATGGCACCGGCCTTTTCGAGCATGAGATCGAACAGGGGATCGCCCCCGCGCAACTTGAGGCCCTTCACGGTGTCGGGTCCGGCGATCTCACGCTTGGTGTTGACGAAACCTCCGGGCACCCACCACCACGCGACAATGTGCACGCCGTTCTTGTTGGCGATCGCCTGCAGGTGCTGGAGCAGCTTCGAGCCCCGCAGGTCGCGCACGGCATCGAGGCTCGGATAGAGCCCCGGCAAGACGGCCAGGGAGAACTCGGGCACCTTCTTGACGGCATACGGCGGGACGTAGACGCTCATGTCGAGCTCGCCCGACTGGAGCGCGTCGAATTGTTTCGTCGCCTCGATCTTCAAGGAGAGGGCCGGGTGGATCTTGAAGCTCAGATGCGGTGCGCGCGCCTCCACCTCTTTGACAAAGATCCGCGTTGCGCGATCGCGCGCGTCCGTTCCTTCGGGCCATTGGTGCGAGATCCTGAGCTCTCGGGCCTCGGAGGCGCCGGCAGCGAGGCATAGGCTCACCGCGGCGCAGAGCAACGCGAGCAATCGCATGTTTCCCCCTTTTGCAGCCGCCAAGCACGACGGACCTGAGCAGCTCCCACGTGGTGTGGGCGCGGCTCGCTCCCTCCGGGCGGCGTGAGACAAGCGCAGTCCCCCGACGGCTGCGTCTGGTCGTCTGTATCAAGATGGCGGATGGCGGATTTTCGGCGCTATCGTGACGGCGCCGATCACGAAGCCGAGAGGTGGCAGGCCACAAGCCTCAGGACTCGAACCAAGGGATGGATGCGAGGTACCTTCGTCGATCTCGCGGCCTACTTCACCATCCCATGCCCCTTCATGACCTCGGTGATCTCGTCGAGGATCGCCGGGTCATCGATGGTGGCGGGCATCTTCCAGGGCTCGCCGTCGGCGATCTGACGCATGGTGCCGCGCAGGATCTTGCCGGAGCGGGTCTTGGGCAGGCGCTTCACGGTCATCACCGTCTTGAAGGCGGCGACGGGGCCGATCACCTCGCGGACGAGTTGTACGACCTCCTTCTCGATCTCCGCGGGCGGGCGGTTGACGCCGGCGTTGAGCACGATGAAGCCGGCCGGGACCTGGCCCTTCATGGCGTCCGCCACGCCAACTACGGCGCATTCGCCCACGTCCTTGTGCTGGGCCACCACCTCCTCCATCTGGCCGGTGGAGAGCCGGTGCCCGGCCACGTTGATCACGTCGTCCGTGCGCGCCATGACGAAGGCGTAGCCGTCCTTGTCGATGTGGCCGGCGTCCTTGGTGGTGTAGTAGCCGGGGAACTCCGCCAGATAGCTCTCGCGGAAGCCCTTGTCGTTCTCCCACAGGGTCGGCAGGCACGAGGGCGGCAGCGGCAGCTTGATGGCGAGCGTGCCGGTCTCGCCCGGCGCGACCGGCCGGCCGGCCTCGTCGAGCGCCTGCAGGTCGTAGCCCGGCATCGGCACTGTGGGCGAGCCGTGCTTCACGGGCAAGGCGCCGAGGCCCACCGGGTTGCCGCAGATGGTCCAGCCGGTCTCGGTCTGCCACCAGTGGTCGTAGACGGGCACCTTGAGGTTCGTCTCCGCCCACTTGAGGGTCTCCGGGTCAGCGCGCTCGCCGGCCAGGAACAGGGTGCGGAATTTCGAGAGGTCGTAGCGGCCGATATGCTCGCCCTTCGGGTCCTCCTTCTTGATAGCGCGGAAGGCCGTGGGCGCCGTGAACATGGCGGCCACGCCGTGCTCGGCAATGACACGCCAGAAGGCACCGGGGTCGGGCGTTCCCACCGGCTTGCCCTCGTAGAGAACAGTGGTGCAGCCGTGCAGCAGCGGGGCGTAGCAGATGTAGGAGTGACCCACCACCCAGCCCACGTCGGAGGCGGCCCAGAACACCTCGCCGGGGTCGACGCCGTAGTGGTTCTTCATGGTCCAGGCCAGCGCCACCATGTGCCCGCCGTTGTCGCGCACCACACCCTTGGGCTGGCCGGTGGTGCCCGAGGTGTAGAGGATGTAGAGCGGGTCGGTGGCCTTGACGGCAACACAGCCCGCCTTGCGCCCGCGGCGCCTGGCACCGTCGATGGCGCCCGCCCAGTCGTGATCGCGCCCCTCGATCATCCCGGCTTTCGCCATGGGCCGCTGCAGCATCAGCACCGCGCCCGGTTTGTGCCTGGCGAGATCGATGGCGGCGTCGAGCAGCG
>Ga0075421_100004870_pt1 | contig 16196 bp, 12 predicted proteins | sample SoiMetdeltSBSDD5_FD_75292 | JGI IMG/M metagenome (GOLD analysis project Ga0075421, IMG submission 75292) | Bulk soil microbial communities from a Populus tree surrounding site in Tennessee, USA - Soil MetaG P. deltoides SBSDD5 | ecosystem: Environmental > Terrestrial > Soil > Tree plantation...
ATCCCATCATTTCGGACTGAACCTCTGTTCGTTTGGGGTCGTTGGCTTTGAGCTTCTTGTACTGGTCCTGTAGACGGCGCATCTGTGGCTGAATCTTTTGCATCTTCAGCATGGATATCTGCTGCTTCAGGCGAAGGGGAAACAGAACTAGATTGATCACCACGGTCAGCAGGATGATCGACCACCCAAAATTGCCGATGTAACTGTGAATCCACAGCAGAGCAGCTACCAGTGGTTTTGCAATAAATTGAAAAAAGCCGTAGTCGAGGACGGCGTACAGTTGTGGATCGGCCCGGGTCAACCAATCTTTCTGTTTTGGCCCAACGTACAAGCGGACCATTTCATCGGAGGGTAACGCCGGCGACAAAAGAATCGATGGAGTCGGTGCTTTATCCGCCATCGTATATTCTTTTTTGCTGATCTTTACCGCAAGGGGCCTCTCCGGCGACAAGAACATCGCAACGAAGTATTGGTCTTCCACGCCCGCTCTCACGGTTGTAATTTCCTGAGGCTGGTCGGTCAGCTTTTGGAGAGCAAGTCGATGAAACGCGCTATCAGCCTGGTACACCGCGTTCCGATGCACAGGATCTTGCGGAATGGACTGGTCGCCGAAATTACCTTGCCAGACCACACCACTATTCAGACTCTTGCCATTCTTGGTCAGGCCCGCTTCAAGCGTGAAAACGTAATTCTCCGGATCGAATTGTAGAACTTTGCGGGCATGTACGCCGTTGGACGCGAATTCCAGCACGAGTTTATTCGGTTCTCGCTGCGATTTGTATGACGCAGACCTCAACAGGTCGTCCACATCCTTATCGCCAGTCGCGAACGCCAGCGGCCAACCCACTTTTTCGCCCGCTTCCTGGTTAATAAGTTCGAGCGGCTGTCCCTCAGCGTTCAAATACTCCATCAGCCGAAAGCTCTTCAGCACTCCACCCACGTTCGAGACTGTCGCTGAATACAGGGGTGTATCGAACACCAACTCTTCTGGTTGTTCAGCTTTAATATCGGCGATCTGACCAGTACCAGTTCTTTCCGGTTCAATTTCCGGCGTTTTCGAAGTAGCAGGTACGCTTGGGACGCCCGGTGTAGACTCCACCTGAACTGCGTTAGGTGGTTCTGAGGCACTAGGCGGGCTATACAACCCCCGAAATGCGTACAGGACGACGAAGGATAAGACAAAAGCTAAAATGACTCGTTTTTCCATCAGGAATGCGAACTCTCTATGTCAAAGGATCGAATCCCCCTCGATGCAGGGGGTGACAGCGTAGCAATCGTCCGACGGCTCGCATCATCCCTCGGGTAACACCGTATCGGTCGATAGCTTCGAAGGCGTAGTCTGAACACGTGGGCGAGAAGCGACAAGCAGCTGGCAACCATGGAGATATAACGAGCTTATATGCACGGATGGCCTTTAGTGCAATAACCTGTCTGAAAGGTACCCTCATTTTTCTCCTGCGAGGAGAGCTGCGAGTTCACTGCGTAATTCTTCAAAACTCCGATCCATCACAGACCGCCTGGGATTCACCACAAAATCAAACCCAGTCGGTATCGATGTTCGTGACGTTCGGAGAATTTCTCGCACCCTCCTCTTGATACGGTTTCGCTCGTGTGCTTTTCCGATTTTACGCGGGGCTGTCATTCCAAAGCGCGTTTCGGATAGGCCATTCTTCAATGCAAACAGAACGAAGGAGCGCGATGTTCGTTTGTCGCCGCGTTCGTAAACTTTCTTAAAGTCTACCGCTCTCCGTAGCCGAAGCTGTTTCGGAAATGATTCTCCGGCGCCACCTCGCACAACCTGCACTAATAGTGCGTCACCGATACTCTCTTACGGCCTTTGTCTCTTCGCCCTTTAAGCACCAGCCGTCCACCCCGCGTTTTCATTCGTGCTCTGAAACCGTGCGTTTTAGCGCGTCGGCGGTTATTGGGTTGATATGTCCTCTGTGGCATTACTAGCGCTCCTTCGAAAACCTTAAATTTAGCATAGAGAGTTGGGAAAAAGCAGCGGTTTCAGCCGTTGAAAACGAGAAGTGGAAGTGCTACCCTTTCGCCGCCCCACACTCAATGAAGTCGATTTTTCCACACCTGTGGAAATTTTTGTGGATATCTCACCCCCGGTAAAAAGTGATCAAATGGATACTTGGCAAACAGTTCTAGAGATCGTTGAGAAGAAAATTAATCAGCAGAGTTACAACACCTGGTTCAAGCCAACCCAGCTTATAAAGCACGACGACAAAGCGCTCTACGTTCGAGTGCCCAATGCCTTTTTTCAGGATTGGCTGAATGATCACATTGACGTTGTCATCGATGCGGCGCGGCTGGCAGGCCTGGGAGACATTAGCGTCGTTTACATCACAGAGCGAGCTCCAACCGAGCTCACTGGCGTACCGACCTCACAGGGCCGTCTTGACTTTGAATCTATCGATAACACACTGAATCCCAAATACACGTTCGACACATTTGTTGTCGGATCGTCGAATCAGTTCGCTCATGCGGCGGCTTTGGCTGTTGCAGAAATGCCCTCGAAGGCATACAACCCCCTGTTTCTCTATGGCGGCGTGGGACTGGGGAAGACGCATTTAATGCATGCGATCGGCCATACGATCAAGCTTCATAACAAACATCTTCGACTCACTTATATTTCCACAGAAAAGTTTACCAACGAAGTTATCAACGCGATTCGCTACGACAAGATGCTCAGCTTCAAGGAACGTTATCGTAACAACGATGTCCTCTTGATCGACGATATTCAGTTCATTGCTGGGAAAGAACGTACTCAGGAAGAGTTCTTTCATACGTTCAACTCGTTATACGACACGCACAAACAGATCGTTATTTCCGCCGATTGTCCGCCGCGTGAAATCCCCACGCTGGAGGAACGATTACACTCACGATTCGAATGGGGCTTGATCGCCGATATTCAACCCCCTGATCTCGAAACGAAAGTTGCAATTATCAGAAAGAAAGCAGAGCGCCAGAACATCGCTCTTCCGGACAATGTCGCTCTCTACATTGCGAGCAAAATTAAATCGAATATTCGGGAGCTTGAAGGAGCTCTCATCCGGTTGATCGCATTTTGCTCACTTAAGGGTTCTGAGATTACGCTGCCGATGGCGCAAGAAACACTCCATGACATCCTTGGGCCGGATGAAAAGACTGTAACAATCGAAATGATCCAGAAAATGATTGCGGATCACTTCAAGATGCGGGTTCAGGATCTGAAGTCAAAAAACAATTCAAAATCCGTTGCTCTACCCCGGCAAATCTGTATGTATCTTTGCAAGAAGCTGACAAAAGCCTCACTGCCCAGCATCGGAAGAGAGTTTGGCAATAAGCATCACACAACCGTATTGCACTCGATTGGCAAGATCGAGGAGTTACGTCGCGAAGACCAGAATTTGAACAAGCAACTCGAGGCGTTCTTAGATGCGTTTAAATAATCCTCAGTTTGGTGTGGACCTGTTGTGGAAAAGGCCCGGTCACAATATTCCACAGACAATACACAGAAAAATCCACTTTCGATAAACAATGAAATCAGGCTGTAACTCAATGTAATGAATGAACATATACGTTTTATGCTAGATACTCAGGTCGCTACTACAGAGAGTTACTAATAAGCATATGGAATTTACAGTCAGAAAGTTTGATCTCTTACAAGAGTTAACCCTCATTCAAGGAGTGGTTGAGCGCAAGACCACGATTCCGATATTGGCAAACGTATTGGTTAAGGCTGAGGGTGGCGAACTCCGCGTCGCAGCGACCGACCTCGAAATTGGATTAAAGTCGGTGTGTGTCTCCAAGACGACCGTACCTGGTACCGTTACATTGCCGGCAAAGCGTCTCTACGAAATTGTCCGGGCATTGCCGGACAAGGAGATCAAGTTCAAGAAGGGTGAGGCGAACTGGGTCTCAGTGACATGTGGAACCAGTCGATTTCGAATCGCCGGCTTACCACAGGAGGACTTTCCGGTTTTTGCGGAGCCTACGAGCGTGCTCGCCAGGATTCCAGCTGAGGCGCTAGCCAAACTGATTAATCGAACGATCTTTGCCATCAGCACCGAGGATTCGAAATATACACTGAGCGGTGCACTCCTCTTGTTGAAGCCTGGGTCAATGACGATGGTTGCAACAGACGGCCATCGACTCGCCCATATTGAAAAAACGGAAGCACTGGAAGAGGTGAGCGAGGAAATTAACGTACTCGTTCCGAAGAAGGCGATGGCCGAACTGTTGCGGATGATTTCAGAAACGGCTGACACTACTCACGTAGGCTTTTCCCGTGATGATAATCACCTTTTCTTCGACATGGGTAAACGTCTTCTGACATCTCGGAAGCTGACCGGTCAATTTCCAAATTACGACGCGGTGCTCCCACGCAACAATGACCGTACATTTACCGTGAACCGTGAGGAAATTACGGCCGCTGTCAAACGAGTCGCGATCCTCTCGGATGAGCGCTCGCGCACCGTTAAACTAGCGTTAAGTAGTGGTTCTATTGAAATTACGGCGAGTCATTCGGATTTAGGCGAGGCCCACGAAACCGTTGAAGTCGACTATCAAAAAGAGGATCTTCAGGTTGGCTTCAACTATCAGTATCTTCTAGATTTCCTGACGACAGCAGACGAACCGGACGTTAGTTTTGAATTCAAGGACAGCGAAAGTGCCGCCCAGTTAAGAACGCAACCTCCAGGTGAGTACAACTATCGGTACGTGGTTATGCCGATGCGGATTTAGGTGTCCAACGAGTTCATATCGCCCTCTACAATATCTAGCATGTGGAGGGCGTTACAGCCCCTAGATAGTTGATGTTACGGCCATCCAGCAACTGAAAGTTTCCTGCCTGAAAATGGGCCTAAATTTGCTAAACTAGCATTTACTTATCTGTCCGGAGCGAGCGGTCTTATCTCTCCGAGCACTCCACGGAAAAACTGACAAACAGCACGTCATCCGAGGCGGGTGATTAGGTGGCAAATACATGACTCAACAGGTGGACTATCCAGGGGGCGACCAAGGTCAACTCCCTAGAACAGAAGCGGATTACGGTGCAGAGCACATCAAAGTTCTGGAGGGCTTGGAGGCCGTCCGGAAACGTCCTGCGATGTACATCGGCTCGACGGGAGTGGATGGGCTGCATCATCTTGTGTATGAAGTAGTTGATAACTCGATTGACGAAGCGCTGGCCGGCTTTTGTAGCGAAGTCCACGTTCTCATCCATATCGATAATTCCGTTACGGTTATCGACAATGGCCGCGGCATTCCAACTGAAATCATGCCTAAAGAAGGCAAACCGGCGGCGGAGGTTGTTCTTACGAAACTGCATGCCGGCGGAAAGTTCGATAACTCGGCATACAAAGTTTCAGGTGGTTTGCACGGCGTCGGTGTCTCGGTGGTAAATGCCCTATCGGAGTGGCTCAGTCTTGAGATTTGGCGAGGCGGAAAGGTATACGTTCAAACCTATGAGCGCGGCGTACCGACCGGTCCGCTGGAGACTACCGGCCACACGGATCGGAGAGGGACAAAGGTCACGTTCAAGCCAGATGACAAGATTTTCGAAACAAACGAATTCAGTTTCGATGTTTTGTCACAACGATTACGTGAGCTCGCCTTTCTGAATCGCGGCCTGCTGATTACGATCGACGACGAACGTACCGATACCGGCGGAAAGAAACACGAGTTCCACTACACGGGTGGGATCATCTCGTTTGTGGAACACCTCAACAAGAACAAGACCCCACTGCACGACAAGGTTGTGTACTTCGAAGGTGTCCGCGAGGGCATAGACCTTCAGATTGCGATGCAGTACAACGACGGCTACCAGGAACAGATTTTCACGTTCGCCAATAACATCAACACCCATGAGGGCGGCACGCACATGATCGGCTTCAAGTCCGCCCTCACTCGAACGCTGAATAGTTATGCCGTGGCCAATAACCTCTTCAAGGAGGTCAAGGAAAACCTTTCCGGTGATGACGTTCGTGAGGGTCTTGTGGCGGTCATCAACGTCAAGCTCCCGAACCCACAATTCGAGGGGCAAACGAAAACGAAGCTGGGCAACAGTGAAGTCAAGGGCATCGTTGAGACTCTTGTCAATGATGGACTCAACAGCCATCTCGAACAGAACCCTTCCCTGGCTAAAAAGATCGTCGGTAAAGCCATCGAAGCTGCCCGTGCCCGTGATGCCGCCCGGCGAGCGCGCGAGTTAGTCCGGCGAAAAGGCGCCCTCGACAGCATGTCGTTGCCTGGGAAACTGGCGGATTGCCAGGAGCGGTCACCGGAAAATGCAGAGATCTTCATTGTAGAAGGAGATTCGGCCGGAGGGTCTGCCAAGCAAGGCCGAGATCGCCGTACACAGGCGATCCTTCCAATAAAGGGAAAAATACTCAATGTCGAGAAGGCCCGGTACGACAAGATGCTCACGCACCAGGAAATCGCAGCGATGATTACGGCGCTGGGTACCGGTATTGGGCAGGATGATTTCGACGTTTCGAAACTGCGGTACCACAAAATCATCATCATGACGGACGCGGACGTGGATGGATCGCACATTCGTACGCTGCTGCTGACGTTTTTCTATCGGCAGATGGGTGAGCTTATCGAGAACGGGCACATCTATATCGCCCAGCCGCCGCTGTTCAAGGTTAAAAAAGGCAAGAGTGAGCAGTACATCAAAGACGAACGGCAGATGTCGAAATACCTCCTGAAAAAGGCGACTGAGAATCTGACGGTCGAGGCTGGGGGTCATCAACTCACCGGTCGGGAATTGACGACCTTTCTCGAAAAGATGATTGAGCTGAACGCCGTGTTTAATCGTGTGGACAGGCATTTCCGCGAAGCACGTGTGACCGATCTTCTCCTGAGTCTTGGCGCCGAGAGCCGTGTATTTCTGGGTGACCAGCAGCGAGTCCAGGCTCTCGCGCAGCAAATCGAGTCCTTCGGTTACAGTACCGAGATCTCAACGGACGAAGAGCACAGCGTACAGAAACTGTTGTACCGGCAAGGAAGCCAGTCACCGCGAATGATCGGTTATCAACAACTTTCCAGTCCGGAATATCAGCGCCTGCTCACGCTCCACAATTCGATGGCCGAACTCGATCAGCCGCCGTTTATAGCAAAAACAGAGTCCGGCGCGGCGACGCTGAAGGATCGACAGCAGTTGATTCAGCACATCATGGAGCTCGGCAAGAAGGACATCCACATCCAGCGATACAAAGGGCTGGGCGAAATGAATCCGGAGCAGCTTTGGGAAACAACGATGGATCCTGAAAAGCGCACACTGCTCCAGGTCCAGATCAAAGATGCGGTAGATACCGACGATATCTTCACCGTCCTGATGGGCGACGCCGTCGAGCCGCGCCGCAAATTCATCGAAGATAACGCTCTGGAAGTGAAGAATCTGGATATCTAGCGGACCTGATCAGGCCGCCGCACGCGACATTAAGGAATATTAATGGCAGACGAGATCACACCCCCAACACCACCAGTCCCGCCGTCAAATCTTGTCCCGGTGAACATCGAAGACGAGATGCGACGTTCTTACGTCGACTATGCGATGAGCGTCATCATTGGGCGTGCGCTGCCTGATGTGCGTGACGGCTTGAAGCCGGTACACCGCCGGATTCTGGTCGGCATGCGCGATATGGGCCTGGCCTCGAATCGCGCGTACCGTAAATGCGCGAAGATTGTCGGTGAGGTCATGGGCAACTATCACCCCCACGGAGATGGGCCCATCTACGATGCTCTCGTGCGCATGGCGCAGGATTTTTCTTACCGGTACCCGATGGTTGATGGACAGGGGAACTTCGGTTCTGTGGACGGCGATCCTCCGGCCGCCATGCGATATACAGAGGCGCGAATGTCAGCGTTCGCCGAGTCGCTCCTCGAGGATATCGACAAAGAGACGGTAGACTTCGTTCCGAATTACGATGAAGATCGCGAAGAACCCTCGTACCTTCCAAGCAAAGTTCCCAATTTGATGGTGAATGGTTCTAATGGGATTGCGGTAGGAATGGCGACGAACATGCCCCCGCACAACTTGACGGAAGTGTGTGAAGCCGTCATCCACCTCATCAACAATCCTCGCGCCACCTTGGTCGAGCTCATGCAGCATATTCCAGGACCGGATTTTCCTACGGCCGGAATTATTCATGGCCGAGGCGGAATACGCCAGGCGTACAACACCGGACGGGGCCAGCTGACGATTCGCGCACGCGCAACGATAGAGCGCCAGGGTAAGGACCGCGATGTCATCGTCGTTACAGAGATTCCGTATCAGGTGAACAAAGCGCGTCTGATCGAAAAGATAGCGGAACTTGTAAACGACAAACGCCTGGAGGGCATTGGTGATATTCGTGACGAAAGCGATCGCCATGGCATGCGCATCGTCATTGAATTGAAAAAGGGCGAGCAAGGCCTTGTCATTCTGAACAACCTGTACAAATTGACGCCAATGCAGACCACGTTTGGCGTTATCAACCTGTCTATCGTCAATGGTCAGCCGAAAGTGCTCGCACTGGCCGAGCTGCTGCGGTCCTTCATCGAACACCGTGTGGATGTAGTACGCCGGCGCACGCAGTACGATCTGCGACAGGCTGAAGCGCGCGCCCACATCCTTGAAGGTCTCCAGAAAGCGCTCGATCATATCGATGCCATCATCAAGCTTATTCGTGCATCCAAAACAACGGGAGAAGCGCGAGAAGGTCTGATTGCGCAGTTTGCTTTCACTGAAATCCAGGCCAAGGCAATCCTGGAGATGCAGCTGCAACGCTTGACCAGTCTCGAGCGCCAGAAGATCGAGGATGAACTCACCGAGCTGCGCGCAAAGATTGCGGAGTTGAAAGAGATCCTCGCCAACGACGCTAAGCTGCGCGAAGTTATCGTGAAGGAACTGCGCGAGGTGCAAAAGAAGCACGGCGACGCGCGCCGAACCGAAATCGTCGACGAGGAAGCAGAAATCCGGCTGGAAGACCTGATTGCTGAAGAAGAGGCTGTGATCACGGTCAGCCACAGCGGGTACGTAAAACGAACGCCCCTCTCTGTGTACCGCAACCAGGGCCGAGGCGGTAAGGGTCGAATTGGAATGAAGACGAAGGAAGAAGATCCGGTCACAAACGTCTTCGTTGCCAATACACACAGCTATGTGCTGGTGTTTACCGACCGTGGACGTCTGTACTGGCTCAAGGTCTATGAAATCCCGGACGTGGGCAGCGCCGGTCGTGGTAAGGCCATTGTGAATCTCGCAAACCTTTCGGCCGAAGAGAAAGTGCGTGCGCTGCTGTCCGTTAAAGACTTCGATCCGAACGTGTCGGTATTGATGGCCACCCGCAGTGGTACGGTGAAAAAAACATCCCTCGAGGCGTTCAGTAATCCGTCCCAGCGGGGCATTATAGCCATGGGCGTTCCCGACGATGACGAGCTGATTGCGGCAGAACTCGTATCTGCCGAAGAAACGGTGCTGATCGGGACACATGATGGCATGAGTATTCGGTTCGCGCACGCGGATGTTCGTGAGATGGGTCGCCAGGCTTACGGTGTGATCGGTATTCGACTGGAAGAGGGTGACTACGTTGTCAGCATGATAGCGTCGAGCAACGAAAACGACATGATTTTGTGTGTCACCGAAGGTGGCTTTGGTAAGCGTACCGCCGTTGAAGAGTACCGCACGCAGGGCCGAGGCGGAAAAGGCATCATCAACGTGAAGACGACAGAGAAGAACGGCAAGGTCGTGTCGATCATGCGGGTCCAGGAAGACTCGGACGTTCTCGTTATGACGGCCAATGGCAAGCTGATACGCGTGCGCTCACAGGATATCCGGGCCGTCGGCCGCGCTACCCAAGGCGTGCGTTTAATCAATCTGGACGAGGACGATAAAGTGACGGCAGCAACACTTGTGGAGCCGGAAGCCAAGACCGAGGACGAAGTCCCGCCGACGGTTCATTGATGCCGCAAAACCCGGTCGTCGATGAAGGCAGGATTCACACGCGACCGGTGATCAAATCAATTCCGATCGACGGAATCGAAAAAAACAGTTTGCGCTTTAGCGTCAAGTAACTCTCGTTGCCTGAAACGAGTTCCCCAAGCATGTTTTTCAGCGTGCGGCTACGGCGCGCAAATTGGACTGTACGTTTCTTGAAGTCCGCCCCAAGAAACCGGCCACGATAAAATCGTTTATAAATTCGAGCCGCGCGCGCGAGTTCCTGTCCTATTTCGGCATCGATCTTCGACCGATACAGTTCCGGCCTGTCAATCGTGTCAGCGAGAATCTGGGCAGACTTGAACGCATAGTAAATGCCCTCGCCAGTGATCGGATCCACCAATCCCGCCGCATCGCCAACCAGCGCCCATCCGTCCCCTGAAATCAGATTCTGTTCCCACGAGCGTGGACTCAGGCAAGGGACTGGAGCACTGTAAAACACGGCTTGTTCCATGACCTCCGGCCCGAGGTCCGCCGCTATAAAGTTCGCCAGCAAGGTACGAGCGCGACCGGTCCACCCCGGCAGACAACGAGTTATGAGACCGTAGGAAGTATGCGTAAGCCGTGGAAACGACCAGATGTAGCCCTCGAACGAGGGGACGAAGTAAATCTTCATGTGCGCCGGGAAATTACCCGGAATGTAATAACCGAGCGTTACAGCTAGATCTTCCGGTCGTATCCCGGTACTCACAGATCGACGTACAAGACTGGTGGCTCCATCTGCGCCGATTAGGAAATCGGATTGCAACGTAGCTTCTCGAGTGGTTATGTGCCAACCGCGCGCTCCGCGCTCAACCTTCGATACTCGATTTTTAATAAAGAAAACGCCTGATTTCTTAGCTTCCTCCATGAGATAGTTGCCCAGCTCACGGCGGGAGAGCACGGCCACAGGCTCTTTTGGGGCGACCGTTACAGAACGCGTAACTCCAAAGTAGATGGTGATTTGATCGATGTTGTTTCGAGGCAGATTCGAGTCGAAAATTCCGAAAGCGGATAGAGCCTTGGCGGTAACACCGCCACCGCAGGGCTTTTCCCAGGGCGCTTGCGAGTCAATGACGGTGACAGCGTGTCCTCGGCGGGCAAGAAGTGTAGCGGCCCACGTGCCTGCTGGCCCAGCTCCGACGACGGTTATTTGCATGAGTTTGTAAACATCGGACCCAGAAGGGCGTCTATGTTACCAGAGGTACCGCCGCATGCTTGATAAAACACGGCGAGACATTCCCGAAGAGCATCCCATTCGCCGGCTCTTTCTTCAATTGACGGAGCGGGGAATGGGACGACTCAACCTGCACGATCGGGATACAATCACTTACATCACTAACCTGCTGACCGAGTTCGTTCATATAGAAAACATGTGCCGGATCAAAGATGAAGCCGGCCAACGTGTGCAATACCTTTTCGACCTGTTGGCGCGAGCAAGCGCCGAAATGACGCCGGAACATCGCCGCGACTACTACAAGCACATCGGCGACATGACGCTCTTCAATCTGGGGTTGTTCCCCGAAAACTTGACCTATGGCCGCCGCTCCGTGAGCCCGGATTACTACGCCGAAGCGGGCCGCCGGTCTTATACGATTGTCGCTGAAATGGATTCCTATGCGCCGCGACATCCGACGGTCTACCGGAAACTTTCCGCACAATTCGAACAGTGCGTCGTAGGTTTGAATTGGGTCAAGTTGTACATTAACGATCCCTTTTACCAGTACATGTTCCGAGAGTTCGACATCACGTAATAGAATACTCTTCGGATTCTTGAAGTCCGGGTCTCCTGAATTGAACGTGGAGCCCGGCGCGAACACATATGCCGAAGAGTAAAATCTCCATCGTCAAGTACCTCAATGCCGTCCCGCTAGCCTGGGGAATCCTGGAAGGTGCCCAGAAAGCAGCCTTCGATCCGGTTTTAAGCACGCCGGCAGAATGTGCGGAACAATTAGCGAAGGGCGGAGTCGATATTGGTCTAATTCCTTCCATTGAATTCCAGCGCATCAAGGGTTCTCGCATCGTGCCCGGTCCCGCTGTGGCATCGCTGTATTACGTGAAAAGCGTCATCCTCGTCAGTATGGTGCCCCTGTGGAAAGTCAAGACGGTTGCCTGCGATAGCAGTTCACGCACTTCAGTCGCCTTGACAAGAATCATTTTTGACGAGTACTACCATATTCATCCAGACTTCAGATCAGCCGAACCGAATCTCGCCAGTATGCTGTCGCAATGCGATGCTGCGCTTCTTATCGGCGATAATGCGCTGAAGTTTATGGAAGAAAATCATCAGCCGAACATTGAGAATCAAAAGGCACTGGTGCGGCTGGGTGCCGAACCCCTGGAAGTCTTCGATTTGGCGGAGCGGTGGCGGTTTCTAACGGGGCTACCGTTTGTCTTTGCGTTTTGGGCTGTGCGGGATGGGTTTAAGGACGACGCAATCGTGGATCAACTGAAATCTTCCCGTGACTTTGGCGTCGCGAATACTTCAGTGATTGCTGCCAGGTACAGCGAGCTGCTTCAGATCAAGAAAGAATTCTTGCAGTCGTACCTCGAGAAGAACGTGCATTACTATATGGACCAGACATGCGTTGAGTCCCTGCACCTGTTCTATGAGAAGGCCGCAAAAGTGGGAGCGATTAAATCCGCCCGGAGTCTGCAGTTTATATGAGAAGTATTGAATCGATATTAGATGCTGCTGTTGATGGCGGCAGAGTCACTTTCGACGAGGGCGTGCGCCTTTTTGAGGAGGCGGACATTTTCGCTCTCGCGCACTGTGCAGATGAAATACGGAAGCGGCTTCACCCGGACAACGTAATCAGCTACATCATCGACAGAAATATCAACTATACGAACGTCTGCAAGGAGTTCTGCACGTTCTGCGCATTCTACCGGGTGAAAGGCGATCCCGAAGCTTATGTACTGCCCGAGCACGTCATTCACAAGAAAATTGAAGAGACGCTGGCCTTGGGCGGGACCGGAGTCCTCATGCAGGGCGGGGTACACCCGGATCTGAAGATCGACTACTACGAACGTCTCCTGTCCGGAATCAAGGAACGGTACCAGATTCACTGCCACTGTTTCTCGCCTCCCGAGATCTTGAACATCGCCCGCGTATCCAGGCTGGCTGTCGGTGATGTTTTCGTACGGTTGAAAGCGGCGGGACTGGATTCAATGCCAGGAGGCGGCGGAGAAATACTCGATGATGAGATTCGCAACGAAATCAGTCCGCTCAAGTGCAAGACGGATGAATGGCTCATGGTGCATCGTGAAGCGCATCGTCTGGGCCTCCGTACCACCGGCACGATGATGGTGGGTGTCGGTGAAACAGTGCATCATCGTATGCGGCACCTTCAGCGCCTGCGCGATCTGCAAGACGAGACCGGCGGATTCACTGCGTTTATCCCGTGGACCTTTCAACCGGAGAACACAGAACTGGCCCAGCGAAGTTTGCCTGAGGTCACGGCCACAGAATATTTGCGACTGCTCGCCTTGAGCCGTATTTACCTCGACAACATTGCTAATGTGCAAGTCTCATGGCTCACCGTTGGCCTCAAGGTCGGCCAGATTGGGCTTCGATTCGGTGCCAATGACATGGGCAGCATCATGATCGAAGAGAACGTTATCAGTGCTGCAGGCGCACGCAATCGGGCAAACGATGCAGAGCTAAGGCGTGTGATTCACGATGCCGGTTTTATTCCGCGCCAGCGAACCACGTTGTACGAACGCTACGTCAACTAAACCGGTTACTGCAGGGCCCTCTGAAGAAGTGAGTTGATCCCGAACAACACGAATATCGTCGAGTTGTACGAAGTGTGCACTATGAATGAAGGAATCACGGAGTTTGATCGGTGTCGTATGACTGCCAGAATGCAGCCAACCATGAAGATCAGGATGACGGCGCCAGGATTACCCGCCAGTTGTAGCGAATGAGGTGCAGCAAAAAGCACCGCGCTGCCCGGAATCGCCAATTTGGGTCCTCCGATCTCCCAAAGAACCTTGAATAGGAATCCACGGAAAATGAGCTCCTCGAGCAGCGGCGCTACTGCAACGCCGAAAACTGCAAATAGCACAATCGCAGTTCTGGAAGTGAGCAGTTTTTCTAGGGGCGTGTCATCGGTAGATGGGAGGAAGGCAGAAATAATCAATACACCAACCGACAACATTATCCCGAGCAGAATCAGTGATCGCCTCGAAAACGCGCGGCTTCGGACAAGGTGGACATACTGCTTGAAAGAACTGTGCCGCACGACCCGAATCCATACAGCAATGAAGCCCACCAGTATCACGTTGAATACAGCCTGAAGGGGTATCGCGTAGATCGGTGGTAATTGCCTGAACACCAGCAGCAGTCCGAGGGTTGCCACCAGCGAGAACAGTCCAAAGACCAGGAGATCCACGACAGCCCAGAGATTGCGCTGCGGTGTAATGCTGTTTTCGAATTCAGAATCAGGAAGAGATTGAAACATTAGGTAGTCTCTATCGAACCTTTCAAGGCGGCCGCGATGAGGGGAACCATGATCTCATGATGTCCGGTTAGTGCAACCGACTGTCCGGAGTGTTGAGTCGGTCGTTTCAGCACATTCTGTATCGGACGGTAATGCTGGATGAAGTCGAGGTTCGCTGTGGTGAACTCTTCCAGGTCATAAGCTAAGTTACGCACAACGGACACGGCTTTCAAAAAGACCTCCGGCAAAACGACAGCAGAGCCCACGTTCAAGTACACGCCCCCGCCACTCAGTTCCCGAACCATGCTGCAAAACAGACGGAAATCATGATAGGTCGCGGCTCCAAGTTCCGCGCCAGAGGTCTGCGGATGGGCGTGAGTGATATCAGTCCCAATCGCAACATGGATGGTGACCGGAATTTTGAGACGATATGCTTCCGCGAGTATGCTCAGTGGACGATGACGAAATGTGACGCCGGCCTGGTCGCTGCTCTCGATGAACCGCCCCAGGCTTTCCCCGAGCCCAATGCCATTCTTCGCGGCATCCTGTATACCCGCATTCATAAATACAGCCGTTTCGCGAGCCATTCCAAAGCGTCCTTCACCAATTTGCGCTTCGACTTCTTCCGAAGTCGTGCCTGCTAACGCCACTTCGAAATCGTGAATAGCGGCGGAGCCATTCATCGCAATGCCCGTCACGAAACCGAATTGCATCAGGTCGTTCAGCACAGGGCCAAGTCCGACTTTAACAACATGTCCGCCGACTCCCCAGATGATCGGCTTTCCCGACGATCGGGCGTATAGGATTGCGCGGATAAGTGTGCGAAGGCTTTCACCAGCAAGAATGTGCGGCAGCTTTGAAATGAATCCGAGAATATGCTCCGAGCCATCCATGGCTTTACCAAACATGCCTGTATGGACCTTACTCTTGCGCGATTCGAGCGGGTAAGTAGAAACGGCTGAGAAATCGAGTGGTTGGAGTGAGTATTCGGAAGCCACGACTAGTCGGAAGGATATGCTTCCGGAAAGAGTTCGCGGTCAATAAGTTCACAAATAATGTGACCCAGCATAATGTGTGCTTCCTGGATCCGCGTCGTCTGACGGCTGGGCACACGGAACAGCATTTCGGCGCGATCGTTCATTTGTCCACCGGTTTCACCGGTAAGGCCGACTGTAAATAGACCCCGGGATCGCGCCACATCCAGCGCCTCCAGTACGTTCGGCGAATTGCCGCTGGTCGAAATGCCGATAGCCGTATCGCCCTGCTGCCCCAAGGCCTCGATTTGCCGCGCAAATATACGAGCAAAGCCGTAGTCGTTACCTATAGCCGTTAACACCGACGTATCTGTTGAAAGCGCGATCGCCGGTAAGGCCGCCCGATTCGGACCGAAACGTCCGATCATTTCTGCTGCCAGATGTTGAGCATCCGCGGCGCTTCCACCATTCCCGAACAAAAGCATCTTCCGGCCCTGGCGTATCCCCTGAGCAATGATTTCCGCCGTTCGAGCGATACGGTCCCGGTTCTCCTGAAAGAACTGTGCCTTGACCCGGTGACTCTCCGCCACGAATTCGTCAATTAGTTGTGAAGCGCGTTTCACTGACATTTGTTGCAGTACCGGCTGAGAGTTCCAATTTTGCAGTTGACGGTTTCGCCAATAATTCCGCCAGTGCCTGCCCCGTATACGATTTCTTGACCTTCGAGATTTGTTCGGGTGTGCCCGTCGCCATCACCCTGCCGCCCTGATCACCGCCGTCGGGACCCAGATCGATAATCCAATCCGCAGTCTTAATCACGTCGAGGTG
>Ga0075421_100004871_pt1 | contig 16195 bp, 11 predicted proteins | sample SoiMetdeltSBSDD5_FD_75292 | JGI IMG/M metagenome (GOLD analysis project Ga0075421, IMG submission 75292) | Bulk soil microbial communities from a Populus tree surrounding site in Tennessee, USA - Soil MetaG P. deltoides SBSDD5 | ecosystem: Environmental > Terrestrial > Soil > Tree plantation...
CCTGACCGCCCATGGCCGGCACGGGGACCTACTTCGGGATCGACCTCGGCACCAGCAGCTGCAGCGTCGCCTACGTCGTCGACGACCCGCGCCAGCGCGCGAGCCAGATCGTCAGCGTGCAGACGGTCGACGTGCCCGTGGACGAGGACGAGACCCAGAAGCGGTCCAGCCGCGTGCCGTCGATCGTGGCCGCCTCCACCGGAGACAAGCGACGCAGGCGGCCCCTCTTCGGCTGGGAGTTCTTCCAGTCCTTCGAGGAGAAGCGGCGCGACAGCCCGCTCCTCTCCCGGGGCCGGGACTTCTTCGGCTCCGTGAAGTCGGACCTGGGCACGGAGCGGATCTATCCGCGCTCGGTGGTGCCGGGGTGCCGCACGCCGGTGGAGGTCACGGCGGTGATGCTCGAGCGCCTGGTCGCGCTGGCGCGCGAGGGCCACGCCTCGCGCGACCCGCGCCGCACCGACGTCGTGATCACCGTCCCCGCCTCCTTCAGCGCGCTCGCGCGCGCGGAGACGCGGGAGGCGGCCCGGGTGGCCGGGCTCGATCCCACGCGCGTGCACCTCCTCGACGAGCCGGTGGCCGCGCTCCTGGACCTCCTCAACAGCCCGGACGCCGCGCACCTCCTCTCCGACGCCCCCCGCAACGTGCTCGTGTTCGACTACGGCGGCGGCACCTGCGACGTGGCCCTGGTCAAGGCCCGCTTCGATCCCGCCGCGCGGGCCGGGCTTTCCGTCGAGAACCTGGCCATCTCGTCGTACCACCGGCTGGGCGGCGACGACATCGACCGCGCGGTGATGGACGGCGTGGTGTGGCCGCAGATCGCCTCCGCGCCGGAGCGGGCCGCGCTGACCCTGGCCACGCGCCGGCTCGTCGAGGACACGCTGGTCCCGACCGTGGCCCGCGTGCTGAAGGAACGGCTGTGCCGGGCCGTGGACGACCGCCTCGAAGAAGAGGGCTGGCCGGGGATCGAGACGACCCCGGCCAAGGTCCTGGCCCCCCTGGCCCGCGAGTTCACCGTCCCGGGGCTGGCGCGCAAGGTCCCGCATCGGTTCGAGATGACGTCGGATCAGTTCCGCCTCGTGATGGCGCCGTTCCTGGCCCCGCCGGCACCGGAGAAGGACGAGCGCTCGCTGCTGGGCCCGGTGATGGAGACCTTGGCGCGCGCCGGGCTCTCTCCCGATCGCCTCGACGCCGTCGTGCTGCACGGGGGCAGCTCGCTCAACCCGTACGTCGGCCACCTGATGCGCCACACGTTCCGCGGCGACCGCCTCTTCGACCGCGTCGAGATCGTGAGCACCCCGGATCCCCTCGTGTCCGTCGCGCGGGGGGCCGCGCTGTTCTGCTACTGGCGCCACGCCCGCGACGTCGAGATCGTCCGGCCGATCATGGCCGAGGACCTCGGCATCATCGTGCGTAGCGGGGAGCCGATGCCGCTGGTGGAGGGCGGCACGCCCCTGCCCTACCCCGACGACGACTCCGTGCAGGACGTGACGGGCGGAGGCGAGCTCGCGGTGCCCAGCGACGGCCTGGCCGAGATGCTGGTGCCCGTCTACACGGGAAGCAGCCGCACCCCGCGCCTGGCCGGCACCATCCGTGTCTCCGTTCCGCCGGAGGCAGTGGCGGGCACGCCCGTGCGCATCAAGCTGCGCGTGGACCGCGACAAGACCCTGCACTGGTGGTTCCAGGTGGGCGCGGCGGCGGCCGCCCCCGCGTCCTCCGTGAACGATCCCTGGTGCAGCCGGGCCCTCACCCCCGACGAGCGCCGCCTGCTCGACCACCGCCGCAAGATGAAGGCGGCGGTGGCCGCCGGCCAGCCCGTGCCCGCCTGGATGCTCGCCAGCGAGGCCAACCTGATGCGGTGCGCGGGGCAGCTCGAGGAGGCGCTGCTCGCGGCCGAGCAGTGCCTGGTGGAGGCCCCGTCGGATGCCCACACCCACAACATCCGCGGGCTCGTCCTGGATCAGATGGGAGCGACCACCGAAGCCGAACAGGCGTTCCGCGCCGCCGCCGACCTCGCGCCCACCCGCGCCGTGTTCCAGGGCAACCTCGGCATGGCCCTGGCCGAGAACGGCCGGCGCGACGAGGCGGTGGCCGCCTTGAGCCTGGCCGTCACCCTCGACGCCCGGCTCGTCTACGTGCACGTCGCGCTCGGCGACCTCCATCGCCGGAAGGGCGACGAGCCGGCGGCGAGGCGCGAGTACGGCCGCGCCCTCGCGATCCTCAACGAGTCCATGGCGGACCGTCCCTTCGACGTCCTCTCCTGGCGCTACCTCGCGCGGCTGCACCAGTCGCTGGGCGACTACGCGCAGGCGGACAAGGCGCGCAAGGTCATCGCGGAGCTGGAGGCGGAGGAGCTCTACGAGGGCGATCCGGCGTCGGTCGTGGCCGGCCCCGACCGCGCGACGGTGGCGCCGCTGAAGGCGCGATGAGCCGGGCGCGCACCCGGACGGCGGCCGCGCCGCGCAAGAAGGGCAAGCCGAAGAAGACCTCACCCCGCCCCGTCGACCGCGCGCGGCGCGACCTCGACCAGGCGACGGAGGCGGTACGGCTGGCGGCGGCGGCCCTCACCCGCGTCGCGGACCAGATCGGCGCGGAGGCGGTCGAAGACGAGCGCGCGCGCCTGGCCGCCGACCTCGCCTCCGAGCAGATCCTGCGCGACCTCGCCAAGCTGCAGCGCGCGCTCGCGGCCGCGGCCGACGGCTCCCTGCCTCCCGACATCGAGGTGCTGCGCAAGCTCCCGGACGCCCTCCTCCTCTGGGCGCGCGAGCGGCTCGGGGTGACGCCGCACCTGGCCGCGGGTCAGGAGATGGAGGTCCCCGCGGACCGCCTGTCCGGATTCCTCCTCGACGGCACCCTCCCGCCCCGCGGCGGGCTGGTGCGCGTGCGCGTGATCTCGCCCGGCTGGAAGCGCGGAGCGCAGGTCCTCGTGCCTCCGCGCGCGATGATCGTCTCCCCCTAGGGCCGCTCGAAGGCGGGCCCGTCCGCGGGCCTGGTCAGGAAGCTCGTCGTGTATTTCCAGCGGCTCTTCAGGGCCGGCGCATCCCACACGTCGTTGAACTTCGTCCGGTAGTTGAAGACCAGCTCCGTGGTGCCGTTGCCCCGGCGGCCGTACTTGAGGACCCGCGCGATGGCCTCACGGTCCGGGTGCTTGTAGTAGGCGCCGCTCGACGAGAAGAGGTAGCGCGAGCACTCGATCCGGTCGAGCAGGGGCTTGTCCATGTTGTTGCGGCTGCCGTGGTGCGCGACCTTGTAGGCATCGAGCTTCACCCGGCCGCTGGCGCTCAACCGCTTCAGTCCGGCCGTGATCACGGTGGGGTGGCCGTCCGCGGCCAGGAGGACCCGGGCCCCCTCGTAGCGCAAGAGGAGGAGGATGCTGCTGCCGTTGGGCTCGGTGCCGTCCTCCTTGAACTTGGCCTCGGCGAGCGTGTCGACGTCGATGGGACCGAAGGTCTCCAGACCGGCGGGCACCGGCCGCTTGGCCGGCTTGCCCGGCTTGATGCCGGCCTCGGCGCAAGCCTTGGCCCAGACCGGGCGCAGCTTGCGCAGCTTCTCCATCGTGGGCCCGAGCACGACCAGCTCCAGCCCGCCCGCGAGCTTCTTCACGGGCGGGGCCCCCGTGTCGGGGATCTTGACCGCGCGACCCTTGAAGGCGGCGTTCCAGGGGATCTTCGCGGCCTCGATGTAGGCGGAGAGGACCTCGCCCTGCTCGGGGCCGAAGGTCTCGTCCTTCTTGTCGCGCAGGTGTTTGTAGGCGTTGAACCAGATCTGGCCAAGCGACACGCCCAGCTTCGGCGTCTCCAGGAACTTGAGCACGCCCGCGACGTGGTCGGCGTCCACGTGGGTGACGACGAGCAGCTCGAAATGCCGCTCCCCCGCGGGCAAGGCCTTGACCTTCTCCACGAGCGGCTTGATGGAGCCGGTCGTCCCCCCGTCGATGAGCACGCGCCGCGGCCGGGCCGCCGACCCGTATTCGATCCACAGGCAATCGCCCTGGGCCGCGGGCAGCATCTCGATGCGGAGCATGCGACCTCCCTTGGTGGCGGCTCAGCCGAGCCGGATGAGGGTGAACGGCTGTCCGACGTGGACGCGAAGCGCGAGCATGCGCACGGTGGCCAGGGCCGCGTCGAATCCGGGGGGACGCTGGCCGGCTTGGAGCTCGCCGTCCGCGCGCGAGAGCCCGTCGAAGAGCATGCGCACGCCCACGGAGTAGAAGGGCAACCCGCGCGTCACCGCCTCCACGAAGCTGGCCGCGGCCGCCGGGACGTCCTGCGGACGGCCGATCCCGCGCAGGCTGGCCCAGCCGTCCAGGATCGACCCGTCGGGCAGCCACGTGAACCACTGCCGGAGGTTGCGAAGCCAGGGCTCCCACTGCGGCCGCTTCCCCTGGGCGTGGGCGCGCACGAGCACGTAGGCCCCCGCGGCGGCGGCCAGCGGATTGGCGACCTTCCCATAGAGAAGATCGACGGCCGTCTCCACGATGCGGGCGGCGGCGGGCAGGTCGCCCCCGGTCAAGTAGCCGATCACGGGGCCCATGACGTTGTCGCGCACCACGATCGACATCGTGACCGGCCACTCGCGCGTCTCGCCCTCGAGAGCGGCCCGTGCGTCGACGAGGACGTCGGCCGGTGCGTCGCCACTCATGTCCGCCTGGCTCCAGGGCAGGGGAAGCACCGCGAGCAGGGGCGGGCCCGCGGGAGGCCGTCGCACCAGCGCGTAGGCACGATCGCCCAGCGCCCAGGCCCCCGGTCCGAACAGGTAGGACGTGAGCCCGTCGTCGACGAGGGCCGCGCCTCCGTTGGCGCGCGCCGGCAGCGGCCGCGGGACCCACGGCAGCTTCGCCGCCGTCTTGCTGCGCCACCCCTCGACGAGCGCGGGAAGGATCGGCACGGGCAGGCTCACGATCTCGAGATCCGTGGGGCCGGCGAGGGGCGGGGCGGGCGCGATCCCCACGCCGTCGGCCGGTCCCGCCGCGCGCGGCGGCGAGGGGCGCCCCTGTCCGGCCAGGTGCTGCCAGCTCAGCCACTCGTGCGGCGAGTCCGGCGCCTGCAGCACGATGGGCGCGTTGCCGCGCGCCTTGACCGTGGCCGTCAGCGTGGTCACTTCCCCACTGGGCAGATAGGCCTCGAACAGGTACCGGCCCGGGCGCAGGTCGACGCTCCGGGTGGCCCCTTTGCCCGCCGGGATCATCATCGTGATGGGAGGGACGGGCTTGGTTCCCTTCTTCCGGACCGGACGAATCCGCGTGACGATGGTGGGACCGGTCGTCTGTCCCTCCAGCCACTTGTCGAGTCCGACCTGGACGAGAGGCATCGGCTTAGACCGGGATCCGCACGTTGCGGTAGTGGGGCCGTATGTCCTGGGCCAGCTCCTTCTTCCGCCGGGACGGCGACCGGAGGAGCGCGCTGAACGTGTACTGCCCCTGGCTCAGCTCGAGCGCCCAGGGCTCGGGCTGGGGGGCGCTGCGCTTCTCCCCCTTCTTGCCGTCCGTCCACGACAGGATGGCCTCCGCCATGCGCGCGGCGTCGGCGCAGGAGAGGTCGACGGGGATTCGCGCGGGCTTTCCCTTCAGCCGGTGAAGCGGGAAGCGCGAGAGGTTGGAGACGGGAGGCTGCGAGGGGGGCTGCTCCCCGCGCGCGGCCAGGCGGCGCAGCAGCGGCGGAAGGGCCTTCTGGAGCGCGTCCGTCTGGACCCACCACGTCATCCCGTCGTCGTCGTCGTCGGTGGCGGCGCCCTCGAAGCTGCGGAGCAGCGCTTCCGTGAAGTAGCTGGGCTTGCCCGCGCGGCCGTAGGCGAGCTGGCCCGGGAGCGTGGACTGGAACACGGGAGCCTGCCGCGGCACCGCGCTCAGCGCCGCCTTGGGATCGATGACGGCCTGCCCGTACTGGTTGAAGGTCTCGAGCACGGTCGTGGTCGCCACCCGGCAGGCATCCACGAAGAAGCACTGCTGGCGGGCGGGGATCCGGTCGAGGCCGAGGAAGAGCTTGTTGAAGTCGATGGCGTCGCTCAGGGGCGCCAGCCCGTCGCTCCCGAAGTCTTCGAGCAGGAGCGTCGTCTGCATGCCCGCGCAGATCCCGTGGCCCGAGAAGAAGAAGAGGAGGAGGTCGTCCGGCTTCTTGCTCCGCGCCGCCCAGCGCTTGATGGCGGCCTCGACGTTGCCGAACGTCGCGGGCTCGACGGCGACGGTGCGGCCGCCCGTCTTGAAGTCCTGCGATCCCGAGTCCGAGAGCAGCAGCTCGAGGGTGGCCAGCTTGCGCTTGGGGTTGTCGTACGTCCCGAGCAGCCACTCCGCGAACGCGCGCGCGGAGGCGGGCGGTGAGGTGAGCTGCTCCATGCCGTCGTTCTCCGGGAAGGTCGGCCTCTTCTTGCCGCCCTTGAGCCACGGATAACGGCCGACCCCGATCACGATGGCGTGTGTGCCCGGTCGGGTTTTCTTGTCGCGAAGCAGCGTCATTCGGAGCGGATGAGCGCCGCAAAATGTAAACCGGATTATCCGCTTGTCAAGCGGAAAACGCGCCTAGAGCTTCAACCCTTGCAGGTAGGCGACGCTTTGCGGGATGTGCGTGAGCGGGTCCGTGCTCTCGTCCTCCACGTAGTACTCGTTCGCTCCCGCCTTCATGGCCGCGCGCAGGACCGCCGGCCAGTCGATCTGGCCCGTGCCCACGGGGACGTCCGCCTCCGCCGGCGCCGTCCCCTTCCCGGCCTCGACCGGAAAGCCCTTCTTGATGTCCTTGAGGTGGAGCGACCGCACGCGGCCCTTGTACTGGGCCATGAGGGCCGCCGGATTCGCGCCGCCGTGGTAGGTGTGGAAGACGTCGATCTGGAAGTGGACGAGCTTCGGGTCGAGGGCTTTGGCCAGGGTGTCGAACAAGGTGCCCTCGGGCGAGGGAACCATCTCGTAGCCGTGCGTGTGGTAGCCGAAGTGCATCCCGGCGTCGGCCGCCGCCCGTCCTGCCTTGTTGAAGACCTCGGCCGCCTTCATGGCGTCGTCGCGCGTGAACTTGTCCTTGTGTGCGATCCAGGGGCAGACGATGCTGCCCGCGCCGAGGGTCTTCGCCTCCGCGATCGCGCCCGGGAGGTCGTCGCGCAGGCGTTCCAGCGGCATGTGCTGGGAGGTGCAGCGCAGCGAGGCCGCGTCGAGGGCGGCCCGCAGATCGGGCGCGGTGTGCTTCCAGAGGCCCGCCCCCTCCACGGTCGTGAACCCCATCGCGCGCACCTTGGCCAGGGTGCCGGCGAGATCCTTGGGCAGGTACTCGCGCAGGCTCCAGAGCTGGAGGCCGATGGGTCCGTTGAGCGGGCTCTTGATGGAGGCGGCGCCTTTGGCCATCACCCAGCGGTCGGCGAGCGCGGACGCGGTCAGGCCGGCGGCCATCGTGGTCAGGAAGTCGCGGCGGGAGGGCATGGCGTTACCTCACTTTCGGTCGGCCGGCAGCCGGAAGCTATCACACGGCGGTCTCAGTAGATGTAGACGGGTGTGCCCACCGGGACCATCCCGTACAGCTTCTCGATGTCGGCGTTGCGCAGGCGGATGCAGCCGTGGCTCACCGCGCGCCCGATCGAGTCGGGCTGGTTCGTGCCGTGGAGCGCGTAGCCGTTGCCCAGGTTCAGGCGGCGGGTGCCCAGCACGCCCTCGTACCGGCGCGCCGAGGTTCCGAGCGGCGGCACGATGAGCCGTCCGTCCACCAGGATCTCGCGGCCGTCGGTCGCGCTGAGCGTCGCCTGCCGGCCGTCGGCGTAGCGCCTGATCACCTCGTTGCCGGAGACGGTGACGACGGAGCCGTCGGAGGAGGCCAGGCTCTGCCCGCGCTCGAGGCGGACCAGGCCCGCCCCCCGCTTGCGCGCCTGCTCCACGTAGTGCCAGTCCGGAGGCTGCCAGACCGGATCCTCTTCCTTGCTGATGACGGAGAGGCGGCCGCGCGGCGTCTCGAACTTCCAGACGTTGTCGCCGCCCCCCTCGCGCACGAGCGTCTTCCCGCTGCCCGTGGCCACCTGGGTGTGGAAGAGGATCTCCTCGCCCTTCTTGTACCAGAGCTCGCGCTCGCCCGTGCTCACGACGAGGTAGGGCTGGTCCGCGGGCGGAGTGGCCGACTGTTCGGCCTGGCGCAGCGCGTCCGCGGTGGCCCCCACGGCCCACTTCACGCCCTCGAGCAGGTCGGTGTCGTCCTCGAGCACGGCGCGCCCGACGTTGCGCTGCAGGCGCAGGGACGCGGTGTGGGCGAAGAGCGCGGTGCTGCCCGCGGTCACCAGGAGCATGGCGGCGATGAGATAGAAGGCGACGCCGCCGCCGTGGCCGAAGAAGCGCACGAAGCGCGCGCTGAGGGGTGGACGGTCGGAGGGAGTGGGATCGGTCGTCATCAGTGGAAATACACCGGGATTCCCGCGCCGAGGTTCGGTTTGATGGCCTGCAGGTCGGCGGCGTCGGCGCGCACGCTGCCGGGCAGGACGTAGGAGTCGTCCGCGAGCGGCCCCGTCTGCGGACGTGAATAGATGACGTTGCCGTCGTCGAGGATGATCGCGATCTCGCCCAGGGCCCCGGGGACGCGCCGGCCCTTCACCCCGGGCTGCCCGCGCTGCTCCCAGACCCAGGCCGGGACGTCCCAGGCGTAGGAGCCGTCGACGACCGCCACCACCTGCCGGCGTCCGAGGGGCGGCGTGATCTTGCGCGCGCCCGGGGCCTGGCCGACCGTCACCTCCGGCCCGATCTTCACGCGGATCTCCCGGAGCTGCGCCCCCTCGCGTTGGAGGTCCATCGTGCCCTCGTCGAGCCCGATCGAGAGGTTGAGGCCCTTGTCCTTCACCGCCTGCTGCGCGACCAGGGCCTCCTCCAGCTGCGCGCGGCTGGCCTGGCTGACCAGGAGCGCGTCCGCCCGCTGCTTGTCGGTGGCGGTCATCGTCGCGCGGTCCTCGCGGATCTGACGGCGATACTGCACGGCCTTGAAGATCAGGAACACATCGAAGGCGACGAGGGCCATGAGACCGATGGCCATGGCGGTGACGATGCGGGGATAGGCGTCTCGGAAATCCCCCCACCGCGTGCGACGGCGCTCCCGCGGCTCCGCTTTGGACCACGGGAAGCGGCGGCGCTGGCGGGGAGCGGCCTCGGGCCACGCGACATCACGGCGATCGGTTTCAGCCATCTCCTTCGATGGTGTCACACCGCGGGAAAGGCGGAAGGCCGGCCGTCTCGATATTCGGCGCGCTACTCGGGCTGGATGCGCTCGAGGGCCTTGGCGGCGGCCTCGCGCACGCCGGCGTCCGGATCGTCGAGGGCCGCGCGCAGGGCCGGCACCGCGCCCTTCGCGGACGAGCCGAGGGCGCCCAGCGCGGTGGCCGCGCCCACGCGCACGGACGCCTCTTCATGCCGAAGCCCTCGAGCCAGGGGACCGACCATCTCCTTCGTCCCCGGCGCGAAGCCCGCGATGGCGGCGCGCACCTTGTCGAGCGCGGCGGGGTCGGCCTCGTTGAAGGCGGCGATGAGGGCGGGCGCCGCCGCCACCACGAGATCGTTGACGATGGCGTCGCCGTCGCGGCGGGTGTGGGTCTGCGCATCGCGCAGCACGCTCGCGAAGGCGCCGATGACCACCTCCGCCGTACGGTTCCAGCGCTCGGCGTCGTGCCCCGGCGCGGGAACGGGGACCGCGCGCAGCGCTTCCGTCAGCCCCGCCGCGACCTTCTCTTCCTTCTCGAAGAGGACCCAGCGCACGATGGACGCCCAGGCGGCGGTGTCGGTGGTGCCGCTGCGCAGCGCCTCGGCCAGGAGCCGCGGCGCGTCCTGCGTCCGCGCCTCCGTGGCCCCCAGCGCTTCCGCCAGGGGGCCGATCACGGCCAGAACGTCGAGCACTTCCGCGTCGGCCTTGCGACGGTCGCGCTCTTTCGGCTCCGCCCCCGCCCACGGCACCGACGCCACCAGGACCAGCCCGGCCACCATCAACCCACGTGACATGAAGGACCCCCGAGCCGTGTCACCACGAACGGCCGCAACCCAAACAACGAAGGTAGCATGGGAGCGTTTTCAAGGCCAGCGCTCCCGGCCCTGTGCCACGTTCCAAACCGCTGGCCCGGTTGACATCGCTCGGAAGCAGGCGTAGCGTCACGGTCAACCGGGAATCCAACAAGCCTTGAACTGCCGAAGCGATTGCGGCACCTCCAACTGCCCACCGCGAAGTAGGGATGCGGGTCCAGCCCGCGCCATCGAACGCGGGCATCGACTTCCCGGTTTCCATGGGCCATCGCCACCCGTTCGGTCCTCGCCCCGAACCGTCGGCCCGGTCCAGACGCGCGTCCTCCAACAGGTCAGAAAGGAGATCTCCGTAATGGCCGACCTCATTCGAATCTCGCGGAAGGCAGCCCTGGTCGCGGCGATCGTATTGATCGCCGCCGCCATCGCCGCGCCCCCCGCTCTCGCTCAGGCGCTGTATGGCGCCATCGTCGGAGCCGTCACCGACCCGTCCGGCGCACCCATCCCGGGCGCCACCGTGACCGCCACGAACACGGGCACGAACCTCAAGGTCGACGCCATCACGGACGCCGATGGCAACTACAGCTTCCACAACCTCGTGCCCGGGACCTACGACCTCACCGCGTCGCTCTCGGGCTTCCGCGAGCTGCGCCGCACGGGCCTGCGCGTGTCCGGCGGCAACCCGGTCCGTCAGGACCTGAAGCTCGAGGTCGGCACCGTCTCCGAAGCCGTGACCGTCACCGCGGAGACGACGCTGCTGCAGACGGAAAAGACGGACCTCAGCACCGAGCTGTCGTCCAAGGAGGTCGTCAACCTCCCGTTGAACCAGTTCCGCAACTACCAGAAGCTGCTCGACCTCGTTCCGGGTGCGACTCCCGCTCAGCTCCAGAACGCGGAGATCGACACTCCCGGCCGCGCGCTCAGCACGAGCGTGAACGGCACGCAGCGCAACTCGAACGGGTACCGGATCGACGGCGCCGTCTCCGTCAACCTCTGGCTGCCCCACCACGTCGGCTACGTCCAGTCCGCGGAGACGATCGAGACGGTCAACATCTCGACCAACAACTTCGGGGCCGACCAGGGGATGGCGGCCGGCGCCGCCGTCACCGTGCTGACCAAGTCGGGCACCAACGAGTTCCACGGGTCCGGCTTCTTCTTCCGCAACCAGGACGAGTTCAACGCCAACACGTTCGCCAACAACGCGAGCGGCCTGGCCCGGCCGGAGCAGAACAACAGCATCTACGGCGGCACGCTCGGCGGACCCATCGTCCGGAACAAGCTGTTCTTCTTCGGCGGCTGGGAGCGCTATGCGGGCCGGCGCGGGTTCCAGCAGACTTTCGCCGTTCCCACCGCGAAGATGCGCGCCGGGGACTTCAGCGAGGTCTACGCGGCCTATCCCACCTTCCGCCTCTACGACCCCGCCACCGGCGGGGCGGGTGGCGTCGGACGGGCGGAGTTCCCCAACGGCGTGATCCCGGGCAACCGGCTCAGCCCCATCTGGCGGAACGTCCTCAACTACTACCCGCTGCCGAATGCGGCGGACGACGTGAATCGGAACCGCCTGGCCGACGACTACGTGCAGGCGCGCGAGGTCCGCAACGACCGCGACAACTTCGACATGAAGCTGAGCTGGCAGCGCTCGCCGTCGCACAACATCTGGGGCAAGTTCGGCATGCTGGACGCCGAGGTCCTCGACGAGTACAGCCTCGGCTTCGACGAGGGCAGCGTGGGCGACACCCGCATCTACGTGGGGACGGTCGGCCACACCTGGACCCTCGGCTCCAACCTCGTGCTGGACGGCAACGTCGGCATGAACCGGATGAAGCAGCAGGTCACGGGCCCCGACTTCGGACAGAACCTCGGCCTCGACCTCGGCATCCCCGGCGCCAACGGGCTCGACCAGCGTCAGAGCGGCCTGCCCCACTTCGACATCCCGAACGGCACCCTCAGCACGGCCGGCACCGACAAGACGCTCTACGACATCGGCACCACGCCCAACTGGATGCCGCTCTTCCGTACCGAGCGCAGCTACACGTTCTCGACCGCGCTCACCTGGATCAAGGGCCGGCACCAGGTCCGCACCGGCGTGGACGTGGTGCGCCATGCCCTCAACCACATCCAGGCCGAGTTCGGCAGCTTCGGCGGCGTGCGCGGAGGCTTCCAGTTCGGCGGCCTCACCACGGCCACTCCCGGCTACATCCCGCAGGTCTGGAACGAGCTCGCGGCCTTCAGCCTCGGCCTCGCCACCACGCGCCAGAAGGACGTGCAGCCGGAGGAGATGAGCGCGCGCGAATGGCAGCACGCGTTCTACGTCAACGACCACTGGCAGGCCACGGACAAGCTCACGCTGAACCTCGGCCTGCGCTTCGAGATGTACCCGCTGATGAAGCGCGAGACCCGTGGCATCGAGCGCCTCGACCTCAACACCTATGAAGTCCTCCTGGGCGGCCTCGGCAGCACGCCGGAGGACGTCGGCATCAAGGTCAAGAAGTTCTACGTGGCCCCCCGCCTGGGCGCGATCTACCGCCTGACCGACGACACCGTGCTGAGGGCGGGCTACGGCCGCACCTTCAACCCGCTGCCCTGGTCGCGGCCGATGCGCGGGTCGTTCCCGTACGACATCTTCTTCACCCAGACCGCGGAGCAGTACTCGTTCTTCAACGTCGCGGGGGGCATCCCGCCGGTGCCGGTCCCGGACATCAGCTCCGGGCGGGTGAAGCTGCCCGCCGGCGTCTTCATGCGGTCGCCGAACCCGAACGACGTGGACCGCGCCACCATCCAGCAGATGAACGTGGCCGTCGAGCAGCGCATCCCCGGCGACATCTCCGTCGAGGTGGCCTACGTCCACACCCGCACCGACGGCGGCTATGCCGACCAGAACCTCAACTACTCGCAGCCGGGGGCCGGCAACGCCGGCCGCCAGTTCTTCGCGCTCGCCGGCACCGGCGCCGTGCTGGACTGGGCCTCGCGCACCAAGAGCCGTTACAACGGCCTCCAGGTCGCGGTCAACCGTCCGTTCAAGAACGGCCTGCTCCTCAAGGGCGCCTACACCCTGAGCCGCTCCAAGAACGAGACGGACGAGGACGGCTGGACCGAGCTCACCTGGTCGTTCCCGGGCATGCTCGACCGCAACTACGCGCTCGCCACCTACGACCGCACGCACGTCTTCCAGATGGGCTTCGTGTACGAGCTGCCGTTCGCCAAGAACTCCAACAACATCCTGGCCAGCATCGTGAAGAACTGGCAGATCAACGGCATCGGCGCCGTCTACTCGGGCACGCCGTTCCAGGTGGCGGGGACCAACCCCCAGCTCAACTGCCCGGCCTGCGGACCGGTCCTGATCAACGTGCAGGGCGATCCCAAGCCGACGGGAGTCCCCGGATCGGCGACCGAGCCCTGGTACGACGTCTCGCTGTTCTCGCAACCCACCGGCGCCAACATCGCGGGCTTCGGCAACAGCCGGCGCAACCAGTTCCGCACGCCCGGCGTGTGGAACGTGGACCTCGGCCTGTTCCGCTCGTTCCCGATGGGCCGCTTCCGGCCGGAGATCCGGATCGAGGCGACCAACGTGTTCAACCACACCAACTGGGGACGGCCCAACCTCACCGTCACCAGCCCGTTGTTCATGACCTTCCAGCCTTCCGCCGCTCACCAGTTCAACACGACGTGGGGCACGGGGACGCGGGAACGGACGGTGCAGGTCGGTCTGCGACTCGAGTTCTAGGTTTCGTTCGCTGACGTAGGAACGGGCCGGGGCCGTCCGCCCCGGCCCGTGCTGTTTTCTACGGGGTCTCGCGGACGGTGAGGACCTGGTCGGCGGGGACGTCCTTGAGGGTCTGCACGAGGCCGCTGGGCCAGCGCACCTCGACCGTGTCGAGCACCCTGGCGGCGCCGGTGCCGAAGTGGACGGGACCGGCGCTCGACGAGGCATAGCCCACCGCCGTCGTCATCGTGTTGGACTGCTCACGCCAGCGCGCGTCCACCCTGGACGCGATCTTCACCACCGCCCCGATGCCGTCGCGGTTGCTCCTCGTCCCCACCAGGCGGACATCGAGCCAGTGTCCAGGCTCCGTGGTTTCGTTGTGCCAGAGCTCGGCCGGCGCGCCCAGCGCGGTCACCACCACGTCGACGCGGCCGTCCTGATCGAGGTCTCCGAAGGCGGCCCCGCGGTGCGCGCGCGCGGGACCGGCGGCCAGGCCGGACACGGCCGAGCCCTCGACGAAGGTGCCGTCCCCCGCGGCCAGGAAGAGGCTGTTGGCCTGGAGGTAGGTGTCCTTCGAGAACTTCTCGATCGCGTCGTTGACGTGCGCGTTGGCGGTGAAGATGTCCTTCCAGCCGTCGTTGTCGAAATCGAAGAGTCCGTTGGCCCACCCGCTGCGCGCGGCCACCAGCCCGCTCAGGCGGCTGCGATGGGTCACGTCCTGGAAGAGGCCCTTGCCCGTGTTCCGGTACAAGGGGAAGCTCTCCCCGGCCAGGGCCGTCACGTGGATGTCGGGCTGGCCGTCGTTGTCGTAGTCGCGGAAGTCCACGCCCATGGCCGAGACGTCCTGGCCGTGTTCGGGCAGGGAGACGCCGGCCAGCAACGCCCCCTCCTCGAACGTGCCGTCCTTGCCGTTGTGGAGGAGGAAGCTCGGGAGCTTGTCGTTCGCCACGTAGACGTCCATGAACCCGTCCTGGTCGTAGTCCGCGAACGCGAGGCCCATCCCCCGCCCCTTGTAGCGGGCGAGGCCGGACTTCGCGGTCACGTCCTCGAACGTGCCGTCCCCCCGGCCGTGGTACAGGCGGAGGGGCACCGGCGCGAACCATTTCGGGTGGCAGTAGACGCGAATGCCCCGCGCGGAGTCGCCACAGAAGCGGTCGTAGTCGGCCGTCCAGACCGTGTAGTCGACGACGAGGAGATCGAGGCGGCCGTCGTTGTCGTAGTCGAACCACCCACCTCCGACCGCCCACCGCTCGGAGCCGACACCCGCGCGGGCGGTGACGTCCTCGAACCGCCCGCCGGTGTTGCGGTACAGGATCTGGCGATGGACGCCGGCCACGAACAGGTCGGTGCGCCCGTCGTTGTCGTAGTCGGCCGCGGCCACGCCCATGGAGTAGCCCGCGCCGCCCAGTCCCGCGGACTCCGTGACGTCGCGGAACTTGAGGGCGCCTTCGTTGCGGAAGAGGCGATTGGCGTACTTCGGATCGTCCTTCTTCAGAGCGGGCACGGAGGCGCCGTTGGTGAAGAAGACGTCGAGCCGCCCGTCGCCGTCGTAGTCGAGCAGGGCCACGCCGCCGGGCATGGTTTCGACGAGGTGCTTCCGGGAGGACGGGCTGTTCTGGTGGACGAAATCGAGCCCGGCTTCGCGGGCCACGTCACGCAGACGCACGCGACCGGGGTCGGCGGGCAGGGCGACCCCGGCGAGGAAGGCGAGACAGACGCCGGATAAGCTGCGCGTGGGGCCTACCGCGTGCGGCCGAGGTAGTCCCAGACGAGCGTGGTCATGGCCTTCACGCCGAGGGGCAGCACGCTCTCGTCGATGTCGAAGTCCTCGGTGTGGATCATGGCCGTGATCCCCTTGGCCTCGTTCCGTACGCCCATCTTTATATAGAGGCCGGGGACGCGGTCGGCCAGGGCCGCGAAATCCTCCGCGCCCATCTGCGGCTTGACCTCCCGGGTCCGGGCCGCGCCGTAGACCCGCTGCAGGGTGGGAACGGACGCCCGGGTGAGGGCGGCGTCGTTGATGGTGGCCAGGTTGCCCTCGCCGACCCAGCGCAGGGCGGCGGTGACGCCGTGGGTGGCGGCCACGCCCGTGACCGTGCGCTGGAGGCGTTCCTTCATGGTCCGCCGGACCTCGGCGTCCAGGGTGCGGAGCGTGCCCTCCATCGTCACCTGGTCCGCGATGATGTTGAACCGGTTGCCGCCGTGGATGGACCCGATGGTCAGGACCTTCGGGCTGAGCGCGTCGATCTGCCGCGAGACCACCAGCTGCAGCGCCTGCACCATCTCCGCCGCCACCGGCACCGGATCGAGGCCGGTGTGGGGATAGGCGCCGTGGGTCTTCTTGCCCTGGACCGCGATCGTGAATCGATCGGAGGAGGCGAAAATCGGCCCCACCGACCAGCCGACCTCGCCGATCTCGAGGGTCGGGTCCATGTGGAGGCCGAACACGGCCTGGACCCTGGGCTGGTCGAGCACGCCCTCCTTGATCATGAGGTCCGCGCCCCCTTCCTCGCCCTCCGGCGCGCCCTCTTCCGCGGGCT
>Ga0075421_100004872_pt1 | contig 16192 bp, 16 predicted proteins | sample SoiMetdeltSBSDD5_FD_75292 | JGI IMG/M metagenome (GOLD analysis project Ga0075421, IMG submission 75292) | Bulk soil microbial communities from a Populus tree surrounding site in Tennessee, USA - Soil MetaG P. deltoides SBSDD5 | ecosystem: Environmental > Terrestrial > Soil > Tree plantation...
GGCGGTGGGGTGGATAGTCGGTTCCCGGAGCAAGTCGCACCAGCATGCTAACGCGGTTCATCTCCGTATCGGTCGCAAGCAGCTTGACGGAGATGCCGGGCGCCGCTTCCTTCCACTCCGGTTCCTCCCATCGCTCTGGCGATGGCGACAGCGGCGCCTCGCCTTTCTCCGCCGCGATACGCCCTACGAGGCGTTCCCACAGCGAGGACGACGGGCGCAGCACGTCGACGGGCCATGCCGGCAGGGACTCGACTATCGGGCGGAGCGCTTCCAGCTCCTCCCGGCACTCCGCACAGGTGGCGATACGCGTATCCACGATGGCCATCTCGCGCGCGGACAGCGCCTGCAGGACGTACAGGGAGACGAGCTCCACGTGATCATTGTCGTGCTGGCCGGACGTCGGCATCATCGTCCCCTATCCGTCTTCGCGAGGGCCTGCCGCAGCTTGCCGAGCGCACAGCGGATTCGCGTTTTGACGGTCCCGAGTGGCTGCTGCAACCGCGCCGCCACTTCGCGATACGTCAATTCTGAAAAAAATGCGGCTTCGATGACCTGTCGCTCTTCCGGTTTGAGGACCGTCAAAGCATCACGCACGAGATGTGCTTGCGCCTGGAGATCGAAGGCCTCATGGGGGCCATTGTCCGTGACGACAGGCAATTCATCACCCGCATGATGGTTGACGCGCTTTTTGCGCTGGTCGAATCGCACGCGATCAATCGCCCTCGACCGCGCTTGATTCATGATCCAGCCGACGACGGATCCCCCGGAAACGTCGTAGGTCGATGCTCGGCGCCACACGCCGTGAAATACGTCCAGCGTGAGCTCTTCGGCGGTGGCCGGATTGTTCGTGATGCGCATGATCAACGTAAACACGATTCGATGGGTCCGCTCGTAGAGCGCATGCAGCGCACGCTCATCGCCCTTGCCGATAGACTCGACGAGCGCGCGCCAATCGTCCTCCGATACGGACGGGTTGGTCTTGTCGGGATACAGCAGGTCGCCGAGTGTCCCGGGCGTCTTTCGCTGGACAGGGTTCTGCGACTCCAAGACAGCGAGATCATCGCCGTATCGAACCGCGCCGTCAACATCTATCGGGCCGTGGTCGTCATTGAAGACTGGTCCGATGTCTGATTACCCAACGGGGGCAATACCGCGCTTATCGCTGCGAACAACTGCTCATCGATGATGGGCTTGGTGAGGACTACTTGGAAACCAGCGGCCTGGAAAGCCTCTCGTTCACTCTCTCGGGCGTACCCCGTCAGCGCTATCGCAGGCGTGCTGCCGTACGCCGGTATAGCTCGGATCGCTTTGAGGCACGCGACGCCATCGATGGGACCCATGCCAATATCCAGAAGGAGCAGATCTGGCTTTGTCGTTTCGAGAGAGCTCAGCGCCTCGTTGGCGCACCCATAACCGAACACCAGATACTTTTCGCTGAGCCAGAGCCTGAGGAGGTCCAGGTTATCCTGGTTATCCTCGACAACGAGCAGCCGCAGAGTGGTCATCCTCACCTCGCCCGAAATTGCCCTACCCAACTAAACGCCAAATGGGGACAAACGGATTGGAGAATCGCAGAACCTTGGCGAACCCTTGGCGCACGAAGGGCCAAGGCGTCCTATCCGGGGTGACGGCGGTTACTGTCGGTAGGCAGCTGAACGCAGAAGATCGCCCCCCCCGCGGGATCGTTCTCGACCAGGAGACGGCCACGGTGGGCCTCGATGATCGTGTGGCTGATCGCCAGCCCCATGCCCAGCCCGTCGAGCCTGGTCGTGAAGAACGGCTCGAAAATCCGGCCGAGGTCGGCTTCCGGGATGCCCTTGCCCGAGTCGTGCACGCGGAGCTCGACCCACGGTGCGCTCGGGACCGCGGTCCAGACGGTCACCCGGCGGCTCGCCGTTCCTTCGTTCGCCACAGCCGCGATGGCGTTGGTCAGAAGGTTCAAGATCACCTGCTGGATCTGAACGCTGTCGCCGTAGACGACGGGCAGATCAGCGGCGGGGCGAAACTGGAGGGTCACCGCGTGCAGCAGTGCGTCGTTTGCGACGAGCTCGAGCGTGTTGGCGGCGAGATCGTTGAGGGCAAGCGGCCCGCTGACGCAGTCCGTCCGCTTGAGCAGTCCCCACATGTGACGGATCACCTCGCTCGCCCTGTGATCGTCGCGGATGACGTCGCCAACACACGCCCGCAGCTCCTCGAGATCGACCTGCGGCCGCGCCAGGAGCCGTTTCGCCGTCTGCGCGTTGGCGAGAATCGCCGCCAGCGGCTGGTTCAGCTCGTGCGTGAGCGACGAAGCCAGCTGGCCCAGGCCAGCGACGCGGTCGAGGTGGGCGAGTTGACCGAGCAGGCGTCGCCCGGCCGCCTCGGCCTCACGGCGGCGACGGCGCTGGACGAGCAACGTGAAAATCAGTGCCGCCTGCGCGCCGATGAGCGCGGCCGCGGCCACGACGTGCCAGCGGTACTGCTGCCAGAGGGAGGGCTGGCGGAAGATGAGCTGGCTGCCCTCGGGCAGGCGCCGCTCGTCGAGGCCCCAGCGCGCGAGCTGGCGTGCATCGAACCGCGGCATGGCCGTCGCAAAGCTCGGCACCGGCGTCGCCGGCGCGGCCACGCCACGCAGCAACCGCGTGGCCATCCGCGCCGCGTCCTGCCCGATGTCCTCGAATTCGAGGATGGATCCCCCCACGACCCCCCGCCCCAACGCGAGGCCGAGCGGCGTGAAGACGGGACGGTTCGCCGTACTCGAGACATGCGGAACGAGGTCGATACCATAGAAACGGCGCCCGGCGCCATCGACCTGGTAACTGGATTGGATGATGACCGTATGCTCGGGCAGGCTCGAGACGCGAGCCAGCGCGTCCGTAATCGGCAGCTTCGTGAGATCGACGACGTCGATCCCACCCGCGCGGGCCACCGCTTGTCGGATGAGATCGTGGTAGACCTGCTCCGCCTGGCTGGCCCCTCCGACGAGCGCGACGTGCCGCGTATCGGGCAGGAGCGCCAGTGCCATCCGTACCGTGCCTTCCACGTCGAAGCGGATTGTGAGAACCGCGAAACCGGGAGGCGGCTTCAGGTCGAGCACGCTGCGCTCGTCCACCCCGCAGACAACGACGGGCGTCCCCGGCCAGAGCTCGTCACGCGCGCGAAGCACGAACTGAAATGGCTCGGGAAGCGCTGCGACAATCACGTCGAAGCGCTGATTCCGGTACTTCGAGGCGTAGACAGTCCGGAGCCGGCGCTCTTCGACGTCTGACGAGGGAAAACGAGCGACGTCCACGTGCTCCATCTCGATGCTGACCCGGAAGGCCCACTCTGCGATCAAGCCCGCGCGGATACCGGAAGCGATGGCCGTCGCGGCCGGCAAGCCCGGCTGGCCGGGGAGCAGAATGAGGACGGACGCCTGCTCGGGCGCGGCCTCCCCCGTACCGCGCCCGGCACCGAGGAGCAGAGCCGTGAGGAACCAGGCGCACAGGAGCGCCCGTCGTCGCATCCGCTGAACTATAGCAGGACCGCACGACAACCGCCGTTTGACCTAGTCGGACGGTCGATCGTCGTCTGCCGCCATCCTGGTTGTAAGGTAAGATGCCGCTCCGGAGCATCCGAGCCATGAAAGGCAGCGTCGAACGCATCCTCACCACCCACACCGGCAGCCTCCCACGCCCGGCCGACCTGGTCCGCATGATGTTCGCCCGGGAGGAAGGGGTGCCTGTCGACGGACCCGCGCTGGCCGCGCGCATTCGCACCGCGGTGGCCGACGTCGTTCGCAAGCAGACCGACGCCGGCATCACCGTGGTCAACGACGGTGAGCTCAGCAAGCCGAGCTACGCCACCTACGTCAAGGACCGGCTGAACGGATTCGGTGGCACCAGCCAGCCACTGCAGTACCGCGACCTGGTGGACTTCCCGGAGATGGCCAAGCGAGTGTTCGGCGATCCGGGCCGGTCCCGCCGGAAGACGCCGGCGTGTACTGGTCCCATCAGCCTGCGGGACCCGGCCGCCGCCCAGGTCGACGTGGACAATCTGAAAGCGGCGGTCCGGTCTGTCGAAGTCCAGGACGTGTTCATGAGCGCGGCCTCTCCCGGAGTCGTCTCTCTCTTCTTCCGAGATGACCACTACGCCAGCCACGAGGCATACCTCTTCGCCATCGCGGATGCGATGCGGCACGAGTACGAGACGGTGGCGCGAGGCGGCTTCATCTTGCAGCTGGACTGTCCGGACCTCGCCATGGGCCGGCACATTCAGTTTGCCGACCTCGGCGTCGAGGAGTTCCGGAAGATGGCCCGCCTGCACCTGGCGGCGCTCGATCACGCGGTGGCCAACATCCCGCCCGAGCAGCTCCGACTGCATCTCTGCTGGGGTAACTACGAGGGCCCGCACCACCACGACGTGCCGCTTGCCGACATCCTCGACCTGGTCTTCGCGGCCCGTCCCCAGGGCATCTCCTTCGAGGCTGCCAACCCGCGACACGCACACGAGTGGCGCGTTTTCGAGCGCGTGAAGCTTCCCCCGGGCAAGCTCATCATCCCCGGGGTCCTCGATTCGACGACCAACTTCATCGAGCACCCCGAGCTGGTCGCCGAGCGGATCGGTCGCTACGCGCGGCTCGTGGGTCGCGAGAACGTCATCGCCGGGACCGATTGCGGTTTCGGGACCTGGGTCGGCCAGGCCGCCGTGGACCCCGACATCGTCTGGGCGAAGCTGGCCAGTCTGGCGGAGGGCGCTCGGCTCGCCTCGGATGAGCTCTGGTCGCGGGGGAAGCGCTAGGCAGCGGAAATTCGCCGAGCGTGCGCCTAACGGTCGCGGGAGAGCGTCGCCGTCAGCGTGCTGTTGTCCGAAAGAGTCGCCTCGATGTTCATGACGAGATCGCCGGCAGGATTTGTCAGCAGCGTTCCTACGCCTCGGCCCCTCTCGCCTTCTATGAGCAGGCGTCCCTGATTGATCACGATCTTGCCGTGGCCGCGGGATACGCCGATATTTTGCGCGGACGCGAGGTCGTACGAACCGTCGTCCCGGATCGTGAGCATCACCTGCTCTGGCTCGGAGCCCTGCGCATATACGATGCCCCTCCAGGTGCCGCTGACGGACTTGACGTCTGACACCGGGACGGGAGTCACCGGCCCGAGGTTGGCGCAACCAACCAGCAGCATCGCGAATCCGACGATGTTGACGAAGGCCAGAACAGTCCGGGTCATCCCGCCTCCGATAAGCGGCGCTTGCTCGAGCTCACGCTGCCAGTGATCATACATCGTTCAGTCTCCCATCCGTGCTCGACGCAATCTCGTGCACGATCCGACGTCGTGTCCGGGCACATCATCCCCGCCGCCGAACAAGGCGCGTGGGCGGCGGGCCGCCCACGCGTCTCGGCGGTTACTGCTGGGACGGGCGCGGCGCCGCTGCCGGTTGCGCGGGCACCCTCCTCTGCGCTTTGGCGGCCCGGTACTGCTCGGTGTCGGCGAGCGTGACCTTGAAGCCCGCTTGCGCCAGCGAGAAGTTGAGTCCCTGGGTGGTCGCCGTCCACACCATCTTGACGTCGCGCTGGTTCTGCATCGCGGCCGCGCCGCCGCCGCCCCCGACCGTCGCGCTCGCCACGGCCGCCATGAACATGCCCTCGAAGTCTTCCACGTTCTTGAGGTCGTGGACCTCACCCTTGGCGAACACCTTCGCCATTCCGACGTCGGCGATGCTGAACCCGTTCACCGTGAACGGATATCTCTGTCCGCGGTACTCGAGGACACCCTCACCCCACGCGACGCCGAGCCCGACCGCGACGGAGGTGGCTTCGATCGTGACCTTCCCGGTGTCGTTCTCGGCGGCCCAGGTTCCGGAAACGCCGACCAGCAGTGTGGCGGTGACGATCAGTGCGTACAGGATCAATGTGCCTCTCCTCATGGTCCGGTCCTCCTCTGTTCTCGTGGGCTGCGCGGTGTGTGGCGACGCGAACATGCCCCCAGCGCGCGGCCGGAACAATGGGACTTCGTGCCTACGGAGGGAGACCGACGACGTACGAGCGCCGCCGCCGTGCACCGCATCGCCGTCCCGGCATCGGTGACGTCATCTATAGGTTTATTCGCCAGGTTTATTCGCCGAGGCGGTACCGATTTCCGGGAATGGCAATGGTACGACCTTGGTCGTAGAGCATTGCGATCGCGCGATGGCCGTGATAAACGCGGAATCACTATGATGAGCCGGATGCGGCCCTTGATAGGTCGGTCTGGCTGTGTGTTCGTCGTGCTCGTCGCCCTGACTTCGCTCGCAGTAGCGGCGGCCGCCGCCGACTCGCCGACCACCCGTACCGTGCTGTTGCTTCATTCCGAGGCACGGCTGATGCCTGGCATTATTACAACGGACGCGGAGATCCGATCAGCACTCGAGCGGGTGGCGGTTCCCACCGTCCTGTACACGGAGTATCTGGACGCCGCGTGGTTCCCCGACCGCCGCGTGGAGGCGGCGGAGGTGAGCCTCCTCCGCCGGAAATATCGCGGCCGCCACCTCGATCTCGTCGTACCCGTCGGCCCGGCCGCGCTGCGATTCGCGCTCCGGCACCGTGCGCAAATTTTCCCCGATCGCCCGATCGTCTTCGCGGCCGCGAGCCGGTCGGCGGTCAGCGACCTCCGCCTTCCGCCCGACATCAAGGGGACCTGGCTGGAGTGCGACTGGCCAGCGAACCTGGCCCTCATCGTGCGTCTGCATCCTAACGTCGAGCGGATCGCCTTCGTCCACGGCTCGTCGGCATTCGATCGCGCCGAGACGCAGCGGGTCCGCGAGGCCTTCGCCGCCTACCGAGGTCGGCTCGACCTCGTCGAGCTGGGCGATCTGTCCCTGGAGGAGCTCGTCACGCGGGTCGCGGCGTTGCCTCCCCGCACGATCGTCCTCTTCTTCGCGTTTCTCCGGGACCGAACCGACGCCAGCTTCCTGGCCCCGGACGTGCTGGACAAAGTAGCGAGCGTCGCGGCCTCGCCTGTCTACGTGATGAGCGACACGCTGGTCGCGGCCGGCGGCATCGGCGGGCGCGTCGTGAGCTTCGAGGCGCTGGGACGTCAGGCCGGCGCGCTGGCGGCAAGGGTCCTCACTCATGGAAGGACGGCCCTGGCCGAAGCGCAGTCCGAGGACGCGAACGTCTACATGTTCAACGCGAGAGCCCTGAAGCGCTGGGGCATCAGCGCGGACCGCCTGCCGCCCGACAGCATCGTCGTCAATCGTGACGTCTCGACCTGGGAGCGCTATCGCTGGCCGCTGCTCGGCGGCGGCGCCATCGCCGTCGGGGAGGCGATCCTCATCGCCGGACTGCTGATCCAGCGCAGGCAGAGCACGCGCGCGCGGGCGGCGCTCGCCCGAAGCCTGCGCTTCGAGCTGGTTTTGTCCGAAGTCTCCACGACTCTGGCCGCGGTACCGCCGTCCGAGATCGAGGCGAAGCTACAGGAGGCATTGCGGCGCGTCGCAGAAGAGCTGGGCTTCGACCGAGCCAGCCTGATCGAGTTCACCGACGATCCGAGCCATGCCCGCGTCACGCGCTCGGTGGCTGTATCGACGATCCCTCCGTTGCCTCCCATGCTCCAACTGGACCGGTTCCCGTGGACGGTCGCAGCCCTGAGGCGCGGCGAGGTGGTCCAGTGGCCGGCCCTCGATCGGACCGGCGCGGATGAGGAGGAGCGCAAGGCATTCGCCGCGATGGGAACCGAGGCGCTCACGTGCGTGCCCCTGATGGTGGCGAGCACCGTCGTCGGCGCTCTGTCGCTCTCGGCGGTCCGGCCGGTCCGACAATGGTCCGACGCGCTCATCCAGCGGTCACGGCTTCTCGGCGAAGTGTTCAAGAACGCCATCGTGCGGCGGCGCGCGGACAGTGCCGTTCACGAAAGCGAGGAACGCTTTCGCCTGATGGCCGACAGCGCACCGGTCATGGTCTGGATGTCGGGTACCGACGGTGGATGCACGTACGTCAACCCGCAATGGCTCGCGTTGACCGGACGCACTCTGGAGCAGGAGCTCGGCGCCGGCTGGCTCGAGGACGTGCATCCCGACGATCGCGCGCGTTGCTCGAAAGCGTACCAGAAGCATTTCGAGGCGCGGGAAGAGTTCGTGCTCGAGTACCGGCTGCGACGCCACGACGGTGACTATCGCTGCATCATCGATCGCGGAGTGCCTCGCTTCGGGGGTGATGGCGCCTTATACGGCTACGTCGGCGCCTGCAGCGACATCACCGAGCTCAAGACCGCACACGCCGCGATGCTCGAAGCGCTCGGCCTGCGCAGCGCGATCTTCGGCTCTCTCTATGGACACGTGGCGGCGCTCGATCGCACCGGTGTCGTCGTGGCCGTGAACGAAGCGTGGTCACAGCTTCAGGCCGAGGCCGGATCGAATCTCGTTCGCCCACCCATCGGCGCCAACTACCTGGCCGCGTGCCAGAAGGCCGCACCTGCCGGCGACCCTGGTGCCGAGCACAGAGAGGCGTCGCTCCGCGCGGTGCTGGAGGGACGGGCGGCCAGGACGGCGCACGAGTACGTCGCTCACTCGGGCCGCGAGGAACGCTGGTTCGAGATGACGGCCGAGCCCTTGAATCGGCCCGAGGGAGGCGCGATCGTCACGCACATCGACATCACCCGCCAGCGCCGCGCCGAGGCCGACGCACGGCGGGAGCGCGAGGAGCTGGCCCATGTCCTGCGCGTCACGACGCTCGGCGAGCTCGCGGTGTCGCTGGCGCACGAGATCAGTCAGCCGCTGGCGGCCATCGTGAGCAACGCGCAGGCCGCCCAGCGCGTGCTCGCCAAGGAGGCGGCGCCCGAGGACGAAGTCAAAGGAGCACTGGCGGACATTGCCGACGATGCCAAGCGAGCGGCCCTCGTCATTCGGCGCCTGCGGGCCCTGTTCCGGAAGGAGTGGACCGAGCAGCGGACGGCGGTGGACATCAACGACCTCATCACGGAAGTCTTGAGCATCCTTCATACGGAGTTCGAGCCGAAAGGCGTCGAGCTGAAAATCTCGCTCGAGGCCGGGCTTCCGCCCGTGTTCGGCGACGCCGTGCAGCTCCAGCAAGTCATCCTCAACGTGGTCGTCAACGCGTCCGAAGCGATGGCGGGCGGCGGCACGCTCGGGCCAATCATCGCCGTCCAGACTATCCAGACGGATCAGGGCACTGTGGAGATCACGATCGAGGACGGCGGCCCCGGTGCGGCCGAGGGCGAGCTCGAGCGAATGTTCCAGCCGTTCGTCACCACCAAGAAGACGGGGCTCGGCATGGGCCTGTCGATCAGTCGCTCCATCGTCCAGGCGCACGGTGGCCGGATCTGGGCGACGCGGAATGCCGATGCGGGGCTCACGGTGCACATCGAGCTGCCGTACGACGAGCGGGCGACCCGGTGAGCGACGGCGTCGTCTACGTCGTCGACGACGACCCCGCGGTCGGCCGCTCGCTCTGCCGGCTGATCCGCGGCGTGGGCCTCGACGCCATCGCGTTCTCGTCGGCGCGGACGTTCCTGGAGCATCCGCGCTCCACGGGACCCGCGTGTCTCGTTCTCGACGTGCGCATGCCGGGCCTTGGCGGCCTCGATCTCCAGACGCAGCTCGAAGACATCCGGCACACGCTGCCGATCGTCTTCATCACGGGCCACGGCAACGTGCCGACGAGCGTCCGCGCCATGAAGGGCGGCGCCCTCGATTTTCTCCAGAAGCCGTTCAACGACGATGAGTTGATCGCGGCGGTGCAGCGCGGCCTGGCCCTCAGCCGGCAGGGGCAGCTGGACGCGGCGACGCGTGGGGAGATCGAACGGCGCATCCGCACGTTGACGCCACGCGAGCGTGAGGTCATGGCGCTCGTGGTGAAAGGGCTCTTGAACAAGCAGATCGCGGGGGAGCTGGGCGCGGCCGAGAAGACCGTGAAAGTGCATCGCGGCCGGGTGATGCAGAAGATGCAGGCGAACTCCGTCGCGGATCTCGTCCACATGGCCGAGCGCATCGGCCTCCCGACCGGATCTGCCCATTCGGCGTAGGCACGTCTTACGACCAAGGCCTCATTGCGTCAGTGCTTCAACTTGGCGCAACTTGTCAGCACGTCGAACGGAGCGGCCTTGGACAATCGACACTCGTACAACGTGAGCCCGCTCATCTGCGTCGTCGATGACGACGAATCGCTCTTGCGCGCCATCGGGAGGCTCCTCCGTGCCGCGGGGTTCACCGTCGCGTCGTTCGCCTCCGCTGAAGAATTCCTCGAAGCCACCCACCCGGTGCGGCCCCGCTGTCTGGTGCTCGATGTTCGGCTCAGCGGCATGACCGGCTTCGAGCTGCACGAGGAGCTCTTGGCCGGAGGCACGGCGCCCCCGGTCGTCTTCATCACCGCCCACGACGATCCGGCAACGCGCGAGCGCGCACGCCGTGCGGGCGCGGTGCAGTACCTGCGCAAGCCGTTCGAGGAGTCGGCGCTGATCGAGGCGCTCTACAGGGCGACCACCATCAGCGACCCCGCGTAGGGCGACAGCGTTCGCGTGAGGACGTCTTACTTGGCGACCCCGCGACCGCGCTCGGCCATGCACTGTTGGTAGCGGTCCTGATCCACGGTGGTCCGTGGGCCCTGGGGGCTTTGCCGCACCTGCCGGGCGAGATTCATGCACTCCATCGTGTCGCGTCCCTTGACGTCTTCGGTCGCCGCCGAGCCCGACGGCGTCGTCTCCGACGACGCGCAGCCGCCGACGACGATCAACGAGAGCAGCAGTGCGGGGACAACACCCTTGCGCCGACCATTCATCGCGTCCTCCTCGGGTGGATGGTGTGCCAGCCGGGAGCCGACACTTCGCACGACGCGCCACCAGGCCGCGATGGGACCTTGGTCCGATCGCGGCGCCCGAGGGTCCAAAGTACCCTCGCCTCGGTCGCCGATTGCCACAGCGCACGAGGAGGACTCCATGATGACTTCGCTTCGCATGGTCATCGCTTCGCTGCTGCTCCTTCTCCCGCTGTGCCCGCTCACCACGATGGCGCAAGACGCGCCGAAGACCTTCAAGCCCGAGGAGCTCGAACAGCTCGCGGCACCGATCGCGCTGCATCCGGACCCGTTGCTGGCCCAGGTGCTGATGGCGTCGACGTACCCGCTCGAAGTCGTGCAAGCGGCCCGCTTCGTCAAGGAGAACACGAACCTCAAGGGCGATCAGCTGAACGAGGCGCTCAAGCAGTATTCCTGGGACGACAGCGTGAAGTCGCTGGTGACCTTTCCCCAGGTCATCACGATGATGAACGACAAGCTCGACTGGCTCCAGAAGCTCGGCGACGCTTTCCTCGGACAGCAGCAGGACCTGATGGCGGCGATTCAACGGCTTCGCGCGCGCGCCCAGGCCCAGGGACAGCTGAAGAGCACCCCCGAGCAGAACGTGATCGTCGAGCCCGCCGCCGCGGTCCCCTCGCCGCCACCGGGTCCGGCGCCCGGGGCGCCGCCGCCGGCCTCGGCGCCCGCTGCCCCGGCGCCGATCGCGGCCCAGCCGGCACCGCCACCGATGGTGCAGGCCCCGCCGGCGCCGGCCGCGGCGCCGACGACGGTGCAGGTTCAGCAGGCGCCGGCGACGGTGCAGGTCGTTCAAGCTCCGCCCACCATCATCAAGATCGAGCCGGCAAATCCGCAAGTCGTCGCCGTTCCCGCCTACGATCCGGTGGCGGTCTATGGCGCGTGGCCGTACCCGGCGTACCCGCCGTACTACCCGTACCCTCCCGGGTACTTCGCCGCGGGCGCCATGATGTTCGGAGCAGGCGTTGCGGTCGGCGCGGCGCTGTGGAGCGACTGCGACTGGAATGGCGGCGACGTCGACATCAACAACAACGTCGCGAACAACTTCAGCAACAACGTCAACAACTCGAATACGGCGAAGGCGCGCGTGGAGCAGCGCCAGAACAGCGGCAACCGCCAGAACACCGCCGGCTCCGGCGCGGGCGGCCAAAATCGCGGCAAGTGGCAGCACAACCCCGAGCACCGCAAGGGCGTGCAGTACCGTGACACGGCCACGCAGCAACGATTCAACAAGACAGGGCCGGCCAACGCACAATCGCGCGAAGCATTCCGCGGACGCACCGGAGAGCAGGGCGTCGGCCGCGCGGCTCAGCAGGGCGGAGTCGGCCAGCAAGGGCCGCGCGCGGCTCAGCAGGGCGGTATCGGCCAGCAAGGACCGCGCGCCGAGCAGTCCGGGCTCTCGGCGGATCGCGCCGGCGCGGCGGGAGATCGTGGCGGCGCACAGGCGTCACCGCGCACGGGCGGCTTTGGACAGGGCGGCGGCGGTCAAGGTCGGCAGGCCGGCGCGTTCGAAGGCATGGGAAGCGGCCGCGACGCCAAAAGCTTCAGCGATCGTGGCCATGCGAGCCGAGAGAGCTTCAGTCGATCTAGCGCTGGTGGCGGCGGAGGCGGTCGCGCCGGCGGCGGAGGCGGCGGGGGTGGCGGCCGCGGCGGCGGAGGCGGCGGTGGTCGTGGAGGAGGACGACGATGAGCACGCAGATTCGATTGGTGGTTCTCGCGACAATGGTGGTGTTCGCTCTGCCGCCGGGCTCACCGGCGCGTGCACAGACGCCGGCGCCGCCGACGACCACCGAGCCGGCCGCGAAGGCGCCGACGGCAACCAAGGCCGTCCTGGCCGTCGCCAAGCGGTTCAAGTCACCCGAAGAGGCGGCGGAGGCGCTGGCGGCCGCCGTCCGCGCGCATGACACGAACGCCCTGCTCGGGATCTTCGGCAGCGAGGCCCGCACGCTGATCTCCTCTGGTGATCCCGTCGCCGATCGCCAGACGCGCGACCTGTTCGTGCAACGGTACGACGCCTCGCACCGCCTCGTGCCCGCCGGCGCGACGGTGACGCTGCAGATCGGCAACGACGACTGGCCATTCCCGATTCCGCTGGTCAAGGACCGGGACCAGTGGCGATTCGATGTCCGGCAGGGCCGAGAGGAGATCATCGCGCGGCGCATCGGCCGCAACGAGCTGAACACGATGCAAGTCTGCCTCGCGTTCGTGGACGCGCAGCGCGAATACTACGCCGAGGACCGCAACGGCGACGGGATTCTGGAGTATGCACAGCGGTTTCAGAGCTCTCCCGGGCAGCGCGACGGCCTCTACTGGCCCTCTCAGCCGGGCGAGCCGCCGAGCCCGCTCGGCGATCTGGTCGTGCGCGCGCAGGCCAGAGGCTACCAGCTCGGCAAGACCGCCAAACAGGCGCCGTTCCACGGCTATCTCTTCCGCATCTTGACCGGCCAGGGGCCGGCCGCGCCGGACGGCGTGTACGACTACATCGTCAGCGGCCACATGATTGCCGGCTTTGCCATGGTGGCGTTCCCCGCGGAGTACGGGGTGTCGGGGGTGATGACCTTCATCGTCAATCAGGACGGCATCGTGTACCAGAAAGACCTCGGCCCCACGAGCGGCAAGATCGCGGCGGGCATGCGCCGCTTCGACCCTGACAGCAGCTGGGCGAAGGTGGACGTCGACGCGCCCGCCGCTCAGGCCGGCGTGATGAGTCGCCCGTGAGACTCGACGGCAAATCGGTCATCATCACCGGCGCCGCCAGCGGCATCGGCAAAGATATCGCCGTCCGCTTCGCGCAAGAGGGTGGCCGCATCGCCGTGGCCGATCTCGACAAGCACGCGGCCGAGGCCACCGTGCACGCCATCGTCGCCAAGGGCGGCGTGGCGATGGCGGTGGCGATGGACGTCAGCGACGAGCGCCAGGTGGACGATGGCGTCGCCGCCGTCGTGGCCAAGTTCGGTGGCGTCGACGTGCTCGTCAGCAATGCCGGCATCCAGATCGTGCACCCGGTCGAGGAGTTCAGCTACGCCGAATGGAAGAAGATGCTCGCCATCCACCTCGACGGCGCATTCCTGACGACGCGGGCCTGCCTGCCGCAGATGTACCGCTCGGGCCGCGGCGGCAGCATCATCTACATGGGCTCCGTCCATTCGAAGGAAGCCTCGGTCCTCAAGGCGCCCTACGTCGCCGCCAAGCACGGCCTGGTCGGGCTCTGCCGCGTGGTGGCGAAGGAAGGCGCGACACGGGGCGTCCGGGCAAACGTCGTCTGCCCCGGCTTCGTGCGCACGCCCCTCGTGGACAAGCAGATTCCCGAGCAGGCGAAGCTGCTCGGGATCTCCGAGGAGGACGTGATCAAGAAGATCATGCTCAAAGAGACGGTCGACGGGGAATTCACGACGGCCGAGGACGTGGCCGAGGCGACGCTGTTCTTCGCTTCCTTCAGCTCCGCCGCCCTGACGGGTCAGTCTCTCATCGTCAGCCACGGCTGGTTCATGGAGTAGCCGTCCGCCAGCTCCACCGCCGCGATCCGCACCTTTCCCTGCTCGGCGAGCATGGCCACCACCGAGCGGACGGCGTCCTCGGAGATGCCGATGCACCCTCCGATCTCGGCCAGCGTCAACGGACCGCGCGCCTCCGCGAGGGCGTGCAGCACGGCGCCGTCGAGCGCGCCCCACCAGTCCAGCGGATCCTGGCGCAGGCTCATTCCACGCGCTCCACGACGAGCGCGATGCCCTGTCCGCCGCCGATGCACAGCGTGGCGAGGCCGAATCGACGCGACAGCCGCCGCATCGCGTGAAGCAGCGTCACCAGGATGCGGCAGCCGCTGGCCCCGATGGGATGTCCCAGCGCGATCGCCCCACCCGACACATTGGTGATCTCGGGCTTGAAGCGAAGCGCCCGGGTCACCGCCAGCGCCTGGGCCGCAAACGCTTCGTTGGCCTCGATCAGCTCGAGGTCGTCGAGCTTGACACCGGCGCGGGCCAGCGCCTTCGGCACGGCGGCGACGGGGCCGGTGCCCATGATCTGCGGGTCGACGCCGGCCGCCGCGTAGCCGCGCACGCGAGCCATCGGCACGAGGCCGAGCGCATCCGCTCGCTCGGCGGCCACGAGCACCACGGCGGCCGCCCCGTCGTTGATCCCCGACGCGTTGCCCGCGGTGACGGTGCCGTCCTTCTTGAAGGCGGGACGCAGGGTGGGCATCACGTCGGGACCCGGACGGGTGCGCGGAAACTCGTCGGTGGCCAGGACGAACGACGGCGCCTTGCGCTGCGCGATCTCGATCGGGACGATCTCGTCCCGGAAATGTCCGGCCTCGATGGCCGCCAGCGCGCGACGGATGCTCTCCGAGGCGAGGTCGTCCTGCTCGATCCGGCTGATGCCGAAGCGCTCGGCGACATTCTCGGCGGTGACTCCCATGTGAACGCCGGTCCACGCGTCCAGCAGCCCGTCGCGCAGCACGGAATCGACGAACGGCGTGTCGCCCATGCGGAGTCCCCAGCGGGCCTCGGGCAGAAGGTAGGGCGCGTTGCTCATGCTTTCCATGCCACCCGCCACCACGACGTCGGCGTCGCCGGCCGCGATCGCCTGAGCCCCGAGCGCCACCGCCTTCAGGCCCGAGCCACAGACCTTGTTGACGGTGAAGGCGGGCACGTCGATCGGCAGGCCGGCGTTCACGCTGCACTGCCGCGCCGGGTTCTCGCCGAGCCCCGCCTGCAGGACGTTCCCCATGACGACCTCGTCCACGGTATCCGGTCGCACCTGCGCCCGCTTGAGCGCGTCGGCCACGACGAGCGTCCCGAGCGAGACGGCCGAGACATTCTTCAGGGCGCCGCCGAACGTGCCGATCGCGGTGCGACAGGCGCTGGCGATCACCACGTCACGCATCGCCGACTCCCGTGAGCTCGACGCTGATGCGCTCGAGCGTGGCCGTCTCGACCACGGCCACGAGGGCCCGGAGGAGATCGTCGCCGGAGACGATGCCGGCCAGCGTCTCTCCGTCGACGACGGGCAGACCGCCGATCTTGCGGTCCAGCAGGATACGGGCCGCGTCTTCCACGCGCGTGTCCGAGCTGATCGTCACCGGCATCGGCGTCATGATGCCGCCCACCACGGTCCGCCGCCCGTTCATGGCGCCGGCCGATCGGAGATCGCGATCCGACACCATGCCGACGAGCCGGTCGTTGGCGAGGACCGGCAGGTGGCGAATGCGATGCTTGTCGAGCAGTCGCCGCGCCGCTTCGAGCGTGGTATCGGCATCGATGGTGATCACGCGCCGAGTCATGATCTCTCGTACGAGCATCACGATCACGCGCGACCCTCCTTCGCACGCTCCGTCGTCATCGGGCGGCGCACGTTCCAAACACCAGATAGCCGCCTCGCGAGACGACGGCGCCCGCCATGGTTCCGGAATTCTCGTCGACGACGAGGTCCCAGGCC
>Ga0075421_100004873_pt1 | contig 16191 bp, 11 predicted proteins | sample SoiMetdeltSBSDD5_FD_75292 | JGI IMG/M metagenome (GOLD analysis project Ga0075421, IMG submission 75292) | Bulk soil microbial communities from a Populus tree surrounding site in Tennessee, USA - Soil MetaG P. deltoides SBSDD5 | ecosystem: Environmental > Terrestrial > Soil > Tree plantation...
AACAACGCCCTCAACCCGATCAACGCCCGCTCTTCGTGGGGTGGGTCGTCGAAGCTGCCGTCGGGTCGCTGCAGGCCGAGCAGCGCCGGGATGGCGCGCTCGATGACGGACTGCACGGGCCGGATCCCCGCGAGCACGAGCGATTCGAGCATGTGGAGCAGGTCGGCGTTGGCCCAGGTGCCGTCGGGGCGCTGCGCATCGGCGACGCGGGCAACGCATCCTGGTAGCCGGTTGCGATAGGGCACGGGACTTACGGCCACGACGCCCAGGGCACAGGCGGCGAGGTCGTCGGGCAGGGTCGGTTGCAGGCTCAACACGCGCTCCAGGCGGCGCAACACACCGGGGCGATCATCCAGTCCGGCGCGCAGCAGCATGCGCAAGCCGAGGCATTCGGCGGCGAAAGTGGCGCCCGCTTCGCTGGTGAGGACGGCACCGTTGGGGAGCGCCAAGGGGGTTGGCGCGGGTGAACTGGGCTTCCCTTCGAGAAAGGCCACTACCCACGAGATGACTCTCGACAACCCGCCCTGAACGGCGTCGAGGCCGAGATCCATCATTTCCCAGGCGGTCCAGACGGTATTCACGAACACGCCGCCGATGGAGCCGTCCATCCTGGTGCTGGCATCGCGCTCGTGGCACAGCAGGGCGGCGAGCCGCTCGTCTTCGGGCTTCGGGATTCCCAGATACCGGCGCCCGATGACTCCGGGACGGGTGTCGCGTTCGGCGAAGAAGTTTTCCAGACGCGTAAGCGCCTGAGGCAAAGTGTTCTGCATTCGGCGCCTCCAACGGGGGAATACCTGCCTACCCCAGTCGCCACGAGAGGATCGCCCCGGCTACGATGTAGCGCGTGATGGAGATCACCAGCGCGATGAACGCGGGGCGAGCGGTAAGACCGGCCGCCAACACGCCGAACAGACCGAACAACAGCCACCAGCCGCCATGCCCGAGGGAATCGAACCATAAGGAAGCGATCAAAGTGGTCACGAGCGCCTCGATGGCGGTCCATGCGAAAGTGGCCGCGCCGGGAGGTGGGCTCGCGCCGCCGCCGATCAGGCGATGGGCGGCCCATCCGGCCATCGCAAACCACGCGGCGACCGGCAACCACGCGAGGACCAGGCGCCCCAGCGTCATGGGACCGGTGAGACCGGCGGGTTAATGGCCCCGCCGGTCCGGCGGCACGTAGCCGGGGCCACGCAGTCCCCGGCCGGGGCGCTCCGCGGTGAGCTGCCCGCGCCGGATCACCGTCCGCCCGTTCACGAACACGAAGCTGATGCCCACCGAGGGCTGGTGGGGCTTCTCGAACGTGGCGCGATCCCCGACGGTGGCGGGGTCGAACACGGTGATGTCGGCGTACATGCCCGCACGCAGCAAGCCGCGGTCCGTGAGCCCCACGCGCTGCGCGGCGAGCGACGTCATCTTGCGGACCGCGAACTCGAGCGGCATCAGCTTGAGGTCACGCACATAAAGGCCGAGAATGCGCGGGAACGTGCCGTACGCCCGGGGATGCGTGTAGTCCTTGCCGAACGGGCCGTCGGGAGCCACACCGGACGCGTCGCAGTCCACGGCGACCCACCACGTCTTGAGCGCCGCCTGAACGTCGTCCTCGTTCATTTCGAAGTAGATCGCTCCGGTCCGCGAGCGGTCGGCGAGCACGATGTCGAACAGCGTTTCGATCGGGTCCCGGTGCCGCTCCTTGGCGACGTCACTCAGCCGGCGGCCGTCCAGGTAGTGCAGGGAATCCTGAAACGGACCGGCGATCAGGATTCCATCGGCGCCGCCCGAGTTGACGTATGGACTCTCGTCGCCGCCGCCCGTCAGCATCTCGAGGCGGAGCCGGGCGCGGGTGGTGCGGTTCCGCAGCCGGGCCAGCAGCGAATCGGTGCCGCCGGCATGCGCCCATTGCGGGATGGAGGCGTCGAGCGAAGTGGCCGCGGCGATGTAGGGATACTGATCGGCCGTCACGTCGAGTCCCGCCGCGCGCGCCGAATCGATGCGCGCGATCATGTGCGGCATGCGGCCCCATTGCGGCTGTCCGGCGACCTTGAAATGCCACACCTCGACCGGGATCTCGGCGGTGCGCGCGATCCGGAATACTTCGTCCAGCGCCTCGTCTTCGTGGGCCGCCTCGTTGCGGATGTGGGAGGCGTAGATGCCGCCGTGACGGCGGGCCGCCCGCGCCAGGCCGATGAGCTCTTCGGTCGGGGCGTAGATGGCCGGTGCGTAGAGCAGGGACGTCGACAGACCGAGCGCACCCTGCTCCATCATCGTATCGACCAGGGCCTCCATGTGCGCCTGCTCCGAGCCCGTGGCCGCGCGATTCTCGAACCCGATGACCGCCATCCGGACCTGCGTCGCGCCGACGAAGGTGGCGAGGTTGATGGTGGATCCGGTGCGGGCCAGGTGAGCGAAATAGCCGTCCAGGTCGCGCCAGTCTTCGGCGAGTTTGTATTTCTTGATGAATTCGGAATCGAGCGCCACCAGGCGGTCCGTGAGCGGCGCGACCGACCCGCCCTCACCCGTCACCTCGGTCGTGATGCCTTGCGTGATCTTGGACAACACGCGGTTGTCGATCAGCGCCGCCGCCTCCGATTGCCCCAGCATGTCGATGAACCCGGGGGCCACGACCAGCCCGGACACATCGAGCGTCTCGCGGGCGCCGGCCCCGGTGAGGCGGCCCATCGCCGCGATCCGGTCGCCGCGTATCGCCAGATCCCCCTGCCAGCGGGGATTGCCGCTGCCGTCCACGATCCACCCGCCGCGCAGCAGCACGTCGTAGACGGCCGCCCCCCCGCCGGGTGCGGCGGGGGCGCCGCCCTCGGGCGCGCGCTTGCAGGCGGCGGCGAGGGCGAGAGCGATCAGGACTATGCGCTTCATTTTGTCCATTCGTTCCTCAGGGAGTCCGGCCGGAACATCCGGCCGCGGACCATCACCCAGGCGATGTCCCGCGTGGCCGTGATGTCTTCGGCCGGATTACGGTTGAGCACGACGAGATCGGCGACCTTGCCGGCCGCGACCATCCCGATCGAGTCCGCCGCGAGCACTTGCGACGCGTGGCGCGTGGCGGCGGTAATGGCTTCGAGCGGAGTGAATCCCACGGCCACGAGGCGGGACAGCTCCTCGTGGAGCGAGGCCCCCGGCACGAGGAAGGGGTTGGGGGCGTCGGTCCCGGTGAGCACGATCCCGCCGGCCGCCTTGAAGTCGCGGACGAACTGATCCTGACGCGCCCGGCCCCGCCGGAACGCGGCCAGCTCCGCGGGGCGCCAGCCGCCGCGTTGCAGCAGCGAAGCCGCGGACCGGATCCGGTTCGCGGAGTCCGCGGGCACGTCCGACATGCCGAGACGGCCACTCAGTGCCGGATCGTCCAGCCGCGCGTAGGTATCGTGCTCGACCAGCGCCGGCACGATCGCGACGCGGGTCGCGGCCAGCGCGGCGGCCAGACGGGTGATGGTCGCCGAATCGAGCGCGGCCCAGCTCGCCTCTTCGGTCGTCAGGCCGGCGAAAAAAATGTCGTTGGCGCGAAAGAACGGCGTCGGGTCGGCCGAAGCGGCGGCGACGATGCCGGACAATTGCTCCAACGAGGCGACGCCGGCTCGCGCCGCGGTGAGCGCGTCGACCTTGCCTAACCGGGCCACGACGCGCAGCCGCAGGGTGGACGCCTCGTCGACGATCGGCCGCAGCAATTCCGGCGTGATCTTGGTGTAAATGGCGACGTAATCCGCTCCCGATACTGCCCGCTGGTCCACGGCCTGCCGCGCCTCTTCGTCGCCCGCGACGGCGCTGGAGCCGGTCAGTGTGGCGGCCATGCCGTCGATCGCCGGCCCGCTGGTATACATGCGCGGCCCGGTCACCGAGCCGAGATCGATATCCTTCTTGATGGCGTACCCCGTATCGCCCGGGGAGTACATGTCGCGCACCGAAGTCACGCCCCAGGCGAGATAGCGGGGCAGGGCCCACCGCTCGACCGTCGTATGGGCGTCGATCAAGCCCGGAATCACGGTTTTACCGACGAGACTGATGCGCCGGGCGCCGCGGGGGACTTTGATCTCGTTGACCCGCGCCACCGCGCGAATCGCGCCGTCTTTGACGAGGATCAGGGCGTCCGTCTTGGGCGGGCCGCCGGTGCCGTCGATGAGCGTCGCGCCCTCGAGGGCGACCATGCCTTTGCCGGGCGACGTACACCCGGCTGCCATCAACACTACGCCGCACAGGGCCGCGCAGCGGCGAACCGTCACGGTTTTGGATCCGACGATGTATGGTCGTGCAGGATGAGCCAGCGATCGCCCCGTTTCTGGAGGATCAGGGTGAAGGGACCGCTTGCGACTACCGAGTCGCCACGGGTCAGCTGGAAGCGCGCCGTGGCGAACGCGAGGTCCGTCGTGAGCGGCCGCACGCGAACCTCGTCGAAGGAGAGCGAATCGCGGGACTTCCCGGGCGCGAAATAGGCAGTCTGGTAGTGGTCGTACAACGGTTGCCAGCCGTACTGGACGTGGCCGCCCGACACGTAGCTGGTGAGGGAATCCTTGGCGTAGTCGCTCATGAAGCCGTCCAGGTCGCCGCGATTCCAGTCGCCGGCCGACCGGGTCAGCGCCGCCGTGATCTCCGTCTGCGGATCACCGAGGGGAATCTTCGGGGCCGCGCACGCCACCGCCAGCCAGGTCACCACATGCCACGCTCTGCGCACTGCCCACCTCTTCGTCGCGAGGTCGCCACAACGTACCTTGCCGTATGGCCGATGCAACCCCGCACCGGTGGGAATCGGTCGTGTACGGGCCAGTGGCGTCGCGCCGCCTCGGGACGAGCCTGGGTCTGAATCTGCTGCCGCGCCAATCGAAGTTGTGCGAGTTCGACTGCCCGTATTGCTCCTGCGGATTCACCACGGCGAAAGCGCCCGAGACCCGGTGGTCGTCACCGGACGAAGTGGCCGCGGCGTTGCTGCGCGCGCTCGAGCGGCTGCCCGCGCCGCCGGACTGGATCTGCTTTTCCGGAAACGGGGAGCCGACGTTGCATCCCCGGTTTGCGGTCGTGGTGGATCGTGTGCTCGCGATCCGCGATACGCGAGCACCGGCGGTGAGAGTGGCGGTGCTGTCGAACGGCTGTTCGGCCGGTCGCCCGGTGATTCGCGATGCGCTGCGGCGGCTCGACGGCCGCGTCATGAAGCTCGATCCGGGACCCGCCGAACGCGTGAATGGCGTCTCCCTCCCCGTCGACTCCCGCCGGCTCGCGTCCGACTATCACCAGCTGAAGCCGGTGACGATTCAGGGGACCGTGGTTCGGGGACGGGATTGGGACGGCGCCAGTGACGCCAGCCTGGCCGCGTGGCTGCCGCTGCTCGTCGCCGCAGATCCCGACGTGGTCCAGCTGTGCTCCATCCATCGGGCCCCGGCGGATGCGACGGTCCTGAACGTGCCGCGGGAGCGTCTCCTCGAGATGGCGGCGGCCATCCGTGAGGCGCTCCCGCGTTGCGTCGTCGCCGTGTACTGAGCGTCGCCTAGCGGCGACGCCGAGCTTTCTTCTTCGCCTTCTTTGCCTTCTTTTTTGCCTTGGCCCGGGCCTTCTTGGCGGCCTTGCGCCCTTTGGGGCGTTTGGCCTTCTTCGCCGCTTTGCGGGCTTTGCGTTTGGCCTTCGGCTTCGCTGCCTTCTTCTTTTTCTTGGGTTTCGGCTCCGCCGCCCCTTCATCCATCATCGGCGGATACATTGGTGCAGGTTCCGGAACCATCGGGGGCTCCGGCGGGAACATGGGCTCCATCATACCGGGACCGCCCATTCCCGTGAGATCGTTCATCGCGAGCATCTATGTCTCCTCCGCTGGTTGTGGCCGATGGGGGCCTATAGCTTACCCGGCTAACTCCCCGACGCAAGTGAGCGCATGCGCCAGCTCCTCGGCGGTTTTGGACTCCTGCCCGCGCTGCTCGCCGCGCAAACCCCAACGCCATCCCGCACTCCGCCACGCACGCCGATCTCCTTGTCGTGGCGCCGTTTCGACATCGACCTCTCGGGACCCGCACGACCCTGGGGATACGTCAGCGCCATCGGCCGGCGATCGGCGCTGATCGGCGCCGAAACCGGCAGCTTCGAAGCGTGGGTCTGGCCGCTCAAGCTGCTGCACGGATTCGAACTCGCGTTCAAGACTCCGCTGTACGACCAACCCATTCCCGGCCGCGACATCGCCCGCACCGTGACCGTCTCGCCGGCCGGCGCCACGATCGTCTACACGCATTCCGCCTTCACGGTGACGGAGCGGCTGTTCGCGCCGCTGGACCAGCCCGCCGTCGTCGCGGTGCTCGAGGTCGAGGCGGTGCGGCCGATCGAGATCATCGCGCGGTTTCGGGCCGATCTGCAGCTCGCCTGGCCGGGCGGGTTCGGCGGCCAATACGTGTTCTGGGACGACACCGAACGGGCCTTTGTCTTGTCCGAGAGCCGCCGGCAGGTGAATGGGTTCTTCGGATCTCCATCGGCGACCTGGGCGACGAACAATCCATCCCATATGCTGGCCGATGCGCCGAGCGAGCTGCACATCGCAGTCGGCGACCAGGCGCCGGTCGCGATGCCCCGGCCGGGCGAGCCCGCGGGTCGGCTCACGGAAGTCCGTGCGGCCGGCATTCCCATCGTCATGGTCGGCGCGGTGGCGCCACGGGACTCGGTTCGCGCGATCTATCGCGATGTTCTGAACCGCCTGCCGGATCTCTACGCGGCACGGGTCGCGCACGCGCAGGCGGTGCTCGATTCGACCGTCGTCCTCGAGTCTCCCGATCCCCGGCTCGATCTGGCGGTCCGGTGGGCGAGCCTCAATCTGGACGAGGCCATGACCTGCAATCCGGACCTGGGCTGCGGTCTCGTGGCGGGCTTCGGACCCAGTGGCGCCACCAGTACGAGACCCGGGTTCGGCTGGTATTTCGGCGGCGACGCGTCGATCAATTCGCTCGCCATGAGCTCCGTGGGACTCTGGTCCGTGGCTCGAGACGGGTTGGCGTTCTTCGCGCAGTATCAGGGCGCCCGGCCGCCCAACGCGGGCAAGATCCCGCACGAGATCTCCCAGGCCGCGGGCCGGATTCGCTGGTTCGAGGATTTCCCGTACGCCTTCTATCACGGCGATACGACGCCGTTCTGGATTCTGGCCCTGGCCGAGTACTGGCGGGCCTCAGGCGATACGGCGACGCTGCGGCGGCTGTGGCCCAACCTGAAGCGCGCTTACCTCTGGTCCAAATCGACCGACGCCGACGGCGACGGGCTGATGGACAACGCTCGAGCCGGGGCCGGAGCGATCGAAGTGGGCGATCTCCAGCAAGGGCTGATCTCCGACATCTATATGGCGTCGGTGTGGGTGAAATCGCTGGAAGGGTTTCCGGGAATCGCCGATGCCATGGGAGACCGCGCGCTGCGCGACGAGGCGCGACGACTCCACGACCGGGCGCTAACCGCCCTGCGCGAGCGCCTCTGGCTGTCGGCGGAGCGGCGCTATGCGTTCGCGCTGCTCGAAGGGGGAACCCTGTCGAGCGAGCTGACGGTGTGGCCCGCGACGGGGCTCTCGTTCGGGCTGTTCGATGACGCGCGCGGCGAGTCGACGGCCGCCTCGCTGGCCGGCGCGGGAATCACGACCGATTGGGGCGCCCGCACCCTCGCGCCCAGCTCGACCCTGTTCGATCCCTTGCACTACAACAATGGAACGGTGTGGCCGTTCGTGACCGGGTTCGACGCCTGGGGACTGTACCGCTATCACAACCCGGTCATGGGCTTTGCCGCTCTCCAGTCGGTGGCCCGCACCTCGTTCCGCTGGGGGTTGGGGGCCAACCCGGAGGTATTCTCGGGTTCGTCGTACGAGCCGCTGGAGACCGCGGTTCCGCAGCAGTTCTTTGCTACCTCGATGCTGTTGACGCCGCTCGTCAGGGGTCTCGTCGGATGGGACGCCGACGCTCCCGCCGGCCGCGTGACGCTCGCCCCCCACCTCCCAGCCGGCTGGGACTCGGTAGTCATCCGCCGCCTGCCCGCCGGGTACGGCCGTTACACCGTGCGGCTGAGCCGGAATGACAGCTCCTTCGCGGCCGATGTCGCGCTCACCGGCAAGGCTGGAGTGGACTCGATCGTCTTCGCCCCCGCGCTCCCGCTCGGCGCCACGATCCAGCAGGTCACGGCCAACGGACAACCGGTATCGTGTGCGTCGCAGGCGACGGGCGGCGATGTTCACCTGGGCTGCCGCTTGAAGCTCGGCGCGCACCTGGCGGTCGAGGTGCGCCACACCCCGGGATGGGAGGTCCTCCTCCCCGTCGCCAACCCCGAGCCCGGTGCGCGGTCCAGCGCGTTGAAGCTTCTGACGCAGCGCCTCGCGGGCGATACGCTGGTTCTGGATGTCGAAGGACTCGCCGGACGGACCTATGCGCTGATCGTGAAGACACCTCTCGGCCGGCGCGACGTCTTGATCGACATTCCCGCGGGCGGCGGCCCGGTCGATGGGTATCGTGCGGCAGTGGCCCGGGTTACGGCGACGCCATGACAAGTTAGATTAGCCCTGCTCATGACCACGCCGTCGCGCTTCATTCCCGTCGTCCTGCTGATCGCCACACCCGTGGCGGCGCAAAATGTATCCGAGCTGCAAGTGGCGCCGCCGTCCATCTCCATCAAGGTGGGGGAGCGCTACGGCCTGCTCGCCACCGCCTACGATCGCGCCGGCAACGTGATGCCCACCGCGCGACCGGTTTGGTCCTCCAACAACACCACGGTCGCGCGCGTCGACAACAGCGGCACGGTCACCGGGATGGCGGCCGGCGTGGCCATCGTGGAAGCACGGATCGGTCAAAAGCGCGGCCAGGCCGCCGTTCAGGTCAGCGCGGGGTCGACCACCGGCGGCGGTCCGACGACCACGTCCGGGCCGGCCCCCGCGACCGGCGTCGATCCCTACGCGGGTCAGCCTCCGGGAACCGGAACGGCCACGGTGCTCCGCATCGATCCGCCATCGGTGTACCTGCTGCCGTCCGAGAACACCCGTGTGGCGCCGCGCGCGCTGCGCGACGACGGCTTCCCGGCGTCGCCCGTGCAGGTGACGTGGAAGTCGCTGCGCGAAGACATCGCCAGCGTGGACGCGAACGGCACGGTCGTGGCGTTGTCACCGGGGCAGGGCACGGTGCTGATGACTGGCCCGAGCGGCCTCACCGCCACCGCGCCGATCGTGGTGCAACAGGCGGAGCTGGCGATTCAGGAGGGCGCGTCGCTGACCATGGCCCCCGGGGAAGTCGACACGCTGCACGTGGTCGTGCCGACGCAGGGGAACCGGCTCGTCAGTCCCATCGCGCTGAGCTGGGGGTCGACCGACCAGAGCGTGGCGCAGGTGAATCTCACCGGCGTGGTGAAGGCAGTTGGGTCGGGAAAGGCCGTGCTCGGCGTGTCCGGATTGCTGCAGCAGAAGAACATCGACGTGCTCGTGCACCGGGCGGTCGAGATGATGGAAGTGCTGCCCAGCCGCCGGGCCGACGTCGAGGTGCCGCTGCAGGCGACGGTCAAGTTCACGGCCCGCGCGCTCGCGGCCGACAGCACGACGGTTCCGGAAGCCCGGCTCTCGTGGTTCGTCGCCGACTCCGGCATCGCGGCGTTCGATGCGACGACCTTGGTGCTCTCCGGACGGCGCATCGGCCGGACGACCATCAGCGTGCGTGGTCCGGGGCCGAACCCCCTCACGGCGACCTGGAACGTGAGCGTGATCGCCGGTTCGGTGAAGCTCGCCAAGACCCGCGTCGGCCTGTCGCAGAACGGCCGGCGCCAGCTGCGGGCCAGCTTCATCGACGACACCGGCGCCGTGCTGGGTCCCGCGACGGGACTCCAATGGAGCAGCGACGCCCCGGCCGTGGCGACGGTGGCCGAGGACGGCACCGTCTCGGGTGTCGGATTCGGGCACGCGCGGGTCACGGCCACCGCCCCGGGCGGCAAGAACGCCACGGCGGACGTGTACGTGGAGAGCGAGCTGCTGCTCGCGGGCACGCGCGGAGGCAGCAACAAGCTGCAGCTCTACTGGATCGATCGCTCCAACCTGGCGGATGTCCGGCGCGCGGCGAGCGACACGGGCCAGGCCATGGATGCGGCGTTTTCGCCGGACGGATCGCGCATCGCGTTCGTGTCGACGCGTGACGGCAATCCCGAGATCTACGTCATGGATACCGACGGAACGAATCCGAGGCGCGTCACCACCGATCCGCTGCCGGACGGGCGCCCGGTGTTCACCGCCGACGGCGGTGGCCTTGTGTACCAGGCCCAGCGCGCGGGAAAGATCGGCATCTACACGGCGGCCCTGGACGGCAGCGGCGTTCGTCCCCTGGCCGCCGACTCGACCAGTCAGACGCCGACGGTATCGCCGGACGGCGGCACGATCGCGTATGCGTCGGTGCGCAACAAGAACTACGACATCTGGCTGATGGGGCGGGACGGCGCCAACCAACGCGCGTTCACCAAGACGGCGGACCGCAACGAAACGGAGCCGCGGTTTCTGCGTGACGGCTCGCTGGCATTCCTGGTCGAGCGACGCGAAGAGAATCGTACCGTGCGGCAGGTCGTGAAGGCGGATCTTGCGACCGGTGTGCTGACGCCGTTGACGGGGATCGATCTGCCGGTGTCGAGCTTCGACGTCTCGCCGCAGGGCGATCTGATCGCGCTCGTCGTGCCGGCCGACCCCGGTAACCGTCGCAATCCGATGTATCGCATTTACCTGCAGCCGGTCGGCGGGGGCGCTCCCACGCCGATCCCCACGGGCCCGACCGAGCAGATGGTAGCACCGGCCTTCCTGCCCTGAGGCATGAAGGCCTTCGTCCTCCGCGCCACCGGTGGGGAAGGCCTCGAGCACACCGCGCTGGCGGAGGTGCCGGACCCCGCTCCTCCAGGCCCCGGCGAAGTGCGCGTCGCCGTGCGGGCCACCGCTCTCAATCACCTCGATCTGTTCGTCATCCGGGGGCTGCCCGGCCTGCCCGGGTCGTTTCCTCATGTCCTGGGGTCGGACGGCGCCGGGGTCGTGGACGCGGTGGGTGCGGACGTTTCCTGGCGTCCCGGCGACGCGGTGCTGGTGAATCCCGGGATCTCAGACTACTCCTGCGAATTCTGTCAGGCGGGCGAGCACTCCCTGTGCGTGAACTACGGGATCCTGGGCGAACATTTGCCCGGATTGATGGCGCAGTTCGTCGTGGTCCCGGCCCACAATCTGGCCCGCGTTCCCACACTGACCCCGGCGCTCACGTGGCCCGAGGCGGCGGCGTTCTCGCTCGTAACCCTCACGGCCTGGCGCATGGTGATCACGCGGGCCGCGGTGAAAGCCGGTGAGTGGGTGCTGGTATGGGGCATCGGCGGCGGCGTATCGCTGACGGCAATGCGCATCGCCAAACAGCTCGGTGCGCGCGTGATCGCGACTTCGTCGTCGGATGAGAAGCTCGCGCGCGCCCGGGCCCTCGGTGCCGACGTGACGCTCAACCACCGGACCCAGTCGGTCTCCAAAGAAGTGCGGGCGCTCACCGCCAAGCGTGGTGTGGATGTCGTGGTCGAGAACGTGGGCGAGGCGACGTGGACGGATTCGCTGCGCTCGCTCGCCAAGGGCGGGCGCATCGTCACCTGTGGCGGCACCACAGGCCCGAAGCTCGTCACCGACGTCCGCCCGCTGTTCTGGCACCAATACACGATTCTCGGCTCGACCATGGGGAACGCGGCGGAGTACGGGGCGGTGGTCGAGCAGCTGGCTCAGGGCCATCTGCGGCCGATCGTGGATGCGGTGTATCCATTAGAGCAGGCGCGCGAGGCGTTCGGGCGATTGGAGCGGGCCGAGCAGATCGGGAAGATCGCGGTGACGATCGGGGACTAGAGGGGGAACTCGGCGCCGAACCGATCCGCTTCGCTAGGGGAATCTCAGGCGCGGGCGCCGAGCCCGGTCATCGCACGTACAGGGTACGGTGGCACTCTCAACCGTCTATCAAATCGATACTTCTCATGCTAAAAACCCGTTTGCGTTTCGCCACCTAAGTAGTTAGCTTGCCGCAACTTAGATGGTCTCTGGCACTCCAATTCCGAAGCCGTCGAAGCTGATAGCTGACGGCTGAAAGCCGATAGCGCAGAATGACCACACCGACCCGCGAACGCATCCTGCCGCGCCTGATTGAGGACGAGCTGAAGGAGTCGTTCCTCGATTACTCGATGAGCGTCATCGTGCAGCGCGCGTTGCCCGATGTGCGAGACGGCTTGAAGCCGGTCCACCGGCGCATTCTCTACGCCATGCACGAGCTCGGGCTGCTGCCTGGGCGGCCCTACAAGAAGAGCGCGACCGTCGTCGGCGATGTGCTGGGCAAGTATCACCCGCACGGCGACATGGCCGTGTACGACTCGCTGGTGCGCATGGTGCAGGACTTCTCGCTGCGCTACCCGCTGATCGACGGGCAGGGGAACTTCGGCTCAGTCGATGGCGATGCCGCGGCGGCGTATCGCTACACCGAAGCCCGCCTCACCCGCATCGCGATGACGATGCTGGAGGACATCGACAAGAACACCGTCGATTTCGTTCCCAACTTCGACGACCGGTTGCGTGAGCCCACGGTCCTGCCCGCCCGGCTCCCGAACCTCATCGTCAACGGCTCGGCGGGGATCGCCGTGGGGATGGCCACCAACGTTCCGCCGCACAATCTGGGTGAGGTGGTCCAGGCGATCACACACCTGGTGGATCACCCCGATGCCACGGTGAAGGACCTGCGCAAGTTCGTCAAAGGTCCCGATTTCCCCACCGGCGGCATCATCTACGGCCGCGACGGCATCAAGGAATGCTACGAAAAGGGTCGCGGGCGCATGGTGGTGCGCGCGCGCGCCGTCATCGAGGAGAGGGAATCGACCGGCAAACAGCAAATCGTGATTGCGGAGCTGCCCTACCAGGTCAACAAGGCGAATCTGATCGCGAATATCGCGGCGCTCGTCAACGACAAGAAGCTCGAGGGGATTTCGGACATCCGCGACGAATCCGACCGCGAAGGCATGCGCGTCGTGATCGAGCTGAAGCGCGAGGCGATTCCCGGGGTGGTGCTGAATCAGCTGTACAAGCACACGGCGATGCAGACCACCTTCGGCGCCATCATGCTGGCGCTGGTGGACGGCGTCCCGATGGAGCTGACACTCAAACAGATCCTCGAGAACTTCATCTCGCACCGGCATACGGTCATCGTCCGCCGCACCGAGTTCGATTTGAAGCGCGCGCAGGAGCGCGAGCACATCCTCGAAGGGTTGAAAATCGCCGTCGATCACATCGACGAGGTTGTGCGCATCATCCGCAAGGCGAAGGACGTCCCCACCGCGGACGCCAACCTGCGCAAGCGGTTCAAGCTGTCCGAGAGGCAGTCGGCCGAAATCCTCAACATGCGGCTGGCCCGCCTCACCGCCCTCGAGATCACCAAGCTCGAAGAGGAGCTGAAGGAAGTCCGCAAATTCATCAAGGAATGCAAGGACATCCTGGGCTCGAAGCCGCGCCGCATGAAGATCCTCAAGGAGGAGCTGACCGAGCTGTCGCACGGGTTCGGGGACGAGCGGCGCACGGAGATCGTGGCGGATCAGGGGGAGTTCTCGATCGAGGATCTGATCGCCGAAGAGGACATGGTCATCACGGTGTCGCACGCCGGGTACATCAAGCGGCTTCCGACCTCGTCCTACCGCCGCCAGCGCCGCGGCGGCAGAGGCGTCACGGCCGCCCATACGAAGGAAGACGACTGGCTGGAGCACCTGTTCATCGCGTCGACGCACGACTACATGATGTTCTTCACGCAGGACGGCCAGTGCTACTGGCTCAAGGTGCACGAAATCCCGCAAGCGGCCCGCGCCGCGCGCGGCAAGCCGGTGGTCAACTGTATCTCCATCAAGCCGACCGAGCGGATCGCGGCCCTGGTCCCGGTGCGCGAATTCTCCGAGGAACAGTTCCTCTTTTTCACGACCCGGGAAGGCGTCGTGAAGAAGACCCGGCTCTCGGAATTCGGCAATCCGCGCTCCGTCGGGATCCGGGCCATCAATATCGAGAAGGGCGATGAGCTGATCGACGTGCAGATTACCGACGGGAAGAACGACGTGGTCATGGCGACGCGCCACGGCATGAGCATCCGGTTCCACGAGCAGGACGTGCGGGACATGGGGCGCACCGCCACCGGTGTCTGGGGCATCGCGCTCGACAAGAAGGACAAGGTCATCGATCTCGTCATCATCAAGCGCGCGTCCACCCTGTTGTGCGTGACCGAGAAAGGCATGGGCAAGCGCTCGGAGCTGGACGAATACCGCGTCCAGCACCGCGGCGGCCGCGGCATCATCACCCTGAAGCGCAGTGAGAAAACCGGCGACATCATCGCGCTGAAGGAAGTCCTGCCCGACGACGAGCTGATGATGATCACCAAGAAAGGCATCGTGATTCGGGTGCCGGTCGAAGGCATCCGGATCTCGGGTCGCAATACCCAGGGGGTCAAGGTGATGAACCTCACCGCCGGCGACCTGGTGGTGGACGTCGCGCGCATCGTCCGCGAGGACGACGACGAGGCGGGGGACGACGACAAGGACGAAGCCGTAAAGCCGCGGGACGTCAAGCCCAAGAAGGGGCGCGCCGTGCCCACCGGCAAGAAGAAGTGACGCCGGGCGACCTCGACGTGAAGGACGCGGCGGCCGCCCTGCAGGGGGTGGCCGTCCGTACTCCTCTCGTCTGGATCGAGCCGCTCGCCGCCTGGCTCAAGCTCGAGAGCCGGCAACCCGTCGGCGCGTTCAAGGTGCGCGGGGCCTACAACGCGATCCGGAAACTCCCCGACGCCGAGCGCCGGCGCGGGGTTATCACCTTCTCCTCCGGCAACCATGGGCAGGCCGTGGCCTTCGCGGCCCAGCGCTTCGGCGTCCGCGCCGTGGTCGTGATGCCGGAGACGACGCCGGCGATCAAGATCGACGGCGTGAAGCGCTGGGGTGGGGAAGTCGTGTTCGCCGGCCGGACCTCGGAAGACCGGCGCACCGCCGCGATGGAGATCGCCGCCCGCGATGGGCTCGCCGTCATTCCCCCGTTCGACCATCCCGACGTCGTGGCCGGTCAGGCGACCGTGGCGCTCGAGATCGTCGAAGCGCTGCCCGACGTCGCCACGGTGGTCGTGCCCGTGGGCGGCGGCGGCCTGATCTCCGGCGTGGTGCGGGGGTTGGCGGTGGCGGGCAGCCGCGCGCGTGTGGTCGGCGTCGAGCCGGCGGGTGCGCCCAAGCTCACCCAGTCGCTCGCGGCCGGGCACCCCGTGATGCTGGAGCGGACCGCGAGCATCGCCGACGGCCTCATCACGCTCACGGTGGGCGGTATTCCGTTCACGGTGCTGCGCGAAGACGCCGGCCGGCTCGCCGGCGTCGTCACCGTGGATGACGACGCCATCCGTGAAGCCGTGCGGTTCCTGCATCGCGAGTGCGGGCTCGCCGTCGAGCCGTCCGGGGCGGCGACGACGGCCGCGTTGCGCTCGGGCGCGCTCGCCCCATATCTCCAGCTGCCCGTCGTCCTCATCGTCAGCGGAGGGAATGTGGACCCGACGTTGCTCGAAAGCCTGGCCTCGTGAGCGACGGATCTCCGGGCGGCGGCGCGAAAATCCTCCTGGCCGACGACGACGCGTCGCTGGTCAAGACCCTGAGCTACATCCTCAAGGAGCGTGGCTATCAGGTGATCGTCAGCCCCGGGGGCCAGGATCTGCTGTCGCTGGTCGCGACGGAGCAACCGGAGCTGCTGCTGCTCGACATCATGATGCCGAGAGTCGACGGCCTGGCGCTGCTCGCCCAGCTGAAGGAGGACGACCGGTACAAGGATCTCCCGGTGCTCATGCTGTCGTCGATGCCGCCCGAAGAGGCCACGGTGAAATCCCTCGGACTCGGCGCCGCGGATTTCATCCCGAAGCCGGTGCGGGCGCGGGAGCTGTTCGCGCGCGTGGAAGCCCACCTGCGGGTGGGGAAGGCCCTGTCCCGGGCGCGCGAAGAGGCGCGCAGCCGCGCCGTGATGGTGGACATCCTCCACGAGGTCACGGACTCCCTCAAGCCGGACGAGATCTACAACATCCTCGCGCGCCGGGTGGCGCGCGTGCTGAACATCTCGAAGTGCTCGATGGTGCTCGCCAAGTCCGGCGACCGGACCGGCCTCGTGGTCGCGGCGTTCGAAAACCCGATGCTGCGCAACCTCGAGATCGAGCTGGCCCGCTATCCCGAGATCGAGCG
>Ga0075421_100004874_pt1 | contig 16189 bp, 9 predicted proteins | sample SoiMetdeltSBSDD5_FD_75292 | JGI IMG/M metagenome (GOLD analysis project Ga0075421, IMG submission 75292) | Bulk soil microbial communities from a Populus tree surrounding site in Tennessee, USA - Soil MetaG P. deltoides SBSDD5 | ecosystem: Environmental > Terrestrial > Soil > Tree plantation...
GGGGCGAGCTTTCCTTCTTTGAGCCAGTAGCTGTGGGAGCGGTGCCGGAGCAGGTGGTAGGGCGTCGCGTCGAAATAGCTGCGGTGCATGTCGAGCGGCTTGAAGATATTTTTGTCTACGTAGACTTCGTAATCGTCGCGCGTGACCTGCTCGATGATGCGGCCGAGGAAGACGATCCCCGGGTTTGAGTAGCTGTACTTGCTGCCCGGTTTGAAGAGGACTTCGGTGTAAGGCAGCATCGCGGCGAGCTGCTCCCAGCGCGCCGGCTCGTGCGGGTGCCAGTCCTTGTCGCCGCCCCAGGGCCAGGTCGCGTCGCGGAAGCCGGCGCTGTGCGAGAGCAGGTGGCGGAGCGTGACCTCGCCCATGTCGCCGAAGGGGTTGTGCGCCGCGCGCAACTCGGGCAGGTAGTTGACCACGGGGTCGTCGAGCTTGAGCCGCCCGCGGTCGCGCAGCTGCATGACTGCGATCCCGGTGAAGGTCTTAGTGATCGAGGCCCAGTGGTAGATCGTCTCCTCGTCGACGGGGCGCTTCTCGGCCAGGTCCGCCAGGCCGAAGAACTCACGGCCGACGACCCGGTTGTCGCGGATGAGCATGAGACTGCCCCCGACGATGCCGTGCCGGCGCAGCGACTCGGCGTAGAAAGTCCGGAAGCCTGGATACGCCTGGGCGAAGTCTGGGGCAGGGCTCGATGACATAAGCAGACCGCAAGAGACGACGAGGGAGAGGAGTGGCTGCAAACTGAATCCCTGATTCACATGGCGCGGTAGGCCACCTCGCCGGCGCGCACCGTGCAGAAGGTGTTGAAGTCGGCGTCGAAGACGGCCAGGTCCGCGTCCTTGCCGGCCTCGAGCGAGCCCTTGCGGCCGCCGGCACCGCAAATCTCGGCGGGCAGGAGCGCCGCCATGCGCGCGGCTCCGACCGGGCTCACCCCGGCGAAGGCCATGGCGTTGCGCACGGCGCGGTTCATGCTCAGGACCGAGCCGGCGATGGTCACCCCGTCCATGAGCGTGCAGAGCGGGGCGCGGACCTGAATCTGAAAGCCCCCGAGCGTGTAGACGCCGTCGCGGCAGCCCTGCGCCGCCGTCGAGTCGGTGATCAGCGCCAGCCCCTCGGCCCCCTTGGCCGCGACCGCGAGCCGGACCATGCGCGGGTGGACGTGGACGCCATCGCAGATGATCTCGGCGCGGATGCCGGGTTCGTTGAGGCAGGCTGCGGCGAGCCCGGGCTGCCGGTGGTGGACGCCCGACATGGCGTTGAAGAGGTGCGTCGCGTGCGTCGCGCCGGCCTCGATCGCGGCGAGCGCCGTGTCATAGTCGGCCTCGGAGTGGCCGAGCGAAGGGATGACGCCCTCGGAGGCGAGCAGGCGGACGAGGTCGAGGCCCCCTGGGAGCTCGGGCGCGAGCGTCATGATCTTGATCCGCCCGCCGGCCGCCGCGAGCAGCTCGCGGCACTCGGCGTCGTCCGGGTCGCGGATGCCCTCGACCGGCTGGGCCCCCTTGTACTTGAGGTTGATGTACGGCCCCTCGACGTGGAGACCGAGAATCTCGGCGCCCGGCTCCGGGTCCCCTTCGGCCGCCGTCACGTCCTCGACCGCGCGCAGCAGCACGTCGTGGCGCGCGGCGATGGTCGACGGCAGGAAAGCCGTCGTCCCGTAGCGGAGCTGGGCGCGCGCGACGCGGCGCACGCCTGCGGGGCCGTGCTCCATGATGTCCTCGCCGTCGCTGCCGTGCATGTGGGTGTCGATCAGGCCGGGCCAGACCGCGCGCCCCGCCGCGTCGATGACCTGCGAGCCGGGCTCCGGCTCGGCCTCGCCCTCGGCCCCGACGAAGTTGATCCGGCCGTCCTCACAGAGCACGACCCCGCGCTCGATCACCTCCCGTGGTGTGACCACCGCGCCCCCGACGATCGCCAAACGGCTACCCATGTCCGCCCCCTTCAAATCCCAGGATTCAAATTCGAGATTCTATACCCGAACGGGTGCGCCCGACCAGGGTCACGATGTTGGCTCGCAGTCGGGGGACGGGTCCGGCGAGGTGGATCCGGAACCCGGCGAGCAGAGCGGCAGCGAGATGGTAAAGGTCGCGCCCCGCCCGCTTCCCGGCGAGTCGGCGCGCGCGGTCCCGCCGTGCAGCTCGACGAGGTGGCGGACGATCGCCAGGCCGAGCCCGAGCCCGCCATGCAGCCGGGTCCTCGAGGAGTCGGCCTGGCTGAAGCGGTCGAAGACGAACGGCAAAAACTCCGCGCTGATCCCCTGTCCCGTGTCGCTGACGATGACCTCGACCTGCGAGTCGACGCGCTCCAGGCGGACCTCGGCGCGGCCGCCCTGGGGCGTGAACTTGACGGCGTTCGAGAGCAGGTTCCAGATCACCTGCTGGAGCCGGTCCGGGTCCCCCGAGACGGGGCCGGCGCCCGGGTCGAGCACGGCCTGCAGGCGAACTCCCTTGGCCGCGGCCGCGGGGCGCACCGCATCGATCGCCGCCTTGATGACCGGGAGGAGGTCGACCCCGCGGGTGCTGAGCCGGAGCTTGCCGGTGATGATTCGCGAAACGTCGAGGATGTCAGCGATGATCTGCGCCTGCGACCGGGCGCTGCGCTCGATGGTCTCGATCGCGCGCCCGGTCGACTCCTCGTCGAGCTGACCCCGGCGGAGCAACTGCGCCCAGCCGAGCACGGCGTTCAAAGGTGTGCGCAGCTCGTGCGAGACGGTCGCGAGGAACTCATCCTTGATGCGGTTGGCCGCCTCGGCTTCAAGGCGGGCGTCCTGCTCGCATGCGAGCAGCCGGGCGCGCTCCTCCTCGGCGCGCATGCGCTCGGTGATGTCCTCGGCGATCCCCGCCACCCGATAGACCGCGCCCGAACCGTCGCGCACGGGGAAGCCGCGGTCGCGCAGCCACCGCAGCGTGCCGTCAGGGAGCACGATGCGGTACTGCTGATCGATGGCGCCGGCGGCGATCCCTTCGAAGTAGGCCCGCTCGCTCCGCTCGCGGTCGTCGGGATGGATCACCTCGCGCCAGACGCGGCGGTCGGCGTAGAGCCGCCGGGCGTCGCACCCCCAGAGCCGCTCGTAGGCGGGGCTGACGTAGAGCACGCTCAGGTCGCGGGCGTCGACGATCCAGAAGACGTCCTCGATGTTCTCGGCCAGCTGGCGGAAGCGCTCCTCGCTCTCGCGCACCGCCTCCTCGGCCCGCTTGCGCTCGGTGATCTCGAGGTGCGAGACCACGGCGCCCCCGGCGCCGGTCGGCAGCGGGGTCGCGAGGAGCAGGTACCAGCGCCGCTCGGTCGGCGAGTGGCAGGGGTATTCGAGCATGAACTGAGGGCGCGCGCCCGCGATCACCTCCCGGATGCCGCTCAGCGCCTCGCGCGCCTCGCTGCCGGCGGCCCGGCACACCTCGAGGTAATTGGCGCCCGGCCCCCCGCCGCCGTCGGGCCCCCCGTTCTCGCGGCGGAAGCGCTCCCAGGGCTCGTTGACCGCCGTAATCCTCCCCTCGCGGTCGAGCACGGCGATGCTCGCCGGGAGCGCCGAGAGGATCGCGTGGTTGAGGCGCTCACTCGCGCGCAAATGCTCATCGGCGGCGCGGCGCGGCGCGGCCCCGAGCACCGCAGCGAGCACCGCGACCGGCAGCCAGGCGGCGAGCGTGGCCGGTGCCAGCCACAAGTAGGCGCACCCCGCCGCGCCGAGCGCCGCCGCGGCCAGCCCGGGCCCCCGGCCGCCGAACCGGGCGCTCGCCATGACGGCGGCCAGCGCGAGCAGGGGGGCGGCGAAGGCGGCGTGCGGCTCGAGCGCGAGGCCGAGCCAGAGCGCCGCGGCGCTCGTCAGCACGGGTATCAGGTAACGCCACAGCGTGATGCGCATCAGCTTCGGCAGACCTCCGGCTCGGTTGAGTCCTGTGCGTTGTTGCGGGGGAGGGATCGCGCAAACGAATCTTCGGAGGGATGACTCCTCGCGCGCCCAGCAGCGCGGGGATGTTCGCCACTGATCTGGTGACATGGTGGATACTGGAGGGTGTCTTGTCAAGAATGAGAGAACACGGATGACACGGGTGCGACGGATTGACACGGGCAGTCCTTGTGCTCAGGGCCGCGACGCTACTACAATCTATAGTATCAATTCGACCATCGAATCCAGGTCAACGCCCATGAAGACGATCAATTTTCATCTCAAGGCGTCGCTCCTCGTCGCGGCGGCGCTGCTCGCAGGGCGCGGGGCCTCGGCCGACGACCGGGCGCGGGTCAGCTTCAACCGCGACATCCGCCCGATCTTCTCCGACACCTGCTTCCGCTGTCACGGGCCGGACAAGAACGCGCGCCAGGCGAATCTGCGCCTCGACCTCCGCGAAGAGGCGATGCGTAAGACCCGCTCGGGCGTGACCCCGATCGTCCCCGGCAAGCCCGAGGAGAGCGAGATCATCGCGCGCGTCTTCTCGACCAACCAGTACGAGGTCATGCCGCCGCCCGCGGCGCATAAGGATCTCACCGCGCGCCAGAAGGAGCTGATCAGGCAGTGGGTCGCCGAGGGCGCGCAGTACGAAGGCCACTGGGCCTACCAGCCGCTCAAGCGCCCGCCCGTCCCCGAACCCGGCGCGGCGCACCCGGTGGACGCCTTCGTCCGTGCGCGGCTCGCGCGGGAAGGGCTCGCGCCCTCACCCGGGGCCGACCGCCGAACGCTCATCCGCCGCGTGACGCTCGACCTGACGGGGCTGCCGCCGGCGCCCACTGAGGTCGAGGCCTTCGTCGCTGACCGCGCCCCAGACGCCTACGAGAAGCTGGTTGACCGATTGCTCGCAAGCCCGGGCTACGCCGAGAAGCAGGCCATGCACTGGCTCGACGCGGTACGCTACGCCGACACGGCCGGCTTCCACGGCGACAACGCGCTTCCCGCGTGGCCCTACCGCGACTATGTCCTGCGCGCCTTCCGCGACAATCAACCGTTCGACCAGTTCACGCGCGAGCAACTCGCCGGCGACCTCCTCCCCGGCGCGACCGACGCGCAGCGGGTCGCCTCGGCCTACAACCGGCTCAACCGGAGTTCGAACGAAGGCGGCATCCAGCCCCGCGAGTACCTCGCCAAGTATGCCGCCGACCGCGTCCGGACGACGAGCGCCGTCTGGCTCGGCGCGACCATGGGCTGCGCCGAGTGCCACGACCACAAGTTCGACCCGTTCCTGGCGAAGGACTTCTACTCCATGAAGGCCTTCTTCGCCGACATCAAGGAGACCGGGCTCGTCCCCGACCGCGGGCGCAACTCGTTCGTGCCCAAGCTCGCCCTGCCGTCCGCGGAGCAGGAGCGGCGGCTCGGCGAGCTGACGCAGGCGCTCGACGAGGCGGAGCGCGAGCTGGAGGCACGCGCCGAGGCCCGCGGCGCGCGCCGCGCCGAGTGGGAGAAACAAGTGCTCGAGTGGCACCGGTCGGGCCGGCTCGACTGGCGATTCCAGCGCCCCGTCGTGGCCCGCGCCGCCCGCGGCGCCCGACTGACGATCTACAACGACCGGGCGCTCGTCGTCACGCAGTACCGCGGCGGGTCGCTCGTCACCGAGCGAATCACCGGCGGCGGACTAGTCGTGGCCGACGGCCCCAACCCGGAGAACGAGACCTACACGGTCAGCTTCCGGCCCGGCGCCGGGTCCTGGGCTGCGCTCGGCCTCGAGGTCGTGCAGGACGAGAGCCTGCCCGGCGACCGCTTCGCGCGCGGGGCCGACCGATTCGTCCTGACCGAGGCCGAGGCTGAGTTGCGGGAAGGGGGGCGGGCGCGGAAGCTCGCCTTCGCCCTGGCGACGACCGACGGCTTCGGCGAGCAGATCGAGAACGCGGCCGCCGCGGCGATCGACGGGGACGCGCGCACGGGCTGGGGCGTGGGCTACGGCGACGGGCGCAACGTCTTCCTCGCGCTCCGCTTCGCGCAGAAGCTCGAGACCCGCGCCGGCTCGACGATCACCGTCAGGCTGCGCCAGGACTCGGCCCTCCGCAAGGCGACGATCGGCCGCTTCCGCCTCGCCCTCTCGTCCGCCGAGTACGCCTGGCCGGACCACGCGGCGAGGACCGACAAGCCGCTGCGCGGCCTCCCGGCCGACGTGCTCAAGGCGCTCGAGTCGCCCCCCGAGGAACGCACCGAGGAGCAGCAGAAGGCGCTCCTGGCCCACTTCAAATGGATGACGCCCGAGTTCCAGCCGCTCGTCGCGCGCGTCGCGCGGCTGCAGGCCGAGCGCGACCGGCTCGAGGCCGGGATCCCCCGCGTCGTCGTCACCCAGTCGACGGAGCCGGCCGAGACGCGCGTGCTCGCGCGCGGCAACTTCCTCGACGAGTCGGGCGAGGTCGTCGAGCCGGCGATCCCGGTCGTCTTCGGCCGCGTCGGCGCGCCGGAGCGCCGCGCGAGCCGGCTCGACCTCGCCGACTGGATCGTTTCGCCCGACAACCCGCTCACCGCCCGCGTCTTCGTCAACCGCGCGTGGCGCCAGTTCTTCGGCACGGGCCTCTCGAAGGTGCTCGACGACCTCGGCTCCCAGGGCGAGTGGCCGACCCACCTCGAGCTGCTCGACTGGCTGGCCGCCGAATTCGTCCGCCCGGAGTGGCGCTCCGACGGGACTCATGAGTGGGACGTCAAGCACCTGGTCCGGACGATCGTCACCAGCGAGACCTATCAGCAATCGTCGCTCGGCGACGCGCGCCTCAACGAGCGCGACCCCGACAACCGGCTGCTCGCGCGGCAGAGCCGGTTTCGCGTCGACGCCGAGGTGGTGCGCGACCTCGCCCTTGCGGTCTCAGGCCTGCTCGTCGAGCAGTTCGGCGGCCCGAGCGTCAAGCCCTACCAGCCCGAGGGCTACCTCGGCGCGCTCAACTTCCCGAAGCGCGACTACTCGGCCGGGCGCGGCGCGGACCTCTACCGGCGGGGCCTCTACACGCACTGGCAGCGCACCTTCCTGCACCCGAGCCTCATGACCTTCGACGCGCCGTCGCGCGAGGAGTGCACGGTCAACCGTGTCAACTCGAACACCCCGCTCCAGGCTCTGGTGTTGCTCAACGACCCGATCTACGTCGAGGCCGCGCGGGTCTTCGCGCAAAACATCCTGCGCGAGGGCGGGCCGACGCTCGAGGCGCGGATCGGTTGGGCCTTCGCGCGCGCCCTCGGACGCCCGCCCGGGCCGGAGGAGCGCCGAGTCCTGGCCGACCTCTACCGCGCGAGCCTCGACCAGTTCCGCCGCGACCCGGTCGGGGCGGCGCGGCTCCTCGGCGTCGGCGACGCGCCGCGGCCGAAAGATGTGCCGCCCGCCGACCTCGCTGCCATGACTACGCTCGCGCGGGCGATCTTCAATTTGCACGAGACCATCACGAGGAACTGAAGATGAACCAGGACCGCCTCGACATCCGCCCCGACATCCGGCTCGACCTCAGCCGCCGCGCCTTCCTCGGTCGCGGCTTCGCCGGGCTCGGCGCGGTCGCGCTGCCGGCGCTCTTCGGCCGGGACCTCTTCGCCGCCCCCGACGACCGCTGGCGCGGCGTGGTCAACCCGACCCACCACCCGGCCAAGGCGAAGCGCGTCATCTTCCTCTACCAGGCCGGCGGCCCGTCGCACCTCGAGACTTTCGACCACAAGCCGAAGCTCGCGGCGATGCACGGGAAGCCCATGCCCGAGTCCTTCACCAAGGGGCAGCAGATCGCCCAGCTCCAGGGGAAGGAACTCATCTGCTTCGGCCCGCAGTTCGGCTTCAAGCAGGCGGGCCAGGCGGGACAGGAGGTCTGCACGCTCTTCCCCGAGATCGCCGGGATCACCGACGAGGTCTGCGTCATCCGCTCGATGTGGGGCGAGCAGATCAACCATGACCCGGCGCACACGCTCATGAATACCGGCTCGATCATCACCGGGCGCCCGAGCATGGGCTCGTGGCTGCTCTACGGCCTCGGCGCGGAGGCCGAAGACTTGCCCGGCTTCGTCGTCTTCATGTCCTCGGGCCGGGGCGGGCAGAACCAGCCGATCGCCATGCGCCAGTGGTCGGCCGGGTTCCTGCCGAGCAAGTTCCAGGGCGTCAAGCTCAACTCGGTCGGCGACCCGGTGCTCTATATCCAGAACCCGCCCGGCGTCGGCGCCGAGACGCAGCGGGGCTCGATCGAGGCCGTCAACCGACTCAACCGGTTGCAGTACGACGCGGTCAAGGACCCGGAGATCCTCACCCGCGTGGCGCAGTACGAGCTGGCTTTCAAGATGCAGACGAGCGTCCCCGACCTGACCGACATGAGCCGCGAGCCGAAACACGTCCTGGAGATGTACGGGGCGAGCCCGGGCGACGGCTCATTCGCCTCCAACTGTCTGCTCGCGCGGCGGCTGGCGGAGCGCGGCGTGCGCTTCATCCAGCTCTACCACCGCGACTGGGATCACCACTCCGGCATCCCGCAGAACCTCCCGCTCAAGGCGCAGGAGGTTGACCGGCCGACGGCGGCGCTGATCAAGGACCTCAAGCAGCGCGGCATGCTCGACGAGACCTTGGTCATCTGGGGCGGCGAGTTCGGGCGGACGCCGATGTCGCAGGGCAGCAACGGGCGCGACCATCACATCAAGGGGTTCTCCTACATGCTCGCCGGCGGCGGGATCAAGGGCGGGACGAGCTACGGGGCGACCGACGATCTCGGCTACGCGGCCGTCGAGCACCCGGTCAGCGTCCATGACCTGCACGCGACCATGCTCCACCTGCTCGGCATCAACCACCTGCGGCTGGCGGTCAAGTTCCAGGGGATCGACGCCCGCCTGACCAACGTCTCGGGAGAAGTGGTCAAAGCGATTCTGGCGTGAAGTGCGGTTCTCAAGCGATGAAGCTCATCACCTTTTATCTTGCCCGCGTATCTTTGAACGGAAACTGTTCGTGACGCGTATCGCCCGCATAGGTGACGCGCTCCAGAAAAAGCCCGGAGGGCGGCGCCGTCCAGCGCGCCACCTCGGGCCGCTGGGCGCCGGACTCGATCAGGCCGCCGAAGTCAGCCGCGCCCAGCTTCCCCCGCCCGACCTCGGCGAGCGCCCCGACCAGCCGCCGCACCATCTTCCAGAGGAAGTGCGAGGCCGTAATCCTGAAGAGGATGAGGTGGTCCTCGCGCGCAACCTCGGCCGATGTGACGACGACGATTGTCGACTCCCCGCCGCGCTTGGAGTCGCGCTCGCTGAAGGCGGCGAAGTCGTGGCGCCCGGCGACGAATGCGGCGGCGCGCGCCATGGCCTCGGCGTCGAGCTCGTCCTTGACCCACCAGACGTGCTTCTTGCCGAAGGCCGTGCGGCGCGTCGAGATTTGGTAGAGGTAGGAGCGCGAGACGGCGTCGTGCCGCGCGTGGAAGCGCCCGGGCGCCTCGGCGACTTCCAGGACGTTGATGTCCGGGGGCAGGCGGTCGTTGAGTGCGTGGCGGACCTCGCGCGGGCGCGGAGACTGCTGGCGACCGCGCGCGAGGCGCAGGTGCGCGACCTGCGCGAGCGCGTGGACCCCGGCGTCGGTGCGCCCGGCCCCGCCAAGATCGACCCTGGCCCCGAAGTAGTCCTCGGCCGCGCGGCGCAGCTCACCCTGGATCGTCCGCGCGTTGGCCTGCTCCTGCCACCCGCTGTAGCGCGTGCCGTCGTACTCCAGGGTTAACTTCCAGGTCGGCATCAGCGTTCAGATACTGATCCCATCTATCTTGACCTCTTTCTTCGCCCGCGGCTTGACGAGCACGGCCTCCTCGCGCTCGCGCTCGCCGGCCTGGCGGCCGCCGAAGTAGGTCTGCCATTCCGACGGGGCATCAATTGTCTCGCCGCCGTGCGTGGTCAGGCGGTGGCGGACCTGGCACAAGACCGGCGTGTTGACCGCGACGCCCGAGACGATGACCTGCCCCTTGGTGAGCGCGGGTAGCTCGTCCAGGAGCCGGCGGCCCGCGCCCTCGACCGAGGAGGCGATCGTCTGCTGGTCGATCGGGTTGACGATCCGCATAATGAACTGCGTCATGCACTGCGAGAGGACGTCCTGGTCGAGTTTGCCCGGGCGCTGCGTGATCAGCCCGACGCCAAGCCCGAACTTGCGCCCCTCGGCCAGAATCTGCTTGAGGATGTCGGTCGAGACGACCTTCGCCCCGGCCGGCGCGTAGCGGTGCGCCTCCTCCAGGAGGACGAAGACCGGGTAGGGCAGCGTCTCGCCGCCCGCGCCGTCGGCGGCCCCGCGGACCGCCGCGATCCGCGCCTTGTTCGCCCGCCGCAGCAGCGCCCCGACGATCACCTGCTGCTCGTTCTCCTCGATGTCCGAGAGCTGGAGCACGGTGCACTGCCCCGGCCGGAAGAGTTCCTGGAGCGCGATGTGCTCGTGGTCCGAGAAGAGGCGATTCTGCTCGAAGCGCCGCCGCAGCCGCCACTCGAGCGCGTCGATCGTCGAGACGTTCCCGCCGCCCTTGCCCGCATCGGTCTCGTACTTCTGACCGAGCACCTCGGTGAGCAAATCCTGGAAGCCCCAGAGCCGCCGCTCGCCGAGGCGGTCGTTCATGAGCGCGCGGTAGGCTTGGCCGAGGAAGTAGCTCATCTTCTCGGTCATCTCGGGCAGCAGGTAGCGGATGTCGGCCTCGGTGAGTGTCGAGATGCGGACCTTGATCCGGTCCGGCGCGAAAATCTTGACCTCGGCCCGGTAGGCCCCGCTGCCGAAGGCCGGGTGGCGATGCATGTCCTGGAGCGTGCTGTACTCGCCGTGCGGGTCGACAACGAGCACCGCAGCGCGGTTGTGCGGCATGAGCAGCTCCTCGATGAGCACGCCCGCGGCGTAGCTCTTGCCCGCCCCGGTCGAGGCCAAGACCGCGACGTGGGTCGAGACGAGGTCCTTGACCGAAAGCACGACGGGGACGTCGTCGCGCTTGCGCGTCAGCAGCGAGCCGATATGCGCGCCGCCCGTCTCGTGCCGCCGCCGCGGCGAGAGCATGCGCGAGAGCATCTCGTTCGGGGCGAGGTGGACCACCTGCCCCGGCATGGGCGGGACGCGCGGGTTGATGAAGTCCCCGAGCGCCTCGTTGAAGTAGCCGATCGTCTCGACGACGATCTCGTAGATTTCGGCGCCCTCGTCGGCCAGCCCGATCAAGCTCGAGACGAGCGCGGGCGGGGTGCGCGGGTCGGCGAGGAAGCTGTCGGGCAGGTTGCGGACCAGGCGCCGCTCGGTGATCGTCCCGACGATCTGCCACGCCTCCGCCCCCGGCTCGTCGGCCGCGGCCGCGTAGTAGACGTACTCGCCGATCCGAGTCCGCGGGTTGTCGGTCGTGATGAAGGTGAACTCGTGCGGGTTCTCGCCCGGCCCCTTGACCGTGCCGATGAGGATCTCTTCCATGGTCTCTCCGCTCGGACCGGTAGGGGCAGGGCTTGTCCCTGCCCGTGGTCCATGACCGAGGGGCGGGCAGGGACAAGCCCTGCCCCTACCTCCGATTCGGAACCGCTCTAGATGATCGAGAAGGCGCTTTGCCGGAGCCGCCGCTTCAAGTCCATGTACCCTTGATCGCCCGCGATCAGGTCGCGTAGCGTCTCGCGCACGCCGCGGTGGCGTCGCGCGAGCTGGACCATGCGCTCGACAAGCGGCGCGCCAGCAAAGCGCCCGTGGTAGAACCGCCGCTCGATCTCCGCGGCGCGGCGCAACTCGCCCCCGAACTCGGCCCGCCACAGCTCCTCGTACCGCCCGGGGTCGCCGAGCAGCGCCCGGGCGAGGAGGTCGGCCGACTTGATCGCGTAGTAGATGCCCTCGCCCGTGACCGGGTCGGCGAAGCCCGCCGCGTCCCCGGCCAGCGCCCACCCGCCCGCCCAGTTGCTCGCCGCCAGCCGGTCCCAACTCGCCGGCCCGAGGGCCGGGATCATGGCCGCGTAAAAGCTCGCCCGCGGAGTTGCCCGCCCGCCGACGGCGCGCAACTCCTCGGCGAGCCGCGCGTCCGAGGCCGCGATGAAGTCGAGCAGTATTGCTTTGAGCCGCCCTGGGCTCGCCTCACCGTACCGGGTGACGATGCCGTAGGAGAGGTGGTCGGTGCGCGGGAAGGCCCAGAGGTAACCGCTCAGGCCGGCGAGGTACTGAATCTCGACCTGCGGGGCGGCCGGAGCCGGCCGGACATGCCAGCCGAGCGCATAGCCGAAGTCCGAGGCGGGGAAGCGGACGCCGAAGCGGCGGCGGAGCACGCTCGCCGCGCCGTCGGCCCCGACCAGGAAGTCGGCCGCGTGGACGCCGCCGGCGGTCCTGATCTCCCAGCGCCCCGCGCGACGCTCGGTACGCTCGACCCGGGCGCAGTGGAGCGCAGCCCCGGCCTCGACCGCGCGGCGGCGCATGAGCCGCGCCAACTCCGTCCGCGAGAAGATGGCGAAGTCGCGGCGCGGGGCGAGCCGCACCTCGCGCCCGCGCGCCGTCAGGAGGCGGAGCGCCGAGACCATCTGCTTCGGGGCCTGCGCCTCGCGCAGGAAGGGGAACTCGCCGAGCGCCTTGGACGTGACTCCGCCGCCGCACGGCTTCTCCCACGCCTCGCGCGCGTCGAAGAGCAGCACTTCGCACCCGGCCTGGCTCAGGCGGCAGGAAAGGTGCGCCCCGGCCGGCCCCGCCCCGACAATTGCCACTCGCATGTCGCCGGGATTATAGCCCACGGGCCGGGCGGATGCGACGGATATTGACAGCCCTCCCGCGGATGCGTACCGTGGGAAGCGGAGAGGGCGACGATGTTAGATTTGAACTTTGTGCGCGAGAACTTCGACCTCGTGCGCGAGAAACTGGCGACGCGGAACTTTGACCCGGCGGCGCTTGCCGATTTCACCCGGCTCGACGCCGAGCGGCGGGGGCTGATCCGTGAGCGCGACGAGCTCAACGCCGCGGGCAACCGCCTGAGTAAAGAGGTCGGCTCGCTCATGCGTGAGGGGAGGCGGGACGAGGCCGAGTCGCGCAAGACCGAGTCGCGCCGAGTCGCCGAGCAGGCCCGCGAGCGCGACGCGCGCCTCGACGCGATCGAGCGGGAGCTCGAGACGATCCTCACGCGCGTGCCCAACCTGCCGCACGAGTCGGTCCCGGTCGGCGGGGGCGAGGAGGCCAACCGAGAAGCCCGCCGCTGGGGCGCGCCGCGCGACTTCGCCGCCGAGGGCTTCGCCCCCCGCGACCACGTCGACCTCGGCGCTGCGCTTGGCCTGCTCGACCAGGAGCGCGCGGCCAAGGTCGCGGGCGCGCGCTTCACGGTGCTCACCGGCGCCGGCGCGCGCCTCGAGCGGGCGCTCATCAATTTCATGCTCGACTTGCACACGCGCGAGCACGGATACCAGGAGATGCTCCCGCCGTTCATCGTCAATGCCCAGACGCTCTTCGGCACGGGCCAGCTGCCGAAATTCGAGGAAGACCTCTTCAAGCTGCGCGACGAGCGCGAGCTCTACCTCGTCCCCACGGCCGAGGTCCCACTCACCGGGCTCCACGGCGACGAGATTCTGGGCGAGGCGCAGTTGCCGATCAGTTACACGGCCTACACCCCGTGCTTCCGCTCCGAGGCCGGGAGCTACGGGCGCGACACGCGCGGGCTGATCCGCCAGCACCAGTTCGACAAGGTCGAGCTGGTCAAGCTGACCCGGCCCGAGGACTCCGACGCCGCGCTCGAGGAGCTGACCGGGCACGCCGAGACCGTCCTCCGGCGCCTCGGGCTACCCTACCGCGTGGTCGTGCTCTCGACCGGGGACACGGGCTTCTCGGCGGCGAAGACCTACGACCTCGAGGTCTGGCTGCCGAGCCAGAAGACCTACCGGGAGATCTCCTCCTGCTCCAATTGCGAGGCCTTCCAGGCGCGGCGCGCGCGCATCCGCTTCCGCCGCGAAGGGCGCTCCAAGCCGGAGTTCGTCCACACGCTCAACGGCTCGGGGCTGGCCGTCGGCCGGACGTGGCTCGCGCTGCTCGAAAATTTCCAGCAGGCCGACGGCTCGGTCGTCATCCCCGAGGCCCTGGCGCCTTACTTCGGCGCGTCAACCATCTCCCCCGAGGAGATCCAGGCATGAGTCAGAAGATTCGCAAGGCCGTGTTCCCGGCCGCCGGGCTGGGCACCCGCTTCCTGCCCGCGACCAAGGTGCAGCCGAAGGAGATGCTCCCGCTGGTCGACAAGCCGCTCATCCAGTACGTCGTCGAGGAGGCGATCAACTCCGGGATCGAGGACGTGATCGTCATCACCGGGCGGGGCAAGTACGCCATCGAGGACCACTTCGACACCGCCTTCGAGCTCGAGCGGACGCTCGAGGAGCGCGGCAAGACCGAACTGCTCGCGGCCGCTCGGCAGACCTCGAACCTCGCCAACTTCGCCTACGTGCGCCAGCAGCAGGCGCTCGGGCTGGGCCACGCCGTGCTCGTCGCCAGGCGCCTCGTCGGCGACGAACCGTTCGCGGTCCTGCTCGGCGACGACATCATCGACAGCGAGGTGCCGTGCCTGAGGCAGATGATCGAGGTCTCGTCGCGCTACGGCGGGGCCCCGGTGGTCGCGGTGCAGGAGGTGGAGGGCGAAGCGATCTCGCGCTTCGGCGTGATCGCGGGCGAGGAGATCGAGCCGAACGTCTTCCGCGTCGATGACATGGTCGAGAAGCCGCGCCGCGAGGAGGCCCCGTCGAACCTGGCGATCATCGGCCGCTACCTGCTCACGCCCGACGTCTTCCCGCTGCTCGAGCAGACGCGCGCCGGCGTCGGCGGCGAGATTCAGATCACCGACGGGCTGCGCCGGCTCGCGCGACAGCGCCCCTTCTACGGTTACCGCTTCACCGGCAAGCGCCACGACGCCGGCGACAAGCTCGGCTTCCTCCAGGCGACCGTCGAGTTCGCGCTCAAGCGGCCCGACCTCGGCGGACCCTTCCGCGACTACCTCAAGTCGCTCAAGCTCGACTAACTTGTTTCAAGTTTCAGGCCTTGCAATTTGAGACTCCGATGGGGGGCTCCCCCCCGAGCTCGGCGCCCGGGGGGGAGGTAACTCTGGGGGAGGTTCGCATACGGAGAGTAAATCTTAAGATGATTGGAGACTGCTTATTGCAGCCTGAATCTGTGGGGGAGATGGAGTAGGAAAGCGAATCAATCAAATCACCTAATAAATCAGCCAATCCGGGTTTCCCGAATCAAAGAACCGTGACGCCCAAACCCTTTCCCGGATTGTGGTCTTGATCAAGAGAGGCTGCGCCCCGCGTGAAGAATTACCGAGCGCCAGGTCGAGATCGAGGTCGGTCGCTTAACGGGTCAAGCCCAAGAACTCTAGTACGCTAAGCGCGGGCTCGTCAAGTGCCTTAATATTAGTTCGGGTTAGTCTGATAGCGGATGTCACATAAGTGCATCCAGAAGCGGGCCACGAAGGCACCGCGGGCACTGAGAATCTTTGAGTTCTTCTCAGTGCCCGCGGTGCCTCCGTGGCTATTTCTTGGAGTTACGGCTCGCCGCTCAGACGGCGTTTCCGCGTCGTCGCCGGCGGCGGTTCGGGCTCGGCCGCGGTCACCTTGCGGCTGCGGGTTGTCGTCGCCGCCGCCGGCGCGGCGCGGCGCGGGCGGCTGCCCGCGGCTTCTTCCGTGGCGACGGCCGGCGGGGCCTCCTGCGGCTCGGCGAGCAGCTCGGGCGAGAGCGGGATGACAGCCGCGTCCGGGGCCAGGAGCGCGGGCGGCGGGACCTGGCCGTCGGGCAGATAGACGGGGGTGAACCGCGCCGGAGCCGACGCCCGCGGCTCCTCGTCGGCCCTGGCCGTGGGCTGACCTTCTTGTTCTCTCACTGCTTCTTTGACCGCTGCTTTCACCGCCGACTCCGGCTCGGCGGGGGCGTCGGTCGCCGGCCGCGCGGGCGCTGCCGCGACACCGAGGTCGCCGCCCGGCGCGCGGCCGATGCGCTCGTCGAGGCCCTGGAGCGAGCCATTGACTTTGCGGTAGATGGCTTCGATCACGGCGCGGTTGAGGTCGCTCCCGGGGTTGGCGGCCGTCGGCGGCTCGTAAGCGGCGAGGTAGAGGTCGAGCGCCGCCTGCGTCTCGCCCGCTGTCTCGCGGGCCGTCGCCAGGTGCCACGTGGCGCGCTTGCCCTCGGGGATCGTGCCGTAGGCCTCGACCGCCTCGCTGAGCGCCGCGACCGCCTCCGGGTTGCTCCCCTGCTTGAAAAGCGCCCAGCCGCGCGCGTCGAGCGCCCGCCCGCGGAAGACGCGGAGCCGCCCGTCGCGGTCGAAGTTGGGGTAGTCGCGCAGCGAGCCGTCCGCCTCGGTCGCCACCTCC
>Ga0075421_100004876_pt1 | contig 16186 bp, 5 predicted proteins | sample SoiMetdeltSBSDD5_FD_75292 | JGI IMG/M metagenome (GOLD analysis project Ga0075421, IMG submission 75292) | Bulk soil microbial communities from a Populus tree surrounding site in Tennessee, USA - Soil MetaG P. deltoides SBSDD5 | ecosystem: Environmental > Terrestrial > Soil > Tree plantation...
CCCGGCGGCGTTCCATACGGATGGACCACCAAGGATTGATTAGACTTAAATATAAGGTTTATCAGAAAGTTGCCGATAAGACGGTTGTAACTTTAGTTTTGAGAATGAAGCTACCCTTTATCCAAAGTTCCCAAACCTGCTTTCTTTCCTGACAAGGAGAATTGGAATGACCGAGAAGAGTGTCTCTATCTATGTCCCGCGAGTCTTGCTGTGGAGCTTGATCATCTTGTGCCTTGCAGGAACGGCCTATGCTCAAATCAACACGGCCGATCTGCAGGGAAGCGTTACTGATCCAGCTGGCGCAGTAGTGCCCTATGCCAAGATCAAAATCGAAAACCTTCAGACAGGTTTGACTCGGGAGACAGCCAGCCGGGAAAACGGCGACTATATCTTCCTAGCTCTGCCGCCGGGGCGTTACCGCGTCAGTATTGAAGCGGCAAACTTCCGGCCGGCGGTTGTTGAAAACGTCGCCTTGACGATCGGACAGCAAGCTCAACTGCCGTTCAAATTGGAAATCAGCGCCGTGACCGAAGCACTTGTGATCACGGCCGACGCCGGAGTGGTCGAGACTACTCGCAGCTCGATTGCCACCACTGTCGACCAGCGAGCCATTGAGAGTCTTGCGACAAATGGCCGCAGCTACATTAATTTCACGCTGCTGGATTCCGCCACCACGCGCGATAACCAGCCGGTTTTGGGGCCGGCGCCAACCAGCGGACTCAACATCGGCGGCCAGCGAGCCCGCGCCAACATGGTGAGCATCGATGGTGCTGATGCCATCGACAATACCATCAATGGCGTGCGGGGCACGCTGTCTCAGGAAGCGGTTCAGGAATTTCAGATCATCAAGAGCGGCTATGCACCCGAGTATGGCCGTGCCTCGAGTGGAACGATCAACATTGTTTCCAAGCAGGGAACCAACAACTGGCATGGCAACCTGTTCGGTTATCTTCGCAGCCGGCACGGTTCAGCCACCAACGCTTTTGCTGGCGAACCTGATCCCGGAGACACCCGCACTCAGGCGGGGTTCACCTTCGGAGGACCCATCCGGAAGGACAAAACATTTGTCTTTGGATCATTTGAGACCAATCTTCGGAACTCGATCTACTTCTCGCAGGTTGGGCGCAACGATTACGGGCTGAAGACGGTGCCCAACCCTTTCGGTCCCGGTTCGCTGATGCTCACGCCCCAGCAGGAGACCTACGTTAGGTCGGCACCAGCAGCGCTTGCTGCTCCCTATGCGACCATCGCCACCAGTGCGGCCCGAGTTGCGATCCTCGGAAACACGCAAGGTGGGCCAACCACTTTCGGTTTGATACCGAATCCTCTTCCCGCCTCCTTTCGTGCGTTGAGCTCGGAGGTTGGAAACTACAAGACGACCGAAGAAACCTACTTTTACTCGGTGCGTTTCGATCACCAGATCAATTCGAATCACAATGCCTTCGTCCGAATCAGCGCAACGCCTTCGGATCTGACTGGCCTCCCAAGCAACGGGCAGAATCAGCTTACCGCCTTGAATGGTTTTTCGAGAACGACCAACAGCTCTACACGTGACTTCGCCGTAGTTTCCCAGCTGGCCAGCAACCTGGGTCCAAGCTGGCTGAGCGAGTTTCGGTTTCAGTTTGCGCGCCGCGGTGTCGGCCTGACCACGAACTCCGATAATGTTGCCGCCGAAATTCCGGGCGTTGCTTCCATCGGCATGGAGCCCTTCGCACCGCTCTTTCGTTCAGAGAAGCGCTGGCAGCTCACGGAGAATCTGACACACGTCCGCGGTTCACATACCTTCAAAATGGGCGTTGATTTCAATCACCTTCCCGTTGATGCCGTCTTCCCTCTGAACCAAGGGGGCGTCTATTACTTTCCCGCTGCTCTCGCCGTGGATTATCCACTTGTCTCGGCTGCCGTTACCCCGGCCCTCACCGCAGCCTGGAAGGCTAGCGGGGCACCCGCGTTCAGTGCAGCTCAAGCCTATGGTCTGGGGTTTCCGGAGTCCTTTGTCCAGCAGTTCGGAGGCTTTGATCGCGTCACTAGTCCCTACAAGAACACCGCTCTCGGTTGGTTTGTGCAGGACTCGTGGAAGCTGACAAGCTATTTCTCCTTGAACTACGGAGTTCGCTACGACGTGGAGTTCACGCCTTTGGTTTCACCGAGCTCTTCGCTCTCGGAAGGCGGGGAAAAGCTTCTGGGTGTAGTGCAGGGGATTCCGCGAGATAAGAACAACTGGGCGCCGCGATTGGGGTTTGCCTGGGATCCCTTCAAAGACGGCAAGACAGTTGTTCGCGGTTCCTATGGACTGTTTTACGGACACCCTATGACTGGGGTCATATTTCTCTCCGATGTTGTCGATGGTACCCAGTCGCCATATCTTGTTGCCCCCGGGGCTGTCGGCGCCGACGACTTGTTTCAAGGGCAGGCCTTCACTCCGCTGGGAGCCGTTGTGGCCAATCCAGCCATCGGCTATATGGGAAGTCAGCAGCGGTATAACGTGCTGGCGCCTGCCTTCCAGGACCAGAACACAGCACTCGCTTTGAGCCCAATTCTCTCTCAGACACTACCGGTAGCCGGTGACTTCCAATACGACTACACCCAGCAAGGCACCTTCGGCATTGAGCGCCAATTCGACGAGAAAGTCTCGTTCTCCGCCGATTACACTTACACCCATGGACTCCATCTGTTGCGCCCGCGCAACATCAACCAAGGCGACTTCAGCCAAATCGCAGCTTATGCCCGGGCCACGGCTGTTTGTCGCAATCTTCCTGGCGTGGATACGAATGGCTGTGCCAACCCGGCTTATGCCGGCGCAGGCGGCCCGCTCGCTGGACTGTGGGATGCACTGGGTGGGAAATCGCCGAGTTCCCTGGCGCCGCTTGGCCAACTTCTCTTTAACCAGTTCAGGGCCACCGGCCCCAATTACACTTGGGCCAATTCGATCTCACAGGGCGCCTTGTCGAAACCAGTGATGGACGGCCTGGTCCAGGCCTTCGGATTGCCGCATGCCCCAGGCAACGCAGTGATCCCCTTCTTCAACGTGAAGCAATATGAATCCTCCGGAGCCTCGGTGTATCACGCATTGACACTGGCATTGCGAAAGCGATTCAGCCAGAGCTATCAGCTTCTCGCTTCCTGGACCTGGTCGCACGCCATTGACGATTCCACCGACCTTCAGACGCTTCAGGAGCCTCAGGACGCCAGTAACCCGCGACTTGATCGAAGCAATTCCAACTTCGACCAAAGGCACCGCATGGTCGTGAGCGGCGTCTTCGATTCCCCGTGGAAAGGCAGCGCTGTGTTGCGCGACTGGAGTCTTTCTCCCACGATTGAAGTTTCCTCTGGCCGCCCCTACAACCTGCTCACGCTCAACGACAGCACGCTCGTGAATAGCAGCTCCACAGCGCGGCCTAGCGTGGTTCCCATCGGCACCAGCGGATCATTTCCCTCGCCCGATGGAAAAGTAGGACTCATTCAGCCTCCGCTGGGGTCGGTCGGCAACCTAGGAAGGAATGTATATCGTACGAGCAATTTTGCCTCAGCGGATTTCCGCCTCACCCGTCGTATCACGCTGGGCGAAAAGCAGCGGCTCGAGTTCAGCCTGGATGTCTTCAATCTCTTCAATCGCGTCAACATCCGCGAAGCAGATAACTCCTTTACCCAAGCTGGACGTCCCGTCGGCGCTTTCGACCCGCGGCAACTTCAATACAGTGCCAAGTTCATCTTCTAGCCTGTTGTAGCCTGCCAGGTGTGCGACCCCAACGTCGAGGATTGAGGATCCAAATTCCTGAACGGCTTGCGGCATCCTCTATCCTCGATCCCTGTGCCGTGTTACCATGCTCTGAGTCTGAATCCGTAGGACCGGACTGTCGAACTGATCGGACTAAGATCTCCGTTGCAGTTTCCCTGATTTCCGCTATAATTTCTCAGTTTCTGGCCCGTTACGTTATGGAAATCTGTGTCAAGATCGGTGTCCCAGGCGGTTATTCGGTGTTGGTGCCAGTTCAAATCAGGATAGATTGAGGTTAAGCATATGAACTTTCGTCGGAGCGGAACTATCGCGGTTTTGGGGTTTGGCTTGCTGTCCGGGTTGGTTATCGCCCAAGAGGAGGAGAAAGCCGACATTGGTGAAATCTACAAGAAAAAATGTGCCATGTGCCACAAGGCCGACGGAACAGGTTATGCTGCCATGAAGACTCCCGACTTTACAAATAAGGAATGGCAGGCGAGCAGGACGGATGAGCAAATGATCGAGACCATTACTAAGGGAAAGAAGCCGATGCCGGCTTTCGAGGCCCAGCTCAAGGCCGAACAGATAAAGCTCATGGTGACAGACGTTGTTCGCAAGTTTGCGCAGTAGCCAGCCAGCCCAGTTTCAGACATGCGGAAGAAAATGAGGCGTGGAAGTTTTCCACGCCTTTTTCATTTTCGTGGAAAGGGGAAGCGGTTATCAGGAATCGACGATCCTGTTCCTCACGCCAGACGAAGGGTCAGCCTTTGGGCTGCTGGAACCACGGGATCGGTAGGCTAAACTGCTTCAACTTCTCTTCCAGTTCGACACGCTCTCGGTTCCCTTTCAAACCATCGGTGCCGTAGGAAACCAACCCAAGCTCTGTTGCCAGCTTCATCGCCTCATCAATTCTGCCACTCGTTATCGCCTGCATGATCGCCTGTTCCGGCTTCGACAGATGCAGGGAATGGAACTGGTAATCCAGAAAAGCTTCCCAGGCGAGAGGGCACCACTTACTGACAATCTCGTAACCGATGACGTTCGCGTAACTCCGAATCTCCAATTGCGCATGCTCATCCATCCGTAGGGCCAGAAAGTGAAGCAGGTTGTGAAGGTTGATTTTCCAATACGCTTCGGTGTAGGTCGACAGCGGTAGATCCTTGCGGGCCTGCTCGCGGGCAACACCCGCCTGCAGCCGCTCTTCGTACAGTCTGCGACTCATTGTTTGAAGTTCGGCCTCCATGCGCGATAGCTGCGAACCTCTTTCCGGATCAACGAATCCTTTGCTCCCCTGTCGGTTCCCGACGGCCTGTTCCCGCCACTCAGTTTCCGAAGTGGCTTGCGCTGCGTCGATGGCTTCGGAGTAACGTGTGGAGTATTCGTTAACGCTGGCTGTGCGATGACGGATCCATTGCCGCCAGCAGTCCATCGGCACCCGGACATGGAATTTGATATCGCACATCTCGAAAGGTGTCGTGTGCCGATGGCGCATGAGATAGCGGATCAGCCCGCGATCCTCGTGCACTTTCTTGGTTCCTTTGCCGTACGAAACCCGCGCCGCCTGGACAATAGATTCGTCCGCTCCCATGTAGTCGATCACCCGGATGAAGCCATCGTCCAACACCTTGAAGGGTACTCCCAGGATTGCATCGAGTGCGGCAACCTGGACCCGCTCGACCTTGCCAAATTCGCTCATGAGGCTGTCTTCACCTTAGTCATTAGTCGCAGAATATAGGTTCCCAAGCTGGTAACCAGAAGGATTAAGACGACCCAGAACAGGATCGGCTGGGTCTCAGTCCATGGACGCTTGGGGCCACTCGGCCGATAGTCTCGATTCTCACTTTCGACGCCCAGCTGAGCTCTGGGAAGAGAATCCAGGTTGAGGTAGCTTTTCACTCTTTCGATATCGTACTTTGGAGCTTGAGCGTTGGGACTACCGTAGTAGAGAGAGTTTTGGCGACCAGGTTGGAACTGGAAGATGAGATCTTTTTCAATACCCTGAACCTCAAGCGCCTCCAGCTTTAGAGGCGGGTCGTCCTGGTTGTGAATAATCACCTTTAAGTAGCGATGGCGGGCCTCGGGAAAATGCAGCGTCTCTTTCTCGACGGAGTATTTGGCGGTGCGGAAGCGATAGAGGTCTGACTGCAGGAGGCTTTGCCAGGTTTTCTGGTCGTTGCTTCCCAGGATTTCCACGCGTCGCGAGAAATTCTGTTCCGGAGTCTTGATCGTCAGGAGGTCGGAGGGAAGCTTCTCGTAACTCAGGTCCAGCCGAACGACGCTGGCCTTGAGCTTAGAGTCTTCCTCTCGCGAGAGGAGGGTACTCGGGTGAATGATACGCCGCGGGGTTGTCTTGGTTACCAGCGACAGGCTGGCTCCCTCGATTTGCAACGGCGGTTCCTGTTCGTTCCATACTCTGACTCGAAGGTACCGATACCTGTGCTCGGGATACTTGACGGTCGTGAGCTGAACCTTTGGCTCGCCGCTGAAATCAAAAATGTAGGCGTCGTCCCTGAGAACCAACCACTGCTTGCCATCCTGGCTGCCAGCAATCTCCACCCGTCGTTTGAAATTCTGATTCTTAGTCTTCAGGGTCAGGGTATTGTTCGCAATCTCCTTTTCGAGATCCAGCGTCAAGGTCGAATATTTTCCGGGAAGCACGGCCTGGTTAAACACCTTCGGGTAGAACTGCTCTTCAGTCGTCTTCGCCCGTTCCTCAGACAAGGCATAAGGAACTTCGCTCCCTTTATCGTCGACGATTCGGAGATCAGCTAGAGATCTCAGCGAGCGATGGAACGTCTGGCCGTCGACTGAGACTCGAATGTAATCGTTGGCTTGAGCTGTCCCTGCCTCGATGGCCTTCGAGAACTGCCAGTCAGACCTTCTAAAATCGGCGCTGATGATGTTGACGTGAAGCAGAAAAATGGTGATGCAAGACAACGACTTTGAAATAGAACCTCTCCTCTTGACAACGGGGAGGACGGGTCTTCTCACAACAGAACGTTCCCCATTGACAAGGGGGGAATATAAGAAGGGTCTCACTTGGCGGAGGTCGCCAGCCATAGTTCAAAGGGTCTTCGCTTCTACTTCAGCACGAAATCGCTGATTTGCGTCCGATACTTTTGATACATCATCGAGACTGCCAGCAGGACCACTCCCAGCCCGATGGAGGCGATGATGCGGTAGACCTTTTCCATCTCCTGCAGGTCCAAGATGAAGACCTTGAGGATGGTCACTCCGAAGAGGACAATCGCCAGAAGTCGAATAGGTTGGAACTTGCGAACGATGCCGATGGTCACTAGCACAATAGAGTAGAAGCCCCACAACGCAGAAATGGCCAGTTGCATGCGGCTTCTAATGTCGCGTCGTGTCCCATATTCACTCGCCTTGGAATAACTCACTTCGAAAGAGCTGGTAATCTCGGTGGTCAGGAAAAAGAGGATGAGCAGGTTCGCCACGACCACCAACCCTGCGATGAGCCACCGTTCCAGCCTCTGCAGTTTCTCGCGGTTTCGCACGTAAAGGTAGGCCATAGCAAACATGGCGAGAACGCTGATCAGGAAAGTGAAAGCGCGCTGGTTGAACAGAAACCTGAAGTCTTTTGCCAGGCCGGGTCTGAACGGGGTGTCGAAGACCAGCAGGCGAAAAACCACCAGTGCTGCAACCACCACCGCAGCCTGGCGAGTCTTGCCATTCTCCATCCGGAAGCCGACCCAACTCAATACCAGTGCCTCCACTGCCCAGCCAATCGTGATCCAGTTCTGCTTCAGTTGAATTGGAATGGCCAGCGTTAGACAAGTCATGCCCAGCCCCAGCAAGACCAGGAATAGGTAGCTGTCCAGTGGCGCCTGCCGATGCACGAGGGAAGCGGCGCCCACAAAGAAAGCTGCCATCAAAACTGCGTAGAAACCTAGATAGTGGAAGTACTGCGTTTCGAGCAATCCATAGGTCCAGAGGAAGTAGGTGGCACCGTTCATTGAGATCAGAAAGAGATCGCGAAAGCTACTCTTCCGTCGATGCGCAACGTTGTATAGAAAGGACATTAGAGCAAACAGAAGAAAGAAGAGTGTGAGAAAGAACTCTGTTCGCCACAGTTTGGCTGGGCTGTAAAAGCTCAGGCTCCAGGCAATAAACATCAGCTGAGTGAAAAGAAAAGCCAGGAGATTCAGCCCTCTCCAGCTCTTGAAATAGGCCAGCGCCAGAACACCCGAGTCAAGCAATGCAATGTAAATGAAGAGTCCTACCTGATTGTCTCTGCCCGTGCTTAGTAGCGCCGGAGTGAGAAAGCCGCCCACAGTCGCAAAGACTGCTATGGTCCTCGAATCGTAGCGCAAAGACATGACGACCGTGGCCATGGTGATCAAGACCATCAGCAGCAAGGCCGGACTCTGTGGCAGCAGCCGGTAAAAGCTGAAAGCCGCAAAGATAGAGAAATACAGAATGGCAATCCCACCGCCCAGGACGGTGATGGCATAGCCACGATAGGACTTTCGCTGTAGTCGCTCGCCCCAGGCCAGAAATGCCAGGCCCGTGAGGATCCCAACCATCACTCGCCCGGTTTCGCCGATCCAACGGTTCTCGATGGCATACTTCAGGAAAAACGCCATCCCCAGAATGATGGCAACCATCCCAACCTTGTTCAGTAGATTGCCGCCAATCTGCGATTCCAGGCTCCCCTGGTAGACCCTCTCCTTGAGCTCAGGACTCGAGGATCCCGTTTTGACGGACTCGATCATGGGTTCAACAGCAGTCTGGGACTCTGTCGATGCCGCAGCCGCAAGCTCACCGATCTGCTCGATACCCGCCCGTTCCGTTGCGAGTGGCGGACCCTCAGGCACGGCAGGAGGTTTAGCCGCGAGGCGCACTTCCAGAGCATGAATCCGTTGAATTTGAGACTGGATGAGGCGTTCCAGCTGATCGAGACGTGAACTCAGTTGTTTGAGTTGATCATCCGAATAGTTGGCCATGACTCAGGCCATCACTATAGAGACGGGTTTTGGTGAAGTCAAGTTACCGGAGTGCTGGTAACGACGAGGATATCGTGGCGGGATCTCAGCTTTGGAAAGGAAAGTTAGGTGATTCAAGGCTTTTGATGGCGACGTTAGAAGTTTAAGCGTGGTCTCCCGAGTCATAGAAGTGTCAGTGCCTTTATAGGCGCTGTTAAACTGAGAATTTTATGGTTGACATAAAAATACGAATATGAGTAAAATTATGCTCGTTCACAATCCAGCCAAGCTCGTGCTTTAAGAGTTTTGGCTTCAGTTTCTTAATCTTTCCGATTAACAATTTATCGCTGTCTCAGCCAAACTCCACGTCCTTAGGGTAGTTTCACCTAGGAATGGATCGGCTGCGGCGTGGCACACCCCGGGGCGGCGTTAGTCGCTTATGCCTTCCCAAGGGCTGAAACGTGTGCCTCGTCTTCGGACGAGTGCGCTTTAAACAGCTCATACTATCAATAGAGGAAGGCTGATTCAATGAGGAGAGAACGTCGGGAAGTCGCATCTGCAGTGGACGCCGTAAGCCCTCTAAGACTATCCCCAGGGTGTATCAAGACTCGGCGGGAGCCCCGTTTGGTCTCAGCGCTGGTCGGGCTGCTGGGAATACTCCTGCTCGTAGTGATGACCCGAAGGGTTCAGCCGCAGACTGCTCTGGTCACTCTCACCGCCAGCGGGGACACCTATCTTCGGCAGGGGATGCCCAATGCCAACCAGGGGGTTGAAGCGCTGTTGCGGCTCCAGCAAAGCGGCGACAACCGCGTGCTGGTGCAATTCGACCAGCAGGCCCTCGAGCAGGCGGTGGGCCGCGCTAGAATTCGTTCGGCGAAGCTGCGGCTCTACGTTGCCAGCAACGCCAATAACTGGGGGACGGAGGGGCGAGAAGTCAACGTGCATCGCCTAAGTCAGGCCTGGACCGAAGGGGGAGCAACGTGGCACTGCCCGGAGGATGTGGATCCCAGCAACAGCAGCGCGGACTGTGCCTGGAGCTGGGCGATGGGAGGCAGCAGTCTACCTCCGTTTCTGATCGCCCCCACCGACGTCATCCTGCATCAGAACAACCAGACAGGCTGGGTCGAGTGGGAGGTGGGCGGCGACGTGAAGCAATTCCTCTCCCACGAAGCGGCCAACTACGGCTGGGTGGTGCGCAAGGATGAGGAGGGGGTGTCCGGCCAGGTCGAGTATGCTGCTCGCGAGAACACGCACGCGCCCCAACTGGTGATCGAGTTGGGGGAAACCGCACCCCCGCCTGGTCCGGGATTGAGCGCCATTGCGGATACAGACGTGCGCTCCGGAGCGCCGAATCAGAACCAAGGCAACCGGATGCGCCTGCAGGTGCAGGGAGCTGGCAACAACAGAGTACTGGTCCAATTTGACCGGCAGGCCCTGTTGCAGAAGGTGGGCAGCGGGACTTTGCAAACGGCCAAACTGCGGCTTTACATTGTCGCGAATGCCAACAACTGGGGAGCCAGCGGACGAGTGGTGAACGTTCACCGGATGACCCAAGCCTGGACCGAGCAAGGGGCCACCTGGAATTGTGCGGACGATGCCAATCGGTTTAACAGCCAAGCCGATTGCAGTGCGGGTTGGAAGATGGGCAGCAGTAATCAGTGGCCGTTTCTGGCTACAGCCACCAGTAGCCAGCTGCAGCAGAACTACCAGACCGGCTGGGTGGAGTGGGAGGTGACTGCCGACGTTGCCCAGCTGTTGAGCGGCGGTTTGCCCAACTACGGTTGGATCATCCGCAAGGACAACGAAGGACAGGCGGGACAAGTGGAATTCGGTTCGCGGGAAAGCGCGCACCCCCCCGAAATTGTCCTGACCGTTGATGCCCCCAACCAGGCTCCGCAAGTCAGTGCGGGCCCCGACCAGACGATCACACTGCCTGATCTGGCGAGCCTGAACGGCCTGGCTAATGATGACGGTTTGCCGAACGCGAGCAGCCTCTCGCTGACTTGGACGCAAGTCAGCGGTCCGGGAACAGCGACCTTTGCCCTACCGAACAGCGCCACGACGAGTGTGAGTTTCAGTCTGGCCGGAGCTTATGTGTTGCGTCTCGCAGCCAGTGATTCAGAACTGAGTGCGACCGACGACTTGAACGTTGTCGTTAAAGCCGCGCCGCCGCTCAATCAAGCACCTCAGGTCAGCGCGGGGGCGGATCATGCGATCACTCTGCCGGCAATGGCCAGCCTCACGGGCCTGGCCAGCGACGATGGCTTGCCGGCTGGAAGCAACTTGACCGTTGCCTGGTCGAAAGTCAGTGGTCCCGGGACCGTAACCTGGTCGAATCCCAACGCCGCAGTCACAACCGCCAGCTTCAGTGATGAGGGGATCTATGTCCTGCGGCTGACGGCCTCCGATTCAACCCTGAACGCCTCTGACGAGGTCGCCATGACGGTGAACCCGGCTGGACCCCAGCTGCCACCCGATCCCGTAACCGTCGCGCAACTGCTGGATCGCACCGTGGTGACCACACTGTTTGCAGCTACCGAGTTTCTCTACAGCGGCAGTAACCCGATCCAGACCGGCGTGGCACCGGGAACAATCACCCCGATTCGATCGGCTGTGTTGCGAGGCAAAGTGATCACTCGCGAAGGACAGCCCCTGCCGGGTGTGAAGATCACAGTAGTAAACCATCCCGAGTTTGGCCAGACGCTGAGCCGGGCCGATGGCGCATTTGACCTGGTCGTCAATGGCGGGGGTGGGCTGGTGGTCAACTATGAGAAAGACGAGCTGCTGGGGGTCCAGCGCCAGGTGAAGGTTCCCTGGCAGCGCTATGTCTGGCTGCCGCCGGTGGCGATGATTCCCCTCGACAGCCAGACCAGTGTAATCAACTTGGGCTCGAGTGTCAGCCAGGTACATCAGAGCAGTCTCGTCACCGACGCTGACGGCAGCCGCCGGGCCACCCTGCTGTTTCCGGCCGGCACTACGGCCACCATGGAACTGCCGACCGGCACCAACCAATCGCTAAGCACCCTGCAGGTACGCGCGACCGAATACACGGTTGGACCCAACGGTCCGTTAGCCATGCCGGCCACGCTGCCCGCCAACAGCTTCTATACCTACTGTGTGGAGTTCAGTGTGGATGAGGCGATGGCAGCCGGTGCGCGCGCGGTGCGGTTCAGTCAGCCGGTGATCAAGTACGTGGACAATTTTCTGGGGTTAGCCGTCGGGACCGCAGTTCCGGAAGGCTATTACGATCGGGAACAGGCAGCGTGGGTGGCGTCCGACAGTGGCCGGGTGGTTCAAGTCTTGTCGGTTGTTGATAGCCAGGCGGTGCTGGATGTCGATGGTAATGGGACACCCGCGACATCCGAGGCGTTAGCTGGGTTGGGGATTACAGGAAGCGAGCGGGTGAAGCTGGCCGAGTTGTTCGGGCCAGGACAGAGTTTCTGGCGGGTACCGATCAGCCATTTCAGCACTTGGGACAGCAACTGGGGAGTGCAGCCGCCGGATGATGCCACGACAGCCAAGCAGAGGCAGGCCCAGAGCGACAACCAGACTGACTGCTACAGCGGGAAAGCAGGGTCAATCATCGAGTGCCAGAACCAGGTGTTGGGAGAGGCGCTGACCTTGACGGGAGTCCCCTTTGGTCTGCATTACAGCAGCGATCGCGTAGCCGGCAGAACTGCGGCCAACGTGCTGGAGATTCCCTTAAGCGGGGCCTCGATTCCGGCTTCCCTGAAGCGCATCCGGTTGGAGGTGGAAGTGGCGGGCAGGCGCTTTGAGCAGGACTATCCGGCGGCCGTCAATCAGAAGTCAACGTTCACGTGGGACGGTCGTGATGCTTACGGACGGACGGTGCAGGGGCGGCAGCCGGTGCGGGTGGCCATTGGGTATATTTACGATCCGGTGTACGGCGTGACGGATCGGTTTGGCTACAACGGCAATGGAGTGCGGATCACCGGAGTAGGGGGCGGTGGCGGCGGGGGTGGCCTGGCAGTGAGGGGCCGCCAGGAGCTGACTCTCTGGCAGGAACAAGAGGCCTCGCTGGGGGTATGGGAGCCAGAAGCTGCCGGCCTGGGCAGTTGGAGCTTTACCGTTCATCACGGCTACGATCCGGTGGGCAAAGTGCTGTATCAAGGGGATGGCGCCCGCCGCCGGGCGGAGGATCTCAACACCAAGGTGATGACGACCGTGGCGGGCAACCGCAGCCCGGGGCTGGGAGCGGACGGCGGGCCGGCCACCCAATCCCCGCTGGATGCGCCGTTTGGGATCGCCCTGGGACCGGACGGGAGCCTCTACATCACGGAGGCCAACTATTCGCGCATCCGGCGGGTGAGTCCCGACGGACTGATCACGACGGTGGCCGGCACGGGCTCGGCCGGCTTCAGCGGCGACGGCGGGATGGCCACGGCAGCTCGACTCAACGCGCCCAAGGGTGTGGCGATCGGAGCAGACGGCAGCCTGTTCATTGCCGACACCCACAATCATCGCATCCGGCGAGTGGACCCGGACGGCACCATTACCACGGTGGCTGGAACGGGTGCTGCCGGTTACAGTGGCGACGGCGGGTTGGCTGTACTGGCCCGGTTGCATTTCCCCCACCAGCTGGCTGTAGGGCCCGAGGGTAGCCTTTATGTGGCCGACACCCAGAATCATCGGGTCCGCAAAATTAACCCGGAAGGGCACATCAGCACTATCGCCGGCAATGGCACGCCGGGCAAAGCGGGCTTGGGTGGACCGGCCTTGCAAGCCCAGCTCAACAGCCCCGAAGCTGTCGCAGTGGGGCTGAATGGTTTGGTTTATGTCACTAACACCAACAGCCATTGCGTCAATGTCATCACGCCGGGTGGAAAACTGGGATTGGCTGCCGGCAATTGCGAAGGCAGCTTTGGAAGCAATGAGGAGGGCGTGGGGGCCGGCACCTCGATTATGGGCTATCCGCGTGCCTTGGCTGTAGACCCACAGGGAATGCTGTACATCGCCTACGCCAATTGGGTGCGTTGGGTCGATGCCCAGGGGCGGATCTACACGGTGGCGGGCAAACCCTACTTTGAAATCAGCGACGACGGCGGCCCGGGGGCCGACACCGGACTGATGTCACCGTCGGGGCTGGCCGTGGGCCCGGACGGCCAGCTCTATATCGCCGACACCTACAGCTACCGGGTGCGCAAGCTGGTGCGACCGTTGCCCGAGCAGTCGTTCACCGATGTGCTGATTGCCTCTGACGATGGCAACGAATTATACGTGTTCAACAATGGAGGAAAGCACCTACGGACTCTGAATGCGCTGACGGGCGCGCTGCTGTATCAATTTGGTTATGACAGCCAGGGACAGCTGACGTCCGTCATGGATGCTGATAACAACCTAACCACCATCGAGCGTGACGCCACAGGCCAGCCTCTGGCGATCGTCGGACCTTTCGGGCAGCGCACCGCCGTGTCTGTTGACAGTAACGGCTATCTGGCTGGGATCACCAACCCCAACGGTGAAACCGTGCAACTGACTTCCGGGCCCACAGGGTTGTTGCTCTCCCTGCGCGATCCCAAGCACCAGGAGTATCGTTTTCAGTATGACCAGCAGGGAAGGCTCAGCCGGGACGAAGACCCTGCAGCGGGTTTCCAAACGTTGGCCCGGGTCCAGAGTTTCAGCGGCTATGAAGTCACCCATACCAGCGCGCTCGAGCGGATCACCCGCTACCAGGTTGACCAGCTCGCCAGTGGTGAAGAACAGCTGCACAACTTCTTCCCTGATGGGACCCAGACCACTCTGACCCTTGGAACCAACGGCAGCCGCACGGCGCTGGGTGCAGACGGCACCCAGACCAGTCTGCAACTGGGTGGCGATCCGCGCTGGGGCATGCAGGCCCCGCTAGCCAAAAGCCAAAGCGTCAGAACCCCGGCCGGACTGCTTTCCAACGCCATTTTCACCCGCAACATCCTTTTGTCGGACCCGGCCAACCCGCTGAGTCTGGCCACCCAGACCGACACTGCGACGATCAACGGCCGCACCTATAGCAGCACCTACAGCGCCGCGACCCGCACTTTTGCCCACACCACTCCAGTGGGACGGCAGAGCACCTCAATAACTGATCTCCTGGGCCGGGTAACACAGAGGCAGTGGGCGCAACTCTTCCCTGTCCATTTCTCCTACGACAGCCGGGGCCGCTTGCAGTCGGCCACCCAGGGTAGCGGCAGCGACATACGCACCACCACCTTCGGGTACGATGCCAGCGGATACCTGGACACCGTGACCGATCCGCTCAACCGGGTCACCACGTTTCAGTACGATCCCGCCGGGCGCGTGATCCGGCAAACGCTGCCGGGCAATCGCGTGATCCTGTTCAGCTATGACGCCAACGGTAACGTGACCTCACTCACGCCGCCCGAAAAGCCGCCCCATGGCTTCGACTACACGGAAGTGGATCTAATGAAAGAATACGACCCGCCTCTGGCTTCAGATGTCGGCACCCGGTTCACCACCTACAGCTACAACACCGAGCGCCAACCGACGCTGATGACCCGGCCCGATGGGCAAACGATAGCCTTTGACTATGACAATGCGGGAAAACTCAGTGCCTTGAACCTGCCGGGCCGGCAGCTCGCTTACGGCTATAGCGCCACGACAGGCAACTTGACCAGCATCAGCGACTCGACCGGCAGCTCACTCAGCTACACCTATGATAGCTCGTTGCCGAAGAGTACAACCTGGAGCGGCGCGGTGAACGGTTCCGTCAGCCGCACCTACGACTCCAACTTCCACGTCACCTCGCGTTTGATTAATGGCGGTAATGCCGTGACCTTTGGCTATGACAACGACAGTCTGCTGACGAGCGCCGGCAGCCTGACTTTGATGCGCCACTCGCAGAATGGCCTGCTGACGGGCACCACGCTGGGCAACGTCACTGACAACTGGGGCTACAACGGCTTCGCTGAACCCACGAGTTACTCGGCCTCGGTCAGCGGCACACCGGTCTACGCAGTCAACTACTCTTACGACAAGCTGGGAAGAATCACCACCAAAACGGAAACGGTTCAGGGTGTCACCGAGAGCTACACCTACGGCTACGATCCGGCAGGCCGACTGGAGACGGTCATCAAGAACGGGACACTCTTCTCAGCTTACGCCTATGACGCCAACGGCAACCGGTTGACCTCCCTGCGGACGACCGACTCCGGACCCCGGACTTCAAGCTACACCGTCGACTCTCAGGACCGCCTCATCTTCTGGAGCCAGGCCCATGACACCTGGCACCTGACTTACATCGCCAACGGCGAACTGCAGTCCAAAACCAACGGGTCGGAGGCGACCACCTACCAGTATGACGTCGTTGGCAACCTGCGCCACGTCTCGCTACCTGATGGCACGCAGATCGAGTACGTCGTCGACGCTCAGAACCGCAGAGTAGGGAAGAAAGTCAACGGCGTCCTCGTGCAAGGCTGGCTTTACGGCAACCAGCTGAACCCGGTCGCCGAACTCGACGGCAGCAACCAAATCGTCAGCACGTTCGTCTACGGGAGCCGATCGAACGTGC
>Ga0075421_100004877_pt1 | contig 16185 bp, 11 predicted proteins | sample SoiMetdeltSBSDD5_FD_75292 | JGI IMG/M metagenome (GOLD analysis project Ga0075421, IMG submission 75292) | Bulk soil microbial communities from a Populus tree surrounding site in Tennessee, USA - Soil MetaG P. deltoides SBSDD5 | ecosystem: Environmental > Terrestrial > Soil > Tree plantation...
CGGCGCACTTGGTGTTGTCGGCCGCGACTTTCCGTCGTCGAACCCCATCTTGCCGCCCGAGCAACCGGCGGCCTGCAGCGCGGCCACCAGCTTGGCGCGCTCGTCGTCCGTTAACGCCCGGTCGGCCAGGACAGCACCAGCCGTCAGCGCGAGCAAGATGGCAGGCAGGAGCAGCCTGTACAATGTGTCGGTTGCTTGCGACGGTGACGCAGCAAGCTGGGCAACGACTTGCCGTGGACAATGCTTGCGCGGTGCCGGTGGACAGGTCCTCACCTTAGCTTAGTGCAACGCAACCCAGGCCGATCCCCGATGGCGTAGCTCGCCGGCCTTCGGGTGCAGGATCTCAGCCAAGATCTCGGTCGTTTCCGCCAGGCGGGGGCCGGGCCGGTTGCAGTAGGCATTGCCGTCGACGCAATAGACGCGTCCCGAGCGCACGGCCGCGATATCGGCCCAACCGGGACGGGCCTGCAGGATCGGCAACTCCTCAAGTGAGCGTTTGAGGTCGTAACCGCACGGGCCGACGATGATCACGTGCGGGTCGGCGGCCACGAGCTGCTGCCATTGCATCCAGTCGGAGTGCTTGCCGGCCGCGCCGAACAGGTTGTCGCCGCCGGCCGCCTCGATCAGTTCAGGCATCCAGTTGCCGCCCGCCATCAGCGGCTCGACCCATTCGATGAAGGCGACGCGCGGTCGCGGCCGGCCGGCAACGCAGGCGCGGACCGCGTCGATGCGACGCTGCATATCGGCGATCAGTGCTTCGCCGGCGGCGACAACATCAAGCCCGCGCGCCAGACGGCGGATGTCCGCGTAGACGTCTGCTGTGGAGTCCGGTTTCAGCGAGACGATGTCGACCGGCCGGCCGATCCATGTACAGGTGGCCGCCTCCACGTCGCTCAGGCTGACGGCGCACACCTTGCAGTGATCCTGCGTGGCGATGACGTCGGGTGACAGCTCCTTCAACGCCTCGCCGTCGACGCGATAGACGGACAACCCTTCGCGTACGATCGCCTGCACGCGCGCGTCGATCTCGGCGCTGCTGCCTTCCACCTTGAATTTGGGTGCGGTAATGGCCGGCAGTGCGGTGACGTCGGCTGGAAAGTCGCACTCGTGGCTGCGCCCCACCAGCCAGGCGCGGCGGCCGAGCGCGCAGATGATCTCGGTGGCGCTCGCAATCAGGCTGACGACGCGCTTGCTGCCTCTCGCCGCGCGCGGGGAGAGGCTTGGGGTGAGGGGCTGGTCCTTGTGCTGGTCCATTTGGCCGCCCCTCGCCCTAGCCCGCTTCCGACCAAGACGTGGGTAGAAGGGAGCATGGCACCAGGTCACAAAACACGAAGCCGTCGCGCGTGACCGGCTCGCCGACGCGGACGGGAATCGGACGGCGAAACATCGGGCCGGCGCAGGCAAAGGTATGGAACTCGCCGCGCTCCGCGCACGGGTCGACACCGGTGGGCAGCTCCGCCAGCAAGTCGAGGTCGAAACGCCGGCCGGCCAGACTTGCCGGCAGCTTGCGCGGGTCCAGGCAGGCGATGTGCGCCACCAGGCCAGCGCCAATCATGTCGCGCGCGAGCTTGGCGGTCTCGATGCCCCACACCGGAAACAGCGGTGTGATGCCGCTGCCGGCGAGCCTGGTCTCGCGATAGCGGCGGATGTCCTCGAGGAACAGATCGCCAAACGCCATGGCCTCGATTCCCTCCGCCACTTGGCGCGCCACGAACTCGCCCATCCGCGTTTCATAGGTCTCGTTTGGGCAGGGATCAGGGATTGGCAGCACGTGTAGCGGCAGGCCGACGGCCTCTGCCTGCGCCTCGACCAGCGTACGCCGCACCCCGTGCATGGCCACGCGATCGAACGCGGCATTGAGGGTGGTGACCAATCCCACCACCTCGACATCATCGCGCTGGCGCAGCAGATGCAGCGCCCAGGCCGAGTCCTTGCCTGAGCTCCAGCTCAACAGGGTCTTCATGGGACACCAACATGCATCGCACATCAGCCGCCGGCAAGGTCCAGCACCTGCACGCCCTTGTCCGGCCGGTCGCGCTTGCGCCATCTGGGATGGCGCAGCGTGTGTGTCACGTCGTTGCGACCCGCCTGCCAGTGCTCCTCGATCGACAGGCGCGAGAACTCGTAATCCTGCGCGTGCGTCTCATAGGCCGCGCGGCGATGGATTAGATGTACGATGGTGATAGCGCCGTTGCAGTTATGGTCGCGGAGCAGCAGGGCATCCGGATCGTCGCGCAGCTCCGGCGGCAGCTTGGCCAGCAGGCGGTCGACTGCAAGGCGCAGGCTCTCCAACTCCTGGAACCTGTCGGTGTTGAGGCGGGTGCGGCTGGAGTAGCGGATCTCCTTTTCGCGCTGGGCCACGTCGAACAGGTTCTGCGGCATGGCGCCCCGCGCGCTGAACAGGTCGACCTGGAAGATGCACTTGTCGCTCTTGTCGCCGGTGTAGTCGAGGATGTACTGCAGCGGCGTGTTGGAAACGATCCCGCCGTCCCAGAAGGCCTCGCCCTCGATGATCACCGGCGGCAGCCCGGGCGGCAGCGCGCCCGACGCCATGATGTGCTCGGCATGCAGGCGCTGGTCGGCGGAATCGAAATAGGCGAAGTTGCCGCTGCGGATGTTGACCGCGCCGACGCTGAGCCGCACCGGTCCGTCCTCGATCAGGTCGAAGTCGACCAAATCTTGCAAAGTGGCTTTGAGAGGCATCGCGTCATAGACGCTGAGCGCGGCGGGCGAGCCAGCCGGCATGACCAAAGGCGGTGGGAAGCGCGGCTCGAAGAACCCCGGCACGCCGACGGTTGAGACGTAGGCCGCGCTCAGATAGTTGAACAGCTCGCGCGACTGCGTGCCTTCTACGGCCGGGCTAGCCTGCACGCCGGACGATACGCGTTCCCAGAATGCGCGCAGGCGTGGAACCCGGTTCTCTTCGGTGTTGCCGGCGATGATGGCAGCGTTGACCGCACCGATGGAGATGCCGGCGATCCAATCAGGCATGTGGCCGGCCTCGGCGAGCGCCTCGTAGGCGCCGGCCTGATAGGCGCCGAGTGCTCCGCCACCCTGCAGCACCAGCACTATGCGCTCGTCCTTGCCGTGCGATCGTTTCACCATCGTGCCGCTCCACTGCCTTGCCCGAGGTTGCGCTGCTGTCTCAAGCAGATCGGTGGCCGAAGTAAAGCGCAAGTGGGGCAAAGCGCCCTGGTTAGCCGAAGGTTGGCCTTCATCGCATGTTGACTGGATAGCGGGCGCGGTCCCCGGTATGACTGTGTGAGACCGTCGATCGGCAGCGGAGCATCGCATGTCCAATATAAACCCCGGCACGTTCACGACCAGGCCTGAGATCGACGGCACGTTCGGGGTGGTGGCTTCCACGCATTGGATCGGCACGGCGGTCGGCATGGGCATACTGGAGCGCGGCGGCAATGCCTTCGATGCCGGCGTTGCCACGGCATTCACGCTGCAGGTGGTGGAGCCGCACCTGTGCGGGCCCGGCGGTGATGTGCCGGTCATCCTCTACGACGTCAAGAAGGGTGCACCCGAGGTGGTGTGCGGCCAGGGTCCGGCGCCGGCAGGGGCAACCATCGCCCACTATCGCGGTCACTTGGGTCTCGACATTGTTCCGGGTACGGGTCTGCTGGCCGCCTGCGTGCCCGGCACCTTCGAGACCTACATGATGATCCTGCGCGATCACGGCACGATGCGGCTGCGCGATGTGCTTGAGCCGGCGCTCGGCTATGCCTGCCATGGGCATCCCCTCGTCGAGCGGGCCTGCGCCACCATCGGCACGGTCGAAAAGCTATTCCGCGAGCATTGGCCGACCTCGGCTGCCACCTATCTGCCGGGGGGCAAGGTGCCCATGCCGGGCACCATGTTCTCCAACCAGCGCCATGCCGCCACGTATGCGCGTCTCCTGAAGGAAGCCGAAGCCGGCGGCGGCGGCCGCGAGGCGGAGATCGAGCGGGCGCGGCGGGCCTGGAGCCAGGGCTTCGTCGCGGAGGCAATCGACGGCTTCTGCCGCAAGCACGCGGTGATGGATGTCAGCGGGCGGCCGCATCACGGCGTGCTGACCGCCCAGGACATGGCGACCTGGCTGCCGACCCGCGAGCAGCCACTGCATCTCGACTACGGCAGCTATCGTGTCCTCAAGCCGCAGTCGTGGACGCAAGGCCCCGTGCTGTTGCAGATGCTGGCGTTGCTGAAGGGCTTCCCGCTCGATGAGATGTCTCCGACCGACCCGGAGTTCGTGCACCTGTGGACGGAGTGCGCCAAGCTCGCCTACGCCGACCGCGAGGCGTTCTACGGCGATCCGAAGTTCGTCGAGGTGCCGATGCAGACCCTGCTGTCGGAGGCCTACAACGCCGAGCGGCGCAAGCTGGTCGGCCGCGAGGCGTCGCTGGAGCAGCGGCCCGGGCGCATCGAGGGCTTCGATGGCAAGGTGATTGTCAAGGACGCGCAGGCGGCAGCGGCCGGTGCCGGCGAGCCGACCTTCGCCCGCACCCACACCGGGCACGGCGCCGACGAGCAGGTCGATGCCAAAGGTCGCGTCATCGGCGATACGGTACACATCGACATCATCGACAAGGCCGGCAACATGTTCACGGCCACACCCTCGGGCGGCTGGCTGCAATCCTCGCCCGTGATCCCGGAATTGGGCTGGCCGCTTGGCACGCGCGGACAGATGTTCTGGCTGGAGCAAGGGCTACCCGCCTCGCTGGCACCCGGCAAGCGGCCGCGCTCCACGCTGTCGGTCGGCATGGCCCTGCGCGACGGCAAACCGTATATGACGTGGGGCACGCCCGGCGGCGATCAGCAGGACCAGTGGAGCTGCCAGTTCTTTCTGCGCCACGTCCGCCTCGGCAACGCGACGCCGCGCATGAATTTGCAGGAGGCGATCGACGCGCCGGCTTGGCACATCGAGCATTTCCCGCTGTCGTTCTGGCCGCGCACGGCGCGTCCGGGCGTGCTGGTGGTCGAGGGCCGACTGCCACCAGCGACCATCGCCGAGCTGAAAAAGCGCGGTCACAAGGTCGAGGTGGGACCCGACTGGTCCGAGGGCCGCCTAACCGCCGCCAGCCAGGAGGGCGCGCGCCGCAAGGCCGCCGCCAACCCGCGCGGCATGCAGGGCTACGCCGCTGGCCGGTGAGGCAACGGCCTATTTCGAGCCGATGTGGGCAAACTTCGGCAGGGCGTTGTCGACCATCTGGTCTGACGCCGTCAGGCAGATGCGGAAATAGTCGGGTGCGTTCATCATGCTGCCCGGCAGGACAAACACGTCGTGGTCGGCGAGCCTGTTCCAGAGGGTTTCCGGGTCGCCGTCCGGCCACCGGCTCCAGAGATAGAAGGTTCCTTCCGGCTTGAGCACCCCATAGCCGGCGGGCACCAGCGTGGCCATCAATCGGTCGCGTCGTTGCGCGAGCGCGCGCTGGTCGATCGACAGCTTGTCGAGATCGGCGATGGCATACTGCATGACCGCATTGGGAAAGCACCAGCCGAGCCCCATCTGCGCCGAGAACAGCGCATCTTGCAGCTGCTTGCGATCTGCCTTTGGCATCAGCGGCGACACGGCGAGGTAGCCCAGCCGCTGGCCGGGGGCGAGCAACACCTTGCCGTAGCTGTAGGAGATCACCGTCCAAGGATAGACGGCAGCGGCGCTGACAAATGGCCTGTCGTCGAAACGGAGGCGCCGGTAGGGCTCATCGGACAGCAGGAATATGCGCCGGCCGAATTTGCTCGACGCGCGATCAAGCAGATCCGCCAGGTTCTGCAACGTAGCCCGATCGTAGATTCTTCCCGTCGGATTGTGCGGGCTGTTGATTATCACCATGCGGGTCTTTGGTCCGATGCGGGCCTCGATTGCCGCCAGGTCCAGGTCGAAGGTCGGTTGCTTGAGCGCAACGCCTACCGGGACGCAATCGGCCGCCAACAAGGTCGGTCCGTAGCAGAACCAGGCCGGTTCGCTATACAGCACCTCGTCGCCGGCATCGAGCACCAGGCGGAATGCCACCATGATGGCCGCGAAGGCGCCGGTCGTCAGGGCAAAGTCGGCTGGCTCGAACGCAAGTGCAAGCTCTTTGCCCGTGGTATGGGCGAGGAATTCCTGGGCAGCCTGCTCGCTCGTCTTGTAGGCGAACCAGTTCTTGTCATGCGGGGTGATCTTGTCCCGCAGCGCTCTGACGATGCCGTCAAGTGGCATCTCGTGCGGGTTGCCGAAGGTGAAATCGCAAACCCCAGCGGCCAAGCGCCGTTCGGCATAGCGCGAGGAGAAGTAGAAATCCCGGACTGCGGCAAAGGCGGCATCTGCCGCTCTCACCCGGCTCGATACAACAGACATATCATTCCTCATCTCAACCTGAAGCGGTGCGCCGTATTGCAATCGCGGTCCTCTTTTGCCGGATCTTTAGGCAGGGTCAAGTTGCGATCGTGTATCGTTGGCCTCGTCCGCCGTCGTTGCCGTGTTGTGCTCCAGACACGCTCAAGAGCGATGAGCATCTTGCGCGGAAGGTTCCTACGCCGCAAAGTTTTGGGCGGCGGAAAGGAGCAGGCAGGAGGGGAGGAATGACGTATTCGATCATTGCGCGTGATGAGAAGACGGGGCGAATCGCCGTCGTCGTGGCTAGCAAGTTCCTGGCGGTGGGGGCGCGCAACATTTTCGCCAAGACCGGGGTCGGCGTGATCGCCAGTCAGGGTCTCTTCAATCCTTACTATGGGCCGCGCGGCATGGCGCTGCTCGGCGCCGGTGGGTCGGCAGCCGATGCCGTGCGCCTGCTGATCGCCGCCGACGAGGGGCGCGAGAGGCGCCAGGTGCATGCCATGGATCGCAACGGCAGGTTTGCCGTCCACACCGGCTCGGGGTGTGCATCGTGGTCGGGGCATCTGCTGTTCCCGTCATTCTCGGTCGCCGGCAATCTGCTCGCTGGTTCGCAGGTGCTGGAGGCGGTGGCGGAGACCTATCAACATGGGGCCACGCTGCCCTTCGCGCGCCGTTTGCTGGTTGCCATGCGCGCGGGCGAGGAAGCCGGCGGCGACAGGCGCGGCCGCCAGTCGGCGGCGCTGCTGGTGCACGACGAGGAGGAGTACTCGCTGCTCGATCTGCGGGTTGACGATCACGCCGAGCCGCTGATCGAGCTGGAGCGACTGGAGCAGGTGGCACGGGAGTCCTGGGTGCACTTCCGGCGCGTGCTGCCCAACCGCAGGGAGCCCGACGGCGTGCTCGACATGGCCGTTGCCGATGCGCGCATCTCCGCCTCGATCGAGAGAGGCTACGAATAGGATGAGCGCCGAGCCGCGCCTACCGGGCGACCTGCCCGGCAGCACTGTCGGGCCCGAAGCGGGCGCCACCTCTCCGCTGCGGGTGCTCTTCGTGGTCGTTCCCCTGCTTGTGGTTGCTGCCGTGGTCACCAATCTGTTCGGGTTGTGGACGACCTCCTACCAACCGGCGCGCGAAAAGCAGGTTGGGCATCGTCAGTTGGAGAAGGACGCTGTTGTTGCCGTCGATCCGGTCAGCAAGCTGCCTCAGTCGGCCGAACCTCGGTTCGATGCCGCCGCCGTGTTGGCGCTGCTCGAGGGGGCCAGCCCCGACGACGGCGCCCGCCTGTTCCGCATGTGCATGCCTTGTCATGCGGGCGAAAAGAACGGGCCGCACCGGATCGGCTCGAACCTGTGGAATATTGTCGGCTCGCGCAAGGCAGCACACCCCGACTTCCGGTACTCGGCGGCGCTCAAGGGCAAGGGTGGAACGTGGTCGTACCGGGAGTTGGCGGAATACCTGCACAACCCCAGGCTATTCGCGCCCGGCACCAGCATGTTCTTCGCGGGTATCGCCGACAACAGAAGGATGGCCGACCTGATCGCCTACCTGCGTACCCTCTCCGACAATCCCAAGCCGCTGCCCAAGTGAGCTACCGCCGCGCCCCGGCAATGCTCTCGTCGATGACGGTGCCCAGAATCTCGACGATGTCGTCGACATCACGCTCGGTGACGATGAACGGCGGCGCCAACAGGATGTGGTCGCCGGCCTTGCCCTCGTCGGTGCCACCCATCGGATAGATCATCAAGCCGTGATCCATGGCCGTCTGCTTGATGCGCGCGTGCAGCTTCAGTGCCGGATCGAACGGTTTCTTGTTGGCCCGGTCCTCGACGATCTCGATACCGCGGAACAAGCCGCGTCCGCGCAGGTCGCCGACGTGGTGGTGATTGGCGAACCGCTCGCTGAGGCGTCGCTCCAGATAGGCGCCCTGCTTCTTCACGTTGGCAAGCAGGTTGTCGCGCCGGATCACCGTCTGCACCGCAAGCCCGGCGGCACAGGCGAGCGGATGGCCGACATAGGTCTGGCTGTGCGGGAAGGCGCCGGAAGCGGCACTGACGGCATCGAACACATGCTGCGACACCAGCATGGCGCCGATCGGGGCGAAGCCACCGCCGAGACCCTTGGCGATCGCCATCAGGTCGGGGGCGATGCCTTCCTGCGCGCAGGCATGCAGCGTGCCGGTGCGACCCATGCCGCTCATCACCTCGTCGAGGATCAGCAGCACGCCGTGCCGGTCGCACACCTCCCGCACGCGCTTGAAATAGCCGGGGACGGCGGTGGCAGCGCCCAGCGTCGCGCCGGACACGGTTTCGGCCACGAATGCCGCCACGGTGCGGGGGCCCAGCTCGATCATCTTGGCCTCCAGCTCGGCGGCCAGTCTCTCGCCATATGCCTCCGGCGTCTCGTCCGGCCGGCGGTTGCGGTACTCGAAGCAGGGCGAAACGTGGTGCGCGTTGAACAATATCTCCGCGAACGGGGCGCGATCCTTCATGCGGCCGCCGACCGACAGGGCGCCCAGCGTGATGCCGTGGTAGCTTTGCCGGCGGGCGATGAACTTGGTGCGTTGCAGCTCGCCTTTCTCGACAAAGTAGTGACGCGCCATCTTCAGGCAGGCCTCGATCGCCTCCGAGCCGCTACCGCAGAAATACACGTTGGACATGCCGCGCGGGGCGTGCGCGATCAGGTTGTTGGCGAGTTCCTCAGCGACGCGGGTGGTAAAGAAGCTGGTGTGCGCGTAGGCGATGGTGTCGAGCTGCTTGTGCATGGCGGCCAGCACGTCGGGATGGCTGTGGCCCAGGCACGACACCGCCGCGCCGCCGGAGGCGTCGATGTATTGCTTGCCGGTCTCGTCCGTGATGCGGATGCCGGCGCTTTTCGCTGCGACCGGATACTTCTTGTGGATGGCACGGTGCAGGACGTGGGTCATTGGCAGTGTCTTCTCCTTGAGGCGTTCGGCCTCGGATCGGCGTCTTCACCCTCTCTTTACGACGAGGTGGAGAGAAGGGATGCAGCCGGCGCTGTCAATTGGCAAGCGCACCTTCGCTCTTCAGGTCCTTGGCCACATCGTCGAGACCGAGCTTCAAGCGCTTGGCGATCTCCTCGATTTCGGCTTCCTCGATGATCAGCGGGGGTGCGAACACCAGGCGGTCGCCGACGATACGCAGAAACAGGCCGTGCCTCTTCACCGCCGCGTCTACGCGCGGCCCGACCTTCAGCGATGGGTCGAACGGGATGCGCTTGTCGCCATCCTGCATCAACTCCATACCGAGGATCAGACCGATGCCGCGCACGTCGCCGACCAGGCGGTGCTCCTTGAGCCGCCCGAGCGCCGACTGCAGCACGCAACCCAGGCGTTTGGCGCGCGCCACGATGTCCATCTCGGCGTAGATCTTCTGCACCTCCAGCGCCACAGCGGCTGCCACCGGATGGCCGGAGTAGGTATAGCCGTGCGCGAAGTTGCCGTACTTGTCCGACTGCGCCAACATCGCCTCGTGCACGCGCTCGTTCAGCAACACCGCGGAGATCGGCTGCATGGCGGCCGACAGCGCCTTGGCCGAAGTGATCATGTCGGGCTTGATGCCGAAGGTCTCGCAGCCCCACATCTCGCCGGTGCGCGCAAACCCGCAGATCACCTCGTCGGCCACGAACAGGATGTCGTATTTCTTCAGCACCGCCTGGATCTTCGCGAAGTAGTCCTTGGGCGGCATGATGGCCCCACCGGCGCCCATCACCGGCTCCGCGAAGAAGGCGGCGATGGTATCGGGTCCCTCGGCCTCGATCATCTTCTCCAGCGCTGCGGCCATGCGAGCCGAAAACTGTTCCTCGCTCTCGCCGGCCTCGTGGCGACGATAGTAGTGCGGGAACTCGGTGTGCTTGAAAGGCGCCAACGGCAGGTTGAAGCCGGCGTGCATGTCGGGCTTGCCGGACAGGCTCACCGCCGCGCAGGTGTTGCCGTGATAGGCGAACTGGCGGGCAATGATCTTGGTGCGCTGCGGTTGGCCGACCGCGTTCCAGTAGTACCAGGCGAGCTTGATGGCCGTATCGTTGCCCTCCGAGCCCGAGCACTGGAAGATCACGCGCGCCATCGGCACCGGCGCGATCTCCAGCAGCCGCTCGGCCAGCTGGATGACCGGCTCGTTCGAGCGATGGCGATAAAGATGATAGTAGCCGAGCTCACGCATCTGCTCGTAGGCGACCTTGGCGAGGCGCTCCGAGCCGAAGCCGAGTGAGGCGCACCACAGGCCGGCGACCGATTCGATGTAGTCGCGGCCGGTATTGTCGAACACCCGGCAGCCTTGCCCGCGCGTGATGACCAGCGGCCCGTCGCTCTGGTGCTTGCGCAGATCGGTCTGCATGTGCACCAGGCTGGCGATGTCACGTGCCTCGATCGAATTGGGGATGTAGGTCATGTCAGGCGTCCTCCTCGGCGGCGGCCTTGCGGAGGGCGTCCGGGTCGGCGATGCCGTAGCATTGTTTGGCCGCGGCGGGGGTGATGTAGCCGTCGAGCAGGTCGCGGCCGATGGCGGCCTTGTCGCGCTCGCCCGGCGAACCGAAGCCGCCCGAGCCCGGTACGATCATGTCGACGACCGAGCCCGCCGGCGCAAGAAACGCGCCCTTGCTCGGCAGATGTCGCGTGGCGCCGTCGGGCGTGGTCAGCGTCACCACAGCCGCCGCACCAGCCTTGCCGCCCAGCAGGCCGAACGGCGGCGAGGTCATGCGCTCCATGCACAAGGCTCCCGTGGCGTCCGCATCCTTTAGCAGCCGCCAGACGCGGCGTGCGCCGCAACCGCCGCGATAGCGGCCGGCGCCGCCCGAATCCGGATTGATGGCATAGCTTTCGATACGCACGGGAAAGGCCATCTCCAATACCTCGATTGGTGTGTTCATGGTGTTGGAGATACCGCTGGCGATGGCATTGATGCCGTCTTTGGTGGGCCGCGCGCCGAAGCCGCCCTTGATGGTCTCGTAGGAGACGTAGCGGCGGCCTTTGCGCTTGTCGAAACCGCCCAGCGTCAGAATGGCGGAGGTGCCTTGGCTGCAGGCCATCACGTGCGTAGGCCAGAAGCCGGCCAGCGCACCCATCACCATGTCCGCGACGCGGTGCGAGATCTCATGGTTGGCGTAGACTACGGGCGCGGGGAACTCGGCGTTGACGACCGAGCCCTTTGGCGCCCTCACCTCGATGGTGCGCCAGCAGCCCGAGTTGGGCGGGATCAGGCCGTCGGGATCGACGGCCATCTTCAGGCCGCAGAACACGCCGGAGGCGCTGACCGACAGCGGCGCGTTGATGGGGCCCTTGACCTGCGGGTCGGAGCCGGCGAAGTCCACCAGCACGCGATCGCCCTTTTTGGTGACGCGCATGCGGATCCAGAACGGCGCATCCTTGCCGTCGGGGGTATCGGCGATGCCGTCGCCGTCGCAGAAGTCCTCGAAGAAGCCTTCGCCATCGGGCAGGTCGGCCAGCGCGGCGCGCATCAGCCGCTCGGAGTAGGCCAGCACCTCGTCCATGTAGGCAACCAGACGGTCGGCGCCGTAGCGCTGTGCCAGCGCCCGCAACCGCTCCGTCGCCCGTAGTGTGGCGGCGAGCTGGGCGCCGAGGTCGCCCTTGCGTTCGTCCGGCGTGCGAACGTTGGCGAGAATCACCTTCTCGAGGTCGACGTTGGGGACGCCGCGGTTATAGAGGCGCAGCGGCGGCAGGCGCAGGCCCTCGCCGTAGATCTCCGTGACGGCGCCGTAGCTGCCGGGCGTTGCCGAGCCGACATCGGGCCAATGCGCGCGCAGGCAGGTGAAGCCGAGCAGCTTGCCGTCATGGAATGCCGGCCGCACGACATTCACGTCGGGCAGGTGGCTGCCGCCAAAGTAGGGATCGTTGTGGATAAAGACATCGCCGTCGTGCACGTCGCTGCCGAAGGCGGAGACCACGGCGCGAACCGCGTCCGGCATCGAGCCGAGGTGGATCGGCAGGTCGGGGCCCTGCGCGACCATCTGGCCCTTGGCGTCAAACACGCCGCAGGAGAAGTCGCCGGCTGATTTCAGGATCGGCGAATATGCGGTCTTGGCGAGCACCACCCGCATCTCTTCGGCGATCTTGTACAGGCTGTTCTTGACGATCTCGAAGCTGGCGGGATCGCTGGCCTGTGCGTTCTCGTCCTTCATCGGCCTTGGCTCCCCTCGCCCTTCCGCAGATGCACGAAGCCCCTGTCGTCCATGGCCGCCTGCCATTTGGGTGGGACGAGGATGGTGGATTCAAGCGACTCGATCACGGCCGGGCCCGGTGCCAGCCAACCAGCCGGCATGCGGCGGCGATCGTAGATGGTGGCCTCGACGGCGCCGCTGCCGCGGAACCACACTTGCCGCCGCGCCTTCACGGCATCGTTCTGTGATGCAGTGGGGGCACTGATAGTTAGTGCCGGGATGGCACCGATGGCAGTCACGCGCACGCTGACCAGCTGCACCGGCTCGCCGCGGTTGTCATGGCCGTAGGTGCGCCTGTGGCGCTCGTGGAAGGCATCGGCGATTTCCTGCAGGGCACCGCCGTCCAGCGCCTGCCCGGCCACCGGAACCGCGAGTTCATAGGACTGTCGCTCGTAGCGCGCATCGACGCTGCGCTCGAAGCGGCGCCGATCCACTGCCACGTTGGCGCGATCCAGCATGGTGCCGCCCTGGCGCTCCAACTCGGCGAACACAGCTTCCAGCGCATCGGGGTCGGCTGTCGCTGTCGTCATGTAAACTGTGCGCACGTAGTCGCGCTTGAGGTCGCTGCCGACTAGTCCAAGAGCCGAGAACGCGCCGGGAATTGGCGGGCAGATGACATGGTCGATGCCAAGTTCATCCGCCAGTGCCGCCGCATGCAGTGGGCCGGCCCCGCCGAACGCTGCCAATACGAAGCCGCGCGGGTCGTGGCCGCGCTGCACCGACACGATCTTCAATGCTTCGGCCATGGCGTGATTGACGACGTCGATGACGCCGGCCGCCGCGCTGCGCACGTCCACCCCGAGAGGTCTCGCAAGACGTTCAGCAACGACGGCTTCGGCCGCCGCGTGATCGATCGGCAAGTCGCCTGCCAGCAGCGAGCCCTTGTCGAGATAGCCGAGCAGCAGATTGCAGTCGGTCACCGTGGGCTCCGTGCCGCCGCGGCCGTAGCAGACAGGTCCCGGCTCGGCGCCGGCGCTCTTCGGTCCGACGCGCAGGCTGCCGGCACGGTCGACCCAGGCAATCGAGCCGCCGCCCGCCGAGACCTCGGCGAGATCAATCACCGGCACGCGGATCGGATGCCCCGTGCCGTGCATCCAGCGATTGCCGCTGGCGCCGCCGCCGACCTCGTACTCGGGCGTGGTCTCGTACTGCCCGTCGCGGATCAGACTGGCCTTGGCGGTGGTGCCGCCCATATCGAACGACAGCAGGTCGCGATTGCCTGTCTGCCGTGCCACCAGCGCCGCGGCAACTACGCCCGCAGCAGGTCCCGACTCCACCGCCATGGCCGGCATAGCGATCGTCTCAGCCGCTTCCAGAATGCCACCGTTCGATCCCATCACATAGAGGCGCGGCAGGCCCTGGCCGCGCGTGGCGCCCTCCAGCCGCTCCAGATAAGAAGCTAGAATCGGGCCCACGTAGGCGCACACCGCCGTGGTGCTGGTGCGCTCGAACTCGCGGATCTCGGGCAGCACCTCCGACGACAGGTAGATGCTAACGCCCGGCAGGGCAGCTCTCAGCCGGACGCCGAGCCGCTTCTCGTGCTCCGCATTGAGGAAGCTGAACAGCAGGCACACGGCCACCGCCTGCACCCGGGCACACTTCAGCTCTGCGATCAGCGTGTCGATCTCGGATTCGGCCAGCGGCGTGACGACCGATCCATCCGCCCCCACGCGCTCGCTGATCTCAAAGCGCCGGCGGCGCGGGATCAAGACGGCTGGCGCATCCTGGAACAGGTCGTAGAGATCCCCGCGTGCCGAGCGGCGCAGCTCCAGCACGTCGCCGAAGCCGCGGGTTGTCACCAACGCGGCACGGGCACCTTTCTCTTCCAGGATGGCATTGGTGACGACGGTCGTCGCATGCGCCAGCAAACCTACGTCGCCGGGGGCAATCGCGTGGGCCTGCATGCCCGCGTGCAGTGCGGACAGGACACCTTCGGCCAGATCGCGTGGCGTGGTCAGCACTTTGGCGACCTCAATGCGACCACTCGCATTGTCGACCAGCGCCACGTCCGTGAACGTTCCGCCGATGTCGACCCCGATCCGCCAGGCCATGCCGTGCCTTCTCCCCATTGTCGGATCGGCCAGCAGCAAGGCCCCGAGCATGGAATGCAAGCATTGTAGATCGCCCCGACGACCTTGATCAGTGCGGCCGATGATAAGCAGCTCCGCGAATTGCGAAGGCAAGGTTCCTATTTTGTTCTGCGCGGTCGGCGGGCATATGCGAGTTGGCGTACCCACCCCTACTGGTTGAGGTGGGGCGGCCCTAGGAACATGCGATAATCCCTGTGCGTTCCGCAGGTATGCGGGACACGCAATTAGTCCAAGCAGCTCATGCTGAGGTTGAGCGCTCCCGAACGGAGCTGGATCTCTTGCGAAAGCGGCTCAAGGAAACGGAAGCGTTGCTAGAGGGCGCGCACGCCATCGCCAGAGAGACGATGATCATCCTCAAGCAGATGAAATGAGTGCGGTCATTTTTTGCCCTTGGGCTTCGTCTTCTTGGGCTCCGGTTTCTTGTGCAGATCGACGCGGCGCATCACACGTCGAATGCCTCGGAACCTGGATCGGTCTCCAGTTCCTTGGCTGCCTCTATGAAGCGCTCGGTTCGGACTGCGGAAGTCGCGGTTTGTGTTTGGGCATGACCAGAGCATAGTTCTCGGTACAAACGAGCGCCGAACGGCTTCGCAACGGGCAGCGCGCGGTCGGCCTAGGGCTACGTCACAGTCAATCTCGCGCCCGCCGACCTTACAAAGGTTGCAGCCAATTCGACCTACCATGGCGCTCGCGATGATGGTGGCCATGCGGCCATCTGCTGGCAAGCTCCTGGGCGACAAGCTCGCGACGCGCCGTCCGTTTTAGGGCTCCGCATCAATCGGCTAGCGCGGGCGGCCCAGGTTGGCAGCAGATCCTAAACCGCGGTCGAGCGCGGTGTCGGTCGGCCACTTCGGTGCGCTGTTCCGCGACGACTTGCCGGAGGTCCTCGGCGTTATGCAGCCAACACACCCAGCAGTTTATGGCTGACTTTCGTTCACTCGCTTAGCTCGTGGATGGTCGGATAATAGCGCCCGGCTCGGGTGCACCCCCGCAAGAGCCGGGCGCCAAGCTCAAGCCCGCACGGTGCGGGACGGCGGGCGAGCCACCCATACAACGTAGTGTCGGCTTCGCTATTCCAAGGCGTCAGCAATTAAAAGTTGGTAGCGGAATCTCGGTCGCACGTCCTCTCAGGGCTCTGCTTGATCCGGCGGTTTGGTCGGCGTGCGCGGGCCGGGCTGCACGACCTTGGCGACCAATTCGATGCGATCGGCCTACTGTCGCGTCACGGTGGTTCTGGTGCGGCCCTTGCGCTGGTGCGCAACGATCACGCGGCGCTTGCCAGTCTGGCTCAGCGAGGCGCCGACCGCGACGGTTTTGCGATTGTCGGGGCATAGCCGCCAAAGTAGGCGCTCTCGACCTCACCGCTCAGATTGGCATCGGCCAGTCCAGACGGCATCGCTTCGCGAAGCCCTTGCGCGCAAGCACGAAGGCCGTCAATGCAGGGCCGAGTCTACCTTGCTGGCAAAACGCCTTGCGGCACAGAGGCGGGAAGGGGGGGGCGCCCGGCTTATTGAGGGGTTGCAACCGGAAGCAAAAAAAATCCGGTGCCGGGCGCCGGCTCGGGCCCGCGCGCTTGGGGGACGGGCGGGTGAGCTATAC
>Ga0075421_100004878_pt1 | contig 16184 bp, 11 predicted proteins | sample SoiMetdeltSBSDD5_FD_75292 | JGI IMG/M metagenome (GOLD analysis project Ga0075421, IMG submission 75292) | Bulk soil microbial communities from a Populus tree surrounding site in Tennessee, USA - Soil MetaG P. deltoides SBSDD5 | ecosystem: Environmental > Terrestrial > Soil > Tree plantation...
CTTCATTTACTTTGAAGACGGTCTTGACCTTCAATCCCGCCGCCAGGAATGCCGATGCAGTTCCACGGGTCGCGGCCAAATCGTATCCGAGTGAAGCAAACTGCCGCGCCAGTTCCACGGCATCGGCCTTGTGCTTATCGTTCACGCTGAAAAACACCGTTCCGTTGGCAGGCATCGGCGTACCGGCACTGAGCTGAGCCTTGGCGAACGCTTCGCCGAAGTTCTCGCCGACGCCCATCACCTCGCCGGTAGAACGCATTTCCGGCCCAAGCGCGGGATCGACGCCGGGAAATTTATTGAACGGGAATACCGGCGACTTCACGAAGAACTTGTCCACCGATAGCACGCCCGAAGTCTGTCCCAATGTGAGATGCGCGAGTTCCTTCAATTTCTTGCCGAGCATCAAGCCGACGGCCACCTTGGGCAAGGGCACGCCGGTGGCCTTGCTTACATACGGCACCGTGCGCGAGGCGCGCGGGTTCACCTCAAGAACAAAAACCTTGTTGTCCTTGATCGCATACTGCACGTTCATCAGCCCAATTACATTCAAGGAGCGGGCCAACTGCACCGTGTAGCTCTGAATCGTCTCCAACTCACGCTGCGCGATGCCATACGCCGGAAGCACACAGGAGCTGTCACCGGAATGTACGCCGGCCTCTTCGATGTGCTCCATGATTCCCGCGATCAGTACGTCCTCGCCATCGGAGAGACAGTCGACGTCCACTTCCACTGCGTCTTCGAGAAAGCGGTCGATCAGCACGGGACGATCCTGCGAGAAGACGACCGCCTCATGCATGTAGCGCCGCACGGACTCTTCGTCGTAGGCGATCACCATGGCGCGCCCGCCAAGCACGTAACTCGGACGAACAAGGACTGGGAAGCCAAGTCTGCGAGCGACGGCAAGTGCTTCGTCCACGCTCGTCGCCGTACCGTTGGGAGGCGAGGGAATTTGCAAATCATCGAGGAGTTTGCCAAACAACTTGCGATCTTCGGCAAGGTCGATCGATTCAGGGTCTGTCCCGATGATCGGCACACCAAGCCGCTTCAACGGCAGCGCGAGGTTCAACGGCGTCTGCCCGCCGAATTGCACGATCAGGCCATCAGGCTTCTCGGTGTCGGCAATGTTGAGGACCTCTTCGAGAGTGAGCGGCTCAAAATACAAACGATCGGATGTGTCGTAATCTGTCGACACAGTCTCGGGGTTGCAGTTAACCATGATCGACTCGACACCGAAATCCTGCAGCGCAAACGATGCGTGGCAGCAACAGTAGTCGAATTCGATTCCCTGCCCGATGCGATTGGGTCCGCTGCCCAAGATCATTACCTTTTTGCGGTCCACCGGCTCGGCTTCGCATTCGCTTTCGTAGCTGGAATAAAGGTAAGGAGTGAAGCTCTCAAATTCGGCTGCGCAAGTATCCACGCGATTGAAGATCGCCTTCGCGCCAAGCTCTTTTCGGCGTGCCCGTACTTCGCCGGGAGTCGTGCTCCACTGACCCGCCATCCACGAATCGGAGATACCCATGCGCTTTGCCCGCTTGAAATCGGCCGCGTCCATGGTTGCCAGCGACTTGGCTTTCAGTTCCTTTTCGTAGACCGTAATGTCTCGAAGCTGCGTCAGGAACCACGGATCCATTTTCGTTAACTCACGCACTTGCTCCACTGTCCAATCACGCTCGAAAGCGTATCGAATATAGCCCAGGCGCTCCGGCGTGGGCGTAATGAGCCGCTGCGGAATCAGGTGAGCCTCAAACTTGTCCGACGAATCGCGCTTGCCCGTCTCCAGGCTGCGAATGCCCTTGAGCATCGCCTGCTGGAACGTGCGGCCAATCGCCATCACTTCGCCCACCGATTTCATCTGCGTGCCCAGCACGGGTTCGGCCCCTGGGAACTTCTCGAACTGCCAGCGTGGAATTTTTACGACAACGTAGTCGAGCGTCGGCTCGAAGCATGCCGGCGTCTTGCGCGTAATATCGTTGGCGATCTCATCGAGGCGGTAACCGACAGCGAGACGCGCCGCGATCTTGGCGATCGGGAATCCGGTGGCCTTCGAAGCCAGCGCCGAACTGCGTGACACGCGCGGATTCATCTCGATGATGATCATGCGCCCGTTTTCCGGATTGATCGCAAACTGAACGTTCGATCCGCCGGTATCGACGCCAATCTCGCGCAGGCAGGCCAGAGCCGCGTCGCGCATCATTTGATACTCGCGGTCCGTGAGCGTCTGTGCGGGCGCGACGGTGATCGAGTCGCCCGTGTGTACGCCCATCGGATCGAAGTTCTCGATCGAACAGATGATGATGCAGTTATCGGCAAGATCGCGCATCACCTCGAGCTCGTATTCCTTCCAGCCCAAAACGCTTTCCTCGATCAGCGTCTCGCCCACGGGCGAAAGATCGATGCCGCGCTGGAGAATCTCTTCGCACTCCTCGCGGTTATAAGCGATACCGCCGCCGGAGCCGCCCAGCGTGAAGCTCGGCCGCAGAACCACGGGATAGCCGACTTTGTTGGCGAACTTCAGCCCATCCTCGACGTTGTTCACCAATTGCGACTGCGGCATATCGAGGCCGATCTTGCGCATCGCATCTTTGAACAGGAGCCTATCTTCGGCCTTCTTAATCGAATCGATCTTCGCGCCGAGCAGTTCGACTCCGTACTTATCGAGAATACCCGCCTCAGCCAGCGCCACGGACAGATTCAACCCGGTTTGCCCGCCCACCGTGGATAACAGCGCATCGGGACGTTCACGCCGGATAATCTCCTCTGCATAGGCAATGGTGATCGGCTCGATATAGGTGCCATCGGCCAGATCCGGATCGGTCATGATCGTCGCCGGATTGGAGTTGATGAGCACCACCTCATAGCCTTCGGCGCGCAGCGCCTTGCATGCCTGAGTGCCAGAATAATCGAATTCGCAGGCTTGGCCGATGACGATCGGGCCGCTGCCGATAATCAGTATTTTCTTCAGGTCGGTGCGCTTGGGCATCGTTTATTTGGATTTCTTCGAGAACTGGTCCATCATCGCCGCGAACTCGTCGAACAGGTAGTGGGAATCATGTGGGCCGGGCGAAGCCTCGGGATGATACTGCACGCAGAATACCGGTTCGTTCTTGTGGCGAAAGCCTTCCAGCGTGTGGTCGTTCAAATTCACATGCGTTTGCTCGACGCTGGAATCGGGAAGCGAATCCGGATCGACGCAAAAACCGTGATTCTGAGAAGTTATCTCAACCTTGTTCGTACGCTTGTTAAGAACAGGATGATTCGCTCCGCGATGTCCGAATTTGAGCTTGAAGGTCTTGCCGCCCAGCGCCAGCCCCAGAATCTGATGTCCAAGGCAGATGCCGAACACGGGCGTTTTGCCAATCAACTTGCGCACCTGTTCCGCCTGGTGCTGCAAAGGCTCAGGATCGCCGGGTCCGTTCGACAGGAAGACACCGTCTGGTTTCAGCGCCAACACGTCTTCGGCCTTGGTGAGCGCGGGAACAACGGTCACGTTCGCGCCGATGTGCACCAACCGCCGCAGGATATTGCGCTTGATTCCGAAGTCGTAAGCGACCACGTGGAAGCGCGGTTTGCCCGCTTCGCCTATGAGGTCGGATTCGGAGACGGGCGAGACGCCTTCGCTCCACTCGTATTGGTCCAACGTGGATACGCGCGTAGCCAGATCGAGACCGGCCATACTCGGAATCGCGCGCGCCTGCTCGACTAGCTTCACTGGATCTCCACCCGCGCCCGACAGCACGCCGCGCATCACGCCGCGCATTCGAAGCCGCCGCACCAATGCCCGCGTATCGATATCGCTTGCCACTGGCAGCCCATTCCTGCCGAGAAAGTGATTGGCCTCTTCCTCGCTGCGCCAGTTGCTGGCAAGTGGCGAGAAGTCGCGCACGACGAGACCTTCAATGAAAGGCTTCACCGATTCACAATCGTCCGGATTCGCTCCGTAGTTGCCTATCTGCGGGTTCGTGAGAACGACGATCTGGCCGGAGTAGGAAGGATCGGTGAATATTTCCTGATAGCCGGTGATGGAAGTATTGAAGACGACTTCGCCGCTCGTAACTGTAGGCGCACCAAAGGACCTGCCTTCGAAGACGGTTCCGTCCTCCAAGGCGAGGATCGACTGTTCCAATCCGTTGCTCCTCTGCTGGTGGGGAAGTGGTAATCTCCATTTCAACATGCCGCATTGGAATTCCGCAATTGCCCTCCTATTCGCTTGCGCCCCGGCGCATCTCCTCGCCCAGGCGACGTTCGACCTTACGCGCGCCCGGCCGCAGCCTGGACTGAACGTTTCGGCGCGCAATGGCGCGCTGGAAGTTCTGTGGGACGGCGAGGCAGGCCACCATCACCGCGCCGTGTTCACGATACGCGACGGGCGGCCGCTGCTGGCCGACCTGGCTACGCAAACGGCGGGGGGCGCCTGGAAAGTCCTCGGCGCAAACTTGCAGCCGGAATTCCGCGTGACAACGGGCCGGCGCCGCACCGGGCACGGGCTACCCGAGGACCAGCGGTGGCTGGTCTATTGGGATGCGCCGCTGCGGGTGCCGGGGGCAAAGACGGGAAACCCTGACCTGCCACGAAAGCCGGAAGAGGTTCGCCGATTCACAGCCACCTTCGCGTCCCGGCGCGCCGCCGTGGATTCCGATGGAACGCATCTCAACATCACTTTCGATGGACTGGAAATGGGTGTGTTTCGCGGCAGCTTGCGGTTCACGGTCTACAAGGGTTCGAGCCTCATGCGCCAGGAGGCCATCGCCACCACTCAGGAACCTTCCCTCGCCTACATCTATGAAGGCGGACTCGCCGGTTTTCCCATCGACGAATCGTCGCGCCTGCTGTGGAAAGACCTCGGCGGCAACATGCAGAACTTCTCGCTGGGCGGCGGCGTGAACGAGAAGCCCGCGCCGTTGCGGGCTCGCAACCGCATCGAAACGCTGGAGCGCGGAGGTGCGTCGATCAGCGTCTTTCCACCTCCGCATCAGTTCTTTTTCGCGCGGCAGTTGGAGATCAATCACGGCTTTGTGTGGTATCGCAAGGATGCCAACGGCGTAGCGCTCGGCGTGCGGCATAGCGAATCGCACGAAGGCTACAACCCAACGTGGATCGAGCAGGTTTGGGCGCTTTTCAATGCCCCGCCCGGCACCGAACAGCACATGGGCTTCTTCTGGCACCTCGCTCCCTTACCCGCTTCCATGGCCCGCGACGCTGCGATGCGCTACACACGCGACGATCGCTACGCACCCATCGACGGCTACAAGGCCATGGCAACGCACTTTCACACCGCGACAACCATGGGCCTGCTGCAATCCGGTTCGCTCGACAATCAGCCCGACTGGATTGCCCCCATGCGCGCGCTCGGTATCGACATTGCCATGATCTTCGACTTCCATGGCGACGGCCATCCGCTCGATCCGGGCGAAGTGCGCCTGCAGGAGTTGAGCGCCTACTACGAAGTGGCGCGCCGCCATTCCGACCGCGACTTCCTCATCCTGCCCGGCGAGGAAGCCAACGCCTACCTCGGTGGCCACTACAATATCGTCTTCCCCAAACCAGTCCTGTGGACGCACCGCCGTTCGCCCGGCGCGAGTTTCATCGAGCAGCATCCGAAGTTCGGCACCGTGTATCACACCGCAACGGCCGATGATGTCTTCGAGTTGATGAAGCGTGAGCAGGGTGTTGTGTGGCAGACACATCCGCGCACGAAAGGCTCCACGGGGTTTCCCGATGAAATTCGCGAAAAGGATTACTTCAAGCACGACCTCTTTCTCGGGGGCGCATTCAAGGCGCTACCGGTCGACCTCAGTGAATCGCGGCTCTGCGAAGTGCGCTGCTTCGGAACGCTGGATGACATGAACAACTGGGGCCGCCCGAAATACCTGGTCGGCGAGGTCGACACTTACAAGAAATTCCACGACTACGATCTGTGGGGCGACTTCAATATCAACTACATCAAGCTCGATCGCCAGCCTACGCCCGGCGATTGGAGTCCCGTGCTCAACGCGATGCGCGCCGGCAATTTCAACGTCAGCACCGGTGAAATTCTCATACGAAGCTTTGCAATCACGGGCTCTGGCGACGCGCGGTTCGTTGAGGCCGATGTCGAGTGGACATTTCCGCCCGCCTTCGCCGAGGTCGTTTGGGGAAACGGAACGCGCATTGAGCGCAAGACAATTCCGCTCAGCGGCGAGGCAGCATTCGGGCGCAGAAAGCTTTCGCTGCCGTGGAATGCCGCCGGCCAGAAGTGGGTTCGCTTCGCACTGTGGGATGTGGCTTCAAACGGTGCATTCACGCAGCCGGTTCACGTGCGTTGAGAGAGGGGCGGACGCGATCTACTCGGCCTGACTGGCGGCGCCGCTGGTCACACGATTGCGCCCCAACCGCTTGCTCATCCGCAGGCGAAATGCCGCCCGGCCAACGAGATCTTCCGAATGATCTCCAGGCGATCCCATCTCGACGCCGGCGGAGATAGTCAGCGGTACCGGCTCCCCACCCCAGTCCAGGCTGGCCCACTCGACCGCGCGCCGGCAGAGTTCTGCCTTCGCCTGCGCCTCTTCGTGATCGCCCACCACCAATGCAAGAAACTGGTCGCCGCCCCAGCGGCACAGCAAATCGTGTTCGTCGAGGCAACCTGCCAAAGTGCGCGCCACTACCTGCAGCGCCCGATCGCTACAGTCGTAGCCGAACCGCTTCACCACCTGGTGCAGCAGATCCACGTCGAACAGCGCGACTCCGAACTCGCGCCGATGCAGTTGATAGCGAATGAGAAACGCCTCGAATTCGATGGCCGCCAGGCGACGGTTTCCCAAACCCGTGAGTGGGTCGATCAAGTCCAGTTTCGGGTCGCGCCGGGCATGATCGAGAATGCACATTGGCCGCGAATCGGAGGAGATCGAAACCATAGCACCTGATCGCTCGCCAAACTCGCATGGCATCATCTGCGCGCGTACACGTAACAAGTGCCCGTCCCTGTGCCGGAGAAAATTTCGTGAGGGCTCGCAGCCGATCCCCACATCTTCCAACGTCAGAAGCAGGTCCTGTCCCCAATACGAACCGAGAACTTCGTCGCGCGACCGGCCCGAAAGATCCTCCGCCGCACGGTTCCACCACTGAACGTGTAGTTCCTCATCGAGCAATGCGAGGGCCAATTGCAGTTGATCGAGCAGCGCGCAAAGCCCCGAATGCTCGTGTGCTCCGATTTGTACGTGCCCGCGGGCGGGCATGTATAAAGCGCTCATGAGAAATGCCTCGCTTAGATTGCTTCAGGCGCAAGTTCCTCCCGCAACGCACGAACTCACGTCTGCTTGATTTCTACTATGCACCTGCGAAAGGGAAATTGCCAGAAAATTCCCGTTGCAATCACCTTAGAATTATCGGCCGCCGCTTGGCTCAATTGGCATACGTTTGTTCTCCGGAATTCGCGGAATTCGATTAACCAGCTTGTTAGCCGCGTTCCGCCGCTTGCGCAGCTCGAAAGAATCGTAGAGTTCGCCACGCGCCGTGCGCGACTCATACAAAAGTCGGTCATTATCAATTCGAATGATCTGATACAACTGTGTATCCTCCGCCTTACGCTGCATCCACTCGGCGGGCTCCACAGCATACATCTTCGGACCCGACACGCTGACCACATAAACCGTGCCGCCCTCGCGGCGGTTTTCGCCCGCTACCACATTGCTGCGCCCATAAGAGTGATCGTGCCCAGTTAGAACGAGATCCACACGATGCTTGTCGTAGACCGGCTTCCACAGCGCACGCAACTCCGGGTTGTCGCGACCCTTTGCCGTGGAGAAGATCGGGTGGTGATGCGTCACGATCGTCCACTTGTTGGGGTTGTTCTGGAGTAATTTGTCCAACCATTCCGCCTGCTCTTTCTGGCGAACATTGGAATTCAACGTCACCACGCGCACGCCTTGTATGTCGAGATAGTAATTGGTCTCCTCCAATCCGTTAACCCCATTTGCGGGTAGCGTAAACTGCGGCTTCCAATTGCGGTTCACGGCGCGTTCGCCGTTACTTTGCCTTCCGTATTCGTGATTGCCCGGAACAGGCACACTGGGTACCGACATGTTGATCCAGCCCGCTGCGCGGTGCCACTCACCCCACTGATCGTCGCGATCTGCCGTATTAATGAGGTCGCCTGCGTGGATCAGGAACCTGAGTTTCGGTGCATCGGAGTAGGCTGAGCGGATGACGCGCGACCACATCTCAAAGATGTCGTTCTGCGCGTCGCCAACATAGGCGAATGCCAACGGTTCTTCCTTGTCACTCGCCGTGGTGAAATGCGCCCACTCCGACCAGTTATATCCATCTCCCACGCGATAGACATACTTCGTAGAGGGCTGAAGGCCCTCGAATTGCACCGAATGATAGTGTGCGTCACCCAAATCGGAGGTAAACCGTTCCGTGCGCGCCACAACTTGCCGGGCCTTTTTGCGAAACAGCGGCCCATCTTCGGCGGTTGCGATTTCCGCCGTGGCTCTCTCCACGCTTACATCCGTTCGCCACGTTACCGCCTGAGTCGTCTTCGGATCGCCCGCCCATGTGAGAATCACGCGGTCCGGTTGCGGCGATGGCGCGTGGAGGACCTTGGCGGGGATCTTGGCGTCCGTCGCCGCTGGCGCATGGCGCAACCAAGCGACCGCAACCAGCACAAGAAATCCTATGGCAGCCTGCGTACGAAGACTCATCTGGGACATGATATCGTCTCGTCATAGATGAATCGGCGAACGTTCTTTCTTTCGGGCCTGGTGGCGCCAACTGGATCGCGGTTACTCGCACAAGGGCAGGCGGGATTGACGCGTCATCGCAAGCCGCGCGCTCTCGACCCCAAGGCAGTTACCGAGGAGTGGCCGTCGTTCCTTGGGCCGAGCCACAACGCGTTTTCCAAAGAGACGAATCTCATCAGGAGCTTTCCCGCATCCGGCCCTCCGCTTGTTTGGGAACGGAACAAGGGCACGGGATACAGTTCGCCGGCAATCGGCGGCGGCAAGCTGGTCTTCCCGCACCGCACTGGCAACAGTGAAATCGTTGAGTGCCTGCATCCGGAGACGGGTGAACAACTTTGGCAATTTGCGTATCCCACGAGGTTCGAAGATCGTTACGGCTACAATAACGGCCCGCGCGCCAGCCCCGTCATCGACGGTGACCGCGTCTATATGTTGGGCGCCGAAGGCAAGTTGCACTGTCTGCAATTGGCCACAGGCAAAGTTTTGTGGAAGAAGGACCTGCAGCAGGACTTCCACACGAAGCAGGATTTCTTCGGCGTGGCTTCCACACCTTTGATTGAAGGCTCGCAGTTAATTGTCACTGTCGGCGCGCCGGGGGGCCCCACCGTCGTTGCCTTGGACGCGGCAACGGGCAAACTGAACTGGAGCGCGGGCAAGGAATGGGGCGCGAGCTACGCCTCACCCATTCCCGCGACCCTGCATGGAAAGCGGCGCATACTCGCATTCGCCGGTGGCGAGAGCCAACCGCCCACGGGAGGGTTGATGCTGATCGATCCGGCAAACGGTGCGGTGAATTGTTCGTTTCCGTGGCGCAGCCGGAGTTACGAGTCGGTGAACGCGTCATGTCCTGTAATTTCAGGCAATCTTGTCTTCATTTCGGCGAGCTACCGCACGGGTGGCGCAATGCTGGAAATCACTCCCGAGATCAAGTGCAAGACGCTCTGGACCTCGCCCGACTTTGGGCTCCACTTCAACACACCGATCTTCAAAGACGGCTACTTGTATGGATTCGACGGACGTAATGAACCGGACGCCTCGCTCGCCTGCGTGGAAGCGAAAACCGGCAAAGTGATGTGGCGGACAAATCCCGAATGGAAGGAAACGATCCCTACCGGCGGCGGGACGCAGGAGCAATTGCTGAGCACCTATCGCGGTAATTTGCTCCACGTCGGCGGCCGGTTCCTCGCTCTAGGTGAACTGGGACACCTCATCTGGATGGACCTTACGCCGCGCGGTTATCAGGAAGGATCGCGAGCCTGGCTATTCGCCGCCCGCGAGACGTGGTCGCTGCCCGTGCTAAGCAAAGGACTGCTCTATGTGGTGCAGCACACGCGCGACGCCTTGCACAATAAGGGGCCTCGCCTGCTCTGCTACGACATGCGAGCGTAGTCTATGCCCAGCGCCACAAACTGGCTCCGACGGTGAACCCTGCTCCCACCGCCGCAAACAGAACCACGTCGCCTTTTTGGATCTTGCCTTGATCCAATGCCTCGCGCGTGGCCAGCGGAATCGTCGCCGCGGTCGTGTTGCCGAAGCGCCCGATGTTGATTACGACGCGGTCCGGACTCAGGCCAAGGCGTTCCGCCGCCGCCAGAATGATGCGCCGGTTAGCCTGATGCGGCACCAGAAGCTTCACGTCTTCGGGCTTCATATTGAACTTCTCTAAAACGGTGAGGCACGCTTCCTGCGTCTTGCGGACAGCGAACTTGAACACGGCTTGCCCATCCTGATGCACGTAGTGCATTCCCTGTTGCACCGACTCGACGCTCGACGGCATGCGCGATCCGCCGCCGGGCATCTTCAGCGAATCGCCGCCAGACCCGTCGATTTCGTTGTGCGATCCGATAAACCCCAACCCGTCCTCGGTCGAAGGCTCAATTAAAAACGCACCCGCCCCGTCGCCAAACAACACACAAGTGGCGCGGTCCTTGTAATCGATGATGCGCGACATTGTGTCGGCGCCAATGACGAGCACTTTCTTCTGCGTTCCCGCCATCACCAAGCCAGCAGCCGTCGTGATGCCGTAAATGAAGCCGGCGCAAGCGGCCGACAGATCGAATCCCCAGGCGTTGGTCGCTCCAATCTTATCTTGCACCAGGCACGCCGTGGCCGGGAAGAACATATCCGGCGTCACCGTGCAAACGATAATGGCGTCGAGTTCCGAGGCCGGGATCCCGGCTTCGAGCAGCGCCGCGCTGGCGGCGTTGGCCGCCATGTCCGAGGTTGCAACGTCAGGGCCAGCAATGTGCCGCTCGGAAATGCCCGTGCGCGTGAGAATCCATTCGTCCGAGGTCTCCACCATCTTTTCAAGGTCGGCATTAGTTAATACATGAGGGGGAACAAATGTTCCCACGGCGGAGATCTTCGGTATCGGCATGTTAAGTTGTGGATGAGCGCGGGTTCAGGCAGCCACACGGCCCAATCTGCTATCGTAAGGTTTCTCTGCGATGCAAGTCCAGAGCGCACTTCTGTTTGAAACCCCGGAGCAGCTCTACGCCAGGGTTTTCCGCGAACTTCGCCCGCGTACCCCCATGCCCGGCTTCACTGTGCACTATCGCCGCTTCGCCAACGCAAACTCGTTCATCCGTATGCGCGAAGGCAGCGTGGAGGTACGCATCACCGATGTGCTGGAAGGCGCTCCCGCACCCATTCAGGAGGCGCTCGCATGGATTTTGCTTGGCAAATTATTTCGCCGCGAAATTCCCGCCGCCTGGTCGGATCGCTATCGCCGTTGGATGAATCGCGCGGACGTGCGCCGCCATCTGCACCTGTTGCGCCAGTCGCGCGGCCGAAAGTACATCAGTGGGCCGCAAGGCGTGCACCACAATCTGGAGACCGTTTTCGAAGACCTGAATTACCAATTTTTCCACGGATTGATGGGCCGCCCCGAGCTCGGTTGGTCGCGCAGGGTGTCGCGCCGGCTGCTCGGTCACTTCGACCCCTCGCACAACGCCATCGTCATCAGCCGCGTGTTCGATTCGCCCTCCGTTCCGCGCCTGGCGCTCGAATACGTGATGTTCCACGAGATGCTCCACCTGCGCTATCCCGTCGAGCACAAGGGCGCGCGGCGCTGCGTGCATACTTATGAATTCCGTGCCGCCGAAAAACAATTCCCTCAATTGAAAGAAGCGAAAGCCATCCTCAAAACACTATGAGCCGTATTGACGCACTCAAAGGCATGCTCGAACAGGACCCGGCCAACAGCCGCTTCCGTTACATGCTCGCCATGGAACACGCGAACTCGGGAGATCTCGAATCCGCCGCCGCGCAGTTCAACGAAATCCTGGCGCACGATTCGACGTATTCGGCTGCCTACTTCCATGGCGGCCAGACGCTGGAAAAACTGGGCCGCCTCAACGACGCGCGCGCTCTCTATATCCGCGGAATCGAAGCCACCACCCAAAACGGGGACATGCATACGCGCAGCGAATTGCAGGGCGCGCTCGACATGTTGGGGTGAGGGCGAGTTACTTTCTCAAGTAGTAATACGCGCCCGCGGTGACCTTGGTGACGCGGCCATTCGCGTCAACGTCGAACACAGCCAATTCACCTAGCGAAGCACCTGTCAGCATGCGGAAACGGTTCTCTCCAACCGGTTCCAGTCGCACGCGGGCGTCGAGAGGATCCTCCGCGTCCGGCGCATAACCCACCAGTTCGCCGTCAATCACGTCGATGATGAATTCCGAGGTCTTCCAGCGGTAGGTTCCTTTGTACTTCTCCCACTCAGGCTTGGCGGGAAACTTCTCCTTTTCCGGAACCAGCGCGGGGGCGACCATTTGGAACGCCTTATCCACGTATAAGTCGGGGTTGCCATCGTTCGAATTGGTAAGCACGATGACGCCGATCTTCGACTCCGCATCGAAGGCTACGCTCGTACGGTAGCCGCCCAGCGAGCCCCCATCCCGAAGCCCACGACGGCTGCACCCAATGCGGCCGCCTCATCTCTTCGAGCGTCGATAGCTTCAGGACGCCCGGGTCGCCCTTGAACTGGAAACTGACGAAGCGCGCGAGGTCCTCCACATTCGTCGCCAGACTTGCCGCAGGCGCAATGCCTTTGCAGTCCGTGAACTCCTCGGCCTCCCTTGCTTGCCCCGCCACGCGCGCGCCGTACCCCGCCGCGAGGCCAAACGAATTTGCCCGCGGTAATGGAAGTGACGCCGTCATGCCCAGCGGTTTCAACACATGCTCGGTGACATATTCGCTCCATTCCATTCCGCTTAGTCTGGAAACAATCTCACCTTCAAGGGAGACAGCCAGATTCGAATACTTCCACTTCGTCGCGGGCGGGTAGACAGCATCCTGCGAGGCGAGCATCGTCCGCATCTGGTCGCGCGTGGGAAACGCCTTCGTATTCCAATAGGGCATCGCCGATTCGCGAGGCAAGCCGGAGAGATGCGTCATCAAGTGCCAAATCTGGATCGGAACCTCGCCCTTGGCCGAGCGCAGGCGGAACCAATCGACGTGTTTCGCCACGGGGTCGTCCAGCCGCAGCTTGCCCGCATCGCGTAATTGCATCACCGACGTTGCCGTGAACAGCTTCGTGATGGAGGCTACGCGGTAGAGAGTTTGCGGAGTCGCCGGCATCCGGTTGTTCAAGTCCGCGTAGCCGTAGCCCTTGGCGAACACCAACTCCTGGTCGCGCACGATGCCGATGGACAGACCAGGCTGTTCGCGTTCAGCCGCCTTCGTCTGCACCCAGTGGTCGAAAACGCGAAGCGCATCTTGCGCTTTTGCCGGCAGCGCCGATGGCGCCGAACCGGCGGCAAACAGACAAATCGTGAAGGCAAAAAGCGTGGCAAGCAATCTCATGGATGGAGTTTCGCACGAAACTCCGCGCGCTACCCAATCAGCCGCCCGGCTTCATCTCGCAGGATGGAATAGACGGCATTGTCGAGCCATCGCCCATCCACGTTTTGCACGCGCCGTAACGTGCCTTCGAGCGTGAAACCCAGCCGTTCGGGCACGGCGCGGCTGCGTGTGTTACCAGTGGCCGCGCGAATTTCCACCCGCTCCAGGGCGAGTTCCTCAAAGCAATAGCGGGTGACCGCGAGGGCCCCGGCGGTTACCAACCCATGGCCTTCCCATTCGCGGCCCAGCCAGTAACCAATTGCCACATGCCGGTTATGCCAGTCGATCGGATGCAGACCCACGCATCCGGCCAACCGGCCCTCCACCCACACCCCCGCGTGGAATCCGTCGCCTTCGCTAAACTGCTTCAGCGCGGAGCGCAGGAACTTCTTCACATCGGCAGCCGAATATGTCCAGGCGATCCACGGCAGCCAAGGGCGCAGGTGCTCTCGATTGGCATCGGCGAGCGCGAACAACTCGTCGGCATCGCGCAGTTCAAGCAAACGGAGTTCGAATTCGACACCTTTCGTGGTCGTGAGCGGCCAGCGGAACATACATACAGAGTAAATTGCAGAGGATAAAACGTGCGCCCCGTTCACCCCAATAGTTCACGCATGCCCAGGTTCCGCACCAGTCGCAGTAGCGAATTGGGGTGTATGCCAAGCAGCTTCGCCGCACCCTTATAGTCGCCGCCGGCCTGGCCCCAGGCACGCACGATTGCTTCGCGCTTGGCCTCGCCCACATTCTTCTGATAGGCGCCCGCTATCCCCGCGGCGCCGCCCATGTCCATGATGATCTCCGGCAGATCTTCCGGCCTTACCTCGCCGGACTCGCATAAGACCGCGGCACGTTCCATCGCGTTTTCCAACTCGCGCACGTTACCTGGCCAGTGGTAGCGCGACAGGCACTGAACGGCAGCCTCGCTGATGCGCAGTCCCTTGCGCCCGAACCGCTCCGCCGACAGAGCCAGAAAATGCAACGCCAGTTCCGGAATGTCCCGCACGCGCTCCCGCAGAGCCGGCAGGCGCACGGTGACCACATTCAAGCGATGAAACAGGTCTTCGCGAAACCGTCCGTGTTTGGTCTCCTCCTGCAGGTCGCGATTGGTCGCCGCTACCAGACGGATGTCGAGTGGCAGCGTTCTTGTCCCACCGACGCGCTCAAATTCCCTTTGCTGCAGAACGCGCAGTAGCTTCGCCTGCACCCCCAGGGGAAGTTCGCCGATCTCATCCAACAGAATGGTCCCGCCCGAGGCCATTTCCAGCTTGCCCTTCTTCTGGGACGATGCGCCGGTGAATGCTCCTCTTTCGTGGCCGAAAAGCTCGCTTTCCACAAGATGATCGGGCAACGCCGCACAGTTGATGGCGACAAAAGGCGCCTGCCGCCGCTGGCTTGCGGCATGCAAGGCGCGCGCCGCCAGTTCCTTGCCGGTGCCGGTCTCTCCCAAGACGAGCACGGTCACATCCTGCGGCGCCACGCGCTCGATCACCCTGAACACGCGCTCCATGGGAGCGCTTCGCCCAATCATCCCCGAGTCCGGCCCAAGGCGCTCTACCAATAACGCATTTTGCGTCTCGAGCGACTCCACTTCGCGCGCGTTCTCGAGCGCCAGCGCGGTCATCAACGCGATCTCGCTCCAACCCTCCGTGCCCGCCTCGGCTTTCATACGTAAACCAAGGGCACCCGCCAATCCGCCGCGCACGTAGAGTGGCAGAATCTGCCAACGCCCGCCTGGGGTCAGAACCGCTCCCTCCTGATCCATCCGCTCAAGCGCCTCGCACAGCGCCTCGCCTTCGCGGCGCCACTCGGAGCGTTCGCGCAGCTGTGCCTGCAGATCCGGCACACGAACGCCCATCAGAAGGAAGCCGCCGTCGCAATGCAACAACTCGCCGATGAGGGCGATCACCTGCGCTTCGAGCAGGCGCGCAACCTGAGGATCGGAGGCCACCGCCATCGAACGCACGAGCGTCTGCACCGTGCACGCCTTTAACAACGCCTCGCCCGCGGGTTTCGTCTGCTCTCCGCCCGCCTCGTCCTCACAGTAGATGAACCGGCTGGCCCCAATTGAGAGCTGATCTCCATTGGTCAGCACACTGTGTAATACGTGTTGACCGTTCAAAAAGGTCCCTCCAGGTGTCTTGAAATCTTGCAGCCAATACCGGCCGCCATCCTTTTCAATCAGGCAGTGGCGCCAGCCACACGCCTGGTCCTGAATCGTAAGAGACGATCCGGGCGCCCGGCCGATCAGAAACTCGCCATCGGCCGCCAAAGTTATCTTGCGACCCGGCGTGGCTCCCTTTACTTCCAATAACCAAGCCTCATTCGTTGCCTGCATGCGGATTTTCGGGACGATTCTATTGCCTTCTATCCAATCGGTTTAGGTACATGAACCATCGGGTTCACAAATGGCCTCAACTTGGCCGCGATGATCACACCAATCGTTTGAAAACAAACGGTCGGCCCGACCCTCGCGAGTTTGGCCACATGCCTGTATCCCAATAACGCGACGCCACAAGGAGGCGCCAGCTCATGAAGAACACTTTTTCTCACGTTACTCGCGCGGCGACTTTGGCCGTTTCTATGATCGCGGCCGGCCAACTCCAAGCCCGGCTTATG
>Ga0075421_100004883_pt1 | contig 16170 bp, 16 predicted proteins | sample SoiMetdeltSBSDD5_FD_75292 | JGI IMG/M metagenome (GOLD analysis project Ga0075421, IMG submission 75292) | Bulk soil microbial communities from a Populus tree surrounding site in Tennessee, USA - Soil MetaG P. deltoides SBSDD5 | ecosystem: Environmental > Terrestrial > Soil > Tree plantation...
CGCGCTCCTGGGCGAGCCGATGTCGGCGGCGTGGCCGGTAGTGAGCGGTGTTGCGGCCATCGTCCTTGGCGTCGTGATGGCGGTGGGGATCTTCGACCGGAAAGAGCTATGACCGGCTTCGAGGTCAAGCCGATCGGGCGGGTCGAATCTCAGCTGACGGATCTCGCATCGGCTCCTCGGCAGGCAGACGAAGGTGCGCCGGAAGCGTGGCTCGTGTTCGAGCCGGAGATCGTCGAGGGGCTCTCGCACATCCGAGCGGGCGACGAGGTCATCCTCATCACCTGGCTCGATCGTGCTCGCCGCGATGTGTTGCGCGTGCACCCGCGCGGTGACACGTCGAGACCGCAGGAGGGCGTGTTCAGTACGCGCTCGCCGCACCGGCCGAATCCAATCGGACTCCATAGGGTAGAGGTCGCGGCGGTCGACGGGCGGCGAGTGTGGGTGCGTCACCTCGAGGCGGTGGACGGGACGCCGATCCTCGACGTCAAGCCGGTGCTCGACGAGGACGTGACTCGGCGCTAGCCGGAGCGCTGTGGCGCAGGGCCGGCGCGGCTCGTGTCGGCCAAGAGTCTCAGTGTGAGCTCATGGCGATCGGGAGTGGTCGTGGGGGCAACTGTGAGGGCGATGCTGGATGCAGAAGTGTTTAGGCGGACGTGGCGTGACGGCAGCATCCGGCTTCTGGACGATGGAAGGGATGGGCGTTAGGCAGCGAGGAGTGTCTTGGTGCGGATTCATCGCCTCCTATCCGGTGTCGTGCTGCTGGGCTGCGGGTCGGTGCAGCGTAGCGCTCGTGAGCCGTCGATCCCGCGCGGCGAGGTTCGCGTCTGGACCGCGCGGGCCATCGCGACTGTTCTGGCACAGGTCGGGCCCGAGTTCGAGCGAACCTCGGGCTTCCGCCTGCGGGTCGTTAGCGACCTTCCCCCGGGCTTCGCGCGCCGCGCAGCCGCTGGCGAGCCCTTTGATCTCCTCATCAGCGGGTCCGCCACGGTCAACGAGTGGGTACGAGCCGGCCGCGTGGCCGCCGCGACGCGCACGGACCTCGCGCGCTCCGGGATCGGGGTGGCCGTGCGGGCCGGCATGCCGAAGCCAGACCTCAGTACGGTTGATGCCTTCCGCCGCGCCATGCTGGGCGCGAAGTCCATCGCATATCTGCGCGTGGGCAGCGGGTTTTACCTCGACAGCCTGTTCGAGCGACTCAATCTCGCCGGCACGGTCGGGCCAAAAGCGAGGCGGCCGGAAGGCGACAGTGTCGCCACGCTGGTCGCCCAAGGCCAGGTGGAACTCGGGCTGGTCGTAATAACGCAAATCCTGACCACCCCGGGGGTCGAGCTCGCCGGGCCGCTTCCGGCGGACATCCAGTCCTACGTAACGTTCTCAGCGGCCGTGAGTTCCAGCAGCGCGGCGCGGGAAGCCGCGGGACAGTTGACCGAGTTTCTTCGAGGCCCCGCGGCGGCCCGCGTGATCCTCGCGCAAGGCATGGAGCGACCGCCGTTCTAAGCGCGGGCCGGCGCTGCCTAACGTAACGTCGCAGCTGACGGCCGAGCTGCGGCTTGCTGCGGCTGCGCCGTCGCATCTATTAGATTCGCTCGCAGCTGAACTCTGGCGTTAGGCCGACTGCGCGCAGTGGTGTCAAGAATTGTGAACCCATTCGAGGAGGTTCTCGTGCCACGGTGGCTCGCGCCAAGTTGCGCTGCTGTAGTCCTGGCTGTTTGTGTGCCCGGACTCGTCATGGCTCAGGGATCACTCGCCCCGCCGCCACAGATTCCCTACGGTCTTGCAATCTCCACGGAAGCCGCGAAGTCAGTAGCGACGGCCGCCATTGCTGAGGCACGCCGAAACGGCTGGACAATGGCGATCGCAATCGTAGATCCTGGCGGTCACCTCGTGTACTTCGAGAAAATGCAGGACACGCAAACCGGAAGCGTGGATCCGGCCATCGAGAAAGCCCGCACGTCGGCGCTATTTCGTCGTCCAACCGAGCTCTTTCAGAATGCCGTTGCCGCGGGAGGCGAGGGTCTTCGCGTCTTGCGTCTCACCGGAGTGATTCCGATTGACGGTGGCGTCCCACTTATCGTAGATGGAAAGGTGATCGGCGCGATCGGAGTATCGGGCGGCAGCGGACAACAGGACGGCCAAGTGGCGCGCATCGGCGCCAGCGCCGTGAAATAGAGCAGCCTCACAGGCGCTGCAACTGGCGGCGGAGTTATGGAACGCGCGGTGGACATGAGCGAAGCACATGCATCCGTGCGAGTTTATTTGATCCACTGCAGCTGAACGCTATCCGTTAGGCAGGATCCCATGCCCAAATGGCCCTGGAGCAAGCCGAAGGCATCACCTGCAGACGCAGCGCGCGCATTGCGCGACCAGGCGCTGTCGATCACGGCCTCGGACCTGGGCTTGGCCCCAACGCGCGAGCTGCCGAACGTCTTCGGCATCCTGATGGAAACAGCGTACCCTGAGGCAGTCGCCTCACTCGTCGCGTTCGCCGAAGGCACGACGAGTCTCTACTTCAGCAGCGGCGGCGGAATCATTGGCGCAGGTGACCACGATACGGTCCGAAACGCATTGCCGCCGTTCTTCGAAGCTGCGGAGCGTCATTTGACCTCCTTTGCAACGACGACGAGCACTCCACTGCCGACGGTCGGTCGCGTCCGATTCTACGTACGCACGCATGGCGGAACGCTCACAGCCGAAGCCGGTGAGGAAGAACTGGGTGAAATGCGTCACGAACTGTCACCACTGTTTCATGCCGGCCATGATGTGATTACGGCGGTTCGCGAAGCCAGTCCGGGCTGACATGCCGCCTATCCCTGACACGCACGCGATTGCAAGGAGTCACACATGAGTGACGAGTTCCCGGGCGCAGTGCCAGAGATACCTGTCAGTAACGTGGCCCGAGCTGCTGTCTACTACGAGAGGTGCCTCGGCTTCCACTGGGACTGGGGTATGGAAGGGATTGGTCAAGTCTCCCGCGGAGATTGTAGAATCTTCCTGACCGACGACGCATTTCGCGGAGGCGGAGTCAAGGGAACACCAGTGGTGATTTGGCTCAACCTCGGCAGCAAGACGGAAGTAGACGCGCTGTACGAGGCATGGGGCAGCAGCGGCGCCCAGATTGTTGCTACGCCCGAGTCAAAGCCGTGGAATCTTCACGAGTTCACTGCCACGGATCTCGACGGCAACATGCTTCGAGTCTTCTACGACTTCGCGTGGGAGCTGCCTGATCGCGCAGGTCGCAAGGATGACAGCGTCGAGCGTGACGATGCTCGCGCGAAGTCGTAAGTGTGCCGCAAGGAGCGCCGCCGCCAGCCGTCAAATGGAGGTGATCCTCATCGGGCCAATCGGCGCCGGCAAGTCCACGCTTGGAAAGCTCGTTGCGGACGCGCTTGGCCTTCCCCAGGTCTCGCTGGACGACATTCGATTCGAGTATTACCAGGAGATCGGGTACGATGAGTCGATCGCCAACCAACGGTACGCCACGGACGGTTTCTGGGGTCTGTACAGGTACTGGAAACCCTTCGAGGCGCATGCTGTTGAACGAGTGTTGACTGAACACACCAACTCGGTCATCGACCTCGGCGCGGGGCATTCTGTCTACGAGGACGAGGCACTTCTCGCTCGGGTGAAGCAAGCCCTGGCCCGGCATCCGAACGTCATCCTCATCTTGCCATCCGCCGACCTCGCGACGTCACTCGACGTGCTGCGGGATCGCCGGCCGTCTCTGGGGGAGATTACGCCGGACATCAACGAGCACTTCCTCACCCATCGATCGAACTACGAGCTCGCGACGTTCATCGTCTATACGGCCGATCGCACGGCCGAAGAGACGTGCGCGCAAATTCTGCGGCGCATCGCGGACCGCGATGCGCCATCCCGTTAGGCTACCCGCGTGCGAGGTAGCTCGGAGGCTACGCGGCCAGGGCGAACGCCCCGCGCACGTCGCGGAGTGCACCCTCCGTCGTGGCGTTAGCGCGCTCGCTGCCCGCATGCAGGACATCCATGACGTACGCGTGGTCGCCCGCGAGCGCGGCACGCCGAGCGCGTATCGGCGCGAGGAGCGCTTCGAGCACGCCCTCGAGCCGCCGCTTGAGCGCCACGTCTCCCAATCCGCCGCCCCGGTAGCGCTCCTTCAACTCGGACACCGTTGTTGCATCCGGGTCGAACGCATCGAGGTAGGCGAAGACGACGTTCCCCTCGACGCGACCCGGGTCCGACGCGCGGACGTGGCCGGGATCCGTATACATCGCCCGGACGAGTCGCCGGATCTCATCACTCGTCGCGCTCAGCGGAATCGCGTTGCCGAGTGACTTGCTGGCCTTCCGGCCATCGACGCCCGGGAGTCGCGGTGTGCTCGAGAGCAGCGCCCGACACTCTGGAAGGACGGCGTCGCCCGCAAGGCGATTCACCCGCCGCACGATCTCGTTGGTTTGCTCGATCATCGGGAGCTGGTCGTCCCCCACGGGGACGAGCGTCGCACGGAACCCGGTGATGTCCGCAGCCTGGCTGACCGGATAACACAGGAATCCCGCGGGGATGTCGCGCTCGAAGCCGCGCAACTCCACCTCCGCCTTCACCGTCGGATTGCGCTCGAGCCGAGCGACCGTGACGAGATTGAGGTAGAGCACCGTCAGCTCGGCCAGAGCGCTCAGTCGTGACTGCACCGCGATCGTGGTTTGCGCGGGGTCTATTCCGACGGCGAGGTAATCGAGGGCGACCTCGAGCACGTGCCGAGCAACGTGCGCCGCGCGTCCGCTCGAATCGGTGAGTGCCTGAAGGTCGGCGATCAGCAGCGTCTGCGAACACTGGCCCTGAAGGGCGAGTCGGGAGCGCAGCGAGCCGGCGTAGTGTCCCAGATGGAGCGATCCGGTGGGGCGGTCGCCGGTGAGTATGACGTCGGTCGCGTTGGCCTGACTCCGACGCTCCTCGGCGCGAGAGTAGGCGAGCATGTTGGCGGACATGGTGTGAAGCTCCTCGGTACGTGAGCGAGGTCGGCTCGACACCGGGCGAAACGCAAAGGGTCGCTCGATGGCGAGCGACCCCAAGGTTGTGCGCAGTCGGATGGACGTGCGCTAGCGGGCCGCTCGGGGAGAGGGCCACCGCCAAGACGCACGTGAAGGCGCGAAAGAGCGTGTCATGGCTTCAAGATAACGACCGGCGTCGTCATAGCGAAGGCGTCACCAGCGCGTGATTGACGGCTCCGCGCCCCGCCGGCACCTTACCGCTGCCTGGTCGGCCAACCGGCGACGGCCTTACCGGACCACGGCCTTCGTAACGGGCAATCCATGTCCAGTCGGGATTCGGCGTCACGGGAGTACAAGCGCAGTCGCGTCACCGCGGTGACGCCCGCGCTCCTGCGCGTGTCCATGCCAAGCGCGCTGGCTCGGCTGCGCGCGTGGCTCCTCGCCGGAGTCGCCGCGACAGGCCTCGGCCTCCTGTTCGCCGCGCAGATCTATCTGGCGCAGCGCAGCGCCGGCCGCACCGGAGAGTTCTGGGTGGCGGACCGTATCCAGCCGCAGCTCATCCCCTGGTACGTCTGGGCGAGCCTCGCCCCGCTCGTTATGCGCGGCGTGAGCCACATCGCCGCACGGACGTTAGGCGTGGTGCAGCAGACTGCCGCCTACCTCGCGCTCGCGGTGGCGTGCACCGTCGTCCACGCGGCGCTTACCGCGCTCGCACTCGGCTGGTGGTGGTCCTTTCCCAGCGCCATGCCCGCGAGTCCGGGATGGCATCTGCTCGACGTGCTGCGCACGCGGGGCGTCGTGAACCTCGTCGCGTTCGGGGCCCTCGTCGCCGCGTGTCTCGCCATCCGGCAGCAGCGGCTTGCGCAGCAGCGCGCGCTGACCGCCGCGCGGCTCGAGACGCGGTTGGCGGAGGCGGAGCTCCGAGCGCTCCGCGCACAGCTCGAGCCGCACTTCCTCTTCAACACGCTGAACGCCATCAGCGCGTACGTGCGTTCGGCGCCCGACGTCGCGGAAGCGATGGTCGCCCGGCTGGCCGACGTGTTGCGTGTGGTGGTCGACACGTCGCGCCGTGGTGAGACGACGCTTCGTGACGAGCTCGCGCTCGCCCGGAGCTTTCTCGAGATCCACCGGGTCCGCTTCGGTGACCGCCTCCGTGTCGACTGGCGGGTGGACGATGCCGCGCTGGACCTTCCGGCACCGCCGCTCGTGCTGCAGCCCGTGATCGAGAACGCAGTCCGGCACGGCGTGGAGGCGCGACCGCAGACGACACTGATCACGGTCACGGCGGAGGTTCGAGAGGAGATGGTATTCGTCGAGGTGCGTGACACGCCCGAAGCATCGCCCGCCGCGATGACAGCCGAGCGCGCGACCGCGGTTCCGCCCGCGGCCGGTCAGGAGGGTGGAGACGGCGGGATCGGCCTCTCGAACACGCGCGCCCGGCTGGAGCTACTCTTTGGCGACCAGTACGACCTCCGCCTAACGCGCGCGGTGGGCGGCGCGACCTCCGTGCACCTCGCCTGGCCCGCGAGTCGGAACGGGGCCGAGCTGGGCGTCGCCCGATGACCAGCCTTTCTGGCGTGGGGGTCGCCGGGCGCCGCTGGCGTGCCGTGGTCGTCGACGACGAGGAGCCGGCCCGCGTCGCCCTTTGCGAGGCGTTGGGGGCCGTGCCGCAGTTCGAGGTCGCTGCCGTGTGCCGCGACGGGTACGAGGCGCGGGACCGGCTGCGCGAGGAGTCCGCTGACGTCGTGCTGCTCGACGTGCGCATGCCCGGGCTTTCGGGGTTCGACGTGCTCAGTGCGCTCGGACCCGCGAGCGCGCCGATGGTCATCTTCGTCACCGCCCACGACGAGTACGCAGTTCGGGCGTTCGAAGCGCACGCGCTCGACTACCTGCTCAAGCCCTTCGAGCGCGCGCGAGTGATCCGCGCCCTCGAGCGGGCAGCCGAGCGCCTGACGCGCGACGCCGCCGCCGACCGGACGGCGCGGCTCGAGCGGCTGCTCGAGACCATGGCGGCACGGCCCGCCGTTCCGGAGGCGGAGCGCCCACTGGCCCTGCGCGTGGGTGACCGCGTGATCTTCCTCTCGGCGGAGCAGATCGACTGGGTCGAAGCGGAGGGAGACTACTTGCGGGTGCACGCGAGCGGCGTGGTTCACCGGACGCGTGGCCGGATCTCCGGGATGGAGACGCTGCTCCGCGGCGGTCGCTTCGAGCGCGTGAATCGATCGGTCATCGTGAACCTCGGGTTTGTTCACGAGATGCAGCCGTGGTTCCGGGGCAAGTTCGTCCTCGTGCTCCGCGACGGTACGCGCGTCGTCACCGGCGACCGCTACCGCGACCGGGTCGCCGGCTTGATCGCGCCGCTTTAAGGAGCGTCCGAGTCGGCCCGGCGGAGCGAGCCCAGGCCTGAGCGGGCAACGCCGGAGACTCGCACGGCATCCAATCGGTAGGAGCGTTCCAGGAGGCGGAGTGTCGAGAGTCGCCAGCGCGTGCGCGGTGTGTGGGGCCAGCCTGTGGCTCCTGTCCGACACCGGCAATGCCGAACCGGAGTCCAAGGCGTTCCCCGCGGATTCCGCGCGGATAGCATTCGGGTCGCACCGCGACGGCAACTGGGAGATCTACGTCACCGATCCGGACGGACGGAACCAAACGCGGCTCACGACGCGCAACGGCCACACGCGATTCCCGCTCTGGTCCCCCGACCGCACCCGAATCGCCTTCGCGACGCAGGTGCGTGAGACGGGTGACGGCTGGGACTTCTGGGTCATGAATGCCGACGGCACCGGCGCGCGACGCCTGTGCTCTGGCCTCGTGGCCAAGTCGGGGCGGGAGTGGTCCCCCGACGGCAAGCACATCGCGCTCACCCGCACGGACCGCGGCAACATGGACGTGTACATCGTCGAAGCTGCCACGGGACAACTGACCCGCCTCACGACGGCGGCCGGCGAAGACCGCGATCCCGCCTGGTCACCTGACGGCGCGCAGATCGCGTTCACGTCGGAGCGCGACGGTAACCGCGAGGTCTACGTGGCGCGCTCAGATGGCGGCAACGTCCGTCGCCTCACGAACGATGCGGCAAAGGATGCCAGCCCAGCGTGGTCCCCCGACGGTTCCAGCATCCTCTTCGTCTCGGCACGCACCGAGACGCCGGAACTCCATCTCATGAAGGCGGATGGCCGCCAGGTCGAGAAGCTCACGAGCGGCGCCCACTCGTCGAGCGACGTGCCGCGCTGGTCCCCCGACGGATCGCGCATCGCCTTCCAGATCGCCGAGGGGAACAGGTACGACATCGGCCTGCTGCGACTGCGCGACCGACAGCAGAACGTGCTCGTGGGAACGCCGCACAACGACGGCAGCTACACCTGGTCGCCGGACGGTAAGCGGCTGGCCTACATCTCGGGGCGCGGTGGCGCCGAGACGCTCCACGTCGTGGACGTGGAGACCTCCCGGTCCACTCGGATCACCACGACGTGGTCGCTCACTCCAAGCTGGACACGCTAGTGCGCACGTGTTCAGCACGTATGACGTCAGCACGGTCCAGGGTCGCGACGACAGCCTTTGATTCGTCATCGCCGCCGCCGGCGCACCTGGTCGAGCAGCTCGACGGCATCTCTGACGAACCAGTCCGGCCTCGACTGAAGAATGTTGTGCCGACTTTGAGGGTATATGCGATGGCTCACCAGATCCGGATGGTCCTTGGCCAGACGCTCGTTCTGGTCGGTGACGGGGCGGGCGTCACGCTCACCCTGTGGATCGAGGATCATCATCGGGACGTGAAGACGCCGGAACACCATGCGAGGGATCATGGCGTTCTCGCTCCACTGCAGAGGCGGAAACGTGCTTGGGCGCGTGATTCCCGCGGCCTCATTCGATCCCATCATCCGGTCGAACCCCGGGAGAAACGCCCATTCTCCGTTCTCTGAAGGTCCAATCCGAAAGAGCATGTCGAACAGCCACTCGATGGGCAGGTCACCTGGCGGAATGTTGCCCACCACACGAAGAAACACGTCGAATTCCGACGCTCCGGTGATCTGGGGGACGGGGTCCGACATCGACCGACGAAGCTCGTCAGGGCTCATACGATCGAACATCCATTGCAGCGACCACGTGCCGCCGTCGGCCATCAGAAGACCGAGGACTCGAGTCGGGTAGTGGTCGTACACGGCCGCCGCGACAGACCCTCCTTTGGACGCACCGCCGAAGATGGCTGCGGGAATCCGCAAGGAGTCGAGCAAGCCAATGAGGTCGTCGGCAATGTGGTGGATACCGAAGTCGTAATCCGTCACGCGAGTGAGGCCGTGGCCGCGATAGTCGACGGCGAGCAAGCGGTAGCCCGCCTGGACGAGTCGGGTAGCGACGGCGCGGATCTCATAAGCGCTACTGGCGGAGCCGTGTGCCCAGACGAGCGGGATGCCATTGGGCTTGCCCCACTCCAGGTAGTGCATCCGAATGCCGTTGACCGTGACGAACCGGCCGTGCAATCGCTCGTACTCGGCGCGGCGCGCGGTGACGGAGTCGTAGGCCGCTCGCACTCGCGCCGTGTCGATCGTCTGTGCGAGCCCGCTCGACCTAACGAGGACAAGGCACGGCACGACGAGGAACGTTGAGAACCGAATCATGGCGCTCACCTCTCATTGTTCCGCTACCTATGTAGCAGTGGTATGTAGGTTCGACGGGAGGAATCACGGAAAGGTTCAGCGCATCACCGCGAGTGGCCGACGATCGCGCTCCTCCTCACCTCAGGAGCGTCCGAGTCCGGCCTGCGGCGGGTGCCCTCTGAGCGGACGGACGCGAGGACAGGAAGATTCGTCGCGGCCCCGCGCGCATCCGTCGCGCCGCGGAGCAGGTTCGTCGCGCCGTCATTGTTCCTCCCGCTGAACGGCGTCACACTCCGGCCGACCCGTGGGACTCGGCACCGGAGGACGGCACGACACATGGAGACGCGAGTGACGACGACGCGCGCGCCCGAGCGCCCTGCCCGGTGGATGCGGCTGACGCTCCCACTCGTGGTCGCGTTGTTCACGGCGACACTCGTGCGCGCGCAGTCCGCGTGCGCGAAGTCGGACAGCGCCGCGAACGTCACGATCCGCCAGCGGCTGCTCGCGTGGGTGGAGGCGGCGAACCGCGGCGACTTCGCCACCACACGCGAGATCTGGGCGCCCGGGCTCGTTGGCTGGTTCCCGAATGCGCCAATGTTCGGCGACAGCGCCGCCTACGCGGCGGCAGGGCTCCCGTACGACCGTTCCTTGGGAGGCGCAGCCGCTACCTACGAGCTCGTCATCGAGGAGGTCACGTCGAGCGGCCCGCTCGCGGCAGTGCACGATGTCTGGACGGAAACCCGCCGGCTGCGCGGCGCCGCCGTGCCCGTGCGTCGCGTGATCCGAAGCTCGGAGCTGTGGCGCTGCCAGCCCGACGGCCAGTGGCGGATCGCGCGCTTCGTGAGCGCTCCGGAGCCGTGGACGCCCGTCAGGTAGTCCGCGGATGATGCTTCTGCAACTCGGTCATGCCGCTACCCTCGCGCTCGTGCTGCAGGCAGGTGCGAACGCGCGCGACTCGGCGTCGGCGTGGCTGCGGTCGCGGACGGCCGCCGTGACGAGTGGGGGCGCGGGCACGGCCGCGTTCGAGGCCACGTTCGACTCGGTCGCGCGCCACGCGCGGGTGGTTGGACTGGGCGAGGCGACCCACGGGAGCCGGGAGTTCGGCGACGTGCGCTTCCGACTGACGCAACGCGCCGTCGAGCATTCGGGATATCGCATCGTGGCGCTCGAGGGCAGCGCAATACGGCTATCTCGATTGAACGACTATGTCGCAGGTCGCGCGTCGACGCTGGACACGGAGGTGGTAGAGGCTGGCGCGCAATGGATTGGCCGGCGAACGGAGCGCCAGCTCATTGCCTGGCTCCGCGCATGGAACGGCCGCCATCCGAAGGATCCTGTGTGGCTCCTTGGGGTTGACCCTCAGAACTTTCTGCTCGCATTGCCGGACCTGCGCGACTTTCTGCGCCGCGCGTACGGCGACCGGATCGCGACGGTCTGGACGGCAATCGAGCGGGAGGCCGCCGCCGCGGACTCGCAGACGTACGTCTTCGGAGACTCCCGCGTCGATACAGTCGTTAGGCGGCAGCTATTCGAGCTCGTGGCGGCCCTGCAGCTGGATGCGCCAATACTTCGGCGGCTGTACGGAGACTCGGCGTACGAGCGCGCGGCCGAGGCGCTAGCGATCATTGCGGAATTCGCGGACTTCAACGACACGCGTTCGGCGATAGTCGGGCACTGGCGCGACTGGTACATGGCGGCCCGTGTCCTTCGCGCGCTGTCGCAGCGTCAGGCTGCCAAGGCCGTGTACTGGGCGCACAATGCCCATGTCGCTCACGCTGCCGGCAGGTCAGCGTCCGCGATGAACGCGCCATCAGGGAGCGTCCTGCGAGCGACTCTGGGGTGCGGCTATCAGGCGATCGCGATCACGTTCGGCGAGGGGGCGTTCGTGGCGCAACGGCCGAACGATCCGGACGGCCGACTGGCGATCGACTCCCTCACGCCTAACGTCGACGACTCAGTGGAGGGTGTGATGAGACGGGTCGCGTCGCGGACCGCGCTGTCGGCGTGGGGGTGCATCGGCGACAGTGTACCCGTCCCATCCTGGCTGGGGCGTCCACAGCAGATGCACTGGGTGGGTGGAGTCTGGCTACCGGGCCGCGATCCCGCGCAGGCGAACCGCCCGACACAGTTGCTCCGCGATTACGACGCGCTGGTGTACATCCCGCGCGTGACCGCCGACGAAGCCCCGGCGGACCGACTCGTGATCCCCACGCGCGGCCGTCGTGTGCCCTGACCCTCCGCCCGAGAGCGCGTAATGAAGCCCACATTGTGGACGCGAGGCGTAGCGCTCGCATTGGCGGCGGTGGCGCAGAGCCTTCACGCGCAGGCCGCTGCGACACCGCCCATCGTGGGCCGGTGGGACCTAACGATTACCGGTGGGCGTGGGTCGTACGCGTCGTGGCTCGAGGTCGAGCGCTCGGGGTTCGGCGCCCTCGTGGGGCGTTTCACCGGCCGCATCGGCGGCATGCGGCCCATCGGCCGCGTCGAGTGGCGTGGCGACACCGTGCGCTTCTCCATCCCGCCGCAGTGGGACAATGCCGACGCCGACCTGCGGTTCGAGGGCCGGCTCGAGGGCGACCGACTGACCGGGACGATCACGAACCCGAACGGTGCCGTGCACCGGTTCACCGGCCGCCGCGCGCCGAGCCTGCGCCGCGCGAGTAAGCCGGTGTGGGGCGCGCCGGTCGCGCTCTTCAACGCACGCACCCTCGAAGGGTGGGTGCCGGACCAGGCGGGACCGAATCAGTGGGCCGTACGCGACGGAGTGCTCACGAACGCCGCCCCCGGGGCCAACCTGGAGACGACGCAGCGGTTCGACGACTTCCAGCTCCACGTGGAGTTCCGCTACCCGAAAGGCGGCGACAGTGGCGTCATGCTGCGAGGCCGCTACGAGGTGCAGATCCGTGACGACCCGGAGCGCGAATTGCCAACGCGCGAGAGCATTGGCGGCGTCTACGGATTCCTCGGGCCGAGCGAAAATGCCGCCCGCGCGCCGGGCGAGTGGCAGACGTTCGACCTGACGCTCGTCGGACGGCACGTCACGGTCGTGCTGAATGGCAAGACGGTCATCGCGAATCAGATCATCCCCGGGCTCACCGGCTCCGCGGTGGACGCGGACGAAGGCGCCCCCGGTCCGATCGTGCTCCAGGGCGAGGAGTCGGCGCTCGAGTTCCGCAACATCACCATCCGCGTGCCGCGGGGGGCCACAACACCTGCTGGGCGCGCACCGCAGAGGCAATGACATCGGCATCGCGGACACTCGGCGCCGCCCTGGCGCTGACGGCGGCAGCGGCAGCGGGACTCGGCGCGCTGCCGCGTGTCACCGCCGCTATCCAGTCGCCTGCTCCGACTGTGGTCGCCTTCGAGCACGTGACGGTCGTACCGGTGGATGGTGAGCGCGTGCTTCGCGATCACACGGTCGTGGTGCGCGGCCGGCGCATCGTCGGCATGGGACCGGCGAATCGTACACCCGTGCCGAGGGACGCCCGCCGCGTGGACGGCCGCGGGCGGTATCTCATGCCGGGGCTGGTGGACATGCACGTCCACCCGTACGACCCAGATCAATTCGTCAACTATCTCGCGCACGGCGTCACGACCATCGGCGTGTTGAACGGATCGCCTCCCGTTCTGCGCTGGCGCGACGAGGTTGCGCGCGGCACCCGCCTCGGACCCACGATCTACAGTGCCGGGCCGTCCCTCGACGGCGCTCCAGCGGGCAACCCGACATTTCTCTCCGTCGTGACACCCGAGCAGGGGAGGCGGGCGGTGCAGCAGATCGCCGACCGGGGCTTCGACTTCGTCAAGGTCTACTCCTCGCTCACGCGGGAGACGTACGGGGCGATCGTCACCGAGGCGCGGGCTCGTCGCATTCCGGTCGTCGGACACATTCCCGAGTCCGTCGGTGTCGACAGCGCGCTCGGTCCCGGCGGGCAGGACGTAGTGGCGCACGCCGAAGAGTTCTTCCGGGAGCGCGTCGACAGCGCTCGTCGAGAAGCACGGCTCCTCGACGTCGTTCGTCGCGCCAAGCGGGCCGGAATCGCCGTCATTCTCACCCTGTCCGGCTACGCGGACTACATCCGCTCGATCGACGACCTGCAGGGCGTGCTGTCCGACCCGGAGATGCGCTACGCGTCGCCGGCCGCGTACAGCGAGAAGATTCCCACGCACAATCGGAGCATCCGACCGAACCCCGAGCAGTTCCGCGCCGACCTGGAGCGCGCTCTGGCGCGCTTTCTCGTCTTCACCAAGCTGCTCAGCGACTCGGGCGTCGCGGTGATGCTCGGCACGGATACCGAGATCTTCGGTTTCGCCGGTGCGTCGCTGCACGAAGAGCTGCGGCAGATGGTTGCCGCCGGATTGACGCCGTATCAGGCCCTCGTGGCCGGGACGAGCGAACCGGGGGGGTGGATCGCGCGCCGCGTTCGCCGCTCGGAGCGCTTCGGGCGTGTCGCGGTCGGCGAGCGTGCGGACCTCCTCCTGCTGGCGGCGAATCCTCTCGATGACGTGAACAACACCGACCGCATCGAGGGCGTCATGGTCGCGGGCCGGTGGCTGCCGTCGGACCGTCTCCGCACGTTGCGAGATTCGATCGCCAGGCAATACAGACCGCTCCGCGCCCTCGTTCCGCGTTTCGACAGCCTCGTCGCGGCGGGGCGGATGGCCGAGGCGAGCACCGTCCTCACCGAACTACGCCGCCTCGATCCGGGGCGCATGCCCGTCGCGCAGGTCGTGATGTGGGTCAACGCTCGGCGCCTCCTGTCGACGGATACGCTGGCGGCGATCCAGGTGCTCGAGTGGAACGCCGCGATGTTCCCGGAATCGCACGGCGCCCACACGGAGCTGGCGCGCGTGCTGCTCGCCCACCGCGACACGTCGCGCGCCGTCACCGAGGCGCGACGTGCACTCCGGATATTCCCGATGCACGCTCCCGCCGAGGGAATCGCACGCCTGAGACGGTAGCGCTGCCACCGATTGCGGCTCAACTCGGTCGGAATGAGGTTTTGCAGGTTCTGGCATACTAGCCTTTAGAGGCGCCTGCGACCATCGATCCGGTGATGCCGCATCCCGACGCACCGCGCAGTCGTGCCTGCGACACGCGGTGTCGCCGCGCGTGCGACCGCGTCGTATCATCTCCACATAGGATTCCCACCGTCGCGCGACGGTTCCATGAGTGCACCGAAGGCCACTCAACGAGCATTATCCTCGCCTGGACTCGTATTACGCGCACACGTGAGAGAGCAATGATGCGGATCTGCGTGGTTATCATCGCCGCTACCCTTGCGGCTCCGCCGCTCGTCGCCCAGATGCCGACGCCGCGTCCCGAAGACGTCGGTACGATCGACGGCATCATCCGCGCGTTCTACGACGTCATCTCGGGCCCGGCCGGTGCGCCGCGCCAATGGCAGCGCGACAGCAGCCTCTATATCCCGGGCGTGCGCTTCGTGTCCATGAGCGTTAGGCAGGGACGGCCCGTCGCTCAGGTGAGCGACCACGGACAATACATTGCCAATACCAATGACGGCATGGTGCGCAACGGGTTCTTCGAGCGAGAGCTACACCGTGTCACGCGACGCTTCGGGAACATCGTGCACGTGTTCAGCACGTACGAATTCCGGGCAACCGAGAATGGTGCCGTGCAGGGTCGCGGCGTGAACAGCATTCAGCTGTTCTGGGATGGCAATCGGTGGTGGATCGCGAACGCGACCTGGGACAGCGAACGTCCCGACAATCCGATTCCACCGGAGCTGCTCCCGCGGCGACCCTGAGCGAGCGTTGAAAACCGGTAACGATATGACTACGACGATTCGGCTCCTCGCTATAGCCATCGCAGTCGCGCACGTAGAGCGCGTCCCCGCGCAGGAACCGGTGGATCGAGCAGCGATCGCCAGAATACGCGAAGAGGGATTCCAGCGGTCCCAGGTCATGACGTTCGCCCAATACATGACGGACGTACTCGGGCCCAGGCTCACCGGATCACCTGGTCTGCGTCGCGCAGAACAGTGGGCGAAGACGACGATGACACGCCTCGGTCTGACCAACGTGGCCGTCGAGCCATGGGGCGAACACGGTGTCGGCTGGACCAACGTGTACACATCGCTCCATCTCCTCGAGCCAACCTATCAACCCGTGATCGGGTACCCGCTCGCCTTTACGCCCGGCACCAGCGGCAAAGTGACGGGCGAGGCGCGGATCGTTTCGATCGCGACGGAGGCGGACTTCGCCAAGTATCGTGGAAAGCTGGCAGGCGCGATCGTCCTGGCGACGCCACCCCGGCCGATCGGGGCGCGGTTCACACCCGATGCGACGCGCTTCACTGCTGACGAGCTGCGAGCGCTCGAGCGCGCGACGATCGGTGCACCAACTGGGATCGACAGTGTCGAGTATCGGTGGGACGCTGTGAACAAGACCTACGTGCCGGTCGGGAGCAGTGCGGCGAGCGGCGGCCTGTCACCCACTGAGCGACTCAAGTTCTTCAAGAGCGAGAACGTCGGCGTCGTGCTCCAAGCGGCGCCCGGACGAGACGGCACCGTGTTCGTCGATGGACGCCCTGGGAGCCGCCAGGACCGGTCGTATCGGGGTGTCATGGAGTCACCACCCATCGTGGCGGTGGCGGC
>Ga0075421_100004884_pt1 | contig 16170 bp, 12 predicted proteins | sample SoiMetdeltSBSDD5_FD_75292 | JGI IMG/M metagenome (GOLD analysis project Ga0075421, IMG submission 75292) | Bulk soil microbial communities from a Populus tree surrounding site in Tennessee, USA - Soil MetaG P. deltoides SBSDD5 | ecosystem: Environmental > Terrestrial > Soil > Tree plantation...
GCCGTCAACTCGCGCTTCTCCGCCTCATCGAGTACGATCGCTGCCGCTCGGCCCCGTGCCATCCTCGCCCCCTCCAAAATACGGCGAGAATGTAGCTGATTTGCCGATCAGGACACTAGCGCGCACAAGCCGACACGGCTCAGCAAGGTTGCGATCCGCGGGCTCTCGCGCGCTGACGAAGCGTGTGGGTACGTGATCGCCTCGCGCAGGGGACCCTCCGGCACATAGGGCCGCTGGGGCAGGACCAGTATGCGGATACCGGCGGGGACCGCAATGCGCCCCTCGGCATGCGGCCAGACGCCGGCTAGCGCGCGCAGGAAGGTGGATTTGCCCGTGCCCGAGCGTCCGGTCACCAACGTCGCTTCGCCGGCGGTCAGGTGAAGATTGTCAACAGACAAGAGCGGCGAGCCGTCGGGCTTCTCCAGCGCTAGGCCCGCCACGCTGACCGAGCCCGGATGGCTGGCCTGGACGACCGCCAGTCCGGCCCGGTCGCCAGCCATGGCAGCGATGCTGCGCTCGAAGCTGTCCAACCGCTCGATGACGGACCTCCATTCGGCGAGCTGGGGATAGGCCTTCACGAAAAACGACAGCGCCCCCTCGACGCGTCCGAACGCCGATGCCGTCTGCATCAGGCCGCCGAGGCCGATCGCCCCGGCAAAGTAGGCCGGACCCGCAGCCAGAATGGGAACGATCGCCTGGATCTGGCCGTACCCCGCGGTGAAGAAGGTCAGGCGCTTCTGTCGGCCCATGATCGCAGTCCAGTTCTCCTTGACCTCGGCGAAGCTGGCCATCAGTCTTCTCCGCTCGGCTCGCTCGCCCTTCAGGAGGGCGATCTGCTCTGCGCTCTCGCGCACCCGCAGCAGGCGCGCGCGGAAGTCCGCCTCGCGGCGCTGCTGTTCGATGTCGAGCCCTACCAGCGGCCGTCCGATCCGATGCGCGATGTAGGTGCCTGCGGCCGCATAGACGATGGCCACCCAGATCAGATAGCCGGGGATCGCGAGCGCATGTCCGAAGAGCGTGAGTGGGGCGGCATTGGAGAGCCCCCACAGGATCACGATGAAGGAGCCGAGCGTGACCAGGGAGCCGAGCAGTGCCGTGCCGATCGAGAGCGTGTTTGACACGAAGAGCTTCACATCCTCGGCGATACGCTGGTCGGGATTGTCGACGCAACCGGGCGAGAGCTGCATGCGATACGGCGTAGCATCATGCAGCCACGAACGGAGCAGGCGACGGGTCATCCATTGCCGCCACCGGATCTGGAGCCCCTGACTCAAGTAGAGCTGATAGACGGCGAGCAGGATGAATGACGCCGCCAGTGCGACGAACACGACCAGCTCATAGCCGAAGGCCGCCGCGTTCTTGTGCTGCAGGGCGTCGTAGAAGCGCGCGTTCCATGAGTTGAGCAGCACCGCGATGCCCACCTGGCCGAGTTCGATGGCCAGGATGGCGCCAAGGAGGCCGCGACCAGCCCACCGCTCCTCGGAGCGGAAGTACGGCAAGGCCAGCCGCCCGACCTGAGCAAGGCTATGACGGATGCCGCCCACGAGGGTGCCCTTCTCGTTTCGTCCGATTGAAACGACGCGGGGGGCTCGGAGGCCTGCGATGGCCTCCGAGCGAAGCGTCGGTGGGTGCAATTTGAGAGCGGACCGCGGCCAGTGTCAGCGTGAGCCGGCAGCGGGCCTCGGGGTCCCCGTTATCCCTTCGCGACGGGGACCGCCATGTACGACACGGCCGTCCCGCGCTTCACGAGAACCAGCATGCTCTTCTTCCCCGCGGCCTTGGCCTCGGACATGGCGGCCTTGAGCTCATCGGGGCGGGACAGCTCCTTGCCGGCGGCCTTCAGGATCACGTCGCCTTCCTGGAAGCCGAGCTCGGCGGCCTTGCCGTTGGCATCGACGTCAAGGACGGCGAGGCCCTTGCCCCCTGCACCCTCGATCTTCGTCGCAGGCGCGATGGTCAGACCGAGTGTCGCCAAGCCGCTCTTGCCGCCTTCGTCCCCCGACGCCTTCCGCTGACTCTCATCGGCGGGCTGACCCAGCTTCAGGGTGACCGTCTGCTCCTTGCCGTCGCGAACGATCGTGAGGTCGATCGCCTTGTTGGGACCGATCTCGGCAACCTTGCGAGCAAGATCCCGGGAGTCCCGGACCTGTGCGCCGCCCACACGAGTGATCACGTCGCCGGACTTGAGGCCCGCCTTCGCCGCCGGGCTCTCCACCTGGGCCTCGGCAATCAACGCACCTTTGGCGCCGCCGAGTCCGAGACTGTCTGCAATCTCCGGCGTCACCGCCTGGACCTGCACACCAAGCCAGCCGCGCTCCACGCGCCCGTGCGCCTTTAGCTGCTCTACCACGGTCTTGACGGTCGCGGCAGGAATGGCAAAGGCGACGCCGACCGACCCGCCGGACGGCGAGAAGATCGCGGTGTTGACACCGACCACCTCACCCATGGTGTTGAAGGTCGGGCCGCCGGAGTTGCCTCTGTTCACGGGTGCATCGATCTGGAGGAAGTCGTCGTAGGGGCCCGCGCCGATATTGCGGCCGTGCGCGGAGACGATACCGGCAGTGACCGTTCCGTCTAGACCGAAAGGGTTGCCCATGGCGACGACCCACTCGCCGACCCGAGGCATGATGTCAGCCAGCTTCACGAAGGGGAAGTCTGTCCGCCCCTCCACCTTGAGGAGGGCGAGATCGGTCTTCGGGTCGGTTCCAACGACTTTGGCGTCCAGGGTCGAACCGCCCTCGGTGACCACCTGAACCTTTGCGGCTTTGTCAACGACGTGATTGTTCGTGACGATGTAGCCGTCGCGGCTGACGAAAAAGCCCGAGCCTTGCCCCTGCACGGACTCGCGGTGCTTGCTGCCGCCCTGACGCGGCGTCCCCTTGCCGCCAAAGTCCTTGAAGAACCTCTCGAAGGGTGTTCCTTGAAACGGCTGCACATCGAGGTCGTCCGACATGGGCTGCGGGGCGATGTCGGCTTTCACGCGCACGGACACCACCGCCGGCTTGACCGCGGCGACGAGGTCGTCGAAGCCCGGCATCTGCGCCTTGGTCTGGGCGGGCACTCTCACAGCGCCCCTGAGATCGGGGGATTCGGCTCGGATCGAATGAATCGTTGCCGCAAACAGGGCGAGACCGGCAGCTCCGGTCAACAGGCCTGCTTTCAGCCTTGACCTCGAGGCAGAGCGTGCACGAGCCCCGATCGCAGGCGGCAGGTTGATTGGGCCCGAATTGTTATTCGCATCCGACATCGTCATCTCCATCGCTAGCTTAGCCAGGGCAGACGGGAGGCCTTCCCGCCGAGCCGCATCGGTGCATAGCTAGGGATCGGCTCTGTCGGACGGCTTGCGCTTTCCATACGTTGTCGTAAGCCGTGGTCCGCTGTTCGGTACGGATGTCCGCCCGGCAGGCTCTGCCGCGGGCGTGGTCGCTTCCGGGAAGTGCACTTCGGCCACCAGACCAGGCGCATGATCGAGAAGGTCGACGCGAGCGCCGTGGAGTTCGGCGACAGCTGCGACAAGGGCGAGACCAAGCCCGCTTCCAGGAGTGGTGCGACTCGATTCGAGACGGTAAAAACGGCGCAAGACCTTCGCGCGCTCCTCGGCCGGGATTCCGGGGCCGTTGTCGGCAACGCGTGCAACGATCTCGCGGGGCCGCCTCCTCACCGTGAGCTCGATTGTCGTTCCTTTGGGCGTGTGCCGAATGGCGTTTTCGACAAGGTTGGTCGCGAGCTGAAGGAGGAGCTCCCGATCGCCAGTGATCGTGGCACCTCCCTCAATATCCGAGGCGAGCTTCTGTCCTTGATCCTCGGCAACGGCCGCAAACGTGGTAGCGACGAAATCGAAGAGCTCCGAAAGATCGACGGTTGCGAACCCCGCCTTGCGCGATCCTGACTCGATCTGCGCGATGCGCAGGAGCGCGGAGAATGTCTCCAGGAGGCCGTCTGTCTCCGCGACTGCCGCATCCGTCGAGGCACGGAACTCTTCGACCGTCTGCGCCGTCGCTCTAGCGGTTTCGAGGTCCTGGCGCAGCCGCGCCAAAGGCGTCCGCAGGTCATGCGCGATGTCGCTCGATACCTGCTTCAAGCTTTCCATCAGAGATTGAATGCGATCGAGCATGGCATTGAGATTAGCGGCCAGCCTGTCGAGCTCATCGCCATACTCTCTGACCGGCGCGCGCGCTTCCAATTGACCCGCCATGATCAGACGGGCCGTCGCGTTGACTGACTCGACGCGACGCAGGAAACCCCGGCTCAGAATCAGTCCCCCGAGGATCGCCAGGATCACCGACATGCCGCCGCCGGCGGCGAACGCCGTGAGGATCGCTCGGCGAGCAGCCTCGAGGCGACCGACGTCCTCGCCGGCAAGGACGAACGTGCCATCGCGAACCAGGACGCCGTAGCCGATGGCGTCTCGGAGATCCGCGGCTGTCTGGTCGCGGCCATCCTCTCCGCGGGACTGGAGCCGGACCCGCAGGTCAAGAGGTCCCAGCACCGGCGAGACCGGCGCGATGTTGCCGGCAATCCAGATGCCGTTGCGGCCTTGCAGCAGATAGTAGGCGAGACCGCCCCGCTGCAGCCTCCGCTCGATCGACGCGGCAGCGGCTGCGGGGCCCGTCGCACGATACTCATCCGCAAGCGAGATCGCTTCCCGTTGAACATTGGCGGCGATCTGGGCCAGCATCGAGCGGCTCGTGACAAGCCACACGAGCGCAAAGAGGATTGCTACGGAGGCCGCGAACAGGAGGACGTAGAGTGTGGTCAGCCTGAAAATCAGGCTGCTAGCGATTCGCATCGGGCGGTCGTAGGACGTAACCGGAGCCTCGCGCCGTGTGGATCAGCTCCGGCTCGAAGCCCTTGTCGATCTTGCTGCGCAAGCGGCTGATGTGCGTCTCGACGATGCTCGTCTTGGGGTCGAAGTGGAAACCCCAGACTCCTTCGAGAAGCATGGTTCGCGTCAGCACGCGCGAGCGGTTCCGCATCAAGTGCTCGAGCAGCTTGAACTCCAACGGCGTCAGATCGATGTGCGAACCGGCACGCCGGACCGTCCGCTTCAGAAGGTCCATCTCGAGGTCCGCAACCCTAAGTGTGGTCTCGGCATCCGTCATGGGCGGGCGCCGAGCAAGGGCATTGATGCGGGCGAGGAGCTCCACAAAGGCGAACGGCTTCACCAGGTAGTCGTCGCCTCCCGCCTCCAGGCCCTCGACACGGTCGTCGATGCCGCCGAGCGTTGTAAGCAGCAGGATGGGCGTCTTCACACCCGCGCCGCGTACAGTCTTGACCACGCGCAGGCCATCGATACCAGGCAGCATCCTGTCGATGACCATTATGTCGTACTTCTCTCCAGCGGCCCGCAGCAGGCCCTCCCCGCCATTGTCGGCGACGAGGACGACATGGCCCTGCTCTCGCAAGCCCTTGGCCAGATACTCGGCGGTCTGGCGATCGTCCTCGATGATGAGAATCTTCATTAGCCATCCGCAGGCCAGCATCTTCCAACGGGACTACCCGCTGGGCAGGCTCCTCACCCCCGCAGCGTATCGACTTCCGCGTGTAAGCGCGCAGCTCGATACAAGTACCGCTCGGAATGGACGCAAGTACATCGGCGAAATCACCTAGGCGGGGATGCGGCAGGTCTTGACCTCTGCCGCACCCTGCTCGGCATTGTGCCGCAAGAGGATGTCGCGACGCATGCCTCCGCCTCCCGCCGCAGGCACGCCCTGGATCAAGTGCGAACCTGGTGGTCATTGTGTCACCACAACTTTGCGGGTCGGCGTGCCGCGTCGATCAATTCGAACACCGACCGCACAATCGCCGCACGTGGCATGCGGTGTTTCACCCATGTCCCGAAAGCTCTCGATCGCCTAAGCCTGAGCGGGGGCGCACTCATCGGGCGCCCGGACTCAACCGTGAAATCCATCGATCGCCGGAGGTTCCTGACTGTCACGCTGGCATTTGCCGGAGCGGCAGCAATCGGTTCGCGCCTGGGGGCCGCAACACGCCGAGGCAGCGCCTCTGCTCCCAGCTTCCACCAACTCCGGCGCCACCAACGACTTGGTGGAAGGGCTCAGGTCGTCATCGTCGGTCCCCGTCGCCGCCGACGTCGTTGGACCTGCTCCGTTCCTCCTTACGGCTTGAACACACGCCGTGCGGTGCCGGACAGAAAAGCGTCGCGCCCGTCGTCAGCGACCCCATCTACCGCCTCGGGCGGTTCCTGATCTAAAGCCCCCGGCTCTGCCGGGGGATACTTACTGAAGACCGGAAGCGATGTGCTCGCGATAAGTCTTTCATAGTTGACCCTCACCAGGCGTCGAGTCGCGCAGCAGTCAGTCTGGCGGCCCGGTCGTGCCGGGGATGACCACGTTCATCACGCAGACCAATGATCCCGCTGTTGGGTGCTGCAAGCGACAGGCACATCAATCCGGCGACCAAGCGGGTAGCAGCGGCAAATGGCGTCCGGCATAGCAACCCCGGCTTTGGGAAGTTCGGCACAGAGATGCCAGGTGTTTAGCCCCCCGGAAACCCCAAGGAGCAACCGGCCGTCGCAATGAAAAGATGGCCGATCGGCACGTCATGACATCCCATGTATGCCGCGAAACAATTGTGGGGACATGCCGAACCGTCGCTCGAAGGCCGCGCTGAGGCGCCTCGGCTGCAGTCCCACCGCCGCCGCGATGGCCTTGATCGGCAGGTCGCGGGCCAACAGCGTCCGCGCGGCATCAAGCCGAAGCGCCTCGATGAATTGGGCTGGCGACTTGCCGGTTGCCGCGACGAACTTTCGATAGAAACTGCGCTCGGCGAGCCCTGCACGTGCGGCGAGCGTCGGCACGTCGAGCACGTGATCGAGGTGGCTCTGGATCCAATCGACGAGATCAACAAAGGGATTGTCGCCCCGGATCTGCGCGCTGAGCAGGGTGCTGAACTGCGATTGATGGCCGGGACGGCGCGCATAGACCACCAGCCGCTTAGCGACGCTGCCGGCGACCTGCGCCCCGTGGTCACGCTCCACCATTGCCAGGGCCATGTCGATCCCGGTGGTCACGCCGGCCGATGTCCACACCTTCCCATCGACAACATACAGGGCATTGGCATCGACGCTGAGGGCCGGGAAGGCCGCGGCGAGCTGATCGCACGCCTCCCAATGGGTGGCAACGCGCTTGCCCTTGAGCAAGCCGAGCGCCGCAAGCACGAACGTGCCCGAGCACACTGAGCCGAAGCGCCCGGCGCGCCGGACCCACCGCGGCAGCCAGCGGCGGAGGGTTGGATCGACCATGGCGGCGCGCACGTCCGGCTCATCGGCGCCCACCACCAGGAACGTGTCGAGCCGGCTCGTGGGCATGCGCGTGAGCGCGAGCGTTGCGAACCGTATGCCGCTGTTGCTGGCGACCAGCCCGCCATTGGGCGATACCACCGAGACGGCGTAGGCCTCGCACTTGAGAATATAGTTGGCCGACGCAAACACCGCGGCAGGGCCTGTCAGATCGAGAACCTGGAAGCGCTCGTAGGCGAGGAAGACGACGGCGTGCGGACGGGGCATTGGCAGAGAATTGCACTCTTTTGTCATTTCCGCCAGAGCAAGCCCGCGCTAAAGGCTCTCCCTGACACGAGCCGTTCACTCGTGAATGACGGGAGGCCACCACGTGAAGCCGGGAGGTGAGGCCCGCATGCCAGAGACACAGACCGGCCGGTCGAACATCTCACACGACGGCAACTCAACCCGCCCAGACGCTGCGGGGCGCGCTGCAATGGTGGCCGACCCTGCTCGGTATCGGGCTCGCCGCGTTCGTCGCGCTCAACATGACCAGCGGCAGCACGCTGGCGCCGGTCCTGGCCGCGTCCGGGCTCGTGTACCTCGGCGCCGCCGCCCCGCAGAAGCCCTCGGCGGCATGGCCATTGTTCATCGTGACCTTCGTCGTCATCACTGCCACGACCGTGCTCGCCAGGCTGAGGCTCGCCAACCCCGACCCGACCTGGATCTTTCTTGGCTTCGCCGCCTTGCTTCTCGCCTACGGCTTGCTGCGCGGCGCGATCCGTCCGGCCGGTGCGCTGCCGCTGCAGGCGATCGCAATGGTGGTTTGCGGGATGGCAGCCGCCATCGCACTCATCGTCAGCGGGAAGATCGGCGCCTATCTGGTGGCGGCCGAGCTGCTCGGCCATGCGGCATGGGACGTTTATCACCGCTAGGCCAACAAGGTCGTGGTGCGCTCGATGGCAGAGTTCTGCTTCGTATTGGACACACTGCTTGCCGTAGCCATCGTCATCGCGACCCTGCGCAGCTGATCCGAAGGCATCGGGGATTGCCTCGTGAAGAATGATCCCGCCATCACGACCGAGAGCACAAGAGTTGCCCGCTCTCGTGACAAGTGAAGCAATGCCCCGGCACCGCCCGCTGTAGGGAGGAGGTGCCCCCATCACGGCATCAGCAAGAGGCCAATATGCGCAAACGATTGATCTTCCTCAGCATTGGAACGGCCATTGCGTTGGCGGTGGTGGCGGCGCCAATCGTGCTTGCGCCGGGCAGTCGCCTGGCGCTCCCTCCTGCAGCGCCGCCCATCGACAACGCCGAGCACGCGCGGACCATCGAGGCGCTGCGGCCGCCCAAGCGCGAGAGACCTGTTGTCGCCATCCTCACCCTCAACGAGGCCACGGAGGTCACCGATTTCCTCGTGCCCTATGGTGTGCTGCAACGGGCAGACGTCGCTGATATCATCGTGGTTGCCGAGCGCGTGGCGCCGGTGCCGCTCCACCCCTTCAGCGCCCTTGGCCGGGGCCCGGCGCTGCTGAGCATCGAACCCCAGTCGACCACGCGCGCCTTCGACGAGCGCTATCCGGAGGGTGCCGACTACGTCGTCGTTCCCGCCCTGGAGCCCCGCAACAGTCCGTTCGTGCTGGATTGGCTCGTGGCCCAGCACCGCAAGGGCGCCAAAATCTTCTCGGTCTGTACGGGCTCCCTGACCCTGGCGGCCGCCGGCCTCCTCAACGGCCGCCGGGCAACCACGCACTGGGCCTACATCCGCGACCTGCAGAAGGCGCATCCCACCATGCAGTGGGTTCCGGACCGGCGCTATGTCGTGGACAACAGGATCAGCACATCGACAGGCATCACGGCATCAATTCCAGCGACGGTGGCACTCGCCGAAGCTATCGCAGGGCGCCCGAAAGCGGAGCAACTCGCCCGGGAGCTCGGCGTCGCCAGTTGGGACGCACGCCACCGCTCGTCCGCGTTCGAGCTCACCTGGGAGCATCAGAAGACGTTCCTGCGCAACTGGCTGTCCTTCTGGCGCCGCGAGACCATCGGGCTTCCCCTCAGCGAGGGGGTGGACGAGATCGCGCTTGGGCTCACGGTCGATGCCTATTCACGTACGGCCCTGAGCACGGTCGTCACTGTCGGAAGCCGCAGCGAACCCGTTCGCAGCCGGCATGGCCTCATAATCCATCCGAATACGTCGCGCCAGGCTGCTGCCGTCGACCACATGCTGGCACCACCGGCTTTGGATACCCCCGCACTGACGATCGACAGGGAGCTGGCGCATATTGCCTCGCGCTTCGGTCGACCAACGGCCGACATCGTGGCACTGGTCATAGAGTATCCCTGGGTCGGGGAGGCCGCGTCGACGCCACGTTGATGGCACTTCGCGAGGCGACGCCGCGTGACCGTGCAACCAAAGTTATCCGCATAGCCCAAAGGAGGCTCGTTAATGCCCAAGACGATCTTCCTGAACCTGCCGGTGAAAGGTCTCGCTGCCGCGACCCGCTTCTACGAGGCGATCGGGTGCAAGAAGAACGAGCAGTTGAGCGCCTGCACCAGGAGCGCCCTGAGCAGCCGTTCCGGCGGGATCGATTCACGCCCAAACGCCGAGTAGAGCTTGGCGAACTCCGCATCCAGGCTCACCAGCACGTCGTTGACCAGCTGGCGGATCTTGCGCAGCGGATGCTTCGCCGGCACCCGCTGCTCTAGGTCGATGTACGAGAACAGCTCGCCCGACCGCGTGTCCGAACCCCGCCTCCCCCGCCTCCCTCCTTGGTCGGGAGTCAGGAAACGTTCGCAAAGGCTTGTCACCTGGAGAGAATTTCAGCAACCTGCTAATGCACATACCGAGCATGCGTGCAACGTCCGGAACTGGCACGTCGCGACAGACCGTGGAGTGTCGGGTCTCAGGTCACTCCGGCCGTCGGGCCGAGCCACGCGTGACCCCACCCTCCCTGAGGCGCGTTCACAGCGGGCTGACCGAAGTCGTGGGACACTGCTCATAGGGCGTCAGCTTTTGAAGGGATTGCGGCCACCCTCAGGGCGCCGCGGATCGTTCATTGGTCGAGAGGCAGACCAGCGTCAGGTTTCGGACCATTCCTCCCAGCTGATTGTTGGTGTGCGAAGCGTCTGATCCAATCGGGACCTCTTATGGGTTGTTGCTCCACGGGCGGCTGGCCCTCCGGAAATTCCGCCCAATGGCTTCTGCAGCACCATGATTAGCACCCATCGTCAGGGCTCTCCCGTGCTGCTCTTCACTCTTTCGGCGATGGCCATGCTGCTCTAACCTCGGCCAGCGCCTTTCTGGGCGTGATCTTGATCGGCCGGCCCTGCGGAGTGAGGTTGCGGGCAAGCGGCGTGTCGCCGATCGGCCACTCGCCCGTAGCCTCGTTGGTGGCCTCGTCGCCGGCAAACACCAGCCAGGAATACTTGCCGTAGTGGGGCAGCTTGCGGGCCAGCGCAGTAGCCGCCGTCTCGCTCGAAGCCGAAACATAGGTGACCACCGACTCTGGGTTGTGCGGATGGCGCGCGACAGCGACCAGGCTGCGTCCCGCCCCCTCATGCATCGCGCTGGCCGTGCGCAGCCCGGATGCATCGAGCGATGCGCCATAGGTCTTGAGCGCATCCGCCACCACCGGCATGAACTTGTTGCCCGCGCCGAGCACCCACACGGCACGATCGGCGGGCAAGGCATCGAGCTGGCTGTCCATAACGGTCTCGATGCCATCCCGGCTCCATGCCTTGGCCAGACCGGCATGGACGGGTGCGCTTTGCGCGCTCATCACAATCAACACCTTCTTGGCGCCGAACGCCTTCGACAACGACGGAGCCATTTCGAATGGGCTCAGGCGGCGATAGACCTGAAACTGCGGGTCAATCTCGACGCGCTGCGCGCGTGCCTTGAGATCAAAACTGACGTCAACGCGCGCTCGGTCGGATGGCATTGAAACGGTTCTGGTCTCGACGCCCTTGTCGGTCTGGATGATCACAGGAACGTCCAGCGTAAACAGACGCCCGGGCTGCACCTGAGACAGCGTGATGTCGACGCGCTCGCCATGGCCTGTCGCGTGGTCGAGTCTCAGTTCCGGCGTTCCGACCTCCTTGATCCACTGATCGAAGAACGGGCGCAGATCGAGACCTGAAACCGCCTCGAAGCTCTTTCGGATGTCGTCGTAGGAAACCACACGAAAGCGGTTGTCGCGGTAGAACTCCTGTAGCGCCTTGATGAACTGCGCGTCGCCGATCTTCTCGCGCAGCATGTTCCAAGCCATGGCGGTCTTGCCGTAGCCGATAGCTTCAGTAACGGCGTTATGGCGGTTACGAAAACGCGCCGCCGGGAAATCGTTCTCGGGCGTGACGTAGTCTGTGACCCTTTGCAGGATGGCACGACGATGGTCGGCACCTTGGCCGCGCTGTTCAGCAATGAGATGATCGGCGAGATAAGTGGTCAAGCCCTCGCACCAGTTCCCGCCCGCAAAGTCGACGAATACGCCGTTGCCCCACCAGTTGTGCAGCAGCTCGTGCGGGTACGAGGAATGCAGGATGAACGGAAGCCTGATGACCTGCTCGCCCAGGAGGGTGAAAGACGGCATGCCGTAGCCGGTCGCCCAGAAGTTCTCTACGAGAGCGAATTTGGAATAGGGATAAGGGCCCAAGAGGCGGTGGTACATATCAAGATATTGCGCCGTCGCATCGAGGTAGCGATCGGCCAGCGCCTGATCGGGCTTGCGCAGGAATGCTATGGCCTTTACCGCGCCCCCATCCCGGGAATATTCGGTGAACGGGGCGGCGATCAGATGCACCTCCTCGGTCGGTGTGGCGACCGCCCAGCGTTCCGAGGCGCCGGCAGGCGAGGTCTCGCTTGACGTACGCTCACCTTGGCTGACCGACTTCCAGCCTGCAGGCAGCTCGACTGCGAGTGTATAGGTCATCAGAGCATCCCCGACCCAGGGCACCCAATGGGTCGAGCCCGCCAGATAGACGCCTCTTGACTCAATCAAGCCTGGCGATTGGCTGAACGCGCGCGCATATTCGCCGCCCGACTGCCGGATCGGATAGTTGATGCCACCCTCGTAGTTGACCTCGACGCTCAACTCCTGCCCGGGCACTGCGCCCTCGATGCGATAGATGTTGACGTGGGACGCGGGGTCGGGGTCCATGCCGGAATCAGAGCCCTGCACGCGCAACTTGGTGGGGAGCAGGGTTAGCCCACCAGATACCCATCGCACGTTGAGGTCGGCATTCAGCGAAATGGTGAACGGTGCAGTCACCAATGCGCCGGGAATGCGGATGCGATCGCGAACCTTGAGCCGATGATTGGCCGGATCGAGCGTAACGACGAGGTCATGGTGGACCACCGTGCTCTGCGACGGCTGCTCCGATGCACCGGGACCGACGGCCGCGCAACAGGCGGCCAAGAGGGAAACGAGCACCATTTTCGCAGGGGTCGTTCGCATGGCCTCACGCCTTGATCATGTAAATCGTCAAGAGAAACGCCATGCCGGGCCGAGCTGCTCTACCGGCGCTGGGTGGCGATTAGAGGTTAGCCGGATTCCCAAGCTCTTTTCGCAGCGCCCGGTCTTCTGGCGCAAGCGCCTTCTCAGGGTTGGCGAACGCCAAGGCTGCAGCAGAATCAGCAATGCGCCGGCCACAATCAGCGAACGCCAACACCGCTGTATGCTACTCCGCATATCGGAGTGCGCGCTCCTATCGCGCCTAACGGCCAATAATGTGACAGCTGGCCCGATGCCGCAGCACCAGACACCTCGCCTTTAGCCGGCTCGACGGTGGAAACTGACACATTGCGTCTGGCGGCTGATGGCAGGTTTCGGTTCACTCCGATCGTCGGCTGGCTTTGGACCTCAGTCCGAGGCGCACCAGCCTGCCCGTCGACGTGGCTATACATAGTTGGGTCAGCGGTGGCCAGCCCCGTGCTGGCGACGGTCGGAGTGATCCGATAGCCTCCCTCGGGCGCCCGTCGCGACGTACCAGAAGGGCGCATCACCGCGAGCGCCAGCCGTTCGTTGCACGTGGTCTGCTCTGTGATACAAATTTCACCCATGGCAAAGCCTGCGACAACACTCTACGACCTGAGCGTTCCGACCTTCCTGCAGACCGCAAGAGCCGTCGGAGGCTTTCTTGACCGTGCGACCAGACATTGCGCCGAGACTGGCGCCGACCTGGAAGAAATCGTAAAGGCCCGCCTCTTCCCCGACATGGCGCCCTTCCATTTTCAGATCGAAGCCCTGACGCATCATGCCGTGTGGGGGATCGAGGCTGCAACGACCGGCGTGTTCGCTCCACCGCCTCTGGTCGGCGTGATGCCTTTCGCCAACCTACGGGCCATGGTCGGCCAAGCGGTGACGGCGTTGGAGTCGTTCTCTCGCGATGAGGTCAATAGTTGGTCCGGCAAAAATCTGGATATTGAAATATTTCAACCGCTCGACGAGCACAATGCCACAACGTCGAGCTGGGGCCCGCGGACAATGGCCTTCACGCCAGAGACCTTCCTCCTCTCATACTCACTACCCAACTTCTTTTTCCATGCTGTGACCGCGTACAACATCCTGCGCACACGGGGCGTGCCGCTCGGAAAATACCATTTCCAGGGACAGTTGCGCACCAGAGCGCACTAAATTGAGGGCTCATGCGGGTGGCGAGGTCATCGTGCGTCCCATGTGAAGGACGCTGTTCGGCAGCTAGCAGACCATCTTTTTTGCGAGTAGCACGCACCTTCAGATGTCCGGTTTGGGTCGTGTGTCACGAGCATCGCCGGTCCACACGGGGATGCGCAACTGTTCGAGAGATGAAGGAGGGCCCTTCGGGTTCGGCAATCAGGAGCCGATCCGAAGCCACCGCAAGCTGCTGCGGTCAAAAGCCGTGGTGGTGAGCGTTGCGGAAACGTCGGGACGATGATCCTGGCAGGCACGGTCGAGGGAGGCGAGCGCAAGCGAACCGCTGCAGAAGCGTCGAAATCGGATTAGGCGATGTCGAAACCGCGGGGTGACCCTTCCTGCGGGACCAGCTCGGGCGATGCCCTGATACGGACCGAGCGGCGTCCGGCGTGTAGGCGGCGCGAACCTCGACCAGGCTTTCGAACGGAACGTGAGAACCTGCACTGCGTCCATGCCGGCGGCTTCGAAGGCCGGCGTGACGGGAGAAGCCACAAGCGGCGTCAACCGCGAGGGCGACAGTACCGACGCGCAGCCGCAGGGGCGGAGCAGCCCGTAGTAGCGACGAAGGCCCTGTAATGGGGCCGGAGCGAAGGGGCTGCGTTGTTCAGCCTTGGCCGCTGGCCAACCAGTTTCGGGAGGAGCCCGTGGACAAGGCAAAGCCGTTCTCGATCGCGAAGCGCGAGGTCTGGGAAGCCTTCAAGCGTGTGAAGGCCAACCAGGGAGCGGCTGGAGTGGATGGACAGTCGATTGCGGACTTCGAGGCCAACCTCGCGGGCAACCTCTACAAGCTCTGGAATCGGATGTCCTCGGGGAGCTACTTTCCTCCGCCGGTGCGGCGGGTCGACATTCCGAAGGCGAATGGCGGGACGCGGCCGTTGGGCATTCCGACGGTTGCCGATCGCATCGCCCAGGAGGTCGCCCGTCGCTTTCTGGAGCCGACCCTGGAGCCGGTCTTTCATGCCGACTCCTACGGCTACCGGCCGGGCAAGTCTGCCATCGATGCCGTGGCCAAGGCCCGCGAGCGCTGCTGGCGCTACGGCTGGGTTCTCGATCTCGACATCAAGGGCTTCTTCGACAACATCGACTGGGAGCTGATGCTCAAGGCGGTCCGGTGTCATACCGACTGCGCGTGGGTGCTGCTCTACGTCGAGCGCTGGCTGAAGGCGCCCGTCTTCATCAAGGATGGGCAGATGGGGGACGGCAGCGTCGTGGCTCGCATGGCAGGCACGCCACAGGGCGGGGTGATCTCGCCGCTACTGGCGAACCTGTTCCTGCACTACGCCTTCGACATGTGGATGGCGCGGGAGTTCCCACACATCCCGTTTGAGCGCTACGCCGACGACGCGATCTGTCACTGCCGAACCGAAGGCGAGGCGCGCGCCCTATGGCAAGCGCTGGCGTCTCGATTGGCAGACTGCAAGCTGACGCTGCATCCGGAGAAGACGAAGATCGTCTACTGCAAGGACGCCAATCGGAAGGGCGACTACCCCGACATCCGCTTCGACTTCCTGGGCTTCCAATTCCGCGCCCGCAAGACGATGTGGACGGTGAAGGGCAAGCGCATCTTCACGCACGGCTTCCTGCCTGCGGCCAGTCCGAAGGCGCTTCAGCGCATCGGACGGGAAATCCGCAGCTGGGCGCTGCATCACCGCAGCGACAAATCCCTGAACGAGCTGGCCGCGATGTACAATCCGACCATCCGCGGCTGGATCGCCTACTACAGCCACTTCTATCGGACGCAACTGCGCCCGACGCTCAGGCGGATCGACGCCTATGTCATTCGGTGGGCCCGCCGCAAGTACAAGCGGATGGTGCACCGGACCAAGGGAGCGAGGGACTGGTTCGACCGGCTGCGCCGGGCGGGCCCGTGGCTCTTTGCTCACTGGCCTCTATGCCATGGCAACGGCCGGACATCGCGAGCCGTGTGACTCGCGAGGGTCATGCACGGTTCTGGGAGCGCCCGGGGGTGAAAGTCCCTCGGGCGACTCGCCAGTCGCGCTGCGCGCCAATCGTCCGACGGAAGATGTCATCGGGAAGCTGACGTAAGATCGAGCGCGAACGCCATCCACTGAGCCGCGAAGATCGGAGATCCTACCAGCGACCCTTGCCGCAACCTCCACCTTCTCGACGAGCCGTCGCGTCGCCATCGACGGCAGCAAGTTCAAGGCGGTGAACCACCGCGAGAGGAACTTCACGCACGACCGCCTGAAGCGGCGGATCGCCGCGATCGACGAGAGCATCACCCGCTATCTTGCC
>Ga0075421_100004886_pt1 | contig 16164 bp, 14 predicted proteins | sample SoiMetdeltSBSDD5_FD_75292 | JGI IMG/M metagenome (GOLD analysis project Ga0075421, IMG submission 75292) | Bulk soil microbial communities from a Populus tree surrounding site in Tennessee, USA - Soil MetaG P. deltoides SBSDD5 | ecosystem: Environmental > Terrestrial > Soil > Tree plantation...
AGAGCGAAGGAAGCCTTGGCCGAGGCCGACGGTCTCGATGCGGACTCGAAGTACGAGGCGGCCATCAAGGCGTTCGACAAGACCGCGCAGGACTTTCCCTTCTCCGACGTGATCCGGACAGCGAACAGGCGGAAATCGGAGATCCTGAGGAAGCTGACGCTGCGATGAATCCCTTCGGCGCCGACTCCATGCCCCCCACGGAGCTCCCCAACCCGCTGTCCCGCGGGATCGACGTGAAGACCTCGGCGCAGATCGTCGAGATCATCCACAGGGATGATCTGCGCGCCTGGCAGGCCGTGGGCGAGGCGATGGAGTCTATCGCCGAGGTCGTGGAGCACGTCGTCGATGCGCTCCGCTCGGGCGGGCGACTTCTCTACGTGGGGGCGGGGACGAGCGGGAGGCTCGGGGTGCTCGATGCGGCGGAGTGTCCACCGACCTTCGGAGTCGAGGGGATAGTGCGCGGCATCATAGCGGGCGGCGATGCCGCGCTGCGGACCTCGGTCGAGGGTGCGGAGGACTCCGCCGAAGAAGGAGCCGCCGAGATCCGCAAGGCGGGCGTGCGGGCGCGCGATGTCGTCTGCGGGATCGCGGCGAGCGGGACGACCCCCTTCGTCTGGGGCGGCCTCGGAGAGGCCGCCCTCAGGGATGCGACCACGGTGCTCATCACGTCCAACCCGCGGTGGGAGACGGAGGGCAGGGGGGCCATGATCGACTTCGCGGTCGTGATCGCGGTCGGCCCGGAGATCATCGCGGGGTCATCGAGGATGAAGGCCGGCACCGCGACGAAGCTGGTGCTGAACACCATCAGCACCGCGGCCATGATCCGCTGGGGCAAGGTGTACGACAACCTCATGGTGGACCTCACGCCCTCGAACCGGAAGCTCGAGAGGAGGGCGGTCGGGCTGATCTCGAAAATCGCCGAGGTCGACATGAGCCGCGCGGAGGAGCTCCTGCGCGTGGCCGATGGGGACGTGAAGACCGCGATCATCATCGGGAAGAGGAACGTGGACGCCCTGGAGGCGAAGGACCTCCTCGGCAAGCACGGGGGCATCCTCCGCGAGGCCCTGGGAGAGCCCCGGCCGCCGGCGGTTTCCTGAACCCCTCTCCCGCTCCTGGCCGTCCCGCCCCCCGGCATCGTACGCTTTTACGGGTTCCGTTCGGGTCACGAGGGTCTGGGGCTCGCGGGAGGGCCCGTCCGGAGCTATACTGCTTGCTTCGTCCGGGGCGTCCCACGCGGGGCCGCCCCTGTCAGAGAAGGAGGTGACCATCATGTCCCTGCACGATGCTTCGAGCTACGCCGGCGACCTCTACGGCTGGAAGCACGAGATCGCAGCCCGCCTTCACGACTTCCTTGGCCGGAAAGCCGCCCTCCCCGTGCGGGAGAGAGTCGGCGCCGTTCTCCGGAAGCTCGAGAGCGCGATGTCCGTTCCCGCCCTGAAGGCGTCGCTCACGGACCTCCTCCAACACCTGCGGCGGGAGAAGCCCGACGAGCTCGAGCTCGATGAAAGCGGTGTCTTCTTCGAGAAGATCCGCACAGCCGGCCGGAAGGATACGATCGAGAACTACTCGGCGTATATCTTCACGGTCGACTGTGACCTCAAGATCTGACCCTACTCCAGCTTCAAGCTCGAGTAGACGGTGTCCTTGTCCGACTTCGAGTGGCAGTCGGAGCACTCGGTCTCCTTCGCCGCGAGCGGAGCGAAGGGCTTGTCGCTCGCGGTCCGGGTGAAGCTCGCGGACGTCCAGCCGCCTTCCTCGCGGCTCCTGTGATCGATCCGCGAGATGTAATCGTTGCCGGGCTCCTTCTGCTCGAGGACGAGCATGGTTCCCTTGCCGAGCGGCGGCTTTACCGTGGTCCCCAGGGAGAAGTTCTCCTGCTCCGGAAGGACGATGTAGGCCCGCCGCTCGCCGAGGTGGGGACCCGCGGGCGCATCCGCCGCGCCCGGCGGGAGCCGGAACCAGGAGCTGTATCCCTGGATCGCGTCGGGAAGGCCGGCTGCCGTGCGCTTCGTGGTGGCGGAGATCGCCCCGGGCTTCGCCGGAGGCGGGCTTCCCTGGCCCCCGGCCGCCGCGACCGCCGGGGCGGTCTGGGGCGACGGGGTCTCCGTACCCTTCGGCGCGCCTCTCGAGGAAGGCTCCGTGAAGACGGCCTCGCCATCGCCGGGCACGTTCGCCTTTGGATTCCCTGCAGGTCTCACGGGCTGTGTGGGCTCCGGGCCGGCCGTGGGCACCACGGACGGAGGCTCCTCGGGGGAGGGGGTCGCGCGAGGTTCCTCGGCGGGCGACGACGAGGTGGGCGGGGCGGAGCCCTCGGTGGTCGTGGTCTGCCGCCCTCCGCAGCCTGAGGCGGCGAAGAGCGCCAGGGACACCAGGGTAACAGCCGCCGTCGCTCGGGGGAGGACGACGTTGGGACGTCGGGTCATGCGCATGTCCTTTCTCTGTACTTCGATTCCGCCGACATCTCATGCCACGGCTTGGAGATGCCGCAAGGAAAAAAGAGGGCGGCCGCCCCCGACATGATTGAAGGGCACTTCATCTTCCACGATACTTCCGGAATGAAGCCCCTCCAGAGCATCCTCACGATCGCCATCGCGGCGCTCGCAGTCGCGCTCGGGTACTACTTCATGTCCGCAAGCTCGATCGGCTCCCGCGTGAGCCGCCAGGAGGAGAAGCTCGAGCTCCAGGGCGAGAAGATCGACACGGTCGCGAAGCAGTCGGCGGAACAGGTGAAGAGGATCGAGAAGCAGGAGGCGGGGCTTGGCGCCACGCAGAAGGACGTCGCTGTCCACACCACACGCCTCGAGGAGCTCGAGAAGCGCGTTTCCGAAGCGGAGGGCAGAATTCGGGAGAAGGAAACCCGGATCAAGGAGCTCGAGGAGGCCGGCGGCAGGGCGAGCGAGGCCCTCTCGAGCCTCCAGAAGGAGCTGACCGAGCTCCGGGAGGAGCAATCGAGGAACCTCCGGGACATCGATGACCTCCGCAAGGAGAGCCGCTCCCGGGACGAGAACCTCGAGCGCCGCATGAAGGAGCTCGAGCGCCGGGCCGGCGTCACCGCGCCCTCACCCTGACGATTCCTGACCCGGACCTCGCCTTTCGGCCTTTTCCTTTGTTCCGGGAGGTTCGTGGGCTGTAGGATGGCGGCTGTCACATACGGGTCCCTCCCCTGGGTCATCATCTCCCGCTTCGGGCATGCCTTCGAGCCTGGCGGGAAGAGGGCGCCCGATTCAACGGTATTCCACGCGACGGGGTTCATCTCGTTTCCCTGCCTTGTGTTCGGGAGAGAGCTCGTGAACAGAGTTTCATGGCTTTTCTGGGGGATGGCTGTGGTCCTCGGAGGAGCGGCGCCTGCCCCCATCTCGGGGCAGCTCATCATCAACGAGGTGCTCTTCGACCTCTCCGGTGTCAACACGAACCGCCAGGTCGTCGAGATCCGGAACGAGGGCGGATCCGACTTCCACATGGGACCTTCCGGCTACTGGCTCTACTTCCCCGCCGTCGGCGGGGCCCCGCCGCGCTGGCAGTTCCCTCCGGGGGTCGTCATCCCCGCAGGCGGAGTGATCCTGATCCACGTGAACAGCCCGGGCGCCTCCACGGCCTCGGAGTTCTACACGGGGACGAGCGGCATGCGGAACCTGCGCTCCAAGGATGCGCTCGGCCTCTTCAGCGAGAACGTCTTCGGGGACCCCTCGAAGATCGTCGACTACGTCCAGTGGGGGGGAGCGGGGAACGGCGGCGAAGACGTGGCCGAGGACGCCGGGATCTGGACGGTGGGCACGTTCGTCGATACGAGCACACTCCGGGAGGGCTCATCGATCGCGCACGATGGATCGGGCCATTCGGCTGCGGACTGGTGCGTGGACGGCTCGCCCAGCATCGGGTTCGCGAACGACGCCTGCACGGTCTCTTACGCGCGGAGCCCGGTGACCGTGAACGAGGTCGGATACGTGCGCACCGGGCCCGATGCCTATCACCTCGCGATCGAGCTCGAGAACACGGCCGATGTCCTCGAGGACATCGGCGGGAAGTGGATCAGCCTGGGAGGCTCGCACGAGTATCGCTTCCCCACGGGAACTCTCTTCACCCAGGTCGGCCCCGGCGAGAGGGTCACGCTCCACCTGGGGACGAACGGCGTCGATGGCGCGCTCACCTTCTACTCGGGAGCGGGAACCTTCCGGGACCTGCTGCCCGTGGACTCGGTCTCCTTCCACGCGGGGAAGCCGCTCGCAGATCCGACGCTCATGATCGACTTCGTCCAGTGGGGGGGCTCGACGTCCCTCGAAGCGACCGCGGCGGCGGCGGGAGTGTGGACCTCGGGGACGGCGGTGGCGGCCGCCGGACGGAAGCGCCGCGGCTCCTTCGCCTCGCTCGGTGCGGGGTCGGGAGTGAGCCGCTGGGTCATCGATAACACGGGGACGATCGGCGAGGGGAACGATGCGCCGCCGACGGCGCCCGTCGTCATGAACGAGCTCCTCATCGATCCGGCCGGAAGCCTGACGGGGCGGGGCTGGATCGAGCTCCGGAACATGCTCGACGAGACGGTGGACATCTCGCGCTACATGCTCTGCACGGAGTCGACCGCGGCGCCGGGGACCTCGAGGTGTTTCCAGGTGCCCGATGGCAACGATCTGGATCCGGGAGGGTTTCTCATCGTCCAGCTGAACCGATCGGGGATCCCGCCCGCCGGGACCATCTACACGGGCGCTTTCCAGGAGATGAGCCCCGTGTCCGGGTCCTTCTCGCTCTTCGTCGCGCCCGATGCCGCCGATCCCAACAACCTCATCGATTACCTGCGGTGGGGAAGCGAGACCTTCGGGGAGGACGTCGCGAGCGCGGTCGGGATCTGGCCTGCCGGCGAGTCGGTGTCCGTGAGCGAGGCCGTCGACAACTCGAGCATCGCCTACATCGGCGGGCCCGGGAGCGACCTGAACGAGGCGACGGCCTACCGGATCGACGTGAGTCCGAGCTCCGGAAGAGACAACGATGAGGAGGACCGTTTCCTCCCCTTCCGCCGCGGCGATTGCAACGATGACGGCAAGGTGGATATCTCGGATCCGGTGGCGCTCCTGGGTGTCCTCTTCCTGGGGAATAGACGGCCGCTCTGCGACGATGCCTGCGACTCGAACGACAGCGATGAGCTCGACATCTCGGACCCGGTGCACACCCTGAACTACCTCTTCCAGGGCGGCTCCGCGCCTCCCGACCCGGGCGCGTCGCTCTGCGGTAACGACCTGTCCCCGGGCGCGGAGTTGATGACCTGCAAGTCCTTCCTGAGTTGTCAGTAGTTCCCGGGCCGCCGCTCACATCCGGTCGGCGATGGCGCGCTCGTTCTCCTCGACACGCCTGTAGTAGTCGAGCAGCGAGAGCTTCGAGGCGGACTCGCGATCCAGGTAGAACGTGACGTCCCGATGGAGCTGGAGCGCGCTCCCGGGCCACACGCTCGAGATCGGCCCCTCCACGGCCGCGCGGATCGCATCCGCCTTCTTCTTCCCGAAGGCCTGGAGGAAGATCTTCCTGGCCTCGAGGATCGTCGCGATCCCCATGGTGGCGGCGAGCGGCGGAGGCCGCTCTCCCGGCCCGTAGAAGCGCGAGTTGTCCTTGAGCGTCTTCTCCGCGAGCGTCTTCACGCGTGTCCTCGATGCGAGCGACGAGGTCGGCTCGTTGAATCCGATGTGTCCGTTCGACCCGATGCCGAGGATTTGGATGTCGATCCCACCGGCATCGCGGATCCTCCTCTCGTAATCGGCGCACTGCGCCGCGAGGTTCGAGCCCCCAGACGGCGGGAAATGGATCCGCTCCGGGGGGATGTTGACCCCGGAGAAGAGGTTCTTCCGCATGAACGACCGGTAGCTCTGCTCGTGGTCCGGCGGGAGATCCAGGTACTCGTCGAGGTTGAACGTCGTCACCCGGGAGAAGTCGATCTCCCTGTCTCTCCTCGCCCGCACGAGCCCCTCGTAGACGTCGAGGGGCGTCGAGCCGGTGGCAAGCCCGAGCACGAGGTCGGGCTTCCGGGAGAGCGCGGACAGGATCTCCCCCACGATCCTTCGCGCCGCCTCCCCCTGCTGATCGAGTACGACCACTTTCATGGCCGGGGATTATCTCACCTCTCCCCGAGCGCCTCCGCCGGAATCCGCGCGAAGCGGATCCGCTTCCGCTGCCACGTGTACGTGCAGGCGACGCCGCCCGCGCGGAGCTCGATGACGGCGGGGTAGGAGTACTCCCCCCGCTCGGTCTCGAGATCGGCGGCCTTCTTCCACGTCTCGCCGAGGTCCTTCGAGACCGAGATCGAGAGCGGCGTGCGCGCCCGCGCGGAATCGTTGTGGAGGAGCACGATCCGTCCATCCGCGAGGCGCACCGCATCGATGCCCGAGTCCGGGTTCACGAGGGAGCCGGGGCGCGCGTCGGTCCACGTCTTCCCGCCGTCCCGGGAGTCCGCGATGCAGATCCTCCCTATGGCCTCGCTCGATCTCGTGAACATGCGGTACGCGCCGGGAGCATCGCCCGGCACCACGGCCGGCTGGATGATCCCCAGCGGCTTCCCCGGCACGGAGATGGGCCCGTGCTTCCGCCATGTCTTGCGGGTGGAGTCCAGCACATCCACCCACGAGGCCCACGCGCCGTGGCTCTCCACGGACGTCCCGCAGAGGATCTCGCCGTCCGGCGTGAGGAGGGGCTTGTTCTTCACGGGACCCAGGATCCCCGCGGGCAGGATCTCGGCGGCTCCGAAGGTGCGGCCCTCGTCGTCGCTCGACTTGAAGAACCCGCTCCAGCTCTGGGGGTCCCTTCCCGCCTTGTAGAAGAGCCAGACCCGGGCAGGGCCGTCCTTTCGCTCCTCCCGGAAGAGGACCGGATTCCAGCAGGGGTACATGGGGTCCGACGCGAGGAGCGCCGGCTTCGACCAGCCCTCACGCCCGCGTCTCGCTCCCCAGATCTTCACGTCCCTTTCCCCCTCGTCGGTTCCCCCGAACCAGGCCGCGAGGATCTCCCCTTCCGTCGCGGAGCCGGGGGAGCCCGGGGCCGGACACTCGATGAGGGTGGAGGCGTGGCAGGAGGGGAACGGCGCCTCCTCGTAGATGAACTCGAACGACACGCCGGCGAGCGCCAGCAGAGCGAGCTCGGGCAAGGCCAAGGGGTCCTCCTCGGGAGTGGGGGATCGGAAAGGGCCGGAAACACGGCCCCGAAGCTCCAAGTTCACTTCCCGGCGGGGTACAATTCCAAAGTAATTCTCCACTTCTGAGGAAATGCGACCCATGGCGAAGGCGCTCATCTTCTTGCTCGGTGTGCTCGTGGTCCTGAACGGGATGACGTTCCTCGTCGTCGTGAATCAAGCTCCTCCCGGTTCGCACGCGGCCGATGCCGCCGGCAAGTCGCCGAAGGCGGATGCGGGCGATAAGCGCCTCGAGCGCATCGAGGAGCTCGTGGGCAATCTCCAGAAGACGGTCGGGAACCTCTCGGTGAAGGTCGACGGGCTGCCCTCGAAGGTCTCCCAGAGCGTGCAGCGCTCCTCGCCGGCGGTTTCGGCTCCGGTGGCGGCGCAGCCGGAGAGCGCTCCCGCTCCGAAGGGTCGCGGCCGAACGCCGCCTCGCGTGCGCACCTCGCCGGCCGACTACTCGAGGCACACGGACCTCCAGGGGGCGCCGCCCGCGGCCGCGCCCGATGCCGCTCAAGAGGAGACCACCGATGCGGAGGGTCCAGGTCCGGGTGGCGCGAATCCGAACGGGGAGGCCGTCGCGCCCAACGGTCAGGCGCCCCAGCCCTCGGAGACGCAGCCCGCGACGGGGGCCGAGGGTCAGGAGGGCGCTCCCGCCAACGGAGAGGTCCCCGCGGAGGGCACGCAGCCCGCGGGCACGCCGGCGCCCCAGGAGTAATCGAAGGCGGCATGGAGCGGTCCCCGTCCACCGCGCGACCGGTCGCGGAGGACGCCACGGGTGAGGCGACGCTCGAGCTGTTCCGGGAGAACGATGCGTACACGCGCTTCCTGTGGAGCCGCCTCTCCTTGCTGTCCCCGCGACCCTTCGAGGGGAGCGTGCTCGAGGTCGGATGCGGGATCGGGAACCTGACCCGGATCCTCCTCGGCCATGCCGCGGTGAAGCGAGTGAAGACGATCGACATGGAGCCGGCCTACGTGGCCCGCGTTCTCGAGCAGGCCGGGGGGGACGGCAGGCTCGAGGGAGAAACCGCCCGCGCGGAGGAGTACTGCCCGGCGGCCGAGGCGGGAGCTCACGACTTCATCGTCTCCACCAACGTCATCGAGCACGTGGAGGACCATGTCCGCGCCCTCTCGAACTTCCATGCGCTCCTCGCGCCCGGGGGGATAGCGCTCGTCCTCGTGCCGGCGCATCCCTCGCTCTACTCGGATCTCGACCGGAACCTCTCCCACTTCCGGCGCTACTCGCGCGAGAGCCTCCTCGATGTCTCCGCGAGGGCCGGCCTCGACGTCCTCCGCATGCGCCACTTCAATCCGCTGGGGGCCTTCGGCTGGTGGCTCAACGGCAAGGTGCTCCGCCGCGGGATGCTGCCCTCGGGCCAGCTTTCCCTCTACACGCGCTTCGCGATACCGATCTCGCGGCTCCTCGACCGCTGGAACCCCTTTCCGGTGGGGGTCTCCCTCATCGCCGCGCTCGCGAGAGCTCCACGGTGAAGCCCTGGAACGCCTGGAACGGTGAAGCGCCGTTCGCCGCCACCGGATACCTTATTTCCAGACCTTTCCGCTCGAACCCGACCGGAGCCCTTCCATGAGACTGCACCTCGCCGCGTCCTTCTTCTGCACGATCTTCCTCGCGCTGCCGGCTCCCGTTCACCTCGAGGAGAGCGAGGAGGAGCCCGCCGCCCCGGAGAAGGAGGAGCCGCCCGCTGAGGAGCCGGAAGCGCCCCCGGCCGAGGAAGCGCCTCCTCCCGAGGAGGCCGAGAAGATCCCCGACTTCAACAAGGAGCAAGCTCGCGGAGACTTCATCAAGGCGAAGGTCCTCTTCGACGAGGGGAAGTACAAGGAAGCCGAGGCGCTCTTCAAGAAGTCGCGGGGGGACGCGAAGACGAAGGAGGACAAGGCGCTCGTCGAGTCCTGGATGCAGGGATCCGGGGGCATGGTCCTTCTCGAGAAGCTGAAGCCCAGGCTGAAGTCCGGGAAGAGGCTCGCCGCGTACGAGCAGGCGGAGGCCGTCGCGCGCAAGTACAAGGGCACGCCGGCCGAGCCCCACTTCAAGAAGCTCCTCGACGAGATCGACTCGCAGGCCTTCGTGCTCGTCCAGGGATTCGACGTGGTCACGAAGGCCTACCAGAAGGCCGGGAAGTCCTTCGTCGACGACCCCTCGGTCGTCTACGACGGCACGCTCTCCCTGCGCTGGGCGAGCGCGGAGGACAAGGCCGCGGCGACGCTCCGGATCGACAACCCTCCCAAGGACTGGGAGCCCTTCGAGGCAGTCGTCTTCCACGTGAAGCTCCTCCGCCCGCCGGCGGGCATGGATCTCATCGTCATGACCGACCCCGACGGAAATGCGAGCAAGTCGAAGAGCAAGGCGGCAGTCCCGGGGGCCGCCGATCTTTTCCAGAGCCCCATCCGGTTCGCGGGATCGAACCCGGAGTGGCAGCGGATCACGATGCGCATCACCGACTTCGTGCCGCAGGGAAAAGCCTCCTTCTCCCACGTGACGGGGATCCAGTTCCAGATCGGGAAGGGCCGGGAATTCGAGATCCTTCTCGACAAGGTGCTGCTGGTGCGGAAGGAAGCGACCTCCGAGCCCTCGAAGACCGCGAAGAAGAAGGGCAAGAAGTGACGGACCCCGGGAGCCTCGCGCCCGCCGCATGAGCCCCGAGAACCCTCCCCGGGAGGAGGGGAATGGCGACGATGCCTTCCTGGGAAGCGTCTCGCCTCCCGTCTTCAGGACCTCCCTCTTCACCTTTCCCGACTGCGCGTCCTTCGAGAAGGCCTTCCGGGGCGAAGGCGATAGGTTCATCTACAGCCGCGTCTCGAACCCCACGGTGCGCTTCCTCGAGCGCAAGGTGGCCGAGCTCGAGGGGGCCGAGGATTCGATCGCCTTCGCGTCGGGCATGGGGGCGATCTCGGCCGTGCTCCTCGCGCACCTCTCGGCGGGCGACCACCTCATCATGTTCGCCCGCTCCTACGCCCCGACGCTGGCGCTCACGCGAGGCCTCCTCCTCCGCATGGGGATCGAGACGACCCTCGTCCAGCCCTCGGAGGTATCCCGGATCGAGGGGCTCGTGCGGGACCGCACGCGCCTCATCTACACGGAGTCGCCGGCGAGCCTCACGTTCGAGGTCACGGACCTCGGGCTGATCGGGGCGGCGGGCAAGGCGCGAGGGATCCCCACGGTGACCGACAACTCCTGGGCCACGCCGGTCTTCCAGCGCCCGCTCGAGATGGGGATCGACATCTCCCTGCACTCCGGGACGAAGTACCTCGGCGGCCACTCCGATATCCTCCTCGGCGTGGCGGCGGGGTCCCGCGCCGCCCTCGAGAAGGTGCGCGCCGCGGCCACGCTGCTGGGAGCCTCGCCGTCGCCCGAGGATGCCTTCCTCGCGACGAGAGGTCTCCGCACGCTCTCCCTCCGGATGCGGCGCCACGAGGAGAGCGCGTTCCTGATGGCCCGGAGGCTCCTCCTCCACGAGGGAGTTCTGGAGGTCCTCCACCCCGCCCTGCCCTTCTTCCCGACTCACGGGCTCTGGAAGAAGCAGTTCTCGGGCTCGAGCGGGCTCTTCGCGATCCGGATCCGCGGGGATGTGCGTCGCTTTGCCGACGCCCTCCGCGTCTTCAGGATCGGGGTGTCCTGGGGCGGTTTCGAGAGCCTCGTCCTCCCGCACGCCGTCGTGGCCTCCGCCCATCCCGCGGACGACCTGCGCTCCGACATTCCGCGGGACCTCGTCCGGCTGTCGATCGGGCTCGAGGACCCGGAGGAGCTGTGGTCGGATCTCGAGCGCGCGCTGGCCGCGAGCCGCTGACAAGGGACGACAAAAGGGTACAGCTCCGTACTGTCTACTGACGGGGCGAGTGGCAGGATGGTCATCGCGCGAACGGGCCGGTTGCCGGCAGCGCTCCACTACAGGCCCTGAGCCCAGGAGGCGAACACCATGCACCTCGGACGACCGTTCTTCGGCGCGGCTTGCGCGCTCTTCCTCGCGACCCTCGTGTCCGGCAGCCCGGGGAGGGCGGAGGACCCCGCCCTCGAGGCGTACATGCCCGACAACGTCATCGGATGCCTCCGGGTCCGCGGAGTGCGCGCGCGCCTCGACGAGCTCCTGAAATCGAGCGCTCTCGAGGAGCTGAAGTCCCTGGACATCATCCGGCAGGCTCTCTCCCAGGGGGGCGGTCAGGAGTTGCAGAAGTACCTCGCCGAGTTCCAGGCGGCGACAGGGAAAGACTTCATCCAGGTGGCGGCGGACCTCCTCGGGAAGGAGGCGCTCGTCGGGGTCAGGTTCCAGTTCTCCGGGCCCGAGATCCTCATCGTTGCCCGGGGGTCGGGGGAAAAGGAGGTCGAGGAGGGGCTCGCGTCGCTCCGGACCGCGGCCGAGAAGAAGCTGGGGCGCCCCCTCGAGAGGGAGGAGGCGACCCACGGAGATGCGAAGATCGAGCTCTACGAGAAGGGCAAGCTCTGCATCGCCCGGAAGGGCGCCTTCATCGCGGCGTCGAACTCGAAGAGCGGCATCGAGACCCTGCTCGACCTCGGCGCGAAGAAGTCCGGAAGCTCCATCGAGGGCGCGCCCTTCTTCAAGAAGGGCAGCGCGGTCGGCAAGGACGCCTTCGCGCTCCTCGTCATCCGTCCGAGCTTCATCCCGAACTTCCAGGCGAAGGAGAAGGCCGACGAGGCCGGGGAGAGCCTCCTCTTCGGGGGCTTCGCGAAGGCGCTCAACGCGTCGGAGGTCATCTCCGCGGCCCTCGACGTGGCCGGCGGAAAGCTCCAGCTCTCCGCCGCCATTCACACGAAGGACGGCGAGAAGGACAAGCACGGCGCGACGTTCTTCCCGCCGACCTCGGAGGGCGCCGAGCTCGCCGCGCGCCTCAGGGCGAGGGGGGCCGTCGCCTTCCTCCACCTGCGCCGCGATCTCTCTCGCTGGTGGGAGGCGCGGGATGAGATCATGAGCGAGCGGGCGGCCGGCGGGCTCCTCGAATTCGGGAACACCATGAATCAGCTCTTCGGGAAGAACTTCCAGGACGAGGTGCTGCCCGAGATCGGCCCCGACGTCACATTCTTCGCGCGGAACCAGGAGTACGCGGACCTGAAGGAGAAGCCGAAGCCCGCCATCCCCGGCTTCGCTCTCGTCTTCGAGCTCAAGAGCTCGAAGACGCTTGGAAAGAAGATCGTCTCGGCGTTCCAGGCGCTCGTCGCCATCATCAACATCGACCGCGCTCAGAAGAAGAAGGACGAGGGCATGTCGATGCTGGTTCGCACGGAGAAGGTCGGGAAGTACGACCTCCACACGGTGTCCCTCGACGATGACGAGGGGCCCCCGGGGTTGATGCACAACTTCACGCCCAGCCTGGCCGTGGCGGGATCGAAGGTGATCCTGAGCTCGTCGGCGGAGCTCGCGAAGCTCTTCCTCGACGAGGTCGAGGCCAAGTCCACGACCGCGCCCGGCGCCGCGAAGCCCACCGGCGACACGCTCACGATCGACGGCGAGGCGGTCCGGAAGATCCTCGGGGAGAACCACGAGTTCCTCATCTCGGACAACATGGTCAAGAAGGGGCACACGAAGGAGGAGGCGGAGAAGGAGATCGGCATCCTTTACACGATCCTCGATCGCTTGCGCGCGCTCGAGCTGAGGAGCTGGAGGGATGACGACGCGGTCCGCATCCGGCTCGACCTGGGCACGAAGTGGGATGGGTCCGAAGGCTCGAAGACGTCGGTGAAGAAGGCGGAGACGGGGGTGCGGCTGTGAACGAGAAGGACGAAGGGAGCGCGCGCGAAGCGCTCCTGCCCTTCCGGCCGGGCGTCGATGGACCCTGGGACCGACCGGGCGCGGCGCACCTCGCGCGGCGGGCGGGGTTCGGGATGGCCCCCGAGGTCGTGGAGACGATCCTCGAGCTCGGGCCGGAGCGGGCGCCGGCGCTGCTCTACGAGAGGAAGCCCGAGCCCGATGGCGTGGAGCTGACGGCATCCACGGCGCTCCGGCTAGGGAACGTCGAGGCCGCGCAGTCGGCATGGGCCTACCGCATGCTCCTCGGATCATCGCCGGCGATCGAGAAGCTCGCGCTCTTCTGGCACGGGCACTTCGCGACGTCCGCGCGAAAGGTCGACGACGCGAAGCTGATGCTCCGCCAGATCGAGCTCTTCCGGCAGAAGGGGGCGGGGCCGTTCCTCGATCTCCTGGGCGGCGTCGCCCGGGACCCGGCGATGCTCGTCTGGCTCGACGGCAACTCGAACCGTCGCGGAAAGCCCAACGAGAACTTCGGTCGCGAGCTCTTCGAGCTCTTCGCGCTCGGGATCGGGAACTACACGGAGACGGACATCAAGGAGGCCGCCCGCGCGTTCACGGGATGGCACGTCCGCGACGGCGAGTACTGGTTCAACGAGAGGGCGCACGACACGGGCTCGAAGACCGTCTTCGGGCGCTCCGGGGAGTGGGGGGGCGACGACATCCTGAAGATGAGCGCCGAACACGAGGCCTGCGCCCGGTTCATCTCGGGGAAGCTCTTCGAGTTCTACGTCCACCCCGCCCCCGGCCCGGAGCTCCGCCGCGAGCTCGCGTCGCTCTTCCGGACGACCGGCGGAAAAACGGGCGAGTTCCTCGCGAAACTCCTCGGCTCGAGGGTGTTTCACTCGAAGAAGGCCCGGCGCGCTGTCGTGTCGAGCCCGGCGGACTACACCGTGGGCAGTCTGAGGACGATCGGGGCCAGGGCGAGCGCGAAGGCGCTCGCGAAGTCCATGGCGTCGATGGGTCTCGAGCTCCTGGCGCCGCCGAGCGTCAAGGGCTGGGCGGGAGGGGAAGCATGGCTCAGCTCGACCACGCTGCTCTCGCGCTTCGGGTTCGCGATGGGGGTGGGGGGAGAGAGCGATTTCGGCGGAGAGCCGCTCGAGGTGACCGCCGACTGGGAGAAGGTCGGCGCCGCCGGCCCGGCCTCCCTCTTCTTCCCCGAGGGCCTTCCGGAGGCGATCGGGGGGGATGTCCGGGCCGCCTCGGGCGGTGACGCCCGGACGCTCGTGGTGAGCTGCTTGCAGGCGCCAGAGGCTCAGTACATCTGAAAGGAACCGCTCCATGAACCTGACGAGACGCAGCTTCCTTCGCGCGACCGCGCTCCTCGGCCTGACCCCGATTCCCCGGGTGCTCCTCGGCGCGGCGGAGCGCATGGCCTCGACGGACGACCGGATCCTCGTGGTCCTCGAGCTCTCCGGCGGCAACGACGGCCTGAACACGGTGATCCCCTTCGAGGATCCCGCGTACCAAAAGAACCGGCCGACCCTCGCCCAGAGAAAGGGAACGGTCCTGCCCCTGGGCGATCCCGGCGAGGGCAAGGGATCGGGCGGAGCGGGCCCGGGCGCCGCCGAGCTGGGCCTCCACTCGAGCATGGGCGCGCTGCGCGACCTCTACCGCGAGGGAGCGGTCGCGGTCGTTCAGGGCGTCGGGTATCCGAACCCGAGCCGCTCGCACTTCCGCTCCATGGACATCTGGCACACCGCGCGCCCCGAGGTCGAGGACGTCTCGACGGGGTGGCTCGGGAGCACCATCTCGAGGAGCCGGGGGCGGCTGGGAGCCCTGGACATCGGGGACGACAGGCTCCCGCTGGCGCTCTCCGGCGACCTCCACGTGCCCGCGCTCCGAAACCTCGACTGGGTCGACTTCCTCGTCACCGACAAGGGCAAGGAGCTTCGCCGGAGGCTCCGGGCGCTGAACGCCAGGGATCGTGTGGGCGACGTCGAGCGGGTGAGGAACCTCGCTCTCTCGACCCTGCACGACCTCGAAGGGCTCGCGGCGATGCGGAACCAGCCCGTGGCCGTGCAGTACCCGGAGTCCAGGCTCGGCGACAGGCTCAAGTGGGCGGGGCAGCTCATCGCGGGAGGGTTCGAGTCGAGGATCTATTACCTGAGCCACGGCGGGTTCGATACGCACGCGGCGCAGAAGGACTCGCACGCGGAGCTCCTGCGGCAGCTCTCCGAGGGCGTCTCCGCGTTCCACCGCCACATGAAGGCGGCGGGCGCGTCCGGAAGGGTCGTGCTCCTCGTCTTCAGCGAGTTCGGGAGGCGCGTGCGCGAGAACAACAGCCTCGGGACCGACCACGGCTGCGCGGCCCCGGTGCTCGTGGTGTCGGGGGCGGCGCGAGGAGGGATCCACGGCGCGCACCCGAGCTTCGATGACCTCGACGACGGCGACCTCCGGCATCACACCGACTTCCGCCGTGTCTACGCGACCGTGCTCGAGGACGTGCTCGGGACCGATCCGGAGCCTGTGCTCGGAGGGAAGTACGAGAAGCTCGATCTCCTGAGGATGGGGAAGCGGGCCCGGGTGTAGTCCGGTAGCATCCAGGGGCAGGGAGGCACCGCGCGCGGCATGATCCGCCGCAGCCTCCGCCCCCACCTCCGCAGGATCTGCCGCAGGATGCTCCACCCCCACCGCCGTCTCCTCCCCCGGGGCAACTGAGCCCCGACTGGGGCTCGTCGAGGCTCCCGTCCGGGTCGGCATCGCTCGAGATGTGGACAAGGGTGTCGGGGTCATACTCGTTCCGGGATCGGCGGATGACCTCACGTACTGCGACGGATGAATCTCGTCGGGACCGAGGCTTAGGGGGAGGGCTGGGCTGAAGGAGGAGATGCCCGCGCTTCGCGCGCCGTCATCTCTCGAGGGGCGACCTCTACCCGCCGGTCGCCCCTTGTTGCTCCGCGTTCCGCTCCGCAACACCCCACCGGGCACCCCACTCCTGCTCCCGGGAAATAGAAAATTTGTTTCTTTTGTGGTTGCATGATTGTCCTTGTTGCTGTATACAAACGTTTGAAACAGGTCGCCCTCCGGCCGGCAGAGTGACCTCGCGTGTAGTCTGTGGTTTGAGTGGGTTTGACGGCTCGAAAGAACTTCCTCTCGAGCTCGCGTACATGGAGGACACGGCACATGTGCGATGGATCCGGCGTCTGCAAGGGGCATGGTCATCCGGAGAACGAGAACTCGGAGGACAAACCCCCGGGAATCCGCCTCGAGGCGGGGAAGGGGAAGGTCTACGAGTTC
>Ga0075421_100004888_pt1 | contig 16161 bp, 13 predicted proteins | sample SoiMetdeltSBSDD5_FD_75292 | JGI IMG/M metagenome (GOLD analysis project Ga0075421, IMG submission 75292) | Bulk soil microbial communities from a Populus tree surrounding site in Tennessee, USA - Soil MetaG P. deltoides SBSDD5 | ecosystem: Environmental > Terrestrial > Soil > Tree plantation...
GGCCGGATCGAACACGCATATGTGACCCGGTGTATGACCGGGCGTGGCGATCACGCGCAGGCCGAACACTTCGTCGTTGTCACCGATCGCCTTAAGCGGCCGCGGCGACTTGATCTGCGCGATGTCGGCAGTGCCCGCATACGCTGTCGCTTTGGCAGCCGCCCCGAGTACTTCGCCGACACTGCCAATGTGATCGGGATGATAATGCGTTAGGATCACGTGGTGCACTGCATCCCAACCTAGTCCAGCAGTACGCACGACGTCCGCAATCTTTGACGCATTGTTGGGCGTGCCGGTATCGACGACCGCCGCCTCCTTGCCCCGAATCAGGACGTAGGCGTTGACGAAGCCCAAGTTGACTGCAAGGGCTTGGGTCGGCGCCAGGTTCTGCGCGTGAGCGACGCCGAGCGTGAGTTCGCTGCCGCCGATGGCGACACTCCACCCCCTGCGCCCCAAGCCGAAATTGAGCTCGCTCCACACCGCGAAACTGCCCAAAGCGACCTGGGCCAACCAGGTTCGGCGACTGATTTGCTGAACTTTCCGCATCGGGCACCTCCGGAAGAAGATCTTGTTCAAGCCGTTCAAATCGTTCAATCGCTATGCTCAGTTCAAATCGTTACAGGAAAATAGAGCGTGCAATCCAGCGAGCTAGCAGGCCGTTCAAAAAGGCCAATTTGCTAACGCCGATTGCCCTGAGCTTTGCCGAAGGGTGCGCTCGATCGCCTCGCTCCAACACCCGCCGTTTGACTCTCACTCTCGCTCCGGCCTCTGACGGCATCGATCCGAGGCGCTAACGGTTCTTGTAAAGATTGTCTACGAACCCAGCGGAGGTTATTTCGCGGACGAATCTCGGCTCGATGAAGCGTTGGGGCGTGATGCCCGGGGGTAGCGGGCGGGTAGCAGAGATCTCTTCTAGAATAGTTTGGAGCCCCGCGGGCGTCGCTTCCGGAACGTTCTTGAAATATTTCGCCGCGTAGACTTCGTAAATCTTTTCCGAGGCAGGAGTCGCTTTCTGTTTCATATACTTCTCGAGTGTTGCCAGAGCGGCGGCCTTGTCCGTCCTGAAGCGATAAATGCCTTCGATATAGGCCTTTATGAACCGGCTGATTAGATCGGGGCGGTTCTTGAGAAGCGCTTGGCGGGCCGCAAAGGGTCCCAAAGGATAAACCAATCCCGAGGTCGCGACATCGGCTAAGCGTGTGTACCCGTCCGCTTCGGCCCGAAGGGTATCGGGGCCGGTGGAGAGAACGCCGCTCTGTATCGATCCACCCTTCAGTACGGCGAAGATTTGCGGCACAGATCCCGCTTGAAAGATCGTAACCTCTTTGTCTGGTTGAAGTCCCCATTTCTTCAAAAGGTAGCGCGCGACAAAATCTGACGTGGTTCCCAGACGGCTCACGCCCAGCTTAGTTCCGCGCAACTGCGCCGGATCTTTGATCGAGGGAGTCGCGTAAAGCTGGAACGGCAGCGTATCGATTGTTGCACCCAGAATAGCTAGATCTGCGCCCGATAAGTTTGCTGAAATGAGGGCGACGGCTGAGGCGAAGGCGATACTGACGTCGCCGGCGATCAGAGCCTGCGTCGAAAGGGGCCCTCCCGCGATGTAGAGGATCTCCGCGTCGATGTCATATTTCTTGAAAATGCCCAGTTCTTTGGTGAGCCAGAGCGGTCCGTATGAAATCCCGATCGAAGTGTACGCGATGCGCAACGGTTCGGCATCGGCCGCATAGGCTCGTATGGGCGCGAGGCCCAGAACAATCCCAGCGAAGACGAAGAAGACCCTGAGCCGGGTCGTCATGTCATTGCCACCCATAGAAACGTTTGGCATTTTCTCCCAAGATTCTGGATTTGGCCTGCTCGGAAATATCCTTGCGCCCGCGAATGGTCTTGGTGACGTTGGGGAACAACCCGTCCCAGTGGGGATAGTCGGAAGCGAAAAGAATTTTATCGTCGCCGATGCGCTCGATTACATAAGGAAGGGTTTCCTCTTCGGGTTCCGTGGCAAAAAACCAATTGCCCTGTTTTATATACTCGCTTGGCTTGTGTTTACACAGAGGCGCTTCGACCTTGCCTCGTTTCTCCCATTCCTCATCCATCCGTTCCATCCAATAGGGAATCCAGCCGACGCCGCATTCAAGAAAGCTCACGCGCAGCTTGGGAAACCTTTCGGCGATGCCGCCGTACATCAAGCCGGCAAATTGAATAAAAGTTTCCACCGGTCGGCCGATGGTGTGCATGAAAATGAAACTATCGAAGCGGCTTTCGCCTGCCGGTCCTCCGCGCCGGTTATGCACGCAGAGCGGGACATTGAGCCGCTGCATCTCCTCATAGAGCGGCCAAAAGGTTTTCGATCCCAAGTGTTCTTTCATGCCCTGAGTCGCCACGGCAATGGAGCACAGTCCAAGCTTGGTCACCGCTCTATTGGCCTCTTCGACGGCCGCTGCCGGATCCTGAAGCGGCACCATCGCGACCGCTCGCAGTCGCGGACTTTGCCGACAAACATCAGCAACGAAGTCGTTGTATGCGCGGGCGTATGCGATGGCGTACTCGCGTTCGATAAAACTGTTGACGGCAAAGCTACCGGTTGGAAACAAGACAGACACCTCAATCCCTTCCTGGTCCATATCTTTGAGCCGGGTCGGAATATCATTGTTTAATAAATCGCCCACGAGACCGCCCAAGCTAGTGTCTAGGCCGTCCGAAGGCCGCAGTGAGCCCATCCGCTTGGAATGTGGCTCTGGCAGGTATTTGCGAAGCTCGGAATCCTTCTCAACGATATGGCCGTCGGCGTCGATTATGTTCATTGTCAATACTCCTTTTCACTTGTCGACCGTAACTGATGACCGAAACTTACTTCCAGACCTGTTCCGATGTCAATTTACTAAACCACGTTGGACCGGATCGATTTCATTTTAGTACGCAGCCCATTTCAAGGATGCGGTGGTTTTCCTAGCGAGGTAATGAACGATGGTGCTTGGCTGGCTGGAAGAGTATGCAGCCCCAACGATCCCGATCACTCAAATCTTTTGTTGACAGTCAAGCGTCAGATTCGTTGAAAGTCCAGCAAAATGAATTTCGTCGTGGGCAAGACGCGTGAGGGACGGTTCTAACAAGAGGCAATAGCTTGCAACAAAAGTTTGGCTCGTTGCCGGACCTATCATCAATCCATTATTCCTCTCGGGGCAAGCTCTGCCAGTGGTTCCAACCCGCTTTTAAGTGAACACCGACTCAACCTCGCGCACTTCCATCTTAGCGACGTTGCCACCAAGCTTGACTCCGGCTGCGGCCACCGCCGCTTGAAACTCTTTGGTCTTCGCTTCGAGTTCCGCCTTATCTTTGTAACTCCGCACCCAGATAAATTCGTTTTGCGGCCGATTCACCCAGGTCCCCGTGATGGGCACGCCGATTTTTTGGTGCAGGCTTATGATGTCCTCTTTGAAGTGCTTGAGAAAATTATCCATCTCGCCTTTATTGATCGTGTAAATGCGAATCTGTGAAATCATATTGCTTTCCTCCTATTGGTCGGCTCACCCTGGACACTACCCAAGTCTCTCGCCGGCAGTCAAACGAATCTATTCGCGCCGGTCACGAGCTGAGCACACAAACTTTTTGTCGGGAACTGCGACACCTTCGAGTACGAGCGGCTGCTTGTAACCATGCATTCGTGCTGCGCGCATTTGTATTTGCTCCTTCCGTAGACTTGACCTCGATGTTAACGACACCTCAGAGGGTCCCGGCCAGCTTGGCGATCGCCTGCGAGGCGGCTTTGTCGATCGGATCGCCATGGCCGAAGACGGCTCGCTGAAACGTGAGTTTCGCGAGCTTCTTAATACTCTGGTGCGCCTGAGTCATATCGGCTGTGTACTGAGGATTGGGACCGCCGAGCTTGTTGCCGATGTTGCTCATGGCGTCGCCGAGGATGAGCAGCGACCCGGCCGGATCGAACACGCATATGTGACCCGGTGTGTGTCCGGGGGTCGCGATCACGCGCAGGCCGAACACTTCGTCGTTGTCACCGACCGCCTTAAGCGGCCTTTGCTCACGTCATCTCGCTAGCTGGGTTGAATGGCCTCGGCGGCAACTCGATGCCCGCCGTCTAAATCTCCGCTCGCAGTGTGAACGGCAACTGCGAATGCAGTCCCGCCGGGGTTGGGTAACAGTTCATTCCCGCTAGCGCATCACTGTTCATCGTTGATGTTCATAAGAGCGATTGTCTCGATATCAACAGACGAGTCTTTAGCGAGACCAGAGCGAAGCGGACGACGACCGAGACAACTTATCGTTGTTAACGAGGTAAAACGGTCCCGGATTGCGCCACCGGCCGAATACCCTGAGACGGTCGAGTTTCGAGGACCACAGCCTGCGAAGATGGCGCTTTGAGCAAAGTTTCCTTCGCCGAACGAGCAAACTCCGCATAGCGCTCGCAAGCTGTGACACGTATATCCGAGCCGCAGCTCGTGAAGGCAAGGAAGTTTACCGGTAGATAGAGGTCGTCATAAGACGTTGCGACGAACGCGCTCACGAGGGTGGGAAGAAGCGATGCCGGGGGCGGCTTTGTGAAGCTATTCCGCACAACCGTCCGGTCTGACGCCAACAAGTGAAAGAATGTCTGATAGCCATCGGCACTGGTTCGGACATCGGAGAAATCCTTGAACCCCTGCGTCGCGGCGGTCCCTCCGGCCACGGAATAGATACCTTGAGTGAAAGACCATGGTTGATGGTCGCCATAAACCAGTAAGACGAACGGTCTCCCGGTCAGGCTCTCGATCTGCCGTAACTGGTTTAATACGAGCTCAAACGCTTCAGATGTGGAGGCGGCTCGTTTCAAATATTCATTCAGCTCACAGTTTCGCTCGAAGGATACGTTTGCTGCGAACGTCGTCACAAATTGCTGTTCACTCTCAAACGAGCGGCAAGGGTGCGGGCCGTGATTCTGAGAGGTGCCGACAAAATAAAAGAACGGACCGGATCTCTTGAAGGCGCCATGCTCGACGACCGCCTTGATGATGTCGCGATCGATGAGACTTCCCCAGTCCGACGGCAAGCGCAGCGCTTGACCGTCAATAAATTCCCTGAAGCCATAGGACCTGAACGCCTTCTCCGCATTATAAAAACTGCCTTCGACGGGATAAAACGCCGCCGTCTGGTATCCCTTTCTTGCCAGATACTCTCCGAAAGAGTTTTTCACTCTCGGCGCAATGTCGAAATGGGTGTAAAAACCCTGGTACCCGAAGGTTCTGGAATCGACTCCGGTGACCACCTCGAACTCCGTGACCCAGCTTCCGCCGCCAATGACGTTCACGCGGAGCGGGCTGAGCGCCCTCGTTTCGTGTTGTTTGGACCATAAAGGCAACTCGACACGCGCGGATAGTCGGAAAGCGTAGGCGGGATCGAAGGTCGATTCCGCATGAAAAAATACGATGTTAGGTAAGAGCGCTTTTGGACGATGAGCTTGGCTGTTGACGAAGTTGGCGGCGGCTAGCCTCAATTCATTGAAGGTCGGGCGAAGCCCATGCTCGAAAGAGATGTCGGGCGCATCGTTGGCCGCGAAAGAGAACGCCATATATTCCAGAACACCTAGCTCCCGTGCCAAGGTAACCTGGCTCGACGGAAGCCAAAGTTCCAGCCCCAGGTTCGTTGCCTGTGTGGTAACGTGGGCATGGACAAATTTGCCATACCTTACCAGGCAAGTCTGGGCAGCGATTAGGACGACGACAAGAGCAACGACATGCAAACCGAAGGAACAAGATCTCGTCCGGGTTTCGTCGCGTGATCGTGAAAGCTTGAGACGGTCAAGAAAAGAGTAACCCCGAAGCTTGTAGAAAGCGGATGCGAGGAGCACAAGGGCGAGCACGCCGAAAGCGATGGATACGATTCCGTTAAGCTCATCGCGTATGCCGACAGCGTTCACAAAAACCGCGGGGTCGGCGATGACCATTCTTACGTCGACGAATGTTATCGGTAAAGAAAGTGCGGAAATCTTGAGCTGGTTCACGCGGCTAAGTGCGTCTAATGCCCCGACTGCGAGCGGAATGCTCAGAAGAAAAACTCTTCCGGGCAGCACCAGCACGAATAGCATGACAAGAAAGGAGAATGAGTATATCGAAGCGAACTGATTCAGAAAGCTGAGTATGGATTCGCTGTAGCTCGTCGCCACAAGTGTGCAGCACGCCGCTAGAATGCTCAACGGCTTCGCCTGCGCACGGCACAGATCGACGTATTTGGGACTGGCTAGGTGGTGGCGAGAAGTGTTTGTCGAAGCTGGCTCGTCTTGCATGTGTCCCGTTATCTAGCAGGTTTCCCAGTTATTTCTAGACGCCTAGGGCACGCCCTTACAGATCGGCGTGGCGCTTATCACCGTAGGAAGTGAGAAGGTCAGCATGTCGATCGTGACATCTGTTCCCCTCCACCATTCTCGGCTACCTAGGCATATATCAAGGGCGTTTGACAGCAGGTAGAATGTTAGCCATTTATATAGAATAACTTACCTAACGCCCGATGGAGAGGAATCTATGAAGACACTGCGATTGGAAACCACTGCGCCGTTTCAAGGCCTGGCCGAGCTCGTGGCTTATGACGAAGGTCTGTTCGAGAAGGAAGGCATCCAGATCGAGTGGATGGACCGTGAGAAGGGCTTGGACAAAAGCCCGCAGCTGCATATCACGGATCATAAGGACGCCTCGCGCTACACGAGCCACGGCCGCATGATGGAATCAGGCCAGGCTGACCTCTACAACGCTTGTGAATGGGGTAATTTCTCGCGCGTTGAAACCACCAATGTCGGCAGCCGGCAGGTTGGCCGTCGTTCCATGGTAAATTTTGCCGGGATCGTCGTGCGCGCAGATTCGCCGGTGCAGGTGCCTCAGCAATTCGCCAACGTGCAGATCGGCGTTCCTATGTATAGCGGCACACATTATCTCTGCCTGCAGATGCTGGAAGGCTTCGTGCCGCGCGAGCTGATCAAGATCGGCCGCGTGCCGAACGGTTCCAATTACCGTTTCAAGATGCTCATGGATAAGACTATCGAAGCGACGACCCTGACCGAACCGTATATTTCGTTGGCTGAGAAAATGGGCTGTCGTGTCGTCATCTCGGCTTTCCACCACGGCACCGACGTGGCGTCCGATCGTGTCGACGGCGAAACTTATGCCGCCTTCAACCGTGCGATTTGCGAGGCCGTCCGGCGCATCATGGCGAACAAGCGCGCCTACATGCACTACTTCATCGACTACTATCGCGATCGCGATCCGCAGATCAGTCAGCTCACCATCGACGATCTGCGCGAGAGCCGCCTGTATCTGGTCGATCCGGCGCCGATCCCGGCCGATGAACTCCAACGCACCTACGACTGGATGAAGAGCTGGGATTTCCTCGAGACCGCCCCCTGCGCGGCCAATCTCGTCAACATGAGCGCGTAGAAGCACAGCTACGAACGGACGCCTGGACAGCAGGCTTGGCTTTCCACGTAATGGAGGTGTTGGAGCACAACATCAGAATTCGGTGTCTGGATTAGACTACAGGGTCATGATCAAAATTCATGAATTTACCAGCTTCATACCATTACTTTTCGTCTGGCACATCGTTTGTGTCCTTGGAGAATCCGCGATCTGACTTAAAAAAGGAGATCCTATGACCACCCGTAAACTTGTAAATTTTACCGCCATAATCACTCTGGCTGCACTAATTGGAAGTTGCAGCCTTTGGAGGAAGGAAACCAAAGTGACGATGACTGATCTGCCGGCTCCAGTCAGGACTGCTGTGCAAAAGACAACGGCTGGTTCGACAGTTACACAAATTGAAAAAATCGAGTCCGGCGGAAAAGTGACCTATGAAGTTGAATATCGTAAGGACGGCAAGGATCACGAAACCTACTTCGCCGAAGACGGCACAATCGTCAAAGGTGTGCAGTAAGCCTCTCGGCGAACACCAGTCGAGCCTGGGTCCGATCCCGGCCGATGAACTCCAGCGCACCTACGACTGGATGAAGAGCTGGGATTTCCTCGAGACTGCCCCAGGCTTTCTATATCAGTGAGCCGGCTGTCATTGAACGCTGGCGCTTCGCCTTATTATTTGAAACCGTTCTTAACGGTACGCCCGCCTAGCGGCCACGGCATATGTGTGCGTAAGCTATCCTCCTGGATCAAGTTGACAAGGCCGTGGAATCGACTTGATATTTGCAGAGTGTGCCGGCGCTGCCTCAAACGAAGTCGCGGAAACGAGGTAAGGCGAACATGATGTCTACATCACCGTGCCAGTCTCCCGGCACAGCACTTGTCGCGAGCATGAAAAAGCACCCCTTTGACTCACGTGCGCCATTCCAACTTTAATAATGATATGTGATGAGCGCTGTCAGGCGTTGCTTACTGCTTGTCACCTCTGGCAAACATCCGAAGAGCACTACAAATCGAAACGCCAAAGTGAAACTATTTTCACTTGAAAACCCCTGGCTTAATTATGCGCAGGTGTTACTCGGGCGTCTTTTTTTTGATCTTGCTCATCGCCTGCGCGGGTGTGGGAAGCGAGCCGATCCCCGGGCAACCCGCGCATCACGTGGTGGGCGGGTTTCGCAATACCAATTCGGATTTCCGCCGACCTTCCACATGGACACGCTGGAGCTTCGTTGTGCGCCGACTGTGGACGACTTCCATCTCACCGCGGACCTTCGATGCGCCGCGCGTCGCCAACGACGGCGCCCTCCTCCGTGCCGGCAGTGTGAATCCGAGCATTACCTGGATTGGTCACTCGACGCTGTTGGTACAGATCAACGGAGTGAATATTCTAACCGACCCGCAGTGGAGCGAACGAGCAAGTCCGGTGTCTTGGGGCGGCCCGCGCCGTCTCAGCCCTCCCGGGCTCGCATTCGAAGATTTGCCGCGGATCGATGTTGTCTTGATCTCTCACGATCACTACGACCATCTGGATCTAAACACCGTAAAGCGCCTTGCCGCGGCGCGCGATCCGCTCTTTTTGGTTCCGCTCGGTCTCAAGGCGTGGTTTGCCGAGAACGGAATGACACGGGTCGAAGAGATGGACTGGTGGCAGGAGCGCGAATATCGCGCCGTGAAATTCGTCTGCGTGCCGGCTCAGCATTTTTCCCAACGAACATTGTCGGACGCGAACGAACGACTCTGGGCGTCGTGGGCGGTGTTGAGTCCCGAGCGACGGCTTTATTTCTCGGGTGACACCGGTTACTTCGCGGGCTTCAAGGAAGCCGGCCAGCGGCTCGGTCCGTTCGACGTCGCGGCGCTCGCCATCGGCGCCTATCTACCTCCAGAAATCATGAAATCTGTGCACCTCACACCAGAGGAAGCGGTGCAGGCGTTCATCGACCTCAATGCCCGTGTGCTCCTCGGTATCCACTGGGGCACCTTCGATCTCGCGGAGGAGCCGCTCGACGAGCCACCGCAACGCATGCTCGCCGAGATCCGCCGCCGCAACACGGATTCGTCACGCGCCTGGATTTTCAAGCTCGGGGAAATGCGCCCCTGGTAAAATCAATTCAGGAAGTTCAACGAACAGCTGACCTGCTCGCCGGAAAGCGAATGCCGATTACACGCATTGACCCGAGACGATAACGCCTGAGCGCGGCGCTCTTTCAATCAACGCCACAGCTCGCTGGTCGCCAATCGGGCGCCCTCCGCCAACGCGGTAAACTTGAGCCAGGCCACGCTGGGATGGGTATCGTTGAACCGCAGGGCGGAGGCGGCAAAGCCGCAGTCGGCGCCGGCGATGACGTTCTCGCGCCCGACGAGTTTTGCGAAGCGCACGATCCGTTCGGCGACCAACTCCGGATGTTCCACCAAATTCGTGGTGTGGCTGATCACGCCGGGTATGAGAATCTTTCCGGCGGGAAGCTTGACCCGCTCGAAGACGTGGTATTCGTGTTCGTGCCGGGGGTTCGCCGCTTCGAACGAATAGGCCCCGGCGTTGATCTTGAGCATGATGTCGACGATGTCCTTCAAATCCATTTCGTGGATGCGCGGACCGACATCGATGCTGTAGCAGGTGTGGAAGCGGATTTTCTCGGGCGGGATGCCGCGGATGGAGTCATTGATCGCGTCGACGCGCTCGGCTGCCCATTTCCTGCAGTCGGTAACGCTGAGCTCCGGGTGCATCATGTAATAGGTGACCAGGCGCGGATCGTCGATCTGGAGAATAAACCCGGCGTCGACAATCGCCTTGTACTCTTCGCGCATGGCATTCGATATCGCCTGCTCGTATTCCTCGTGGGTCCGGTAGTATTCGTTGGCAAAAGTAGCCGCGACGTAGGAAGAAGCGATCGCGGGAATGAAGACGTCTTCGTGGGTCAAGCCTTTAGTCGCAGCCTTGAGGTTGGCAATATCCGCCTGGACCGCCTCGTGACCTCTATAGCTGACCGGTCCGGTGCAAGTATCAACGCTGTGACCCCGCCCTCCGCTTCGACCGCCAAACGGTTCGGCGATACGCTCGGACCATGCATAGTACTCGGGGAAGGAGAGATACTCTCGACCGGCTGCGCGCGGTCTCACGGTCCCCGGAGCGGCGGGCTTGCGCTCGAAGCCGTTGAATCGTTCGATAATGTAGCTGAAGAAGCCCGATTTGCCCTGCTCGCCATCGGTGATGATATCGATGCCTGTTTCGACCTGTTTCCGAACAACCTCCGCAACAGACTCGCGCACAACCCGTGCGAGTTCGTCGCGGTGGTAGGGTTGTCCTTCCTCTCTCAGTCGAAGAAGCGATGTCAAGGAATCGGACCTGGCCAAGCTGCCCACATGGGTCGTGAGGATTCTTTCCGTGCTTTGCTTCATAATATCCTTCTATGCATGAATTTTTTTGCCTTTGGCAACCCCGGCACTGTAACCCTTGAGCGCGGCGCTCCAACAACTCAATTCCCCAGCTCGTCAGTCGCCAATCGGGCGCCTTCCATTCAAATGTAAGCCGGGCGCTGCAGAAGAGTTAGTAGACTAGGCATGTCCGGCGCCGACTGATCCCGTCGCGCTATTTCGACTGGCCACCGATGAAGTCGAGCACGGCGCGATTGAAAATCTCCGGCTGCTCCCAGTACGACGAGTGCCCGGCTTCGGGCATCAATACAACTCGGCTGTTCGGAATCTCGGCCGCGATCATCCGCGAGATCGACGGTGGCGTCGACATGTCCGCAGTGCCGGCGATCAGCAGCGTCGGCAGCTTGAGCTGCTTGAGCTTCGCCTGCGTGATCTCATTCTTGAGCGTTTGCCGATATTCGCGGCCGATCAGCGCCTTGTGCTCAAGCTCCATCCATGCCTTCACGCCGGCGGGGTTCGCCGCTCGGTATGATGGCCCGAGCTCGCGAAATTCGGCCGGCATTTTCTCCCACCCCTCTGGGCGAATAAACGCCGCTGCCTTCGCGATCTCGCCGTTGCGCACCCCAAAGGAATTACTGGAAATGGTCAGGCTCAGGAGCCGGTCCTGGTAGGAGAACGCGAAGTCCGATGCGATGCTGCCGCCGGCCGCCGACGCCACCACATGAAATCGTCCAAGGCTCAGGACATCGGCGAGGTGCCGAAGGTCCTCAGAGCCGATACCAGGATTGTTCGGGTCGAAAGGCGCGGAGTTGTAGTAGCCGCGCCGCGAAAAGGCGATGACGCGGTAACCGGCTTTCGCTAACACCGGCTGCTGGTAACCCCAGATCAGCGCGCTGCCGGTCGCCGGATGCAGAAGCACGATCGGCACGCCCTGGCCGCCCGTGTCCCAGTACCAGAGACGGCTGTCAGGAATCTGCGCCACGCCGTCCTTGGCTGAAACCTGCGCGGGGATAGGGATAGGTCTCATCGGATTGGCGACGGTTTGGCCGTGTGCCGTGTCGATAAGGAATGTGCTGAGCGCTGCCAAGCCGGCAGCGAGCCCGATGGCCCGGACGAACGCGCCCGCTGGCCGGGCGTGGCTAGAGAAATGGCTCTTGCCCATCGTCGCAGTGCTCCCTTCAGTGTGCCCATTTTTTGAAAGACATGCGCGGAGAGTTCAATTCCTTAAATGCAAGCAATCATTTTCTTGGATGCAACGAGCGGATTTCAACAAAGCATCTGGAGAGCGAGCGTTGCCAAATTGGGAGCCGTCAAATTCCGCCTCGTGAACGAAGAATCGAAAAAAACTCATCCGCTGTAAATAGCCTTTAGATATGGGAACCGAAGGACATATGTCAAGAAGGTTTTCACGCTGTGTAGTAGCAAGGTGAATCTGACAGGAGTTGATAGCAACATGATTAGGTCAGGGTGAGGAAATGACAACTGTCTTCTTCGCTCCCACGGGATCGCCACACCCAGAAAGCGGCGCGCCTCAAAGCACCGAAGCCGCCGCGAAATAGAACGAGTTCGTGTGCCCCTTATTTCTCTACCCTATCTCTTGATATCGAATCACTTTCACTCGCTATTGGAAATCGATCGGTTCACGACAGCACGCAACTGCAATCTACCGATTCATTATTGGCTCGCATCTTTCGCTCCCCCGATCCGGCGGCGATTTCTGGCTCCGGTATCGGCTGCCGCCACCAAACTATCGGCAAGCAGGTGGGCGATGCAGCCGTAGCTCACGTCGTTCATGTGCAGGCCGTCGCTCGAAATGATGTTCTCTATCTTGTATTGTCCGCTCGATACCCAGTGTCGCATGACCGCAAAGCGCGGGAACAGGGCCACGTTCATGTCGTTGGCCACCGCGGCGACGGAATCCACGACCATCAGGTGCATGCGCCGCGCGAGCACGCGTGGCGCGAACTGCGGATCCATCAATACGACGTCCGAGTTTGTCGCCTTGAGACGGCTGATTCCGTCGCGAAGTGTTTCGGCATACCCCTCGATGTTCTCGCTTTTCAGCAGCTGGTTGCTGCCTGTCTGCCAGATGACGAGCTGCGGATGGTAAGGCAGCACGTCGCGCTCAAAGCGCGCCAGCATCTGGGAGGACAACTCGCCGCCGACGCCCTTGTTGATCACGTTTACCGCGAGCTGCGGCCAACGATCATGCAGTTCTTGGGCGAGCACGGCGGGATAGGTGTGCGCCGGATCAGAGGCGCCGACCCCCACCGTCGAGGAAGAACCGATCGCAACTATGACCAGGGGATTGCGCGAGCTTAGCGCGCGGGCCGTGGCGGGTAGCTTCACCTTGAAGCGCGTCAGCGCCGGAGGCGCGCTGCAGTCCAAATCCCTGGGCGCGGCTTCGGCGGACACCGCGAGAAGCAGGAGCGTGAAGCAGGAGAACGCGGCCCATCGAAGCATACTCATCGGTCGCCGCCGGCGGGGTTCGCGCGCTTCGCGGCGGGGATGCCCCGCGTCGCCAAGTCGGCCATCGCTCGGCCGATGCAATCATACAGGCTCGCAGCAAGCTCGCGGCCCTTCTCACCCTCTCCGGCCCGCAGATCCAGCGCGCCGCTCTCGGCCCAATGGCGCATGATGGCATGGCGGCGGAACAGCGGCACGTCGTTGATATCCGCCAGCTGTCGCATCGCGGCGAGATAGGGCTCGAAATGGATCACCGCGTCGCTGGCGCGCGAAAACTGCATGTTCATCAACAGCACGTCGGCCCCGGCGGCGCGAAGCTTGTCGATTCCGGTTTGCATGGTTTGCCGGAACTCGTCGACGTCGGTGCCGCGAACAGCCTCCATCGTGCCGGTCTCCCAGATCACAAGCGTCGGCTTCAACGGGAGGACATCGTGTTCCAGGCGCTCAACAGCCCGCTTCGCCGTCTGCCGTCCTACGGCGAGGTTGATCACCTTAATGCGCTTAGAGGGAAATCTCTCGGCCAGCGCCGAGGCGAGACGCGCGGGCCACGCGAATTCGAGCCCGCCCGCCGCGACTCCCATGGTCGAAGCTCCGCCGAGCACGGCAATGACGACCTCCCGGCGGCCGGCAAACGCTTTGACTGTCTTGGTCACAAGCGGCTCGAATTCGTAAAATCGCTCGGGCACAGGGCACTCCCGCTCATCCGCGGAGGCGCCTAGGACGGTGATCAAAAGCCCAACGACCGTAGCCGCGATCAAAAACAGTGAATGACGAAGAAAAGCAGCGATCATCCTCGGACTCCTTTGGTTGCCGTCGGCGCTCCAACGGCGCCGCCACCGGGCGTGCCCTGTGCGGCAACGAACCACTCCAGCAGCGCGGCGACGGCGATCATGATGACGACGCCGGCCACCGATACGGCTAACTGCATGGCCACGCCGCCGAAAAATTCGTTGAGCACCAAGTGCCCCAGGACCGAGAGCAGGATGCCGAGACAGAAGATATAGAGGGAGTTGCGCCCGCAGATGAGAAAGGGCCATGCGGCGGGGCTAGCTAAAAAGCGCGCCTGGATGCGGATCAGGCTTGCGACGAGCAGCGCGACCGCGAGCACGTTCACTAAACGAAGAAATCCCAGGTCCGTTTTACTCAAGAACGGCCACAACAGCTTGGCGTTGACCAAGACCGGAATCGGATCATAGAAGCCGTGCAGTGTCCAGTTGACCCGGATCAGGAAACCCGCGAGTGAGAGCGCCGCTGCCAACCAGAACAGCCAGCGGTGGCCAAGCCAGGAAACTCCACCGTGGATGTTGCGCCAGCCAAACCATGCGCCGAGCAGGAAGAGCGCCTGCCAGGCGAACGGATTTAAATACCACACTCGGTCCGGGCCGGGATAGGCCGCCAGCGCCACGCGATTGTCGAGCTGGACCGTCAGCCAGAGCGCGAACGAGACCAAAGATACCACTCCCGGCCAGGATCGGAACCCGGCCAGGACGAGGGGGAGAACCGCGAGCAGCACGATGTAGAGAGGCAGAATGTCCATGAAAGCGGGCTGGAACTGCAGCATCAACGCCTGGACCACCGCCAGACCGGGCTCGCTGAGAAAATTGGTGGCGCCAAACTCCTCGGCGTAGAGCGATTTGTTGAGGGCACCCTGGGTGTACGCCACCATCCCCAGGAATATCATGAACAGAAATATGTGGGCGACGTAGAGCTGCCACAATCGGTGGTACACGCGAATCCCGGCAGCAACGAAACCCTGACGCTCCATGGCGCGACCGTACACCATGCCGGCGGTATAGCCGGAGATCAGGATGAAGACCTCGGCAGCATCGGCGAACATCACCGATTGAAACGTAAACTCCGCCAGAATGTTGTTCGGGAGATGATCGAGGAAGATGCAGAAGAGGGCAACACCGCGGAAGAAATCAAGCCGGAGATCGCGCTCCATGGCCGAAGGATGACTCAAGACCGTCATTAGATAAACTCCAGAAATAAGCCTCCGCTAGTCTCCAATCAAGAAAGCTCTAAGCTTACTTTACAACTTCACCCTGCTTGCAGGAAAGGCCATATCACCGCGCGGAGAAGCATCAACGTGATTCCTCTTCCCGTCAAAAACACAGCGGTCTGAAATTTAACTTCTCGACAATATTCTTAACGTATATGGGTGACTCAATCCATCCCTGAGAAATTAAGGGATCGCGCCAAGTAAGATTAGGAAAGGGAAAGGACGTCGGGTCTGGCATTAACAAATCTATCAATCTAGCGGACGGGTTTGGTGATTGGCGCCTGAGCAGTCAAAAAGTCGGAACAAATCGAAGACTCTGCATCTCGCGCCACGTGAGCGCGCAAGCCGGCTATAGCCGCTACTGCATACCTTCGGTAATGTATTGGATTACATAACCCGCCGGATCGTCCATGTAGGTTCCTTGGTTCCCGCCGGGAGTCCGGCCTTTAGCTTCTTCTCCACGGTCTCCGTTGGGAATGCCTAGCCGGTCGAGCTGGGCAAGCGCATCCTTCCACTGCGCGGGAGCGACGTAGAAACCCAAATGCGGTCCGGGAATCAGCCGGCTCATCGGATAGCCCTTGGGGCCGAATGGCGTTTCCGTCAAGATCAAATACTGGCCGCTCGCCATCCGCATGGTCGCCTGCGTTTTGTTGGATTGCGCATCGCGACCGCGTTCGAGAACGTTAAAACCCAACACCTGTTCGTAGAATCTTATTGACGCGTCAAGGTCGGGCGCCTCCAATTCCAAATAGCCGACACCGGTCAAGCGTTCCGCTGTTCCATTGTTTTCCTCGACGGTGGGCACGTAAACCGCGAAATTGTTGCCCGCCGGATCGGCGAAGAAAATAGTCGAGGCGGCAAATGAATGGGTATTCTTGACCGGTCCTTCATACTTGATTTTCCACTCCTCCAGCGCGCGACTGACCTCCC
>Ga0075421_100004889_pt1 | contig 16160 bp, 16 predicted proteins | sample SoiMetdeltSBSDD5_FD_75292 | JGI IMG/M metagenome (GOLD analysis project Ga0075421, IMG submission 75292) | Bulk soil microbial communities from a Populus tree surrounding site in Tennessee, USA - Soil MetaG P. deltoides SBSDD5 | ecosystem: Environmental > Terrestrial > Soil > Tree plantation...
TTGCGCTCTGGGGCACTTCTGTTTTGTTTGGCGCCTCTCATCTTAATCTTCCCACTTTCATTCCGTTGACGTTCCTGGCAATCGCGCTGACCTGGCTTTACGAAACGACCGACAATCTGCTGGCGCCGATTCTGACTCACAGTCTGTTCAACACCGCCAACTTTTTCTGGCTGATCCTGGACCGCCCCGCGGTGTAAGGGTGCAAGGCACTTCGATGAATGAGTTCGAACTGATCGCGCGGCTGACGGAATCGCTAGAGACGCATTCCGGCACCCTCGCGGGCCCGGGCGACGATTGCGCCGTGCTCGACCTTGGCTTGCTCGGGCGCTACGTGTTGTTCAAGACCGATTCGGTGGTTGAAGGCATTCATTTCACGAAGGAAACCGATCCGAAACAAGTCGGCCACAAGGCGCTGGCGCGTTGTCTGAGCGATATCGCGGCGATGGCGGGGGCGCCCAGCCACGTGTTGATTACGCTGGCGTTGCCGCGCGACTTCGACGTGTCGTTCATTGAATCCATTTATGAGGGGATCAAGTCGCTGGCGGTCCGGCACGGCGTGTCCATCGTTGGCGGCGAGACCACCACCAATCCGGAGCGGCTCCTGGTCAGCATTGCCGCGCTGGGAACAGTCGCCAAGGAAAAGTGTCTCTTGCGATCAGGAGCCAGGGCCGGGGACGCAATTTTCGTCACCGGCGATCTCGGAGGATCACTTTCGGGCAAGCACCTGGACTTTGAACCGCGGCTGAAGGAAGCCCGATGGCTGGCAGAGCACTTTTCGATTCATGCCATGATGGACATCAGCGACGGCCTGGCTGGTGATCTGCGCCATATTCTGAAAGCGAGCAAGGTCGGAGCAGAGTTGATGTCGGACGCTATCCCGGTCAGCCGGGCGGCCAAACTTCTGGCCAAGGCCGAGTCATCGGCTAAACCGCCACTGCTCGCCGCGCTGACCGACGGCGAGGATTTCGAGCTGCTGTTTACGTTGGCCAGCCGTGACGCCGTTCCTCTGCTGGATGCGTGGAAGTCGCAGTTTCGCGGCTTGCGGCTGAGTTGCATCGGCAAAATCACGGCGGAGGCGGGGTTGAAGATTCGCGACCGGAAAGGAGTGCGCGAGTTGACCGCGACCGGGTACACGCATCTTGCCGGGGCGAAGGCGAACGAATAGGCCCGTACGCATTCAATTCAACCCGCGAAACACGCTAAAATACGGTGATAAGAAAGGATTGTGAAAGGATGGAGATCACCATTTGGGTGAATGCTTCTTTTCAAGAGAATCCGTGTTTATCCGTGTCCATCCGTGGTTGATTCATTTGGTTGCGGCCCCGCCGCGCTGGGTTCATTTGTGGTTTTCGTTCTTCTCTTCAAATCCAATTGCGGTATTTAGGTTCAATTGCATCGCATCGCGAGCGCGTTGCGTGTCGCAACGATGGCTACTACGATTTCCAAAAGCCCTGAAGAAACACTGAGGCTGGGGGATAAATGGGGGCAAGAGGCGAGACCGGGTTGGGTGATTGCCCTGACCGGAGACCTCGGAGCAGGCAAGACTCAACTGGTAAAGGGAATCGCGCGCGGTCTCGGCATCGCGAAGCGTGTCCATTCGCCGACGTTCACGTTGGTCAATGAGTACGAAGGAGGGCGGTTGCCGCTGTCCCACCTGGATTTGTATCGTCTGGAAACGCGCGAGCAGATTGTTGGGGCCGGTTTGGAGGAATACTTCGAGCGCCCGAAGGGGGTCATGGTGGTGGAGTGGGCGGAACGATGGTTTGGCGCCGCTCCAAGTCCCGAGTGTTGGATTTCAGGTTGGTACGCACGATTGAGACGCGTGAAGATCGAAACACTGCGCGAACAGGAACGCTTGATTACCTATGAAGATTCTGGCGCTTGAGTTTTCCTCCGGGCAACGAACCGTCGCCGTTGGCGATTCCGGCCGGGTTTACGCGCGGGCGCTGGACGACGGTGGCCAGCGACATGGAGGGTTCGCCGCGATTGACGAAGTATTGCGAGAAGCCGGATTGGAGCGGGAGCAGATTGAGTGTGTCACGATCGGCCTCGGACCGGGTTCTTACAACGGGATTCGCTCAGCCATTGCGATCGCTCAAGGCTGGGAACTCGCGCTGGCCACACGCCTGCGCGGAATCAACAGCGCGGAAGCTATCGCCCATGAGGCGCACCTGGCGAAACTCCTCGGAGACGTAAACGTGGTGATCGACGGCCAACGCGGCGAGTTCTATCTTGGGCGTTATACCATCGATGCCGGCGGTTTCCAGGAGCGGGTGCCGCTTCGAATCGCGACGATGGACGAGGTCAAGGCGCTGGCGCAATCCAATGAAATCATCGTCGGCCCCGAAGTGAACAAATGGTTCGCGGAGGGCAGTCAACTGTTCCCGAGCGCAAGCGGGTTGGCTCTGCTCGCCGCGCAGCGCACCGACTTTACCCGTGGCGAGAAGCTGGAACCGATTTATCTGCGGGAAGTCAATTTCGTTAAAGCGCCCCCGCCGCGATTGATCCTGTGATTCGTTGGCTGCGGTCATTTGCTTGAGAGCAGAAAGTAGGCAGGCGTCCCGCCTGCAGCGCATTCACCGGAGAAAGTAGGATGCGAATTCGGCGAACTCATCGCCGAGAAAGGCCCTAGCGCGGCGTAGACGCAGCCAAAACGGAGCCCGCGACGTCCCGGCGCGCAGCAGATTCGAGACTTCGGCAACCTCACGCCATCGAAACCGCTGCGACCGGGGACCGGTCGCGCTCCTGTGGGCGGGAATGTTCGACGGCTGCGCGAGTCTTGCGGAGCGCGGCCTTCCAGGCCGCAGCGCCCCGCAGCTGGATGCGTTGGAAAATCTTCTTGCGTCCGCGGTCTTCGGAGCCGCTGCGCCCAGGATGGGCGCGCTCCGAGAATTGACGGGCCGCGCGACGTCTCGTCGCGCAGCCCTGTTGCAGCTTGTTGCGACAGGGGATCGGTCGCGCTCCATTTTGGTTGCCGCCCGGCGCGTTATTTGAGTTCGTGATCCGAAGGTTTGATACCCTTCTGGAATTTGCCGAATCCGAAAAAGGTCGGCTTGTACTCGCCGACGTACTCAACGTTGCTCTCCGCGGGAATCTTCTCTTCCAGTCCGACTCCCCAGTAACAGGCATTCACGAACAGACGGCGCAGACCTTCGCTTTCCAGATCGACGGACGCGCCAATGGTCGAGCAAACGACACGGGAAGCCTTTCCGGTTTCCCAGATGTAATCGCGAATCCAGACGAGCGGCATCACCGGGTTGTTCTTTGGGCCGGGAACGGGCTTGTCGGTTGGCTTCATGCCTTCGAGCACCTGGCCGTGGACGAGGATTTTGGCGTCCTGTGGCAGGTGGACGATGCCATAAACATCGGTCGGTCCCCAGATGTCTTCGACACCTTTCAGGATGGGATGGTCTTTGAACCGATCGTTGACTACGCCGCGGGCGCTCTCCTTGCCATGCGCGCCGTGGTGGCTGACCCAGGTGTCGCCAAGGACCTGTTGTCCGAAACCGCCCGGCCACTGCTTGCTGCGCCAGTCCCACTTCGCATAAGGACTCTGTTTGTTGCGTTCAAACTGAAAGGCGTGCGTGGACGTGCGGATGGCGAGGATCGGCTTGCCGGAATTGGCGAAGTCCACGATGTACTTCATTTGGTCGTCGGGCGGCTCGCGGAAGCGGGCGAACAGGACCATCATGTCCGCCGTTTCCAGCGCCTTGAGGCCGACGATGTTCGTCTGGTTGTTCGGATCGATTGTGCCGTCGGCGGGATTAACGGGAAACAGCACCGTGCATTTAAATCCGTGCCGGACAGCGAGGATTTTCGCCAGCATCGGCATGCCCTCTTCGGACCGATACTCCTCGTCACCCGTGACAAAGACGATGTGTTTGCCCTTGCCCGGACCGTCCTTGCCTTCATAAACGACCCAGTCGCCGGCGTCGGCGCGGTTAGGCGCCGCAAGGACCAGGACAACCATCAGCGCTGCGAAATGCTTCATAGTTCTTTTGAGGTGTTTTGGCTCTTCATATCCCATGCATCGCAAAAGGGCAACGGGAAGTAATTCCGGGATGCGTCCTTTATCCTGATCGTGCTTATGGAGCGCAGATGTCCAATCTGCGCGCCTCTCTGTCTCACGAATACGCAGGTTGGACACCTGCGCTCCGATACCGAAGCGGCTTCGCCGCTGGAGTGCGAGGATGCGCCATTTCTTGGAATTGCTTTCGATGCATTCATTTCGTCAAATCTCGCGTGTTGAACAATTCCTATCGTTGTTGGGCAGAGATCGATCTCGGCGCGCTGCACGAAAACCTCGCCTGGGTACGGCATCGCGTCGGGCCGAAAGTGAAGATCATGACCGTGGTCAAAGCGGATGCCTACGGTCACGGTCTGAAACAGATCGCCGCGCTGTTGATGCAAAGCGGCACCGATGTCTTCGGGGTCGCCAATTTGAATGAGGCGCGGGCCATCCGGGGCGTCGGAAAGGGTTGGCCGGTGCTCATGCTGGGCGCTTGCCTGCCCGACGAAGTGGAAACGGCGGTCAAAGACGAAGTGATGCCGACGATTTCTTCCCTGGACGAGGCGAAACTCTTTTCCGACGCGGCAGCGAAACTGAAACGGAACGTCGCAGTCCACATCAAGGTGGATACCGGTATGGGACGGCTGGGAGTCGCCGTGAGTGACGCTGTCAACCTGATCGCCGGGGCGTCCCGGCTGCCGGGTATCAGGGTGGAAGGGCTGTACACGCATTACGCATCCGTCGAGGATGATCCCGTGTTTTCCAGGCGGCAACGGAAGTCGTTTCAACGCATCCTTGGACGGCTGGATCAACTGGGAATTCATGTCCCGACGATTCACGCGAACAACAGCGCCGCGCTCCTCCACGAACCGGACACGCTGTTCAATCTCGCCCGGCCGGGTCTGCTCGTTTACGGAGTGCTCCCTTCCGGTAACAGAAGGATTGCGGCGGCCCTGCGACAGCGCGTGTGTCCGGCGCTCTCGCTGATGTGCCGTGTTAGCTTCGTGAAGGAAATCCCGCCGGGCACATCGCTGAGCTACGGTCGGGCCTTCGTAGCTCGAAGGAAGATGCGGGTAGCCACACTGACCGTGGGCTATGGCGACGGCTATCCGAGGGCGGGCAGCAACCGGGCGCAAGTATTGATTGGCGGCAAACGCTGCGCCGTGCTCGGAAGGATCACGATGGACCAGATGATGGCGGACGTGAGCAAGGTGCCCCGAACCGCCCCGGGTGATGATGCGGTCCTGCTCGGACAACAAGGACGGGATGCCATCACGGCAAACGAACTGGCCTCGTGGTGCGGCACGGTGCCGTGGGAGATACTCACGAACATCTCTTATCGCGTCACGAGAGTTTATCGGGGCGGCCAGGCGTCCTGATGGAATGTCGCAGATTTAGGAATACCCTCGTCAAACTTGCTGCAGCCAACGATGAGAATTGAAAATCGCGGATCGACTCAGATGAACGCAGATAAACAACAAGGCTGACGCGAATTGCGCTAATTTGCGCGAATTCACGGAGGCTGATTGAACGACGACTTCACAGAATCGGTCGAACGAATTCAACGGCATGATCAAACTCCGAAAACTTTTTGGCCCGAGCAAACAGGAAATCTGGCAACGTCTCTGCGCGGAAATTGGTGCGAACTATGTTGCGGGTGGCTTTTGGAAAGGCGACAAGGTCCAGGCCACGCATGGTGAGTGGACGATCACGCTCGATACGTACGCAGTCTCCACCGGCAAGGTCACCATCATTTACACGCGACTGCGGGCGCCCTATGTCAATCCCGACCGGTTCCGATTCACCATTTACCGTCGTGGACTTTTCAGCGACATCGCCAGGTGGCTCGGTATGCAGGACATTGAGGTAGGTCACCCGGACTTCGACCGGGATTTCGTTATCAAAGGTACAGACGAGCAGAAAGTGCGGGCGCTGTTCGACAGCCCGCGTCTGCGGGAATTGATCACCGCGCAATCGCAGATTCACTTCACGGTAAAGGACAACGAGGGTTTGTTCGGGCCGAACTTTCCTGCGGATGCCGACGAGCTTTGCTTTACGGTGGCTGGGATCATTAAGGATATGGATCGGTTGAAGCAGTTGTTCGAGCTTTTCGCCGAGACGCTTGACCAGTTGTGCCGCATCGGTTCTGCCTATGAGCAGGCCCCGAACGTCAGATTGTGATTCGAATTTTGGAACGCGTGTCTTCGCGTTCTGTCCCGAAGGGGTTGTCCCGCGAACGCGGGAACTACCCTGGGAATGCTCATTCAGAAATCCCTGGAAAAGCCGCCCGTGCATCGGAGCGCGGAGCATTGCTCCGCGAGAGCTCGAGGACGATCGCGCAGAGCAATGCTCTGCGCTCCGCTTCTCACACGCTTTTGCAGAGATCTCATTCTAGGTTGTGCGCGTTTTGCCACATCCTCACCTCATGTCATTCCGCGCGCCTACTGGCTGGCGAAGCCGCTCCGAGTCGCAGACTCGCGCTCCGGCCCAAGACAATCGTCCGATTCTGAAAACACGCTCTAACGCGAATCCGTAGATCGCCGCCTTGCCCGCCAGAATTCGAAGACCGCGGGCAGGGTTGAGAGGAAAATGATCGCCAGAATGACCAGCGAGAAATTCTTCTTCACAAAGGGGACATTGGCGAAAAAATAGCCGGCGGGGACCAGCAGCAGCACCCAAAGCAATGCGCCAACGACATTGAATGACATGAAGCGCGTGTAGGTCATCTGTCCGATTCCCGCCACGAACGGGGCGAAGGTGCGCACGATCGGAACGAAACGCGCGATGATGATTGTCTTGCCGCCATACCGCTCAAAGAAATTGTGCGTGCGGTCCAGGTGCTTCTTTTGAATCAGGCGGGGGAATCGCGCGACGAGTTTGTGTCCGGCCAGGTTCCCGATCCAGTAATTGACCGTATCTCCGGCGACCGCGGCAGCAAGCAGCAGGAGGATCAGGAGAAAGACGTCCAGCCTTCCGCCGGCGGCGATCGCACCGGCGGCGAAGAGCAGCGAATCGCCGGGAAGGAAAGGCGTCACAACCAGGCCGGTCTCGCAAAACACGATCAGGAAAAGGATGGCATAAACCCAGGCCCCGTAATCAGAAACCAAAGTGTCCAGATGGACGTTCAGATGGAGAATGATATCGAGAAGCTTCTTGAGCGTTTCCATTTCTACAATTTTGCGTGGCAGAAGGTGGGTGAAAAAGGTGTTTCGTTGCAAGGAATATGTTTGCACTATCCGAATCGATGAGAGCAGCGATCCTGTATGGCAAAGAGGATGTCCGCGTGGAAGATGTGCCCGAAGGAGAACTTCAATCCGGTGAAGTGCGGATCTCCATTGAAGCCGCGCTGACGTGTGGCACCGACCTGAAAGTCTTCAAACGCGGCCACCACGCGAAGATGATCGTGCCGCCCGCGGTCTTCGGCCACGAACTGGCCGGAGTCATCAGCGAAGTTGCGCCTGGCGTTTCAAACTGGAAAGTTGGCGACCGCGTCGTCGTCGCCAACTCCGCCCCCTGCGGCGAATGCCCGTATTGCCGAAACGAACAGGAAAATCTTTGCGACGACCTGCTCTTTCTCAACGGGGCCTACGCGGAATCGGTCGTCATCCCTGCGCAGCTTGTTGCGAAGAACCTTCTTCGTCTCGAGCCGACCACAGCCTTTCGCGATGCCGCGTTGACCGAGCCGTTGGCGTGCGTGGTGCAGGGTGTCGAGGAATGCCAATTGAGGACGGGCCGGCGGGTGCTGGTGATCGGCTCGGGGCCGATCGGGTTGATGTTCGTCTCTCTGGCCCGGCACCTCGGCTGTTCGGTTGTCATTGCGGGTCGAGGAGAATCGCGGTTGCGCACAGCCTGGCGCGTGGGCGCTGAACGCGTTGTGGATGTGGGCGGGGATGTGGACCTGGTGGCCGCGATCCAGGCCGGGGCGCACAGTCCTTTTGATGTTGTCATTGAAGCCGTGGGCAAACGGGAGACCTGGGAGGCAGCGGTCGCTTTAGTGCGCAAAGGGGGCGTCGTGAATTTTTTCGGAGGCTGCTCGCCGGGCGCGACCGTGTCGCTCGACACAGGGCGGGTTCATTATTCGAGCCTGACGCTGCTTGCGAGTTTTCATCACACCCCGCGGACGATTCGCCGCGCGCTGGAGTTGATCGAGTCAGGGATTGTCAAAGCCGACGATTTCGTGGACAGCGAATGCTCGTTAAGCAAGCTTCCGGAGTTGTTCAAGTCGATGGCGGCCGGCAATCGCGCGGTGAAGAGTCTCATTCAAGTGCGCGAGTAGGGCGGTTTGATCAAAGGCGCGACTGTGCGTTCAAATGGCCGCTTCCCAAACGGGGACGCGGAGGGGATACTGCGCGTCGAACTCACAGCCGACCGATGCGTTCCACATCATGAAGGCAGTCCGAACAACCCTAAGAGAAATCTCCGCAAAAGGCTGTCGAGCGCGGAGCGCGGAGCATTGCTCTGCGCGATTTCGGGCAGTTCACGCGGAGCAATGCTCCGCGCTCCGGCCTCCGATGGGGCTTTTGCCGACATCTCTAAGAGCGATTCCGCTCCGTCGCCGTGCCTTTACGTTGATCGAATTGCTCACAGTGATCGCGATCATCAGCATCCTCGCCGCGATGTTGTTGCCGGCGCTGGGCGGCGCGAAGGAAAGATCGAGACGGGCCACGTGCAAGAGCCATATGCATCAGTTCATCCTCGCGCTGCACATGTACGGCGGCGACCATCTGGAAAAGCTGCCGAACGGGATGTCAGAGCTGGGCAATGGCACGGACGAACACATTCCGATCATTCCGCGGTCCACGAGAAACTCGCTTATCAAGTACGCGGGATCGTCCCGGATTCTCGATTGTCCAAGTCTCGGCAAACCGTTCAACCGGATCGACGGCTGGTTCGAAGCCGGTTACGGGTTTGTGATCGGCTACAATTATCACGGCAGCCACACGAACACGCCGTGGCCACAACTGAGGGCCGAGTTCATTCCCTGGATTTCTCCCCAGAGCATGACCGACAACAGCCAGCTCGTCTTGTTGACCGATATGAACGACTGGTCGCCCGGCTATGGCGCCACGTTTGCCCCGCACGGGGCGCGCGGGCCGATTTATCGAGAGGGCAACTTTATGAACCCGTCCGCGCGCGGCGCGTCGCCCAGGGACGTCGGGGCAGTGGGTGGCAACGTCGGCCTGCTGGACGGTTCGGTGAACTGGAAACCGATCAAACAGATGCAGCCGCATCAAGGCTCGCGAATGTGGGACGACAGCGGTTGTTTCGCGCTGTGGTAAGTACCTTTCCGTCAACCGCCCCCCCTCACCCCATCCCTCTCCGCCCAGCGGGGGAGGGTGCCCGAAAGGCAGATGAGGGGGCACTCCGGTTCTTGGTCCATTTCCGCGGTCAAGCAACCGTCGCCGCGGCTCACGCTTCGGAGCGCGGGCATCCCGCCCGCAGCAGCGCCGAGTCGGACCCGGCGTTTGAGTTTTCCGGAGCCGAGGTGCGAATCGAAGCCGCTGCGGCCTGAAAGGCCGCGCTCCAATGCGCGTTGTGGATTTCGGGGAGTTCCCCCCCTGATTGGCCCGATCTACTCGCCGCGATACACGCAGCGCGAAGTGCAGGTTTCGGCGACAATCACTTCGGCGAGTTGAGGCAAGTTCGGCTTCAAACGTTGCCATATCCACGCCGCGATATTCTCGCTCGTGGGATTTTCGAGTCCCGCAATCTCATTGAGGTAGCGGTGATCGAGTTGCTTCCACAGCGGGTTGAACGCTTCGGAAACGTCCGCGTAATCCATCAGCCAGCCGAGTTGAGGATCGCATTCGCCAGCGACGACGATCTCAGCCTTGAAACTGTGCCCGTGGAGGCGGCGGCACTTGTGTGACTCGGGCAGGTTCGGCAACAGATGCGCCGCTTCAAATTGAAAGGTCCTTCGCAATTCGACTTTCATAAACAATGACAATGCTCCGCCACTCCATCACTCCGTTTGTTCTTCATCGCTCGCAATCGATCCATCCTACCCACTCGCCGAGACTGGGCCGGCCGTCGTGGCGCCAAAGCAAGGACGGCTGCTGCATCTGACCGATTGGGCAAATGCGCGTTGCTCCCCAGCGCGCAAGGGTAATCGCAATCTCCTGTGCCCTGTTCTCCGGTGCAGCAATGGCGACGGTCGAAACCTTGCCGCGCACGGTTTCGCCGGCATGCAAAGCCTCGCTAAGGTTCCTAACCGGCTTCACATAGACAAACCGGTTGAGACACGATAATTGAAACGCAGGGTCGGCTTCGTAAACAACCGTCCACGCGGTTGACCGGTCGCTTTGCCAGAGGTGCGTGTCTGGAGAGGACGCGGCGCGCAGTTCGTAGAACCCGCGGCGTGACGCGATCGCCGCCGCGTCTTCCGCCGGGATGGGACCGCGCGGTTCCGTTTCCTCCCGGAGCGCCAATTGTGCGGCCAGCATTTCGGCGAATTGTTCCGGCGTGACGCTTCCTCCATGCTCGACGTAGAACACGTGAGGGGAAAGGCAGCCGAGCTGGTTCCAGGCGGCGACGTCGCTGGCCGCCTTGGGCGCGACCTCTTTGGCGCGGTAACTCGTCAACAGGTCGCGTGTGATGAAACCGAAACTGACGCGATGGCCGTAGGCCACGAAGCGAGCCTGAGTTGGCAGGTTCCGACGGATCTGGAAGATCGTGTCGTCGGTCCCGGTCGCGATGACGCAATCGGCGTGTTCGAATAGCGGCTGTTCCAGTCCGCCATGCCCCCCGCGCCATTCGGCAATTTCGAGGCAGGCCGCCAGCTTCGGATCCAGTTGGTAGAGCGAATGGGCGAATAAACGGGGAAGGAGTGACGCGCCGCTGGCACATTTGAGAAACTGCGCCGAGCGTACGATCACTCCGAGCACAAGGCTCATCAACGCGGGGACCGGGAGATTGCCAGCGGTGACGTGGACAAGCAAGGGAGGGCCGACGGCCATGGCGGATCGGCCAGATCGTTGTTCGACCGGAGTTGAAACGAAGCGGTCGAGTCGTTCCGCATGACCGAGTTCCTGGACGAGGAGCGCGTTGAGATTTTCAGGCGTGAGCTGGCTGAAGAACGAATCCAATCCTGAGGCCAAAGTGGCTGGAGAAAACCCGGTGTCCTTGGGCGACCGTTCCAGGGCGAGCTTCCGGAAGGAGTAGTCGGGCTGAAGCCAGTTTCCCGCGATTTCACCCAATCGTTCGAGCAGGCTCTGCGTAGAGCGGTTGGCCAGGTATTGCTCGCGGTTGCGTTTCAGCGTCAGGCACGCGTCGTCGATCATCGAAGCGCTGATCTCAGCCTCAGGCGGCAGATCGGCCATAAAATAGTTCGGCAGCGTCATTTGAATCGGGGACCGGCAATGGATGGTGCCGAACCGGGCTCCGGTTCAAGCCTCAGATCGAGATGCTCCTGCTTTCGGATCGCGTGCAGACAGGGCAGGCCAAGCAGCGAGGCGAGCAACAGGAAGGAAAGGAACAGATAGAGCGGTCGGTACGCCGTGGGATCGAGAGCCTCGTTGCCGAGTCCCTTTACCCAGTTGCCAACAATCCAATGCGAGAGATTGCCCAGCAGTCCGCCCACGGTGATGAACAACCCAAACACGCGTCCGCGCACGGCGTCGGGCACCGACTGCATCAGTGCGGCTTCGATCATTGGATAGCTCGCCATGAAAAAGAAACCGTACAGCGCGAAGGTGGGCAGCAACCACTCGGGAGCCACCCGGGGAAAGACGGCTACGATCAGGACCGACATCAACAAGACCGCAGCGGTCCAACGGATGCGTCCCCGGTCGCTCAGATGGCCGAAGAGCGGATTGCTGATTACTCCGGCCAGAAAGATGGCGCTCAAAGCCGCGCCAGTCTCCCGGAGGCTGAAGCCGTGCGCCTTTTGCATGAAAAGGGAACCGAGACTTCCCATGCTGCTCCCGGCGAAATCGCGGAGGCTGAACAGGGCGGCGGTCGCAAAGAAGAACGCCCAGAGCGTCGTTGTTGGAAAAAGTCCGCTGTGCGTTGGCCGTGGGTCGCTGGGTTCAGGAACAGCGGGTTCTTCGTCAGCGAGCCAGGCGAACAATCCCGCCGCAACCAGGCCCAGCAATCCCAGTTCCAGCACGGGAGCTCTCCAGCCGGCGGTTTCGGCGCGCCATCCTGCGTAAATCGGGCTGACAAAAAATCCTACGCTCGCGCCCATTCCAAGGAGACCGAGCGCCCGGCCGGTGTTGATGGGGTAGAGCCGCGTAATCATCGCGGTTGCCGCCGGGTGGAAGCAACTTCCGCCAATGCCGGACACCATGATGCAGGCAAGGGCCGCCGGATAGCTCGGTGCGAAGGAGAGGCCGACGAACCCGGCGCCGTTGATGATCAGGCCCGCGGTGAGGAGTTTCTTGCGGCTGATCCGGTCGGCCAGTATTCCCATGCCGTAGCTGGGAACGAAGTAAGCCACCATCATCACCGTCATGAGCAGAGTGGCCTGCCCGACACTGACGAGGTTGAAGTCTCTTTGAATTGGAAGGTAGAGCGGCAGCAGGGCGACTTGATAGATATGGGTGAACGCGTGAAGCACTCCGCACAGAAAGAGCGTTCGGGCTTTGCGTGTCTCGCCGGTGCTCATTGGGTCAACGGACCTCAGGAAGCGCAGTCAGATTCGACCGGATCGTGGCGTAGAGCGATTCCGTCCACGGAAGCTTGCCGGTCACATCCGGAAAGGGTTTACCCGCTCGAGGGTCGCATGGACTCAGGATCACCTGTATGTTTGCGATTCCTGTGTCCGCAGCGAGCACGAAAAGGTCTTCAGCCGCCTGGTCGCCCATGGCGAGGCAGCCGACTGAAACCGAGCTGCCGTGAATCATGATGTCGCCTCCAAGGTTGGTGCGACCGTCCCTCGCTGCCTGGTCGCGGTCAGATGCGTTTGGGTAACCAATGCGAAGCGAAAGATGAAACCGGCTGTTAGGGTTCAACGATTCGATGCTGTAGATGCCTTCCGGAACCTGGCGATCCCCCTCTCGCAATTTCGGTCCAGACTCACCGCTGCTTCTGAGAATCGGATAGCTGCGGATGAACTTGAGGTTCTGTTTCGGGCCTCCCGCGTACAACTCGAGAAGTCTCTCCTCTTTGAAACCAACCATGACGACCCTTGCGGGCGGGTAGGATATCTGCTGCCGCTTGAAATGCGGTTCCAATCGGCCACGCGCTGATTCGCCGTACTGATCCAGCCGTTGAGCGACTGTTTTAGGGCTTTTGAATTTTTGCACGAAAGGAGAGATCGCGGCCCAAATATACGGCCGGTACAGCACAACCAAGAGAACCAGCCCAACAAGGATGAGGATCGCACAAAGCCGTTTCATTTCGTTGCTGTCACGCTGTCATCAACGAACAACCGCGGAGTTCGGCGAGTTGGGCGCGGCCTACGAGTTCAAACCCGTCACCGCGGCGAACCGCCAGGTCCTCCGTCTGAACCGCCATGACCGAGCGAACGTTCGCCAGGTCAAATACCTGGATCAAACCCGTTTCACTTTCGCCGACCGGTGCTCCCGTTTCCGGCGACACGATCCGCGCTCGCGCCCACGGTGGGAAGCGGAACACTCTCGCGTTCGGTGTTCCGCGTTCCGCGTTCGGCAGTTTCCGATCGTAGGCCTGTGAGCTGAGTTCGCTCATGCCATATTCGCAGACGATGTGGGAGGGAGGCACGCCAAGTCGGCGGGTGATCAACGAATGCAGGTCCCCTTTTGGGACCGTACGCGAGCGGCCCTTGTAGCCGCCTGTTTCCATGACCCGCGAATCCGCGGGCAAGCGGAGGCGCAGGTCGCTTGCGGCGAGATGGTCCAGCAAATGAACGAAAGAGAACGCCGTTCCCAGAACGAGGACAGGCAGACCGCTGTCTTGCGCGTCGAGCAGCGTCCCGACGGCCGCCTCTGGACTCAGAACCCAGGCGCCGTCGGCATCCACGCCCGCCACGAATTCGCTGAAGCGCCAATTGAACGAACGTCGGATGGTTTCAAACATGTGGACCAGCGACGAATGAGGGGCATCGAAGGACGGAGGCGTGAGGACAACCAACCCGAGTGGCGGCGTCGGGCCTGAAAGAAGATGAGTGCGAAACCAAGGCAGGATTGACTCTTCGTAACACGCGAGAGATTCGGCGTCGTGAAAGTGTTGACTGAGCTTCTGCCTGGTTGTTCCGCTCGAATGAAAGACATGCGTGCGTTGGCGAGGCGGCAGACTCGTGAGTTCGAACTCTTTGAACGCGCACGCCGGCACCGGCGGGATTTGCTTCCAGTCCGCCACGGCGCTCGGAGTAACGTGTCTGGAGTCGCAGAAGTTTCGATAGGCCGGAACAGAGTCGTACTGGAGAGTGAAAAGGCTGAGCGCCAGTTGATTGAAGTCATCCTCCTGCGCATCCGTGCGGGTTTCAACTGCGGACACGGGGGCATTCGCGCGGATAAACTCGCCGAGTCGGGCGTTGTACTCTGCAAAGGTCGGTATCATGCGGTTTTTCTCAAGGCTGGTTTTCCGCCACAGCCGCGCAAAGTTTCGAGTGCCGGAGGGTTCATTGTCGAGAGGAAAATTCCTGTTCGCCGAATTCACCAGAACGAATCTTCGCAAGGCGACCTCCATGTTCGGACCGCGGCCATTCTGGACGCAGCGGGGGAGACAGCGAAGGGGCGCGTCGAGTTTGTTCGCCGCCTGGATTCGGCGAATCCGCTGCGCCCTGCAAGGGCGCGGTCCGTTCCGCAGTCACCGCCCGGCGGCTCTGAGCGCTGCGGGATTGCGCCTCGAACCCGTGAGCGGGGTTCGGCAGTGGTACAGTTTAGTGGGGCGAGGCTACTGACGAGCCGGCTCGCCCCACCGAAAATGCAAGAGGTACCGCGGCGCGGGTTTAGACATTTTGACAACCTCTATGAAAGCTGAGAGGTTTGCGCCGTCGTTGCGGCTGCGGAGTGGAAGCGATCGGACGTCAGGACCATGAAGAAGTTCCAGGAAAATCTATTGATTGTTATCGCGCTGAGTCTTTGCGGGCTGTGCATCTGGCAGTGGGTTCGCGAGGCCGGTTTGCGCAAGAAGACGGAGTCGCTCAGCAAAGAGCTGTACGCGAAAAAAGAACTCATTCAGACTCTCGAAGGGCAGTTAAGGAGGAGCGAAGCGGACGTCTTGCGGCTGGACAAACTCAAGACGGACCTGACCGAGACCATCAAGACCAACCGCGCGGAGATCTTGTCACTGACAAAACTTTCTGAAAAACTGGAAAAGGAGATCGAGACTCAGAAAGCCCAGATGGACGTTTACAAGGACGCGATCGAAAAGGCCAACGCCAATATCACAAAACAAAACGAAGACATCAAGAAGCAGAATGAGATGCTGAAGGAGCTGGCCGCCGAACGGAACGCAAGTGTGGAGAAATACAATCAGGTGGTCACGCAGTACAACGATCTGGTCAAACAGTTCGAGAAATTTCAGGAAGATGTGAAGAAGGCCAACGAGCCTGCCAAGAAATAGCCGAACCGGGTCGTCCGTGCGGAGGCACCTGCCCACCGAAACATCACTCCTTGTCCTGCTGGGGAGTGATAGCGAACGAAACCTTCTGAATTCCCTCACGCCGCACTGCGTCGAGCACGCGAATCACGGCACCGTGCGTCGCCTCTTTGTCGCCGCTGATATACACAGGAAGATTGGTGTTCGCCTTGAAGCGATTGGATAACGTCGAGTGCAGTTCGACGAGACTGACCAGCCGGTTGGAAACGTAGATGTCGCCCGCCTTATCGACAGAGAGATTCAGAATGTCGGGCTTAAAGTCGCGCGAGGCCGCAGTCGCCGTCGGCAGGTCCATCTTGATCGATTGCATCCGGATCATCGTCAGGCTGACCATCATGAAGGAGGCGAGCAGAAAAAACATGATGTCGATCAGGGGGATGATCTCGATGCGCGCCTTTTTGTGAGGCAGGGGAGAACCGATCTTCATGAGTCAGGAGTCTTTCCGAGCGCTCGTTGGCGTGTTCCGGTGACCGGCGCCGCGGCTCACGAGGAGGTTTCCGCGGGCGCCCTCGGCGCCAGGTCCGGAGTTTGTCCACGCTGCTTCGCCGCGTTCACCATGACCTCGACGTTCGTGGCCGCGGTTTCGAGTTCGAATTGCAGCCGGGATGCTTTGCCGTTGAAAAAATTG
>Ga0075421_100004894_pt1 | contig 16153 bp, 12 predicted proteins | sample SoiMetdeltSBSDD5_FD_75292 | JGI IMG/M metagenome (GOLD analysis project Ga0075421, IMG submission 75292) | Bulk soil microbial communities from a Populus tree surrounding site in Tennessee, USA - Soil MetaG P. deltoides SBSDD5 | ecosystem: Environmental > Terrestrial > Soil > Tree plantation...
GTTTCATCACTCGGCAATTCACGCAGACGATGAGCGGCGAGTGAAGCTGTTCAAGCACCTAAGCCATAACAATCTTCTGACAACATCAGATGCGAACGACATTCAAACGATTCGAGAGCATTGGCCATTTCCGATGTACTCATTGGACCTCACTGAACGCAAAGTGAACAAAGAGCAACTCCGCGAGATTCAGCGCAATTGGGACCCTAGTTGATAGACTCCAGACTTTTCCTTTTCGTTTCATCACTGAACGGCGCCGGCTTGGTAGGAATACTTGAGGGATTCTTTTCTGAGACGCTCTGCGGAGATGGAGAGGCTTGCCCTTCGGGAGGTTTGCCCTTTGCGAAACCGATGCTTACCCAAGTTCCGTCCGACCTCTCGTATCCTGCGTGGACGCTGCGCACGTTCTTCAACCAGTAGAAAAGTCGTGTCACCAACACGGCTGCAATCGTTCCTATTGGGATGATGAGGTACGCGTCCATAAGAGCCTCTCTGATTCGATATCCATGGTTTGACCGACGACGAAATTTTCTTCTGTCATACTCTCGACCATACGCCACTCATAAGCGTCGCCGCGAACCGTTTTCATCCTCTCCCATCAAAAGAGTGTCTTCACGATGCCGCCAATTCTTTGAGAACACTAAGAAAACAAGGAATTACTGAATGCAGATCCGTGCCTCGCAAGGTTGTTAAACAAAGTATCGTAGCACTCCTTTTCAGTCAACGGCTCCAACTTGTAATAGTGGCATTTGGCGCAATTGTTGTGAAAAACCGACAACTTCAGGGGCTGCGCTATCAGTCCCCAAGACAAACAATAAGCCATGAATTTCCTGGGCGTGGCATTCGTAGCAGTAGTGGGCGAGCGGCGGCCGGATCCTGCTAAAAATCACAACCAGCTGATGATTTCGCAGTCATCCGAGTCCGCGTAGCGCGCGACGCGGAGCCAGTGGCAGCTTGCGTGCGCGACCGGCATAAAAGGTATCGCTCCGCGGAGCATCTGTTAAATGACCTGGCGAGCATCTGACAAAGGCGAGTGTTCCCCGTCCCGACTTCGAGCCTTGACCCAGGACTGCCGCTTGGGCGCAGACCCGCCGCAACGGGGTGTTCCGCAGATAGACCGGTCTGCGAATTCGGCCGACTGCCGGGTTTTCGTGTGACACTCGAAGCCGTTGGGGTCAGGATGTGGCCGATTCGCGAAAGCGCCAGGAAGCGCGTGAGAGAATCGATCACGTGGTCCAGCCGGACGAGCTGAAAAAGAATGAACCGCTGACATGGTCCGCAGGCATCGGCACGGATGTCTGGGAACTGTTCCGCGCTTGTATTGCCGGAGACCTGGCCGCGGTCCAACGACTGATTACCAAGGACCCTTCGCTGGTGCGGTGCCAGTACCACTACCGCAAGCCGCTCTATTTCGCGGTGCGGGAGAACCGCCTTGCCGTGGTCGAATTCCTTCTCGAACGCGACCCCGATCCCATCGGACTCGCCGTGAACGACTCGCTCGTCGAGATCGCGCGCGACCGCGGCTACGCCGAGATGGAGACTCTGCTCACGACAAAGCTCGCCAGTATTCATAACATATCTCCCAAGGGTGAGCCTGTCGCCGAAGCCATCCGCCGGCATGATGGCGCGAAGATGCGGAGCCTCCTCGATGCCTCGCCCGAATTGCTGCACGCCGGCGATCTGCGATCCAATCAACCCATCCATTGGGCCGTGATGACGCGCCAGATCGATCTCATCGACGAGCTGCTCCAGCGCGGTGCGGACATCAACGCCCCCCGCTGCGGAGGCGCGCGCCCCATCCATCTCAACAACGGCGACTATCACTTTCGCGGCTGGGACCGTGTTCCCAGGGACACCGCGCCCACACCGCGCGCCGTTTACGAGCACCTCCGGGCGCGCGGCGCGTTTTGCGACATCTGCACCGCCGCGTGGTTCGGCGACCTGAACCGCGTCCGTGAACTGTGCGATCAGGATCCGTCGCTGGCCAATCGCCCTTCGGATCACGTCACCTATTACGCCTGCTCCGGCACGCCGCTACGCAATGCCGCCGGCGGCGGACACATCGAGATTGTCCGGCTCCTGCTCGAACGCGGTGCGGATCCGAATCTGCCCGAGGAAGGCATCGCTCCGCGCGGACACGCGCTGCATTCTGCCGTCGTCAGAGGCCACATCGAAATCGTCAAGCTCCTGCTGGAACATGGCGCGTATCCCAATGTGGAGGTCGAGAGTTCCGCCGACACCTTGAGCGCAGCGCTGGCCACGGCAGGTTATTCCTGCGAACCGAACACGCAACTGGTTGAACTGCTCTGTTCGCACGGCGCGACGCGCGCGGTTCACCTGCTCGCTTACAGCGGCGATGTTCTCACCGCGGCGGCGGTTTTCGCGGCCAACCCCGCGCTCGCGAACGATCCCGAGGCGCTGGCCAATGCGGCGGGCGAAGGCCGGGAAGCGTTCGTGCGCCTGATGTTGCGCTACCAGCCCGACCTTCCGCGCCGAGTGAATTTCCCGAGCTGGTCCGTCGGCGCGAAGACGCGCGAGCTGAACGAACTGCTGTTCCAGCACGGCATGAACGCAAACGCCGCCGACTGGTTGGGGACCACGGCGCTCCACCATCTCGCCAGGGGCGGGAATGTGGAAAAGGCCACGTGGTTTCTCGATCACGGCGCCGACCTGCACGCGCGCGACGAGGACATCTGCTCCACACCCTTGGGCTGGGCCGCGAAATTCGGCCAAACCAAGATGGTGGAATTCCTTCTCAGCCGCGGCGCCAAGCCGGCGTTACCCGACGATCCGCCGTGGACCACACCGCTCGCCTGGGCCACCCGTCGCGGGCACAGGGAGATTGTGGAACTACTGGCTCAGTTCAAATGAGTTCTTCCGGCCAGCAATCGCGTGCGCCGCTGGGCGATGGTGATTTTTGCACGACCCATTGGAGCATCGTTATCGCAGCGGGACGGAGCGACTCGACGCGCGCGCGCGCCGCACTCGAAAAACTCTGCCAAACGTATTGGTATCCGCTCTACGTGTTCGTGCGCCGACTGGGCCATGGTCCGCACGATTCCGAAGACCTCGTGCAAGCCTTCTTCGCGCAGTGCCTCGAAAAGAATTATCTCGGCGCGGCGGACCAGGCGAAGGGGCGATTCCGCTCGTTCCTGCTGATCGCGTTGAAGCGCTTTCTCGCCAACGAATGGGACAAAACCCGCGCACGAAAACGCGGCGGAGGCGAAATGCCGATTTCACTTGACTCGCTAACGGCCGAGCAGCGTTACGCACTCGAACCGGCCGAGCACATCAGCGCGGACCGGCTTTTCGAGCGCCGCTGGGCGCTGACACTGCTCGACAAGGTCCTTTCCCAATTGCGCGAAGAACAGATTGCCGCGGGCCGGAGCACTGCGTTCGATCTGCTCAAGGATTCGCTCACGGCGGACGGACGCGGTGTGCCGTATGCAGAACTGGCCGCGCGTTCAGGCATGAGCGAGGGCGCCGTGAAGGTGGCGGTGCACCGGTTGCGGCAGCGTTATCGCCAGTTACTCGAGGCGGAGATTTCCAACACCGTTGCTTCCCCGGAAGAAGTGGCCGATGAGCGCCGCTACTTGCTGTCCGTGTTGAGCCAATAAGAGATGTGAAGCCCTGTAACCTTTCCGCGCGCTTCCTTAAGTAGCCGTTGAACCCGACGTGGTTCAAATGAAATGGGAAGCGCCATATGAAAACAATTCGACTTTGTCCAAGTTGCCTGAGTCCGCTGCCGCCGGACGCGCCGGACGGCCTCTGTCCGACGTGTTTGCTCAAAAGTGGCGCGCCCGACTCGGAAGGTGAATCCAAACTCATGGCGCGCCGGTGTCCCACTCCCGGCGAGGAGTTCGGAGCGTATCGAATTCTTCGTCTGCTTGGCCGGGGCGGAATGGGCGAAGTCTATGAGGCGGAACATCTGACCTCCGGCCGGCGCGTCGCGCTCAAGGTGATGGGGCATGCGCTGGCTTCGGAAAAGGATCGCAAGCGCTTTCTGCGCGAAGGCCGCCTCGCTGCGAGCGTAAGTCATCCCAACGTCGTTTACATTTACGGCAGCGAAGAGATCTCCGGCAGTCCCGTCATCGCGATGGAACTCGTTTCCTCCGGCACGCTCAAAGACCGCATCAAGCGTGAAGGTCCGCTGCCGCCGGCTCAAGCCGTGGATGCCGCGCTCGAAATCATTGCCGGCCTCGAAGCTGCGCAAAACACGGGCGTCCTGCACCGCGACATCAAACCCGCCAATTGTTTCGTGGGCGCCGACGGAACGGTGAAGGTCGGTGACTTCGGTCTTTCCATTTCGACTATTGCGCGCGGCGAGTCGCTGCTCACCGCCAGCGGTTCAGTCCTTGGGACGCCCGCCTACGCTTCACCCGAACAACTTCGCGGCGAGGAACTCGATGTGGCCTCGGACATCTACTCCGTTGGCGCGACACTCTATCACCTGCTGACAGGCCGTCCGCCGCACGAGACGACCGACTTCGTGAAGCTCATCACCGAGGTGCTCGATAAGACGCCGCCCTCGCCGGACAGGTTGCGGTCGGAAGTCCCAGCGGGGCTGGCGAAAGTCGTCATGCGTTGTCTGGCCAAAGATCGGAAAGCGCGATTTGCCAGCTACGCCGCACTGCGGGACGCGATGCTGGCGTTCAGCTCAACTGCGCCTTCGCCGGCTGTCATCGGTCTGCGCTTTGTCGCCGGAATGGTGGATGAATTCGCCGCGTATCTGCCGTCGCTGATGCTGCTGTTCTGGCTGGGCCGCGACGCGGTGGAGAATCTGTCTGTGAATCGAACGACGACGGCGGCGCTCATCGCCATCGGATTCCTTCTGTGGGATTTGCTCTACTACGCAGTCCCGGAAGGGTTGTGGGGCGCGTCCGTCGGCAAAGCCGTTTGTGGTCTGCGTGTGGTCGGACCGAATCGCGGTCCCGCCGGTTTGCCGCGGTCGCTGCTGCGCTCGTTGATTTTCCGGATCACGTGGTCCATTCCTGTTCTCACCACCTTATTGCTTTACACGGGCGCGGAATACGCGGCGCGCATGACCGCGGGACATTGGAATCCCGAAGACTGGTTGTGGTTCCCACTTCTGGCGTTGCTCTTCTGCACGATGCGCCGACGGAATGGTTTTGCCGGGCTCCACGACCTGGCCAGTGGCACCCGCGTCGTCGCGCGGCCTTCTGCGCCACAACGGCCAAAGCTTTCGGCGGCGCCAGCACCGACTCCTGCACCTTTGCCCGCAACCGTCATCGGCCCTTACGAGATTCTCGGCTCGCTTGGACCGATTGGCTCCGGGGAAATGCTCCTGGCCCGTGACCCTGCGCTCCGGCGGAATGTTTGGGTTCATCGCCGCCCGGTTGGTGCTGAACCCGTGGCGGTTCGGCGGCGCGATCTCAGTCGAGCCACGCGGCTCCGTTGGCTCAGTGGTGAGCGCGACGCGCAGTCAGCCTGGGACGCCTATGAAGCTCTCGATGGCGCGGCACTGCTCAAGCTGTCGGCACAACCTTGGGCTGCTGTCCGTTTCTGGTTGCATGATCTCGCCTCGGAGATCAAAGCAGGCATCGAACACGACTCGCTTCCGCCCACGTTGGAATTGGACCGCGTTTGGATCACGTCGAACAATCGCGCCGTGCTGTTGGATTTTCCTTGTCCCCACCTCAACAACACAGGCGCTCCGCCGCTGATCGCTGCGAACCGCCTTGACGATTTCGCCACCGCGCAGAGATTTCTGAACGCCGTGGCAGAGCACGGACTTTCAACAACGAAGCGAACAACGACACCGCCCGAGCCATTGCACGCGCGACCGTTTCTTCGCAGTCTTGCCGAAGGCCGCTTTGAATCCCCGGAATTCCTGATCGGCAATCTTCAATCGCTGCTGGGCAAAATGGCTGGGGTTTCGCGCCGACGGCGGCTCGCCGTGATTGGTGTGGCTCTTGGCCCGGCACTGATCCTGGCGTTGACGCTGGGCGCGATGTTCTGGTTCGCGAACAAGCGCACCGCGCGCACGTGGCCAACTGACTTTCCCGGCAGCGCGGAACTGCGGGCGGAATTGCGGGCTTATGAGACATTCCGCGACCATCCAGCCGCCGAAGCCGCTGGCAAGGAATCGAATGCGGATGATGCCGGGAAACAATTCCGTCGCGCGTTTCGGATTCACATCGCCGGACATCATCGCGCGTTGATTGAGGATGCAAATTTCTGGGCGCATCCGGTGGTTGCGGAAGCGCTGACCCGCGAACAGCGGCAAGTCGCCGAAGACGCGATCGCGGACAATCCAACTGTAAGCACGCAAAAGCTGGAGGAGGCGGACGCCACGATTCGTTATCTGCGCGCCGTCATTATGGCCGCTGACACCGAATTGCCTCAATGGGCCGGGCTCGGAGGTTTCTGGGCTTTTGTTATGTTTGCGGCCCTGCTGGACTTCGGCTGCGTCCTGTTGCTGGGGGAGGCGTTATTCCTCCGGTTGCTCGGAATCGCGACCGTGAACCGCAATGGCGACAAGGCGTCCCGGTTGCGTTTGTTCGGCCGCACGATTCTGGCCTGGAGTCCGTGCGCCGTGGGTGCGCCACTCTCGATGGCACTCTGGCTGGTGTGGCTGCCCGGCCTGGAAACCAGCGCGCCGGTGATAATGATGGTAATAATGATCTTCGCCTTGCTGGTCGTGGCCGCGATAGCATGGGCTGTGTGGAAACCCGCGCGCAGTTTACAGGACATCGCGGTGGGCACGTGGCTCGTACCGCGTTAACCAGGCATTTCACGGTCGTGCCCTGAACACGCTTTCGCTTCGGCGAAGTCGCGAATTCTCGCGCAGCCACAAGGATGTCGCCACTTCCGACTTCTGATTTCCGTTGGTGTCTCCCTGCATCGGCTGCGACCGGGTCCTCTGGCAGTGGCCCCAGGCTGCATTGAGTCGCTGTCGCTGCGCTTGCTAGTCGAAAGCGGACGCACCGCAAAGTGAATTCTCCTGATTTTTAGACCGTTCCTTCCCCATCGTCCCTGACTGCGAAGTCGCCGCCCTACATCGCACGAATTGACGCGCAAGGAGTCAGCGTTTCTCCGCATGCATCCGGCAACCGGGTTCAGACGTTATTGGTGTATGAAAGCGCATCAGCCCGCAAAAGAAATGAATCACAACGCAGCGGACGCTCCGCAACTGACACGAGATTTATGAAAACTGAAACAGCATTTTCTCTGCTCGGCGTCCTGGTCTGGACCGTAACCGGGTGCGGTCGCCAGACCGGCCAAAAGTCCACTCTGACAGCCGATCAAGCGGCACACCCATCTTCCCTGGCCACTGCGCGTTCAGGTCATCTCGACCCTTGTTCTCTGATCCTCGCACCTCAGTCGGGCGAGGACGCCGTGAACAAGGAGATCAGCCGGCTGCAGCAGGAAGTCCGGACGGCGGCTGATCCGAGCCAGGCGATCGAACGCCTTGGCTGGACGTTTGTCGCGAAGGCCCGCACGACGTTCGACGACTTCCTTTTCAAACTTGCCGAAGATTGTGCGTTCTGTCTCGAATCGCGTCAGCCCGGAAGTCTCGAAGCGATGCTGCTGCGCGGTCATGCGCTTCACAACCAACACCGGTTCAAGGAGGCGGAACCGCTCGCGCGCGAACTCGTCGCCAAACGCGGTCTTCCGTTCGACTACGGTTTGCTCGGCGACGTGTTGATGGAACAGGGCCGGCTCGCCGAAGCAACGGAAGCCTATCAAACCATGATCGACCTTCGTCCCGACCTCCAGTCCTACGCCCGTGGGGCGCACCTCCGATGGTTGAAAGGCGAACTTGCCGGCGCCGTTGAATTGATGAATCTCGCCGCCGGCGCGGCCAGCCCCGCCGACCGGGAATCGGCCGCGTGGGTCAACACGCGCCTGGCGTTCTACCATTTGCAAGCGCAGGACTTCCAAGCCGCGCACACGGTGTGCGACACGGCGCTCGAATTTCTAAAGGACTACGCTCCCGCCCTCTTCTTGCGCGGGCGAATCCTCCTTGCCGAAGGCGAAATCGCCGCCGCCTTCGGGCCGCTGGAACGCGCATCTCAGCTGAACCCGCTTCCGGAATATCAATGGACACTGGCCGAGGCGCTGCGCGCGGAGGGCCGCACCCGGGAAGCGTTCGCGGTGGAGAAGAAATTGCGCCAGAACGGAGCTGCGGCTGATCCACGAACATTCGCGCTCTTTCTGGCGACGCGTGGCGACCAGGCCCAAAAAGCGTTGCGCCTGGCGGAAGCCGAACTGAATGAGCGTGCCGACGTCTTCACCCACGACGCGCTCGCCTGGGCGCTCCAGGCCGCAGGCAGAATCGAGGACGCCAGCGCGCACATGGAAAAGGCCCTGGCCGAAGGTACGCAGGACGCCCGACTCTCTTTCCACGCGGCTATTATCGCGGCTAAAGCGGGCCGCCACGACGAAGCCCGCCGGCGGTTCGAGACGACGTTTGAGCTGATGCATCTGCTCCTGCCTTCCGAGCAGGAGCAACTCCAATCGGCCGCCCTGCCGACGGACGCTGACGATTCTGTCGATCCAGCGCCTGACGCCGTCTCCGCATCCACCCACTTTTCCACTCCCGGAGCGCAGCTGGCCCGTGGAGCGGAAGAATAGCCCACATCAAGACATCAACCTAGAAAGGAAGATCCACATCGTATGAAGAAGAACCTCACATTCACCCATCGCTGCGTGGCCGCGGTGCTGGCGGCCATCATGGCCGCGCCGGCGGCGGCGCCGGTCATGGCCTCCAGCCATATGGACGCGCCGCTCATCACCCTCGACCCCGCCGCGAACACGACCGACGTTTATGCGTTCGTGCGCATGGCCGCGGGCCAGAAAGTACTCGTCACGGCCCTGGGCGTTTATCCGCACGAAGAGCCGGGCATCGGGCCAAACAAATACAACTTCGACGACAACGTCCTTTACGAAATCCACGTTGCCACACGCGAGGACGTCGCCGCCGGCAGGCCAAGCTTCAGTTACCAGTTCCGTTTCAAGACGGCTTACAAGACCAAGGGCACTGTTCTCCAATCCTATCTTGGCGTCGTGAACGACATCGGTGATGCCGTGCAAAACCTGGTTCAGACCTACACGATCACCAAGGTGGATCACCGCTCTCGAAACGTGCGGGACGATGCGCGCGCTACCGTGATCGGCACCGGCGTCGTTCCGCCCAACAACCAGGGCAACGCCACGCCCTTCTACAATCAGGGCGACAACGGCGAAAATCCGGCCAAGGACGGACGCGCAACGTTCGCGGAGTTCGATCGCTACACGCAGCAGGGCACCATGGTTTACTCGAACGGTTACCGTGCATTCGCCGGTCAACGCGAAGACGGCTTCTACGGGGACATTCAGTCCATCTTCGATCTTCTGAAACTGCGCAGCCCCGGAAAGGATTCCCAGGGCGGCTTCAACATGCACCTGCTCAGCCTCGTCATCCCGGTGAGCGAACTCGGGGGCGACCAGCAGGTCGTGGGCGTTTACGCCACGACCAGCCGGCGTCAGGTGCGGGTGCTTCGTGAGCGCGGCGATGCCAACGGCGGACACTGGGTGCAAGTCGGCCGCCAGGGCAATCCGCTCTTCTGCGAAGGCCTTGTCGCCATCGAAGACAAGGATCGTTACAACCGGACCAGTCCGGAGGAGGACAACACGTTGTTTCGCAAGTACGCCGAGAATCCGGAACTGGCGCGGTTGATCAATCTGCTTGTCTTCAACGGCAGCGGTCCGGCCATCGAATCGAACCGGACCGACATCGCGGGGATCTTCATTCCGGACCTGATCAAGGTCGATTTGTCCACCGGGCCTGTTCGCGTCGCCGGCAGTGGACCGAACCACCCGGTGAATCCCGACGATGCGGGCTTCTCACGCCTTGGCGTGTTTGGCGGCGACCTGCTGCAGAGCAGTGTTCAGGATCCGCTGGGCAACGGCGGACTCATCCCGGGCGGCTGGCCCAACGGCCGGCGCTTCGGCGACGACGTGGTGGACATCGCCGTGAGCGCGCTCATCAGCGACCTGCGCGGGCCGCTCGTCATCCGGGTGGCCGACGGCATTGATGGCGTCAGCGCCAACGACTCGGGCTACAACAAGGTGTTTCCCTACGGCGGCACCCCACACAACGGACGCAACCACGCGCACCCGTAGAAGTGCTCTTGAAACCGGCGATTGCGCTTTGCAGTCGCCGGTTTTTTTCGATCAGCGGTTGCCGCATTGATCGCCGGTCAACAGGAGTAAGCAATGGAAGAACCAGTTAGCAACCATGTGCTGGACCATGTGCCAACTACGTTTATACAGACGGCCATGTAGAGACATTGCGCTGGCGTCAGGCCAGTGCGGATCAATTTCCTGACCACGTCGTGCGCGGGCCGCTGGTGGATCCACTTTGAGGACTTTGGGCATCAAGACGCGCAGCGCCGGATTTGCTCAGCGCAGCAGGCCAAATTGAAGGAGGGAGACAGGCGCTGGACCGCCGGGTAGATTGGCGGCCGCTGACCGATTCGAATATCATGACTACTCACAATTCCGCGGAGTCGAGCACCCTGGCCGACCGCCTCGGCCGGTGTTCATTTCTGCAAGTTCTAATGGATCGCCGCTCCCGACGATTCGGACTCGGGATGAGCATCCCAGCCGGACCATTGGCATACCAAAGCCGCCATCGGCCGGATCCATTGGCCGAGGAAGAGGAAGCGGCGCTCGCGTTCGCGGCTTGTGGGATCACAGGTTATGCGCTGGCCGACCTGTGTTACGCCCAGGGCCAGGGCGGCAACATCATGGGGGGGCATGTCGGCCGCGCGATCGCCAGCGGCGATGCCCTTCACACGGTTGCGCTGGTGGTCACCAACGATCACTCCACTTACCTGTTGAAACGTCCGCGGGATTTCGCCCCCGAAACGTTGCCCGAGATCATCGAACTGGGCCGCTCCGGGGCCTTGCTCGATTGGTATCGGCGCAGTCGGATAACGGTCAAACCTGGCCGGGCGGCTCCGTCGCTGGAACCGCTCTTCAATCTCGATATCAATCGTTGGTCGCTCTACGCGCCGGGTTCAACGTATTTTCTGCCGATCAACGATTTGACTTTCATGTATATCAATGGGCTGCTCGAAATCTTCGGCGAAACGACGGGCGTCTTCGTTCTGGACGAGCGGGCCGGCTTCCGGCCGGCGGGCCTGGCCGGGCTCGCCCGAAGCCGCGGCGGACACCTGGAGGATAACCCTCGTCGCGGCCGCGTGGCCACTATTCGGCTGGTGGAACAATTAGTCACCGAGTTTGTCACGGTCGAGCAAGGCATGATGCTGCAAAATCTGGCGTTGATGGCGCAGGCGCTTGGGCTCGGCGGTTTCCCGAACTTCGCCAATCACGAATTCGGGTGGTTCCAGGCACTTGGCTTCACCATGCGCGAGATGCGCGCCAGCGAATATCTCGGAACCGGCCGTCTCACGGCCTGGGCAATGAACCTCCTCAGACGCAATCCTTCAGTTCCCGTGCCTTCGGGCTTGACGGTCGATGGCCAGACCTGGCTGAAGCCGTTCTGTCCACCGCATTACTCGTCCATGACCGCTGCGGTGAAAGCTGTGGTAGAGACGAAATTCGGGCCGTCCGGGATCAAGCCGTCGACGGGCACCTCATGGCGCGATCCAGCGGCGGTTACCGGCCCGATTCCTCCCGTGAGCGACGCAGCGATCGCGGCGACCACTGCCTACTGCGAGTACGTGTGGAGTCGGTATGGGCGCTTTCCGGCCTATCCGGCACCGTACAGGACGGTGCTCGGTTTCCAGGCGAGCCACCTGGATGGGGAGTTTTATGACCGGTTCTACCGACCAGAGGCTCTCGGCGAGACTCAACGAGCAGATTTTGCCCGGTTCCAGCGGAACACGCCGGCGGAGTAGCTCAAGCGTCGGTCCGATGGGTCACGTCATCGCGAACTTCGCCAGCGCGTGTTCCGTTGAAAGTACGGCGAGGAGCGTGCAACCCTGGATCGAGTAGTTCTCCGCGTGCGACGTGCCCGCGTCGGAGTGATGGAAGTCGCCCGGATGGAGCACTGTGTCGCCAAGGTGCAAATCGCCCGTGAGCAGGTAGAGATCTTCCGCGCCTTCGTGTGTGTGTGCAGGATAACGGGCTCCTGCTTCGAGCCGGCCCATCAACACCGCGTAGCCCCGCTCGCGGTCGATCGAAAGCACCTTGATCCACGCGCCAGGCAGCGGGAGCGCTTTCCAGCCGGCAGCGTCGTCCGCCTGATGCAAACGGAATCCGTGGGCAAGTGCCGACGTCGAGCTCGGCGGTTCAGTCAAGGGTGCAGCCGCATCGTCCATCGTCTCTTCAATCCGCCGAAGCACTCTTTCCTTCAGATCCTGGGGCGGCTCTGCGGCCGGAGCGGTCATCGCAAGCAGCCCGGCCGTGCGCTGCAGATCGAGCACGAGTTCCCGCAGCTCCGGGTTGTTGCGCAACTCCGCCTCCAGGGCGTCCCGTTCGGTGGGGCTCAACACGCCCAGCGCGAAGAGGCAGGCTTGTTCCTGTTGGTGTTCGGTGATCATACGCAGGTCCCCAGACATTCCCGGAGTTTGAGCATGCCGCGCCGAATGCGTGCCTTGATCGTACCTAATGGCTCACGGAGCGCGTCGGCGATCTCCATGTGGGTCATGCCGCTGAAAAAAGCCATCTCGATGGCCTGCCGTTGTTCATCCGGCAAACCATTCAAGGCGGAACGTATAGCGGCGACATCCTCCTGGTTCAACGCTCTGTGACCCGGTGGCTCATCGCGACCGGGATCGACATCGGCCTCCTCCCGCAATTCGTTCATGAGCCGAACGCGCCGGTGGCGGGCTCGCAATCTGTCGATGGATCGGTTGCGAGTAATGCTCAGCGCCCATTGGCTGGGAGTTCCCAACGCGGCGTCGAACGTCACAGCTTTGCGCCAGATCTGCACAAACGCATCCTGAATGACTTCTTCCGCGTCGTGTGGGTCACCGAGAATGCGGACCGCCATTGAATAGAGCAAACCAGCCATCTGGTCATAGAAAACCGCCAACGCCTGCTTGTCCTTTGCGGCAATGCGACCGAGCAACTGCGTCTGGGATTCCTCAACCGATTGTGGGTCCAGCATAGTTTCGAAGCGCCAGGAGTCACGATGGACAAGCGGCGAATCGGCACGATCCACCCTGCAACGTCCGTCGATTCAATGCCAGCGCCAAATTGTACATCTAACGTCTGCATCTGCCATCCATTACGACAGCAACCGGCCGGTGGATGCATTGGACGCTGCCGTCAGTGACCATTGTGGACTCTGCTGGCAGTCTTCGCGCCGGGTCGATCCCGTGCCTGGTGCGGGTCACGATTCCGTTCTGAAATGCCTTGCGCCAACTCCTGACGCCGCGTCCCCTCCACTGCGCTCCCTTCCAGCGAGTCGGCCCGTTCGCTAAAGATGTTCGTCAGCGTGAAGAAGCCCAACACCACCCTTGCGCCAGCGAACCGCATTGGCGAATGGCGTGGCCGAGGTCCTCCCAATGCAGACTTAGCTGCACGAGTTCACACAACCGCGCAATCCGCTGGTCGATGTGATCGGGCACGGCCTCCCAGCAGTTCGCCCTTGGTGAACAGCCCCACGACTGGATGCCCCATCGCCTCGATTTTCTCGCGCCCGCCCTCCTGACGATCCACCAACACCGCTACGAACGCGACCGCGCCGCCTTCCTTTTCAATCGCGTTAATGGCGGCAATAGTTGAGTCGCCGCGGGTGACGACGTCGTCAATGACAACGACCGTGTCACCCTTTTTGAAATTCCCTTCGATCAATTTGGTCTGGCCATGGATTTTTGGCGATTTGCGCACGGAAAACACCTGCAAGGGCGATGTGTCCTTAGCCCAGTGCGAATACATCCCGACGGCCAGTGCGACCGGATCGGCCCCCATCGTCAGCCCGCCCACCGCGGCTACGTTCACCTTCCGGGTGGCTTCTTCCTTGCGGATGAGTGAGTGCATCGACTGCCCGACCAGCCAGGCCCCTTCGGGATCGAACGTCGTCAGTCGGCAATCGATGTAGTAATTGCTCTTGGCGCCTGAGGAGAGCGTGAAGTCGCCGTGAAAAACGGATTTCGTCTGAAGCAGGTTAAGCAGGGCAACTCGGGTGTCGTCGGTGTTCAGCATTGGCAGCATGATTCAGTTCGGTCGTCTTGCATGAAACGGACAGTTGTTCATTTGTGTTCACACAATATCCGCATCGCCGTCGGGCGTCCAGACAGCAACTGAACGGCGCGGCGCTCGATGCCTGCTGTTTGTGACGCGGACGAGCTTATTCCGGGAAAGATATGCCGGCAATTGGTTTCCAGCTCTGGATTCTTTCGCCCTTCACGGCTTGGCTGGACCTCGGGATGGCTTTCCAACCTGACGGCCCGTTTTTGCGGTTCTCCAGCAAGGCGGGTTGTCGAGGGTTCGGATGCGGACTGGCCATCCGCGCTCCGATTGGCGTGGGTTTGCAAAATCAGCCGCCGGTGGTTCTCGGTTGAATCTCGAGGGAAGTTTGAAACACTCCTTTGGATCTGGCCATGCCGAAGGAATCGAAGAAAAGACCATCCGCTGCCGTCCGGGCGCGCATCCGAATCCTGCACGGGGATGACATCGCAATCGGACCTGGCAAGGCCGAACTGCTGGAGTACATCCAGGAAACCGGATCGATCGCCGAGTCCGCAAAGCGGATGGGAATGTCCTACATGCGGGCGTGGACGCTCATCAAGACGATGAACGCTTGCTTCAGGGAACCGTTGGTCGAGGCGGTGCGTGGCGGGCGGGCGCATGGCGGAGCAACGTTGACTGTGACAGGGCGCAAGGCGCTCAGGCTTTATCAACAGATGGAAGCGGACTGCCTCAAATCGACCACCGCCCGTTGGAAGGAACTCAGGTCGCTTTTGCGCGGTTGAGTTCTTAGCCAATCAACAGACGCCCTGACATCCGCATGAAGCGTATCCCTAGAAATTAAAGGTTCCTTGGAGATAGATCCAATCGGCGTCCTTCGTGTTCCGGCCTCCGGCAGCGGCACTTTGACGGATATAGTCGCTCGTAAAAAAGTGGCCGTAACCGGCTTGCACTTGACCCCAAGAGGCAACCCGCCAATTCACCAGCAGGTCCAATTCGTTGCCAACGAAGGAGCTGAAGGCGGGATTGCGGCCGTAACCATTCTGACTCCGGCCCGCTCCGGATTCCGGGTAGAGAAAGTCAGCAGTGTCGGCGAGGTAGAATCCGAGCCATTCGAGCGACACGGTCACGTCTTTGACAGGCTTGAACGACCCGCCGACCCGCGGGATGTGCATGTTGCGCTGGCCGAATAAATCCATCAGACCGTAGAGTCGGTGATTTGTGCCGAAGAGCGGCTCGAAGGTTTCAGTCCGGCCGTCCAGGGGATCGCTGTCGCCAGAGCCGAAGTCGTAACCGATCGCCAGACGCGGCGAGCCGAAGGCATCGTTCCAGGTGTGACCGCCGGCGCCGTTAATTGCGAACGCCCGGTGTTCGCGCCGCGTGCCGCCTTGATTGACGCTGCCAAACTGGCCGGCGGCCTCAAACGAATAGTCCCAATTGCCGAGCTTGCCAGGTACCGATCTCCATCGTGTGCCCACTGTGTAAATATCGCGCGGGCCGGGTCCGCCCAGCGTGGGTGTGATGGCTGAAGGTGAATCGGCTCCGACATTGCGAGCGAGGAAATACAGGTCCGTGTCCTGCCAGGACACGAGCCTTCGCGTCGAGGCATAAAGGCCACTGAACCAATCGTAGTCGTTGGCGACGTTGAAGTGATCGTCCCGGACCAACACCTGCCGTCCCGCGAAGGCATCCACCCCAAAGGCGGCATTCTCGAAGCGCAGTTTCGCGGCATCGAACGAACGGCCAAGATTGCTCCAATCGGCGATGCCGATATAGCGTTCGTCTCCGTAGAGCAACTCCTGCCGGCCCAGCTTGAGCGTCAGTGGAAACCTCGTCGGATTGCCCAAACGCAAATAGGCCTGGTGGAGGTCGAACGTGTCGGTCTCCGTAACGGGCCGGGCATCGCTAACCGCGTGTGCGTCGCGGCCTTCGGCGTAGGCGCTGAACCACGTCGCGGGCGACCATCCGAGATGCGCCTTGGTGCGGAACAGAAAATAGTCATTGCTGTTGTCAAGGCCACTGAGGAAGTCGCTGTTTGGAAACG
>Ga0075421_100004895_pt1 | contig 16152 bp, 9 predicted proteins | sample SoiMetdeltSBSDD5_FD_75292 | JGI IMG/M metagenome (GOLD analysis project Ga0075421, IMG submission 75292) | Bulk soil microbial communities from a Populus tree surrounding site in Tennessee, USA - Soil MetaG P. deltoides SBSDD5 | ecosystem: Environmental > Terrestrial > Soil > Tree plantation...
TAACTTCGTCGTTGCGCTTCCCGCAATGCCTTGTCAGCAGTTTTTCGGCGTTGGTCCGTACCCGCGTAGATTTACTTTCTTGCAATCCGCGAGAACCCTCGTACAATCCGAACGAAACCCCGATAACAAACCCGAAACCACAGAGGGAACTATGACTCGCATACTCACCACCTTCATTGCTCTATCGCTTCTCGTTGCGCTGGCCGCGTGCGGCAGGAGTCAGGACGCAGCGCGTGCGGAGCTCGCACGCATGAACGTTGCGTTTACCGAGAGGGCATTCGTAGAGAGCGCAAGAGAGGGTAATGCCGCTGCCGTAGCCTTATTCATCGACGGCGGGATGGACCCGAACACGAAAAACACCGCGGGCCAGTCGCCGCTCGAAGCCGCGGTGCTGGCCAATCAAGTCGACACTGTTAAGGTCCTCCTCGATAAAGGCGCTGATGTTAACGCGAAAAATAAGTCCAACGGCACCGCGTTGATGAACGCTGTGTGGAAAGCGCATGGCGAAATCGTCAATCTGCTGCTGGCCCACGGCGCTGAACTCGAAGTCAAAGACAATAGAGGCATGACGGCATTGATGTTCGCTGCCTGGGACAACCACACGGATATTCTCAAAACGCTGCTCGAAAAAGGCGCCAGCGTAGACGCAAGAGACGAGAACGGCTGGACGGCGATGATGAGGGCAGCAGTCAAGGGTCACACCGAAAGCATGCTGATGTTGCTGGAAAAAGGCGCAGACGTTAACGCCGCCTCCACCGAAGGCGACACTGCTCTGACACGCGCAGCACAAGCGGGGCACATCGAGACCGTCAGAGCATTGTTGGACCGAGGAGCGGACGTCAACCGGCAAGACAAACTCGGCAACACGGCCCTGCTCAAAGCGGCCCAGGAGGGCCATAAGGAAATCGTCAGTGTTCTCTTAGAGAAAGGCGCGGACGTGAGCGCCGTCGACAGCAAAGGAAAAACGGCGCTGGAGATAGCAAAGGAACAGCGGCGGGCCGAGATAGTTCAACTGTTACAGACCGCGGCAGCCGCGCGGTAGCGGCAGATCGCCACACACAGATGGCTCGATCCAAAAAGATCTCCAGCGACGACAAGATCCGCCATAGGAAACTTCTTGACAGCGTTTTCCTGCGGTGGTAAATCACACGGCCACAGTAAAGTCTTGACCTCGCATTGACCTCAAGCTCTCGACGCTTGAGCTTCTGCCAAGTTTGTAGCTTGGACCCTCACAGGCCCAGAACTGCGAGAGAACCGTCTTCACTTTCGACTTCTCTCATAACTTTCGACTTCTCTATTCGTTTCAGCTTGGTTCGCAAGCGTGGGCCATAGTGAGCCTGCACTCCACTCGAACCATCGCTGAACTGCGTCAGCACAACCAGAGGGAACTTTCAAGCGGAAGCGGTGACGCAAACTCACAACAGGATCAGCTTACCTATTTGAATGGTAAGGAGGAGCTATGAAGAAAAAAGTTAGGCTGGCTGTAGTCGCTTTTCTGATGGCGTTCGCGGTGCTAATGGTCCTATCGAGCGCCGAATCGTCGTCAGATTCCAGGCCCCAATTGCTCAGCACCGAAATGACGAGTGCTGATTACCTTCTCGCCGACTACCAAGCGTGGAAAGCCAGGTATGAGGAGAATGGCGGAGACCGAAACGTGGTCATGTCGATGGGCTACTTCAAGGGTCTCTCTACTGAAAAGATGAATGCCTCCGGGCAACTCAAGCTCAATCTCATAGACGGGATTGTCACGGTCGAAGCCGAAGGACTCTCGAAGAAAGAGGGCTGGGACCTGTGGCTGATCGACAATGGTCCCGGAAGCAGTGTGACACCCGATGCCGAGGACGCGATCGTCCATGCCGGCAGTTTGAAGCACCAGGGAAAACTCGCAAAGCTCGAAGCTAACCTTGGAAACAAAGCGTTTGCCAACTTCGATCCTGACCTTTACGTCATCACACGCGCGGGCAAGACTCCGGCGGAAGAGCGTATTTTGGTGGGAACGACGACGCTTTTTCACCGTCTTTACAAGAGCGGCCAACGCGGGCAGTTTGGTCAGCTCGCCGATATGGACCTGCCGCATCCTGCTCCTGCGCAGCCCGCGGAGAAGAGTCTATGGAGTCGCCTGGTCCAGGGCGTGATGCCGACGGCGCACGCGGAAGTCGGCGTAATCCCGGATGGTGGAGGCGGCGGTGAAGGTGGATCACTCACTCCTGTTGAAACCCTCATAAACCAGGGACGAACACTCTTTTTCAGCGAAACCTTCAGCGGAAACGGCAGGACTTGCGGGACCTGTCACCGTGAGGACGAGAACCTCGCCATCAGTCCTGAGTTCATCGCGACGCTGCCGGCTAACGACGCGCTCTTCGTTGCTGAATTCGATCCGAACCTTTCACAGACCGCGTGTCCCGGTGGTACGCCATGTTTCGAGAATCCGGTGCTGATGCGAAAGTTCGCGTTGATAATGGAAAACCTCGACGGGTTCGACGACCTGTCGAACAAGTTTGTAATGCGCGGCGTTCCACACACTCTCGCGCTGCTGCAAAACACTCTCTCGCCCGCTCCGGATGGAACGACCACGCCGCCGAATGAGCGGACCGGGTGGGGCGGTGACGGCGCTCCCGTCGGCGCGTTCACACTTGGCAATGGAGTCCCGCATCAGGCCACCGGGCTACTCAGGGATTTCCCAATCGGCGCGGTGATCCAACACTTCACGAAGACATTGCTCCGGCGAAACAATATTGACTTCCGCCTGCCGACCAACGCCGAGCTGGATGCCATGAATGCGTTCATGAGATCCACGGGACGACGGGCTGATCTGATTCTGGCTGGACCAGGCGCTCTCAGCCTGAAGGGAGACGTGCCACGGGAAGGTCAGCGGATCTTCAATAATGGCGGAACGGGTTTCGGAGGCGGTCGCGGAGTCCCACCGGGCACACCCAATGGAGCAGGTAAGTGCTTCTTCTGCCATTTCAACGCTGGCGCAAGCGACTTTTTCTTCCCCAACCAGAACGCTAATTTCAATACCAACGTCGAGCAGCTTCCGTCTCAACCAGCCGACCTTGTTATCCCTGCCCAGAAGAATCCGGCTGACGGAGGCTTCGGAGGAGGGGCGCCGCCGCCGGGAGTCTTCGGCATCGGTAACGGCACCTTCAACACGCCGGTGCTGGTTGAGGCCGCCGACACGGCGCCGTTCTTTCATAGCAACGTAGTGAGCACGATCGAAGACGCCGTGAACTTCTACAACAGCTCACAGTTCAACAACGCCCCGGGATTCGGGCCGAATGTTGGAGGAATACGTCTGGAGGCCACAGAGGTCGCGGCGGTCGCCGCGTTCCTCCGCGTCATCAACGCGCTCGAGAACATCCGGTCGGCGGTCAACATCGAGACTCGTGCGAGAAACGCAAAGTTCCTCAACGACTCGGTGGACCTGCTCAAGCTGTCGATCTCTGAGCTCGACGATGCGCTCACCGTCTTACGTGGCGGGGGCTTGCATCCGGAAGCTCAAGTGAAACTGCGTCGGGCCATCGAACTGGACCAGGAGGCGATGGTAACGAACAGCCGTTCAGCAAGGCAGGCGCTGATCGACCAGGCGATTGCCCTGAAGAACAGCGCACGCTCCGATCTGAGAAATTAACCCCTAACCGCCTTGCAGAGATCGACGAGTTCTTACGTCGATCTCTGCAAGCATTCGCGCATATTGTACTTCGGGGTATTACAAAGGCTGGCGCCGGCAATTCACGACCAACTCAGCATGTCTGAAACGCGAGAGGTAACCCATCCTTAATCAATACTGAATCCCCGTCTAACTAACTCTCTCTTGAATTCACGCCAGCCGATGATTTGGACATTCTCATAGGACTCACCTAATGAAAGTAAATCAGAGTCTTCTGAGGTCAGAAGGTGGGCATCGCCGTCCACCGCACAACCGAAATAGATAGCATCATCAAGATCGCGTTCCGCGGACCGTGGTGCCTGGGAAATACGACGTCGCGCGCCACGCATTGTTGCAATGGAAACACTTACGGGTGGCCAGAGTTGCAATGCAGCGAGAAATAGTTGAAATCCAGTGGAATCAAATTCGGTGCGCCGCATAATACGATCATCTTAAGAAATCGCGTTAGCACCGCGTTAATAATCACTAATGATACCTGGAGTCCATAACCAGCGAAACTTTGGCTCGATCAGCAGCTCAAAAGCTGTCGCTTTGGTGATCCGAATCTTGGGCGGCCACGGCGCGCTAGAAACATCGTCAAAGCAATCTGCGCGTCTACAACGACCCGTAAATCGTCCTCGTTTGGGTTTGTTTGCGCTGGCGGAGCGGTCACCCGCGCGAAACCTTACGGCCAGGTTTATGACGCGATCGTCGCGCTCGGCGCAATGCTTCACCGACCAGTGCTTCAACATCCTCTTCGGTGGACGGTTCTGCTTCTCGGCGTCGAGACGTAAGGCGGTCCTGAGAATGCGCATAACTCGCTTCCATTTCCGCCACCAACAGATGCAACAAGGCGCGCCTCATATCCTCCAGGGTAGTGAAGGGAACAACCGCGGCCGTCGGTTCGCCATGGCTCGTGAGTACCACGCTTCCTTTCGCGGCCAGCGCTAGTGTGCGGCGCAATTCTGCACGGGCATCACCGATGGCCATAAACCGCTGCGGTCGCCCAAGGTAGGACGCGACTCGCACGAGCGCGGCGGCCGTTTCGTCTGTAGTGGTTGAGTCCCGATTCATAGTTGTAGCCCTCACAGATCGTACAGAAGTGCGTACAAGAAAGAAAGCGTTTGTAATTCGTGGTTATCCGTGTTCCCTATGAGCGCTGCGTTTAGCTAATATTACGCAGACAGGAAGAACACGGATTGTATTTGTCCGCACGTCTTCGAAGTCAAGGAACTGCCCGAGTCTCTGCGTCCTCGCTAATCTGATCATTAAGGAGACAATGACATGGTCGAATCGATCAAACACGTAGTCCTCAAGCTCGTCGTTTGTAATGCCGTACTGTTAACTCTTGGCGTTACCTATTCCGCTCCCGCTCAAACAAACAACCCGGCTTCAACTACCGCGACTGAGAAATGGGTCGTCGATCAGGTAGTCAAAGGGGAAGACGCACATCTTGAAACGGCGTTCGCGGTTGATGATCGCAAACTCAGCGGTTCGTTTATCCGAAAGCTGTTGACGAACTCTATTCCAGGATTGAAGGCCGGCCGGCATGGAGTTCATGTTTATGGTGCTGTTCTGACTGATCCGATCGATCTGCGAGATGAAGAGATTCCATACAACTTTAGCCTGTCCGATTGTGTTTTCGAAGCGGATGTTATTTTTAGGAACACACACATACGAGGTGACATGAATGTCGACAAATCTCGGTTCAAGCGGTCCGTAATCTTCCACGACGTTGACTTGGAAGGGACCGGGTTTTTCAGCGGGACTTCTTTCGACGATTACGTAACATTTTGGGGGGCTCACGTCACCAGGCACCTCGTCTTTGAGAATGCGCAATTCAACAACGCGGAGCGGGAGGTAGATTTCCAAAATGCGCACATAGAGATGAACGCTTTCTTCAATAACGCTGTGTTCAAAGGACCAGTAGATTTTCGCAGTGCTTCTATTGATAAGAATGCGTTCTTCGTGGGAGCCACTTTTGAGGGCTTTGTCACGTTCAACATCGCCGAGATAAAAAAAGACTTCATCGTTCAGTCGGCACAGTTTAAGAAGGCAGAACCACCAGACGCGGATTTCTTTGGCTTGAAGGTTGGTGGCAATGCTGTTTTTAGCAACTCGCTCTTTGCCGCCGGATTGATTCTGACTAAAGCCGATGTGGGGGGAAACGTCGATCTCGAGAATGTTAGATGTCCAAACGAAACCCAGGCCAAAACCCTCGCCGGCTTGAAAGCAGATACCATTATCTTTGACAACGCGCAGTTTGCCCCTCCGTATTATCTCAATGGAATGAGCTACCGCTTGATTTCTTACAACATGGACGACCAGGCGCTACTGTCTTTCGTCGGCAAGTCAGACTATAAGTCTGATGTTTATTCGACCCTCGAGTCGTATTACCAACGGATTGGAGATGTATATGCGGCAAGGGACGTTCACGTCGCCGGAAAAGATCGTGAACGCGACATTGCATTCTCCAAGTCTCCACTGAGGTCCCTTTGGATGTGGGTGCAGTATGCAACGATGGGCTACGGCAAATTCCTGGTGCGCGCGCTGCTTTGGAGTCTTGTTTTCATAATAGTGGGCTGTGTGATCTTCTGGCGTGAGAAGGGTATGGAAACTCAGGATTCCGACGACGCCGAAAAGTACAGCGGCAGATATCATCCGATCTGGTACAGCCTGGCGACGTTTTTACCGATCGTCAATCTACCGGACGCTTCAATCTGGACACCCAAAGTCGACCGCAAGTTCGCCCGGTTCTATCTGCGCTTACACATAATTTTCGGTTACTTACTCATACCCATCGGTCTGGCCGCCTGGACCGGACTGATCAAGTAACCGCTCGCCGGGTCAACTCTGCGGATTCCCTCATATTGTACTTTGGTGCAATACGACTGAACCCACGTACAATTTCGCCGCCGCGGTTCGTTGGTAGACTCCGAATCAAGGAGCGTGCCGGGTCGCTTCTTCAGCCTGCGCGGAGATGAAAACAATGGGAATCTCGACGCCGGAGTCGTTCAACTGGCGTTGAAGATCGATGCCGCTCATTCCGGGCAGGTTCATGTCGAGAACGAACTCGTTCCCGCGCCGAACACCAAAAACAACGCCTGGAAAGGCATCACGTTCGTTCCCTCCCGCGGCCCCAGGTTCCCGTGGCAGGTTTTCTAGTCGTAAGTCCGTTAACGAAGGAGAAGAATCGAAATGCAAAGCGTAGCCATACTGAACCAGAGGGTTTGCAGAGCAAGACGATCTAATCCGATAATCCCTCACAATCATGCAAACACTGCGAACCCTTTACGACGAAATTGATCCGTACGACATAGGCCACCTTCAAGTCTCAGACGTTCACCACCTCTACTACGAGCAAAGCGGTAATCCGAACGGAAGGCCCGCTGTCTTCCTGCACGGTGGTCCAGGCGCGGGCCTGATTCCCGAGTACCGGCGGTTCTTCGATCCGGAAGCATACCGAGTAATCCTTTTCGAACAGCGCGGCAGCGGCCGCAGCCTGCCGCACGCTTCTCTCGAAGACAACACGACGTGGCACCTCGTCGCGGACATCGAAAAACTCCGCAACCATTTCGGCGTCGAACAGTGGCTCGTCTTCGGCGGCTCGTGGGGCAGCACGCTGTCACTGGCGTACGCTGAAAGGCACCCGGAGCGAGTGCGAGGCCTGGTCCTGCGCGGGATCTTTTTGGGACGGCCCGGAGAGATTCGCTGGTTCTACGAAGCCGGCCACGGCGCGAGCGCAATCTTTCCGGAAACGTGGGAGCAGTATCTGCAACTCATTCCGGAATCCGAGCGCGGCGACATGATCGCTGCTTACTATCGCCGCTTGACGAGCGACGACTACTCGGTGCGTTTGGAGGCGGCGGAAGCGTGGTCGCTGTGGGAGGCGAGCGCGTTGAAGCTGCTACCCGATCCGAAACTGATCGAAGAGTTCACCGAACCGGAAATGGCGATCGCGCTCGCGCGCATCGAGTGTCACTACTTTGCGAACAACTGCTTCTTCGATACCGACAACTACCTCATCGAGAACGTCGATCGCATTCAACACATTCCGGCAGTGATCGTACACGGCCGTTACGACATGGTCTGTCCTTTTACGAACGCGTGGGACCTGCACCGAGCCTGGCCCGAAGCCTCGCTCGAGATCGTTCCCAACGCCGGACACGCGGCCAGCGAGCCGGGGATTACCGACGCACTCGTCAGGGCGACCGACAGCTTCCGTTAGTGGTCTACTTGATTGTGTCTTGGTTCATAAAGAAAACACGGATGAGACATGAACCAGGCTTCCCGTAAAGTTCAACGAACATATCTAACGCTCTACCTCTTCAACACCCTCGCGGCTTCGCTGATCTGGGGCATCAACACACTGTTCCTTCTCGACGCCGGGCTCAACAATCTCGAAGCCTTTGCCGCGAACGCGTTCTTCACCGCCGGGTTCGTGTTGTTCGAGATTCCGACCGGAGTCGTTGCCGACCTGCGCGGCAGACGCGTGTCGTATCTGCTCGGTCTATTGACGCTGGCTATCTCAACCGCGCTTTATCTGTACATGTGGTACGTGTCGGCGCCGTTTTGGGCGTGGGCGCTCGCCTCGTTGTTTCTCGGCCTGGGCTTCACGTTTTTGTCAGGTGCGTTTGAAGCGTGGCTGGCGGACGCGCTCGCTCACGCTGGTAATGAAGAAAAGTTGGAGTCGGTACTGGCGAAGGGTGAGATTGTCGAAGGCGCTGCGATGCTCGCCGGATCCGTTGCGGGCGGAGCGATCGCGCAAGCGACAAACCTCGGTGTTCCTTACGTCATACGCGCGGTGCTGCTCGTACTCAATCTCGTCATCGCGGCCATATTGATGAAAGACCTCGGCTTCACGCCGGCGAAAGGCAAACGCGCAACCGCGGAGATCAAGTCGATCCTGCGCGCGTCGATCAAACACGGCTTAGGCAATCGTCCCGTCAGGTGGATCATGTTCGCCGCGCCATTTACCGGCGGCGTTTCGATCTACGCGTTCTATGCCATGCAGCCTTATCTGCTGGAGTTGTACGGCGATAAACAGGCATACGGCGTTGCCGGGCTCGCGGCGGCGATCGTTGCCGGAGCACAGATCGCGGGCGGACTACTCGTGCCGTACATCGCGCGAGTATTCAGTAGACGAACTTCGGTACTACTGATCGGCGAAGTCCTCAGCGTGGTGGTCCTGGCTGTGATCGGCTTCGTGCCGAACTTCTGGGTCGCCGTCACGCTGCTGGTTCTGTGGGGTTTGATGTTCTCGGCGGTCACGCCAGTCCGGCAGGGTTACCTGAATGCGTTAATACCTTCTGAACAACGTGCGACAGTGTTGTCGTTCGATTCGTTGTTCGGGTCGACCGGAGGCGTGGTGACTCAACCGTTACTCGGGAAGGCCGCAGACGTGTGGGGTTATCCAGTCTCCTACATCTTGAGTGCGGCGTTTCAGGTAATTGCCGTTCCATTCACCTGGCTGGCGAATCGCGAACGAGCCGACGCCGACGTGATCTGAGTCACCCCATATGTTCGCTGGATCACATTACCGTAAAAATACGGAGTGACACATCTCTGGTGGTACGATAACGTACACTTTAACCCATTGAATCAACAGGGAAAAAGAATGGTATAGGCAGTTTGGGCCTGTCGGGCCATTCCATTACGCGCTACTGCTTCCCCCCGGTAGGTTCTAGAACGAGGCTTTATGGGCCCCCGCTCTCCTCGACCAGTCTATTTTTTTCTCGCGCTCGTTGTGTCTGTGTTCGCATGGACCAATACGCAGGCGCAGTTCTCCACCTCAATCGAAGGACAAGTAGTCGATCCGTTGGGCGCTGTCGTTCCGCGCGTCGAAGTACGAGCCATCAATAAGGCCATCGGCGTCGATCGCGTGACGGAAACGGACGACGAGGGCCGATATGAGATACCGGCGCTGCCGGTCGGCGAGTATCGTCTGCAGGTTCAAGCCGAAGGCTTCAACACTCAAGTGCTGGAAGCGATCCGTGTCGAGGTTGGACGCAAGATCACCCAGGACTTCCAACTCACGATCGGACACATCTCGCAGCAGATAACCGTCAGCTCGAGCGGTGAAATGATCGAGCGCGCGACCACGTCGGTTGGTGAGGTTATCGGCCCGAAGATGGTGCAGGAGCTGCCACTCGACGGCCGTCACTTTCTCGAGCTCGGTCTTCTTGTCCCAGGCTCAGTAACGCCGCCGCAAGGCGCTTTCTCCGCCTCGCCGCTACGAGGCGTGGGAGCGCTCGCAATCAACACCGCCGGTAATCGAGAAGAGACAGTCAATTATGTCGTCAACGGCATAACGCTGAACAACCTCACGTTCAGCTCGATCAGCTTTCAACCTTCCATCGCCACTGTTCAAGAGTTCAAGCTCGACAACTCGACGTTCAGCGCTGAATACGGACAGAACTCGGGCGCGATCGTCAACATCGCCACGAGATCGGGATCGAATGAGTTTCACGGCGAGGTGTTTGAGTTTCTCAGAAACGATCGGCTCGACGCGCGCAACTTTTTCACGCTCACTTCCAGCGAGCCTCCGCCGTTCAAGCGCAACCAGTTCGGCGGCCAGCTCAGCGGGCCGATTATCAAAGACCGCGTCTTCTTCTTCACTTCGTACGAGGGGTTGCGGCAACGGCAGAGTCTCGACCTGAACAGCCTCGCGTTGAGCGATGCGCAGCGAGCGTCGGCGACTGATCCGGTGATAACGAGGCTGCTATCGCTGATTCCGCGCGCGAACTTGGTCGACGCGTCAGGCACGCCGCGCTTTGTCGGTTCGGCTGACGCTCCGGTAAACAGCGATCAATGGACCCTGGATATCAACTACAACCTCGGCAAGAACGATCGGTGGCACGCTTATTACGGCTTTTACCACACCGATAGCATCGAGCCGAGAACCGGCAGCACTGTCCCGGGCTTCGGCAACGTCACTGACGTTCGTCGCCAGATCTTCACATTGAGCGAGACGCATGTCTTTGGCCCAACACTCGTCAACGAGTTTCGCTTTGGCTTCAATCGCTGGCATTCGTCGAACAAACCGAACACACAGGTCAATCCGGCGGAGTTTGGCATCAACAACGGAATCACTGAAGCGATCGGCTTGCCGCAAATCAGCGTCGCCGGCGGCGGTCTGTCTTTTGGCGGGCCCGCCGCACAGCCCTCAGGACGCAGCGACACGACGTTCGTTGTCGCGGACACCGCAAACTATCTGAACGGCGCGCATTCGTTCAAATTCGGCGGCGAGTTCCGGCAGTTCTTTAACAACAATTTCCGACAGGGAACCGGAACGTTCAACTTTCCGAACGTTGCGAGTTTCCTCGCCGGCACAGCGAACTCCTTCAGCGTCACGCTGGGCACCCAATCAAGCAGCATCAGCCAGCGCGCGGTCGGATTTTTCGCGCAGGATAACTACAGATTGACCTCAAATCTGATGCTCGAACTGGGGGTGCGTTACGACTGGAACGTCACTCCGACGGAACGCTTCAACCGGTTCATCGTTTTCGATCCGCTCAGCGCGTCGCTGCTGCGCGTCGGCGCCGGCATCGACGAGGTCTATCAGCAGAACAATCACAACATTCAACCGCGCGTCGGGTTTGCGTGGGATCCGATGAAAGACGGAAAGACGTCGGTGCGCGGCGCTTACGCGATTCTGACGGATCAGCCGATGACCAGCATCGTAATACCGGCCGCGGCGAACCCGCCGATCGCGATCCCTCTCACTGTCACCGGCGCCATCAGGCTCGACAACGCTTTCAATCTGGCGATACCGGCGGGTTTGGCGCTGCAAACGATCAATCACGATTTCACTAACGCCTACGTGCAGTCGTGGAACTTGAACGTGCAACGGGAGTTGTTCCGCGACATGGCGTTGACGATCGGTTACTTCGGATCGAAGGGAACGAACCTGATCGTACGGCGCAACATCAATCAACCGATTAACGGAGTGCGTCCGTTTCCCACGTTGTCGTCATCGAGCCCGATACTTCCGGGCGCGGCGCTGGGGAACATCACGCAAGTCGAGAGTGCGGGAAACTCGAGTTACAACGCGCTGTGGGTATCGGCGACGAGGCGGGTTGCTCGAGGGCTTCAGTTCAATGCTGCTTACACGTGGTCGAAATCCATCGACTACAACTCTTTCAGCACCGGCGGGATTATCAGTCAGGACAATTACAACCTTCGTGGCGACCGCGGGCTTTCGGATTTCGACGTCAGACACCGCTTTGTCTTTAGTGGAATCTACGATCTGCCATTCAAAGGCAATCAACTGAAAGAAGGATGGCAACTTGCCGCAATCGTTCAGTCGCAGAGCGGCGGCCCAATCAACATCGTCGTCAGCAACAACACCACGGTGAACGGCGTCGCCAACACACTGCGGCCTGACGTCAACGGGCCGGTTGAGATTATCGGCCGTCCGGAACGTTGGTTCGACACGTCCGCGTTTATTCCGGTTCCGCGCTTCGGCAGCCTGGGCCGCAACGTCGTGATCGGTCCCGCGTTTCACAACACGGACGTCTCGATCATCAAGAACCTCACGTTTGGAGAGCAGATCCGGCTACAACTTCGCGCGGAAATCTTCGACGTCTTCAATCACGCGAACTTCGGATCGCCGGGTAACGTGGTTGGCACTCCGGCGTTTGGCGTGATTACGTCCACGCGATTCCCGACGGGCGAGACTGGTTCGTCGCGACAGATCCAGTTTGCGGTGAAGCTGAGTATCTAAGCGATGAAAGTAGCCCAACACATCAGCCGCCGGAAGTTGCTGCTCGCCTGTAGCGCGGTGTTGTTGTTTGTCCCCATCGCGGCCGCTCAAAAGGCGCCTGAGCCCAAGCGAGTGCTGGCGATTTACTGGGACAACAAGGACTTTCGCGGAAACGTTATTTTCGACGAACAGTTTCAAAAGGTCTTGAAATCGGCGCCGTTCCCGAATCTCGAGTACTACCCTGAATACCTCGAGTCCAGCCGGTTTCCCGGCGACGATCACGTCGAAGCGTTTTACGAATATCTGAAGCGGAAATATGACGACCGTCACATCGACGTGATCTTGGCGATCCCGGACACACCGCTGAATTTTGTGCTCAAGTATCGCAAAGACCTTTTTCCGGATACTCCGATCGTGTTTAATGCGACAAAACCTCCGGGCGAGGCCGAGTACGCAGTGACGCGCGACATGACGGGCATCGTCGTGCAAACCACGCACAGAGAAACGCTGGATCTTGCTTTGAAGCTACACCCCGATACGCAGCAGCTTTTTGTGATTAGCGGATCGCTCGAGCACGACCATCGCTACGAAGCCACTGCGCGGCAGGAGCTTGCACCTTACGAAAACAGAGTTCACATCACCTATCTCACCGATCTGCCATTGAACGAACTGATTACCACCACGCAAAAGCTGCCGCCACGATCGATCGGTCTTTATGTTTGGCAGAAAACAAGGGACGACCAGGGAAGAATCTTGGAGACGTTCGAGGTCTTACAGCGGTTCGCGCCGACAGCCTCCGTCCCGCTGTACGGGTTGGGGAGTGGAAACGTTGGTATGGGGCTGGTAGGTGGATACGTTCAGGGCCCTGACGGCAATGGCAAAAGAGTCGGGGAAATGGTGGTCCGCATCTTGAACGGAGAAAGAGCGCAAGACATCGCCATTGAGCCTGCGCCGAACGGGCCGATGTTCGATTGGCGGCAATTGCAACGTTGGGCAATCGACGAAAGTCGCTTGCCGGCCGGCAGCGTAGTTCGCTTCCGAGAGTTCTCGTTCTGGGAACTTTACAAGTGGCGCATCGTCGGAGTCATCGCGCTGTTTGCACTGCAGACGATGTTCATCGGCGTGCTCTTAGTCGAACGCAGGCGTCGCAAACGCGCGAGAGAATTGCTGGCACAGCTCAACGCCGAACTCGAAGAACGGATTGCCGCACGCACCGCGGCACTCGATGCAAAGACCCGCGAGCTCGAAGCGTTCGCGTATTCGGTTGCGCACGACTTGAAAGCTCCTCTTCGCGGCATCGACGGTTACAGCCGGCTGTTGCTGGAAGATCATAAAGACCAGCTCGACGACGAGGGCCGTTCGTTCCTGAATACGATCCAGGCTTCGGCCGACGAGATGAGCCAGTTGATACAAGACCTGCTCGACTACTCTCGACTCGAGCGCCGCGAGTTGAACCCGCACCGGCTCGAGTTGCAGCCGCTCGTCAAGGCCGTCGTGGAGCAGAAGCAACATGAGATCGTCGATCGGGACATCGATTTCCGCGTCAACGTCAATGGCGGCTACGTCATGGCCGACGCGAATGGACTCAGTCAAGCACTCAAAAACTACATAGACAACGCGGTGAAGTTTACGCGCGATGTTTCTGCGCCGCTTGTCGAAGTCGGTTCGCGCGAAACACCGGGCGGTTGTCTGCTCTGGGTGCGTGATAACGGCATCGGCTTCGACATGAAGTATCACGATCGCATCTTCAATATCTTTCAACGACTGAATCATTCGGAGGACTATCCCGGAACGGGCATCGGTTTGGCGATAGTGCGCAAAGCGATGGAACGACTGGGCGGTCGTGCGTGGGCCGAGAGCGAACCAGGAAGAGGCGCGACGTTTTATTTGGAGATCCCGCAGGGTACCGTAGCCAAGTGATCATGACGACCACGTTCAGTCCGATTCTGATTGTTGAAGATCGAGCGGTTGATCTTGACCTCACGAAACGCGCGTTTGCACGTCGCAGGCTGCTGAACCCGATCGAAGTGGCGCGTGACGGCGAGGAGGCGCTCGCTTACATCGAGCGTTGGGAGGCCGGCGAACCCACACCGGTCTTCATCATGCTGGATTTACGCTTACCTAAAGTGGACGGCCTCGAAGTTTTACGCCGTCTCAAGAACCATCCGACTTATTCGTCTATACCAGTGATCGTCCTTACGACGTCCGCCGAGGATACGGACATTAACGAAGCGTATCGGCTCGGATGCAACTCCTACATCATCAAGCCGGTAGACTTCAACAAGTTCATGGAAGTGGCGTTGCAGGTCGAGGTTTATTGGGGAGCGCTAAATCGAGTCTTAACATAAGTAATGCGAATTCTGTACGTCGAGGACGATCCGCGTGATGCTGACCTGACCGTGCGGCGGTTGCAAAAAACGGCGCCGCAATTCCAGGTTGAGACAGTCTCGACTATCGAAGAAGGATTAATGCGCCTCGAGCGCATCAATTCGGAGCCGCTCGATCTCGTGCTCGCCGACGTTCACCTCAGCGACGGCGACGGACTCTCTCTGCTAAATCACATTCGTGAAAACAGGATGCCCCTGGCCGTCGTGATGGTGACCGGCATGGGTGACGAAGAGACGGCAGTCGCCGCGCTTAAGGCGCGTGCTGACGACTACGTCGTTAAAGGCAAAGACTATCTCGATCGCCTTCCCATCACTCTTGAAAGCGCCCTGAATCATTACCGCGCTGACGCGGCGCGGCGAGCCTACCCGCTGAAAGTGCTTTACATCGAGGGCGAGAGAACCGACATCGAGAGCACGCGCCGCCACTTTGCGGTCCACGCCGACCACATCCAGGTCGATTACCTGCCAAGCACGAGAGAGGCGCTGCTAACTTTGCACGAGTCGGCGCGCACGCTACGTTACGACGTTATCCTGCTCGATTTTCATCAACCGGAGCTGGATGCTCTCGAGCTGCTCAAAGAATTGAAACTCGCGTGCGAGCAGCTTTCGCCGGTCGTGCTCGTTTGTTCGCATGGAGATGAAGACCTCGCGAACCAGGGGCTTCGACTCGGTGCTTCGCGTTACGTCGTTAAGAGCCCCGGCTACCTTTATCGACTGTCGTGGGAACTGGACGACGTTCGCTCGCGCTCCGAGTTGTTGCAACGCGAAGCCGCGTTAAGAGTGAGCGAAGAGTCGCTCAGGCAGGCGCTGAACGAACTCCGGCAATTGAAAGACAAGCTTGAAGAAGAGAACGTTTATCTCCAGGAAGAGATACGGCTGGTTGCCAATGCCGGCGAGATAATCGGACAGAGTGAAGCGCTGCGACGCGTGCTGCAGATGGTGGATCAGGTTGGTCCGCTCGACACCACGGTTTTGATTCTGGGTGAAACAGGCACGGGGAAAGAGTTGTTGGCCCAGGCCATTCATAACGCGAGCCCCCGTCGATCTCACACGCTCGTGAAGGTAAACTGCGCGACTCTGCCGGGAGAGCTAATCGAGAGCGAACTGTTCGGGCACGAAAAAGGAGCGTTCACTGGTGCGACGGCTCGCCGGACGGGACGTTTTGAAATCGCCAACGGCGGCACGATCTTCCTGGATGAAGTCGGCGAAATGCCGCTCGAGTTGCAAGCGAAACTGTTGCGGGTGTTGCAGGAGGGTGAGTTTGAGCCGGTAGGCAGCAGCCGCACCGTTCGTGTAGACGTGCGCGTCATCGCAGCCACTAATCGCGACCTCGAGGAAGAAGTGCGTAAAGGTACGTTTCGCTCGGACTTGTATTACCGGCTGAGTATTTTTCCGATTACCGTTCCGCCTTT